>LSQX01226198.1_pt1 | contig 23598 bp, 23 predicted proteins | sample 654561 | NCBI WGS metagenome assembly LSQX01 (sample SAMN04489861, study PRJNA283612) | anaerobic digester metagenome | isolation source: 4 biogas reactors fed with cattle manure at either 37C or 55C with and... | place: Denmark: Kongens Lyngby | collected 2014
AGTGACTTTGTCTACAGTCTGAGACTGCCTCAGGCAGGCGATTTTTTTCCCGTTTTAGATATTCCCAGAAAACCGGCAAATCCGATGACCGCAAGAATTAAAAAGGAACTAAGCACAATGTGCCAGGCAATGGCCACAAAAAAGGGCTCGGGCACCATATTCACAAGAATGCTGCTTTCAGGGGCTAATATCCATAAATCATTATTAAATAAAACTTCATGAAATACAACAAAACAGCGGTTAAAATCCAGGTATAGCAATACAGCAAGGGCAAGGAAAACAGCGGCTGAAAATAAAAAACTTGCCAGCATGGCCTTAAAAAGCAGCTTTTTTTCGCTCAGCCATAAATACAACACCAATAAAAGCAGCAAAACCGCCGACAAATTGCGCAGAATAAAGCCTGCCTTAAACAGGCTCTGCACATCTTTCATATGCATTATTTCCCGCTCGTTGAAAACCTGCCGGTATTTGCCGTCCACTGTGCCATAGATTATAAAATCTTTCCTTTGTCCGGACAGATAAGCCTGAATCTCATCGGTAATCCGCATTAAATCTTCGTTCTTTATTTTTGTGTTCTCCGCAACCCGGTTTGCCTCATACTGGCCGGCAAAGAAAGTATCGCAATAAACAAAAATTTGCACAGAGCAGAGTACGGTTACCAGCGGTATTAACAGCATCACCAGGCAAAAGGCTGCCTTTTTCATTTTTACAATCTCCGGCATTTTAATCAAGCACTTCAATTCTTACCCGGCCGATGCCGGCGTTTATAAGCCCAATGGCTTCCGCTGCCGCTCTCGATAAATCTATAATGCGGCCTTTAATGTGGGGGCCGTAATCATTAACCCGCACATCAACGCTGCGCCCGGTTTTCAGGTAAGTAACCCGCAGTGTTTTCCCACGCAGTTCCTTGTCGGGGAAAGCACAAGTAAAAGCATCTTTGTTATAAATGTCGCCATAAGCTGTTTTTCTGCCATGCAGTCGGTCGCTTATCCAGGAAGCTGTACCCTCGTATACTGCTCTTTCCTTGTCGCCGCGGGAAGCAACTGCAACCGGTGCCGGTTTTGTACCGATAACGATTATTCTGTCTTTCGGCTCTTGCAGGCATTCTTCCGCTACGAGCTCCCGGCTCTCTTCCTGACCGTCCGCATAAACAACAGAATATGTGCGCAGTGCTTTTCCCGGTTCTCCTTCTTCTGCCACGCTGCGGTACCCTTCAGGTTTTGTCGCATCCTTTCTGGTTACAGTATTAAAAGGAATCGGACACTCCTCCTGCAGGAATTTCGTGCTTACACGCACTACCCGCACCCTATCTCCCCGGGACAGCGGAGCGGTCAACCCGGGATAGACCCTGTCATTTTCATCCTTCTTAATTCCCCGCTCCGCAAGCAATTCGGCAATTGTAGCGGCAGTTGTATACACCAGTTTCAACTGCCCGTCAGCCTGCACGTACACCGGAAAGCTTTTTTGCAGATAAATATCCATTCCGGATACAAGTTCTGTGTCCGCATCCGGTGTAAGCAAATCGCTGCTGCGAATCTGAAGACCTCTTTCAGCCAGCATTTCGGCAACTGTCTCTGCCTTGGTCGTCACTCTGTCAAACTGTTCGTCAAGGTAAAAATTCACAGTTTTTTCTGTCTTTCGACTCTCCTCGTCGACAACGGAAACATGCACAAGCGCTGCCGCAAACAACAGTACAAAAAGCATGGCTCCCTTTGCCACAATTTGCTTGCAGCGGCAAGCGCCGTTTTTTTCATAAAGGGACATAACCTTCCCCCCTTTTTTCGGCATTAGCCGGCTTTGCGGGGTTTTTCGGGCAGTTGTCTTCATCTCTCCAGAGAAAAGAGTTTTCGGGCGTTATTACTGGTGGCAGCCGCCAGTTCCTCCGGTTCCATGCCGCGGGTTTCGGCCACTTTTTTTGCCGTCTCCACGATGAAAGCCGGTTCGTTGCGCTTCCCCCGGTAAGGGACAGGGGCCAGGTACGGGGCATCCGTTTCCACAAGCAGCCGTTCGAGAGGTATTTCACAAGCCACCCGGAGCAGCTCGCCTGCCTTTTTAAAGGTAACCGGACCCGCCAGGGAAATATAAAACCCCAAATCAAGGCATTTTCCGGCAAAATCAAGCCCGCCGGAAAAACAATGAAATACACCGCCTACATCACCTGCTTTTTCTTCGCATAGAATCCGGTAAACCTCTTCATGGGCATCCCTGTCATGGATTATAATGGGGAGGCCAAGTTCCCTGGCCAGGAGAATCTGCTGCCGGAAAACGGCAATTTGTACCTCAGGAGGAGAATTATAATAGTAAAAATCCAGGCCAATCTCTCCCAAGGCAACCACCTTGGGCCGGCCTGCCAGCAGGCGTATTGCCTTCCATGTTTGTTCGTCCGCACTTTTGGCTTCATGCGGATGCACCCCCACGGCCGCATAAATGCCTTCTCTCTGTGCCGCCAGTTCCACTGCCTCCGCAGACGTTTTAAGGTCACTGCCAACACAGATAATGGTCCGAACTCCGGCAGTCCTGGCGCGGTCCAGCACTTCGTTTAAATCATGCTGAAAAGCGGGGTCGTTAAGATGGGCATGTGTATCCGTCAGCTGCAGCATCTTACTTAACCCTGCTGCCCGGGGCAACAGGCTCCTCCGTTGTTACAAGAACCACCCTGCCGTCCTCCGCAGTTGCGGCAAGCAGCATGCCTTCGGAAACAATGCCCCGCAGTTTTGCCGGTTTTAAGTTTGCCACAAACAATACCCTCTTCCCGGGCAGTTCCTGTGTTGTGTAATGCCGGGCGATACCGGCAACAACCTGGCGTTTTTCGCCGCCTATATCTACAATTAACTTTAAAAGCCTGTCTGCACCCGCAATTTTTTCAGCTTCCAGAATTTCAGCCACCCGCAAATCCATCCGGGAAAATTCATCTATGGTAATAATGCCGTCTCCGGGCTGCTTTTCATCTTTTTTCTGCTTTGCCGGAGCAGGCTTGTCTTTTTTTGTTGCCTGGCGCCTGGGCGCACCGCCGTCGGAGGGCAATTCCAGGCGCGGGAAAAGCACTTCTCCTTTCCGCGTCTGAATACCGGCGGGCAGCCGGCCGAATTCAAGCACACTCTCCCAGGTGTACAGGGCAGGGCTATCGTCCATTCCCAGCTGTTTCCAAATTTTCTGCGGAGTCCTCGGCATAAACGGCAGCAGCAGTACGGAAATAATGCGGATGCTCTCCAGCAAATTATACATTACTGTTTGCAGACGCTCAGTATTGCCCTCCCTGAAAAGGGCCCAGGGGGCCGTTTCATCAATATACTTATTCACCCGGGCAAGAAATTTCCATATCTCGGAGAGGGCGTTGGAAAACTGCAATTCATCCATTAAGCGCTCTACCTTGTGCGGCAGTCCGGCGGCCGCCTGCAGCAGTTCCCCGTCCGGTGATGCCTGCTCTTTCCTTTCCGGCACGCGCCCGGCAAAATATTTTTCCAGCATGGTCAGGGTACGGTTCAACAGATTGCCAAGGTCATTGGCCAAATCATAGTTCAGCCGCTGAACAAGTGCTTCTTCGCTGAAATGGCCGTCGGCGCCAAAAGGAATCTCACGCAACAGGAAATAGCGGACGGCATCAGATCCGTAGCGGTCAACCAGCTCTACCGGGTCTACCACATTCCCCTTGGATTTGGACATTTTGCCTTCAGCCAAAAGCAGCCAGCCGTGGCCAAAAATTTTCTTTGGCAGCTCAAGTCCCAAAGCCATTAAGAAAATTGGCCAATATATGGTATGAAAACGTGCAATTTCCTTACCTATCAAGTGGACATCGGCAGGCCAAAAGTCCTGCAGCAGCTTTTCATCACCGGATAAATAACCGAGTGCGGTAATGTAGTTGGAGAGCGCATCCAGCCACACATAGATGACATGATCATTGTCAAAGGGAACAGGAATTCCCCATTTAAATGTCGTCCTGGAAATACAGAGATCCTCAAGACCCGGTTTGATGAAATTATTAAGCATTTCATTTTTCCGCGAAACCGGTTGAATAAATCCCGGGTTGTTTTCTATGTGCTCCACCAATCTGTCCACATACTTGGACATTTTAAAGAAATAACTTTCTTCGGCAAGCAGTTCCACCGCACGGCCGCAATCAGGGCAGTTGCCGTCCACCAGCTGCCGTTCTGTCCAGAATGCTTCACAGGGAGTGCAATACCAGCCCTCATACTTGGCCTTATAGATGTCCCCCTGATCATAGAACCTCTGAAATATTTTTTGCACTGCCTTTACATGCCTTTCCTCGGTAGTGCGTATGAAATCATCATAGGAAATATCCAGCAGTGCCCATAAATCTTTTATCCAGGCAACAATTTCATCAACAAACTGCTGCGGTTCTTTGCCGGCTTCCCGGGCGCGGCGCTCTATTTTTTGTCCGTGTTCATCCGTACCGGTTAGGAAATGGACACGGTAACCTGTTAGTCGCTTAAAGCGGGCCATGGCATCGGCAGCCACCGTTGTATAGGAATGACCTATATGCAGCTTATCGCTGGGATAATAAATGGGTGTAGTGATATAAAAGGTTTTTTTCTCCATACATACTCTCCTTCTTGTAAACTTTGCCGCCGTTGTCAATTATTTTATTATAGCAAGGAAAAATATGTTCTGCAAGGCAGCCTGATTTATCTGCTAAATTTGCGAATTTAATTAATTTATTGCAAAAAATGCTTGTTTTAGCTGTCAATTGCTGGTATAATAATCTTGTCGAACTATGTTGAACGGGGGGAAGTTGTGTTGAAATCAACAGGAATCGTAAGAAAAGTTGACGAACTTGGTCGTATAGTAATTCCCATTGAGCTGCGCCGGACACTGGGTATTGATGTCAAAGATTCATTGGAAATTTACGTTGACAATGAACGCATCATCCTCAAAAAGTACGAGCCGGCCTGTCTTTTTTGCGGGAACGCCGACAATGTCAAGCATTACAAAGGCCGCATCGTCTGTGAGGAGTGCATAAAAGAGATGGCCAGGGAATAAGGGCGCACTGCCCTTATTCTTTTTTTATAAGCAAGTTGTATATTTCATTGCGGGATCCTCCTGTAAGCTGCGCTATTTTACGGGCGGCTTCCCGCACGGAAAACCCTTCTTCCAAAAGCTTGACAGCCATGCCGAGCAGTTCTTCCCGGGATCTCTCATTTTTTTGCAAACGGGGAGACAAAAGCACCGTAATTTCCCCGCGGGGCTCATGCTCTTCGAAGTAGCGCCATATTTCTTCCAGGCTGCCGTGGTGATACTGTTCGTGCAGTTTGGTCAGCTCCCGCGCCACAACCACCCGGCGCTCACTGTCTGCTTCTTTCAGGGCGGCCAGGGTTTTTCTTAAACGGTGGGGAGCCTCATAAAAAATAACGGTTTTATCCTCTGCCAGCATTTTGGCGAGGACTTCTTTTTTTTGTTTACCCTTTGGCGGGAGAAACCCGTAAAAAACAAAAGGTACCGCCGGCAAGCCGGAAGCCACGAGGGCCGTTACCGCCGCAACGGGACCGGGCAGGGAATAAACAGTGATCTTTTGCCGCAGCGCTTCCCGGATCAGCTCTTCACCGGGATCGGATAAAACCGGTGTGCCTGCATCACTTACCAGGGCTACGTTTTCTCCCCGCAGCAGCCGGTCTATTATTTCCTCAGTTCTTTTTGCCCGGCTGTGTTCATGATAACTGATCAGCGGTGTGTGAATATCAAAATGGCTCAACAGCTTACGGGTGCGGCGAGTATCCTCTGCAGCAATAACCTGCACTTCACGGAGTGTTTTTAGTACCCGCAGGGTAATATCATCCAGGTTGCCAAGGGGCGTCGGGCATAGATAAAGACTTCCCCGTTCCATAATTCACCTCAAGTCTGCAATACATAAGAAACAGTTGCTTCACAAACACTAAAAAGCAAAACATTAAAGGAGCAAAGTTATGGCACTTCATCAGGAGAGCAGGCCGATGATCGGGTTTTCCGGAACCAATGGGAAAACCAGCGCTATACTGATGACGAATTTCATATTGGAGCAGTGTGGTCTGAAACCGGCTTCTCTGAGCACCTGGTTGGGGCCGAAAAAATTCCAGCAATTCAGGGAAAAGGCAAAGGACAGTGACTGCCTGCTGGTTGAAGTACCCTACGATGCTCTGCGCCTGAAACAGATAACCGGCAATATTTTTCAAGGCGGAACCTTGACAAATATCTCTCTAGACCACTTAAGTTTTTGCCGCACACCGGAACAATATACGGCTGCAAAAATTACTTTTATAAACGAGCTGCCCGGTAATGCAAAAATTATAATCAACGCCGATGACCCCATGGCGCTGGCCGCTGTACCTGAAAAAAACGGCGATTTCCTCATTTATGCCACGGAATACCCGCGGGCTATGGTCTTTGCCGACAATATCCGCTGCCGGCGTTCGTATTCTTCCTTTCGCCTGACTGTCAATGAAGAACTGTATGGTTTTGCCGGCAAGCCCGCCGCTCCTGGCTCCGCCCCTGTCCTCCTGCGCCCGGCGGGACGCCATAATGTAGCAAATGCCCTTTTAGCAGCCACAGTCTCCCTCCTCTTTGTTCCCGACCTGCAGGCGGTTGCCAGGGCCCTGTGTCTTTTTCCGGGCATCAGAAGGAATATGGAGTTTTTTTCTGTCAATCAGCAGCCCGTTATTGATGATGCAGGAAAAAACCCCGCTGCCATCCGGGCGGTTCTTTCCACTGCGGAAAGCTATGGCTGTCAAAGAATCCTGATGCTGCACGGCATCTACGGCGGCGCCGGCAAAACACTTAATATGTGCAATGCCCGTGAACTGGCGGCCTGGCTAAAAAGGAATCCTGCAAACATGCTCTTTGTTACCCGCAGTATGCATCACTGCAAGAGCAGACATCAGGTCCGGCTCAGCGAGGAAAAGGCATTCCTGGAAGAATTGAAAACATCCGGTGTCGAATTCGCTTATTACCCCGACCTTCCTGATGCCCTTGACAGCTTGCTTGCCCACGCTGCAAAGGGTGATTTGCTCCTTCTGCTGGGCGGCCCGGTCTTAAACCGGGCCCGGGAGTTAATTTCCGGCAGCACTGGCAAATACGAAAGTTACTTGCCGGAGCCGCTGCCAATCAGTCCCCGGACAAATGCAGCCATCCCCCACAACCCCTCATAAGCGGTTTAGGACAAGTCATCGTCGCTGATAATAAGTATATCTTCTTCTGGCTCTTCATCTTTTTCCACATCTTCTCCCTCTGCGCCGTTTTTAGACAACCGCTCAATCTCATAGGCATCGGATTCAAAACGCAGACAGCACATCAGACGGCCGCAAACACCGGATATCTTTGTCGGGTTTAATGACAGGTTCTGGTCTTTGGCCATCCGGATAGAAACAGGTTCAAATTCACCCAAAAAAGTATGGCAGCAAAGTACACGGCCGCAGGGCCCCAACCCGCCAATCATTTTTGATTCATCCCGGACGCCGATCTGGCGCAATTCAATCCGGGTACGGAAAATAGCAGCCAAATCCTTTACCAGTTCCCGGAAATCAACCCTGCCGTCCGCCGTGAAATAAAAAATAACCTTGGAACGGTCAAAAGTATACTCAACGTCAACCAGCTTCATCTCCAAACCATGTTCGGCAATTTTTTGCAGGCAGATATCAAAGGCTTCTTCTTCTTTTTGCCGGTTGCTTAAAAGCTGTTGACAGTCTTCCTCCGTGGCAGCCCGGATTACCTGCTTCAGCGGCTGAACCAGCTCTTCATCCGGAATTTCTTTTGGCCCAACAACAACTTCGCCGAATTCCTGTCCCCGTGATGTTTCAACGATTACAAAGTCTCCCTTTTGCAAATCTATGTCGTTGGGAGCAAAATAATATATTTTACCGGCTTTTTTAAACCGTACTCCTACCACTGTCTGCATGCGTCAATACCTCCTTAATTTCCACCAGGGCTCTTTCCAGCAAGATGCGGACATTAACAGGCTTTTGCATGTCTTTAAGCAGGGACAAAGCTATGCGCAAAGCCGTCCGGCAGGCGCGGGGCGGCCATTTGGCGGCAAGATCGTCCGGCAACTGCAAGCTTGCGCTCATTAGCAGGCCTTCCGGTTCAGAAACACTCTGCCGGACAAGCAGATCCCGCAAAACCAGGGCGGCCGCATCCACTAAGCCAGGCAGTTCTCTCTCTTCTGCCAGCTCGGCAGACAAGAGACTGACGGTATCTGTCTCCGCAAGCCTGGACAAATAATCAACGGCTTTATCATAAAGGGCCTGCCGGGCTGTTTTATCCGCCAAAAGCATTGCCCGCCCGGGGATGCCCTCGGACCATGCCAATATCTCGGCAAGGGAAGCCTGCTCTTCCAGGCCCCTTTCCGCCAACAGCTTCTCCATGCTTTCCTTATCCAGCCGGCTTACGGCGTAAAGCTGGCAGCGGGAAGCCACCGTAGAGGGAAGAGCGGCCGGGTGCCACGCCAATAAAATAAAAACCGATGTTTCCGGCGGTTCTTCCAGTATTTTTAGCAGACTGTTGGCTGCCTCCTCCGTCATGGTATCGGCCTTTTCCAGAATAAAAACCTGAAGGCGACCTTCCTGCGGCTGCAAGTAAGCCTGTCTTTTCAAGTTGCGAATCTGCTCCAATTTTATGGTTTTTCCGTTGGGAGCAAGCCATATTATATCAGGGTGGGTTTTTTGCAATACCTTCCGGCAGGAGGAACAATCGCCGCATGGTTTTGTTCCTGCAGCTGTACAGTTCAGGGCAGCGGCCAGAACCCGGGCAAAGGTTTTCTTTCCAATGCCTTCCGGTCCGTAAAACAGGTAGGCGTGGGCTGTCTGCCGGGAGCTTATGGCCTTCTGCATGGCATTTACCAGTTCCCGACGGCCGTAAATTGTTTCCCACATTTCGCATTACCCCATTTTTCATACTATTATACCACAAATCTGTCTGCTCAACGCCGGGCTACCAGGTGCCGGGACATATATTCCCATATCTCGGAAAAGACTTCCTCAGGGGATCGGCAGGCATCAATAATATGCACACGATGAGGGAATTTTTCGGCCAGCGCCAAAAATCCCTCCCTGACACGCCTGTGGAAGGCCAGTGTTTTTTGTTCCATCCGGTCCCGCGCCGGCTGCCTGGCCCGGCTTTCTTCAGGAGACAAATCAAGAACAAATGTTAGATCCGGCAGGCAGCCGTCAACAGCCTGCCGGTTTATCTGCCAAACAAAATCATAGTCCAGGCCGCCTCCCGCCGCCTGGTAGGCCAGGCTGGAATCTAGGAAGCGGTCGCAAATAACCAGCTTATTTTGTTGTAGGGCGGGTCTAATTACATCATGCACCAGTTGAGCCCTGGAAGCAGCATACAGTAAAGCTTCCGTTAAAACCGTCATTTCACTGTAACAAGGATCCAGCAAAAGCATACGGATGGCATCCCCCACCGGAGTGCCTCCCGGTTCCTTGGTAACAATGGCATCCAGTCCCAACTGCCGTGCTTTTTCCTCTATCAAGGCAATCTGGGTCGTTTTCCCGGCGCCGTCCAATCCTTCCAGCGTAATAAACAGTCCTTTTTTCATTCCATTCACCTCATTGGCAGACATTGATTCTTCCCAGGCTGTCTATCCCCTGAAAAACAACACCGTACTGCCGGGCAGCAATTAAATATTCGGCAATTTCTGCCGTTATTCTTTCTCCCGGCAAAAGAAGCGGGATACCCGGGGGAGAACAGACAACAGCCTCCGCCGCTACATCCCCTACCGCTTCTTCCAGCTTAACAGGCTTTGCAGGACGGAAATAGACTTCCCGCGGCAAACAGACCGGCGGCGGCGGAGGGGGAAGCGGTCTGTCAAAGGTCTGTGCCATTTCCGAAAACGGCATTCCGGCCAAAATCCCGGCCAGCTGACCGGTCCATTCAACTTTGTATCCCGGAGAAACTATAGCCAGCAAGTGATGGGGATTGTACAGCTCCACCTCTATTCCCTGCTCTGAAAGATGCCTGCCCAGGGCAAGTCCGCAGATACCCGCCCGGGCTGCCAGTACGGTGATGCGGGTCTCATCAAGGTCAAAACCGGACTGCCTGGCCTCCCGGCGTTCAAAAAGGGGGAGGAAATCTCTAAGGACGCGCCTCAATCCGGCAGCCATTCTCAGCATTTCAGCCGTTGTTTTTGCTCCCCGCAAAGCCATTTCCCTTCTTACAGCATCAAGGGTAGCCAAAAGCGGATAAGAAGGGCTGCTTGTCTGCACCTCCTGAACCGCCCGGCGCAGGCGTTTTCTATCTATCCGCTCCCCGTGGCAGTGCAAAACCGCTCCGGGGGTTAAAGCTCCCAGTGTCTTATGCCAGCTTTGTACCCGTAAATCACAGTAAGGACCGGCGGGTTCCGGCAAGTCTTGCGAAAAAGCAAAATGGGCACCGTGAGCTTCATCGACAAGCAGGAGAGCACGGGCCTCCCTTGTCAGCTCTGCAATAGCCGCCAAATCGGCGGCAACACCGTAATAGCTGGGTGAAGTAATAAAAACTGCCTTTGCCTGCGGGAAACGCCGCAACCCGTCTCTCACCGCTTCAGCCGTGACATTAAGGGGCATTCCGCCGGCTTCAGCCACCGGCAGATAGCGGGGCTCCGCACCTGTGAAGGCCAGCGCTTCCAAGTGGGATCTGTGGGCATTGCGGCCGATTAAAATAATATCGCCGGGGTTGCAGACGGCGCGAATCATGGCCCGGACGCCGGCACTGGCCCCGTTTACCAGGAAAAAAGTCTCAGCGGCTCCAAAGGCACGGGCAGCAAGCATCTGGGCACGGGCAATTATCCCGCCCGGTTCCGCAAGATCATCCAGTCCGGGAAGCTCGGTAAGGTCATACCGTGCCCAGGCAGCAAATTCCCCCTGCAGTGGCGGAGGCAGGCCCGCCCCTCCGCAGTGGGCCGGTACATGCAGCCAGATATGCTCTTTTTTTTGATACTTCTTCAGTTTATCCCAGATAGGTGCCTTGTTTTGCTCCATAGTTTGTCTTGTTCAACAAAAAACAGCAATACCCTGCCTGATTAGAAACGGCAAATAATAAATGCCGGTTTTACCCGGCAGCAGTACAGCAGAAAATCCTTTAACGGCAGGAGACTATCAGGAAAGACTGTAGTTGGGTGCTTCTTTGGTAATCTGAACATCATGGGGGTGGCTCTCCCGCAGGCCGGCGCTGGTAATGCGCATAAACTGTGTTTTTGTCTTCAATTCATAAATATTGGCCACGCCGCAATATCCCATGCCCGCGCGCAAGCCGCCGATCAGCTGAAAGACCATATCACTTACGGTACCCCTGTAAGGAACCCGCCCTTCAATACCTTCAGGCACAAGTTTATTTTCGCCTTCCTGAAAATAACGGTCCTTGCTTCCGGCTTTCATTGCCGCAAGCGATCCCATTCCGCGGTACACCTTGTAGCTGCGCCCCTGATATATTTCAATATCTCCCGGGCTTTCCTCAGTACCGGCAAAAAGGCTGCCAATCATAACCACATCGGCGCCGGCGCCAATGGCTTTTGTAATGTCTCCGGAGTATTTTATCCCTCCATCGGCAATAATCGGTATCCCGTAAGGCTCGGCCGCCCCGGCCGCTTCATAAATGGCCGTAATCTGCGGCACACCAATGCCGGCTACAACCCGGGTGGTACAGATGGATCCGGGCCCTACCCCGACTTTTACAGCATCGGCACCGGCTTCAATCAGGTCCCTTGTCCCCTCGCCGGTGGCCACGTTTCCGGCAACAATCTCCACCCCCGGGAATTTCTTCTTCAGCCTTTCCACCATGCGCAAAACACCCAGGGAATGCCCGTGGGCCGTATCAACCACTATAATATCCACTCCTGCCCGCACCAGTGCCTCCGCCCTTTTCATAGTATCATCGGAAACACCTACGGCTGCGGCGGCAAGCAGTCGCCCGTTGGCATCCTTGGCAGATCTCGGGTATTGAATGGCTTTTTCAATGTCTTTTATGGTTATCAGGCCCTTCAGCATAAAATTTTCATCAACAATGGGCAATTTTTCAACTTTATGCTTCTGCAGAATTTCTTCCGCCTGGGCCAGCGTTGTTCCCACCGGTGCCGTTATCAGCTTGTCCTTTGTCATGACATCCTTGATTTTACGGCTGAAGTCCTTTTCAAAACGCAGGTCGCGGTTTGTGATAATGCCCACCAGCTTGCCGTTCACTGTTATCGGCACGCCGGAAATGCGGTAGCGCTTCATTAAAGCCTCGGCATCAGCTATGGTATGGTCCGGTGATAGGTGGAAGGGGTCGGTAATAACTCCATGTTCGGAACGCTTTACTTTGTCTACTTCAGAAGCCTGTTCCTCCACGGACATGTTTTTATGGATAACCCCCACCCCGCCCTCTCGGGCCATGGCTATGGCCATCCTGCTTTCGGTCACCGTATCCATAGCGGCACTCATCAAAGGAATATTAAGGCGTATCTTAGGGGTTAAATTTGTACTTACATCAACTTCCGACGGCAGCACGCGCGACTTGCCCGGGACAAGCAGTACATCGTCAAAAGTGATGCCTTCTTTGGCGAATTTATCCGTACTCATTGGTTGCCTCCCTTTAAATTTGCTTTATATTAACAAAAAGAAGGCACAGCTGTCAACTGTCCTTCATAAAACAGCGCTTAATTTGAGAAATTTCTTCTTCCGTATAAACTTTCATTCCCGATTTTTTCAGCAGGGCGGCGGCTACGCCGTCTCCCGGCACCGCTTTTCCCCGAAAACTCCCGTCATAAATTCTTCCGCTGCCGCAGGAAGGACTGCGGGCTTTCAGCAGGGCTGCTTCGGCGCCGTATAAAACTGCCAGGCGCAGTGTTTCTTCCGCCCCACGCAGGAAACTGGCCGTATAATCTTTTCCGCAAGCCGTTTTCACCACGGCGCTGCCCGCAAGGACAGCATGTCCGTCGCCGCCCTGTATTTCTGCCGCCGGCCGGGGCGTCGGCAGCCCGCCCAGCTGTTCCGGGCAAACGGGAAGCAAAAACACAGTATCCTTCAACTGCAAAACATCCCCGCAGCAGTTATCCCCACCGTCATATTTAGTTTTCAGTCCAAGCAGGCAGCTGCTGACCAAGATAATTTTCTTCAATCAATGCGCCACTCCGTCCAGTATTTCTTCCTGCTCTCCACCTGCTATGGTCAGAACCAGCCTGTTCGGCAGGCAGACAATGGCTTCTCCCGGCCGCTCCACCCAGCCGACATGGGAACAAATCCCCTGGGGGCACAGCTTTTTGGACAGGGGCAGCATTCTTACCCTGCCGTCCTCAATTTCAATATTTGCTTCTCCGCCCGAAATATCTATTGTAATTCTTTCTGAAAGACTGTCGGACAGCGGTATTTTCTCAATAATTTCACCGTTCCGCTCAATATAAAGCACCTTGTCCCCGGCAGCCGCCGGCAGTGCTCTGACAACAAGCAAAGCCAAGGCAAAAAGGAGCACAACGGACACTACCAGCAAGTCTCCCTTTTTCCAGTTCATCGCCTTTCACTTCTTTCGGTGCTGATTTCTGTATAATAATTTTACCATACCGCCGCCGGAACAACAAACATTCCCCTTCTCAATTCCGGAATTTTATTATCCCAGCATTTTTTGTATGACTACCAGCATAATCAGTCCGGGCAGCCCCAGATAGCCGACAATTAAAGCTGTCACCACATTAATGCCGACAGTCAGGTTAAACAACCCGGCCAGTAGATTAAAAACGAAAAGGATTGCAGCGCCGGCTCCGCCAGTCAAAAGCACACGCAAAAGGGCACGGGCCGGTGCCGCCAGCATTTTGCCAACATAATACAGCAGGATCAAGGCAAAGATTGCCGCAATAACAGTATTCAGACCCAATTCAGGCATCACAGTCCCCTTCTTCCCTCCAGGCTTTTCATTGCCGCCGGTATACGGTAGCCCAACCGGCGTCCCCTTTTCAGCAGCAGCATATGCTTTCTTTCAGCCGCAGCCATGGCCTCCACAGCCAGATCAATCTGCTGTGGTTCACTGGCCAGGTTAAAAAAACTGTTGGCCGTCTGCCACTCTCCGCGGACTTTTTCCAGCGCGGCATAAAATTTTTTCTCCCGGACAGAAACACCCGGCTCCTGCTCCGCAGACGGCTTGGACATAACTTTCCGGCTAAAAAGCGGCCAAAGGATACCAATTGGTTTTTTCTTCACGGCAGCAACCTCCGTATATAAAAATGCATATGCATTATAGTATACGCATATGCAGTGCATTTCTGTACTATGACAAAAATTATTGCAGTTTTCAAGCAGGAAAGCTGCCGCTTTGGCCAAATGTGAAGCCCGTCTTCAGTGAGCAGACATGGAATCAAGCATCTCAAAATAATGATCAATATAGTTGCCGCTATTGACTTTTAAGGATTCAATCTCTCCAGTCTTCGGCTGCAGCAACAGATAATAATCATGCCCGTTTTTCCTGCCGGTATACAGGTAGGCCGAGGTAATAAAATAATTTCGTTCCAAATTAAACGAAATAAGTGATCTCGGCTCCAATAACTCGACGGCAGTATAATTCCGGCTCTCCAGATAGGTTTTTCCCTGTTCATAAGTATAGCTTGGTTTCGTAACTAAAAAAGTTGCGAAAACAAAAACAATCAGAACAAAGGTAAACCACCTGAAGCGGGGTAAAGGGGTTTGCACCTCCCTTTTCCAGTTGAAAAGCGTGACCAGAACCCAACAAATAAAAAAACTGGCGGCAAAATTAGTGTTGTAGGCGCCTGCGTATATATAATAACCCGCATAAATACTTGCCGCCGCCGGCACTAAACAGATAATTATTTCAAGCAAAAGTATTTTGCTTTGCTTTTTCATTTTCTTGCTCCTTGTCAGTACAGACAGCAAATAATAAAACTTGTCTGATAGGTATATTAATCATTGATTACCTTTATCCTTTAGCGGCTGTTTTGCAAAGGCGGCCTGCCGCAAAGACTCCGGCCGCAATTAACTACAAAATCCACTTCCTTTTTATACTGCACAGGCAGAGGTAAAACAGCAATGCACCAAGCAACAGCATCATCAAAAAATTAAAATTTGCGGTGAAAAGAGAATGATTTCCGATTGCCCCGTTAAGCACATCCGTTCCATAAGTTAAAGGCAGGCAAAAAGCCAGCGGCCTAAGGAAACGGGGCAGACTTTCAAGCGGTATAAATAATCCGCACAAGAACAACATGGGGAATCTAAAAAAGTTCGAAAAAGTTTGTGCTTCAAAAACTTCCCTGGCTGAGACGGCAATCAATAAACCCATTAAAGCAGAAGTTGCTGCGATTAAAAATACGGCAATAGTAACCGCCGCCCAGTTTATGCCGCCCAATTCAGCCAAAAATGCCGCAAAGACAACGGGAATAAATGCATTAACCATGCCAAAAACAACCGCTCCCGCCAATTTGGCAAGGATCAGTGTGCTTAAGCTGATGGGCGCCAGCAGCAACCTGTCAAAAGAGCGGCTTCTTCTCTCAAATGTAATGGTAACTGCCAGCATGGAAGTTGTCCCGAACAGCACGCTCATCGCCATTAAGCCCGGCAGAAGTTCAATAATTTCAAGGCTGCCCTGTGAACGAATGTACTGCATCAGTGTCCATGACAAGGGAAAGATAATACCCCAACTGATGTTGGGCGGTTTTAAATAATAAGTGTTGACATCCTTTTGCAAAATACTCCGGAATGCTGTAAAAGCTATCATTTTGCAGCCTCTTCCTTTCCCTTTTCTCATTTCAGGGAGCGCGCAAGTCCCGTTATTTTGACAAAGACATCTTCAAATGACGGTTGTATTTCCTTTGCTTCGTAAACAGGAATGCCCTTCCTGTCCAGCAATTGAAAGACCGGGGACAAGTTTATCCGTTCCCCGGCAATAAGCAGGCAGGTATTTTTATCAGGGATTTCCACCCTGCAGCAGGGGAATTTTTCCTCCAGTTCCGCTTTTATTTCTACGATGCTGCTGCCAAGCACCAGTTTCAGTTTATATTCAGCTTTCACGCTTGCCATTAATTCAGCTACCGTACCGGTTTTAACAATTTTACCGTTAACAATAATTGCAATCCTGTCACAGATTCTCTCCGCTTCTTCAATATAATGGGTCGTAAGAAGAATAGTTTTGCCCTGCTTTTTTAAGTTCAGGATCAGTTCCCTTATTTTCCTGGCGCTTTCCACATCTATCCCGGTAGTCGGTTCATCTAAAAACAACATTCTTGGATTGTGCATAATTCCGGCGGCTATTGTAAGTTTTCTTTTCATTCCCTTTGAATATGTCCTAAAGGGACGCTGTCCGGCAGCGGTTAGATTAAACTGCTCCAACAGTTCTGCCGCCTTTTTTTCACGTTCCTCCCCGGACATTCCATACAGTGAACCGCAAAAACAGAGATTATCAAAGCCGTTCATTTCATCATACAAGTTGTTCTCATCGGGAACAACGCCTATAATTCCCTGAACTTTTTTTATATTTTTTATTGCATCGATGCCGGCAATGGTAATCTTCCCGCCGGTTGGCCTGGCAAGTCCCGTCAGCATATTGATGGTGGAAGTTTTCCCTGCCCCGTTTGGCCCCAGCAGCCCAAATACTTCCCCCTCTTCAACACAAAAAGAAATGTCATCCACTGCCACAATATTTTCATACACCTTTTTTAAATTTCTAACACTGATAATTTCCATAATTGTTTTTACCCTTCTCTTTGCCCCATGATAGCCGCTTCCTATTCAGAGGGCTTGCACTCTTCCTTCTCTTTTTCGTGAAGATCGCAGTCTTTTCTTTGAAGCGCAGCAAGCTCCTTAATTTCAGAGGCCAGTTCAGTCAGCACATCCCGCTCCACATTGTAGTGCATATAATAACCTTTTTTTTCTCCTGCAAGCAAGCCTGCGTCCTTCAGTATTTTCAAGTGTTGCGATACTGCCGACTCCGAAAGGCCAAGTCTTTTTGACAACGCCCTTACGCAATAATTGTGCTGTAAAAGCAATCTGAGTATCTTGAATCTCGTCTCATCGGCAATGGCTTTAAGCACTCTCTTTGTTTCCATGGCAGACCTCCGGCATATTTTTAATTAAGCTTCTGCTTAATTAAAAATATACACTGCCTGCCCGGTTAAGTCAACACTTAATCAAAATGAGGAGCAACCCGTTGTTATTTAAGCGCTTTGCTTCAGCAAACAATTCTGCACGCAGTCCCACTGCAAAGAGAGCTTATTTTGCAAAAACCGCTCCCAGCGGCAATTCCAACCCTTTAAAATAATAAGAAGTCAAGCTGTCTCCAAGACTAAAGGAAGTATATTCATCAATCTCATAATCTTTAAAGCTATAAAGCAAGACTGTTTTCTTTTCAGGGTCAACAAGCCAGAACTCCTTTACCCCGGACAGCCTATAAATATTTAATTTGTCTATCATATCCTTGGATCGGGTGCTTTTGGACACGATCTCAATACACAACGTAGGCGTCCCCAGATAACGGTCCTTTTCATTAACCGTCTCTTCCACATCGCAGGCAACTAAGAGGTCAGGCTGCATAACATCCGGTATCTCGTAATTTTGTTTATAGAAATGGACATCAAAGGGTGCAAAAAATACGCGGCACTTGCTGCTTTTGAAATATTCATGCAGCAGAATGTATAAATTGCCTGAAATAACCTGGTGGTAAACACTGGGGGAATCTAAAAGGACGATTTCACCGTTAATATACTCCATGCGCAAATCACTTTTCTCATAAATTTCTATAAACTCCTCATAAGAGACCTTTTTGCCGCCGTACCGGTAGTCCAGCGCCTTTTCTCTCACCGTAAAGTAGCGTTCAATAGCTGTAATATAGGGAGTAATTCTGACAATTTTGTGCCCGTTCTTCGTAATTACAACTTCGTTGTCGCCTGCAACATAATCCAGATATTTGCCTAAATTTTTTTTAAACTCAGTGGCCGTTATTACCTTTGTTGTATCACTCACCATTATCACCCCGTACGATTATTGTACCATATCGTGCGATTTAAGGCAAATAATCGTACGGTATTTTAATGTTTAGTTTTTCCGCGAATTCTTCGCTAAAGCTGATTTTGTTGTTTTCGTCGTAGAACGGCAGCCCAAAGATTTTGTAGTCTTCGTTTTCTCCAAATAAAGTTCTTTCGATTTTATACTTTGACTCCAACTCTTGTAAAAACTCTTCCTTCCAGGAATCTTGCTGCAGCAAATGATCTCCCTTAGCCTCGATAAACAATTGATAGTGTTCAATATTGCCGGTATTTTCCTGCTTTAAGAACAAGACAAAATCAGGTTCCAGCGGTTTGCCGTCGCTGAACCGGTAAAGCTGGAATAAACTCTCATTCCTCAACAAATAAATTTCTGCATATTTTCTTTTTAAATTATCGATTACACTGTTTATAAAGACGATAAATTGCTTCTCTTCCGCTGTGCCGTAGTTTTCTTCGTAAATGTACCAGTCCTTTTCTTTGATATTTAGATAAATATTTGTTTGAGCCGGATCGCTCATTGGCTTCCCGCGTTCTCTGTCCGAGGAAGGATCAATACAAAGCTGTAATTTTTTATCTACAACCATGTCTTTTATAAAGTAGGGCTTAAATACCTTTGTGCCGGTATATTCACTGTAGCTGCCGTGGATATCTTTTTCCATCTGAGACAGGACATCCAAGCAAATATTTAGTTTGTCTTCTTGAGTCAGATTATATATTCTGCTTTCCGAAGAACTGATTTCCACTTTTATATCTTGAACGGATTTAATGAATTCAACGGAAGATTTTAAACCGGGAAAATAATGTTTTAGATTGCTGAACTTGTAAAATTCAAGCTTTGCCATGGATTTCCGGATTACTGTCCCGCCAAAATCCCCAAGCATAAATATTTTCGCTGTGCTTTCCTTCCTTTTGGAACCGGTTTTCGTTTTGTTAAAAACACTGTCTTCTGAGATAAATTTGGAACTCAAAGCATGCTTGTAAACTTTGCCTGAAATAATGTCCTCAATATTTTCTGCCCTGGAGCGGGCAAACCTTTCCCGGCTGTTTCTGAAGATAATCCCTTTTTCCCACAATTCAGTTTCTTTAATCTTGTCTTTTACCCTTAATTCAACTACCTTTGTTTCGGATGGCATAATGCCCGATTCTTTGAGAACTGTTTCCAGTTCCTGAATATATTTTGGATTATACTTACTGTGGTAGTATAGCTCCTCCAAAACCCTCAGCTCATTGCTTGAATCCCGGTCATACTTTCTTTTAAAGGGATCATCGGTTTGCCTTAACTTGAACGGGTAATACCTTGCCCCGCGGCCAATCAGCTGTTTTTCAGCTATGGTTGTGCTGCCCGGTGTATATTTGCCGTCCCGCGTCCATTTGCCGTCACGCGTATCATACAATCTTACAATATCAAAAAGATTTAAGACATCCCATCCTTCATCAAGCATCTTAACGGCAAAAATAGCCCTGATCTCATTGTTTTCTTCTTCCAGGGAGTTTAATTTTAACTGTTTTTCCTTATCGATATTCTCAGAATCCAGTATCATAAGTTTGTCTTCTGCAAAATCATTTTTCAGTTCAAGTGCCAGTTTTTCCGGGGAGATGTTTTCTTGCTTGAAAAAACCAAAAGCCTTTTCTACAATGGTTCCGCTGCCAGTGGGTTTTATCTTTTCCAACTCAGCGCCGGTCACTTTTTCCATGTTTTTCCTGAACAATTTATAGTTTTCCTTTGACTCCGATATATTCTTCGATCTAAAGAGAACCACCGGCTTCAGGTAAATACCGTTCCTTTCAGCTACTTTTCGCCTGTACTGACTCAGGATGACTGCCTGCAGCATTCTGTCCCAGTTTTCTAAATCTGCCTGCAAGACTTTTACGTCCTTCGAATAGCCGTCATTGCGAAATCCTTTCAGGTCATATCGAAAAATAACCTTGTCTTTATATTTTTCAAAAATGGCCCGGTTTTCAATATCTATAGTTGCAGTATATTCCAAAAGCACATTTTCCTCATTTAAATTCAGAATTGACATTACGGTATGTTCCCAGGTGTTTCTTAATTCTTCTTCCCTTTTGCTTAATCTGCTGCGTGTCCAGGCATTTATATGATGGGCTTCGTCCGATATTAGAACTACCTTCCGCCCTGCAAAATCCTCAAGCGTAATTCTGTTTTCCCTAAAGATATTTAGCTGACTGTGCAATCCCTGGATGGTGGTAAAAACGATATTGATATCTTCCTCAACTGCTTCGTCAAAATTGGCCACTTCCCTGACAGTTGTTTCTTTATCGCCGAATTTTATTTTTTCGTTAAACAGATACTTGGAAGAATGGGGATTTAAAAAATTTTCCCGTGTCTTTTCCAAAATATTGGTGTTGTTGACGAAAAATATAAAGTCCCTGTAGCCGCCCGAATATAGATACAGGATGTTTAAGGCCATAAGAAGAGTCTTCCCTGAACCGGTAGCCATATTAAAAAGCAAATGGACCGGCTTTTTCTTTTGCGGGTACTTTTCAAAATAATGTCTGAATCTGGCCAAAGCCTCAACTTGATAATCTCTCAAATTATAGCGTGGATTTATATTATCCGTTAGGTATTTTGGAATATCCCTGTCCAAAAACCCCATTTTAGCGACAGTATCATACCGGTCATGCAGCAATTCGGTCATCTTTTAGCAAACCCTCCGCAAAGCTCAATATTATCTGTTTTTTATTCGTAGCTTTCCGTTTGATAAAAGCTGTAACATAATTTCTTTACCCGATCGTCAATTTGATATATGGAATCTTCAATCTCACTCATACTGACATACAATTCATTTTTCTCCAGTACTTCCACTAGAATTTTCCTTTGGCTGTCCAGGTCCATTGCCTTGAACTCGTCCAAATTTGCTTCAAACAACCTTGGATCAACCTTGTAATTAATAAAAACGCTGTCTTTCAGCTCTTCCCAAATCTTTAAGAGTTCTTCCGCATCTGCTGCATCCATGATTTTTTCAACATAAAGTTCGTTTAACTTCATCAGTTCCATATAAACAAAATCTCCGCCGCCCTGCCAGCCAACCGCGGAAGAAATGCCCCCCGCTTCTCCCCGGATAACTTTTTTCATTCTCTCAACGGTAAGACTGTTGATGTACTCCATTTGTTCTACGCCAATATACTGCAGTCCCATTTTGTGGGCCACGGCGCAAGTTGTTCCGCTGCCCAAGAAGAAATCAAGCACAATCTCATTTTCATCATTTATGACAATGTCAAGCAGGCTTTTAATCAGAATTTCCGGTTTGGGCGAATCAAAACATTCCCTGTCGAAGCCCAATGCAACCAGTTCATCTTTGGCAGTCTTAAGTGAACCGTGCCTGTCCAGCAAATTTGAATAAAGCTTCGCATCTCCGCGCACATAGTCTTCCCTGTATTTCTTTTGATAAACTTTCCCGTCTATAAATTCGATTTTCCCTTCTTGAATCAACTTCCTCATGGTTGCAGCGCCAATGGTCCACCTTTTGCCCTGCGGGGGAAAATATACCCGTCCCGTTGCCGGATCCACTACAGAATACTTCATTGTATCCCTTTTATAGCTGCCTTCATCGGTCTTGACTGGCTGTTCCAGATTAAATTCGCCCTTTTCATCCTTGTAGCGATAAACTCTTTTGTACTCCAGCAAATTCAACTCAACTTTGTCTATGTCTTTTGCATACATGATAATGCTTTCCGTTATCGTTCCGATTAAGCTTTCAGTATTGCCGGGGTTCCCCTTTTTCTTCCAGACAAGCGTGGTTATATAGTTCTTTCTCCCAAAAATCTCATCCATCAATACCAACAAATAGCCCAGTTCCGGCGATTCATTCAACGTGCTGGGTGAATTGCTAATCTGTATAAATATAACACCGTCGTCTTTCAACAGTTCTCTTGCTGTTTCCAGCCTGTTCTTCATAAAAGTCAGCCATGTTGAATGCGTAAAACTGTCGTTGTATTTAAAGTCGTCATTGCCTGTATTATAAGGAGGGTCAATGTAAATAAGCTTAACTTTATTTGCAAATCTCTTTTTTAATGAATGGAGAACCAAAAGGTTGTTGCCTTTAATAATAAAATTGTCGTTTGGCTTAATTTCGGCAACTTCATGTTCCCCGTCTTTGTCTATTCTTTTGATATTGCTGAATACTTTTGGCTCCAGCAGCCTGTCGATTTCGTCCGGCGCAAGGATTTCATTATAAAAAATCTCCTGCCTTTTCTCATCGGCTTCCTTCTGTCCGCCCGCCAGGACACAATCCTTAAAAGGCCAGGCCAAAACAACTTCCCGGCTTCTTGAGATATACTTGCCGTCATCCGTTGTTAAGCCGATTTTATTCTTAAATGCAGTGTATGAATCAGGCAGGAATTCTTTGCTGTCTATGAACTTGATAAACTTGTCCTTGTCAAAGACAAGCACTCCTTCAATCTCCACAAAAAAATAGTTTTTAATTTTTTCACTTGTCAAAAGGAGTTTGATTAAATCCTTGTCCAGTTTGAGAGCCATTTCAATCAGGGTATTTTTCAGCAACTTTCCTTCCGCAACATATTTGCCGTCCGCTGCAAAAAGATTTTTTAATTCTGCAAAGAAATTCACATTTATCACCTCATTACGCCCTTGGCCAAATAAGTCTACCGCTTTTTTAAGTTTATCCTTTGCAAAGCATTAAAGCCACTCATAAGGCAAACGCTGAGCCGTCCCCCTGAAATCAGAGTTGAGCCCGGATACTGCTGTCTCAATTTTAGGACATAAATGTATAATTCTCAACAAATTACCGCCTCTTACCTCTTCCCTATGGTTTTCTGCAGCAACTTTTTCACTTAATTTCAAACATCACATATATGATTATTACTTAATTAAGAAGCATTTCTGTTTCGGAAATAAGTTCCTTAAGCATCTTTATTCCTTCTCTTGTAGAATCTCTATCAGCGGAAAGCAATGTAAAAATCTCATCTACTCTACTTTTGTAATCCCCAGGCCTCAGAAAATGTTAACGCCGGTGTATAATTACCGTAAATCGCCGGTTGAAAAGTTCCGTTAAAAAAATGTTCCACATCCCCAATGCAGAATTTAGCACCAAAACCCTTAGCCAAAGGTGGAGGTGCATTAAAAATGATAAGGGATGTGGAAGTCTTGGAAATCAGAGATAAGTATGAAAAAGGAATGACTGTTGTTGATCTTGCATTAGAATACGGATATTGTGATAAAACCATACGGAAATGGCTTAAACGAAAAGATATGCCACGTTACAAAAAGCGATCAAAGCGGCCTAGCAAGTTGAATCCTTACAAAGAGTATATCATGAAACGCATGGTTGAGGGAGTATTTAATTGTGAAGTTTTAATCCGTGAGATTAGAGAACAAGGCTACACCGGAGGTAAAACGATTTTAAAGGATTTTGTTGCCCCGTTTCGCAAGCAGTTTAAGATAACTGCAGTACGGCGTTTTGAAACTAAACCGGGGGAACAAATGCAGGCGGATTGGGGTTATCTAGGTACATTTCTATTAGATGGGCGCTTGCAGAAAGTATACATTTTTGTGATTGTTCTTGGATATTCGCGATATCTTGTTGCTTATTGTACTAACACCATGGACCTGGAAACCTTACTGCTTTGCCATCAACACTGCTTCACCATGACCGGTGGTATTGCTAAACAAATTGTTTATGACAACATGAAAACGGTAA
>LSQX01299995.1_pt2 | contig 23596 bp, 18 predicted proteins | sample 654561 | NCBI WGS metagenome assembly LSQX01 (sample SAMN04489861, study PRJNA283612) | anaerobic digester metagenome | isolation source: 4 biogas reactors fed with cattle manure at either 37C or 55C with and... | place: Denmark: Kongens Lyngby | collected 2014
AGTTCTTCCTCTGTCGGACGGAGGAACATATTTTTAACGAAGTGAGCCTGCCATGCCACTTCCATGATAAAACGGACTTTCAGGCGTGAATTTTCGTTTGCACCCAAAAAAGCGTCGATAACAAACAGTCTTTTTCCTGACAACTGCCCGGAAACAAGAGCTTTCAAATCTGCCCACACTTCGGGAGTAGTGGGTTTGTTATCGTTTGGAGATCCGGGAGAAGTCCACCAGATGGAATCTTCTGAAACCTCGTCTTTAACGATGAATTTATCTTTGGGTGAGCGCCCGGTATAAATTCCTGTCATCACATTAACAGCGCCAAGCTCTGTTAATTGCGCCCTTTCAAAACCTTCAAGTTCCGGATGCATTTCTTCTTCAAAAAGTTGCTCATAAGATGGATTATAAACAATTTCCTGAACATCCTGAATTCCGTACTTTGTTAAATCTAAATCTTTCATAACTGCCTAATAATTAACTTTATATAACTAAAAATCATTCGAGAATACAAAGACAAAAATAGAATATTTTCAAAGGTTGGTTTGTTGAAACTATGTTTTAGCGCGGTTTTGCTGTCCGATTAAACGTTATCTTAACAAAATTTAAAATAAGACATAAAAAAAGGGCAGGTAAACTGCCCTCAACTGTTTTTTATAACTTTTAAATTAAGATCTTGGATGGAAAAGGTTGACGGTTTCCTTCAGATAATCGCGGTTCAGATGAATATAAATTTCTGTGGTCAGGATGGACTCATGGCCGAGCATCTCCTGAACGGCGCGCAGGTCGGCTCCTCCGTTAATCAGGTGCGTGGCAAAAGAGTGCCTGAAAGTGTGTGGACTGATTTGCTTCTTCAGATTCACCTTTCCAGCCAGGTTTTTGACAATGGTGAAAATCATCACCCGGCTGAGCTGATTTCCCCGCCGGTTCAAAAACACAATATTTTCACTTCCGGGTTGAATCTTTAATCTGCTCCTGTAATTTTCCATATAATTTTTGATTTCATCAATAGCACGGCGGCTGACAGGAACCAGCCTCTCTTTTCCGGCTTTTCCTTCAATCTTCACAAACCCTTCATCAAAAAACAGGTTGGTAATCTTCAGACTTATCAGTTCTGAAACCCTGAGCCCACAGCTGTATAGCGTTTCCAGCATGGCCTTGTTGCGCTGTCCTTCGGGAGTTGAAACGTCAACGGCGCCAATCAGCATGTCAACTTCTTCAATCGTTAAAATATCAGGTAGTTTTCTCCCGATTTTTGGCGATTCCAGCAACGCGGTCGGATCATTGCCCACTTGCCCTTCAATAAGCATATATTTGTAAAAGGACTTTATTCCGGAAATTGAGCGCGCCTGGGTGCGTGGACTCACGCCCTGCTCATTCAGCCATTCCACAAACTTTTTCAAGTGCGACAGCTTTACTTTTACGGGAGTAACCTGTTTGTAATTTTCTTCCAGAAATTTAACAAACTTGTTTACGTCATTAATATAGGCAACAACAGAATTTGGCGACAAGGATTTCTCCAGTTTCAAATAATTTTCATAGCCTTTTATACTTTCACTCCATTTCATAGTTAATACGAATTTTTTTAATCGATCGTTTTAAATACTTTTGACAATAATTTTCCAATAATTAGAGGAATTCAATGACCCTAAAGTTACTATAAAATAAATTAAAATCAAAACGGAATGAAATTACTGATTATCAATGGCCCTAATCTGAATCTTTTGGGAAAAAGAGAACAAAACATCTACGGCTCTGAAAAATTTGAAGATTATCTGGAAAAATTAAAGGTTGCTTTCCCGGGCATTGATTTGGATTTTTTTCAAACCAATATTGAAGGGGAACTGGTGGATAAAATTCAGGAACATGGTTTTTCGGCTGACGGAATCATTCTGAATGCCGGTGCCTATACGCACACTTCTGTGGCAATCCGCGATGCCATTGCAGGCGTTACAACACCTGTTGTTGAAGTTCATATTTCCAATACGCTAACCAGGGAAGATTTCAGACACAAATCGTTTATCGGGCCGGTGTGCAGGGGGTGTATCATGGGATTTGGCTTAGACTCCTACAAGCTGGCTGTTCTGAGTTTTTTGCCTACCTGAAATCGATGACTTCAATATCTTTATAGCGGGAAGGATTAAAAACAAAGGACGCATCGGGAATATCAACACTTGTTTCCATCTTCTTTATCTCAATGCCGTAGGTGTTGCCATCCGTTCCTGACAGCCGGGCAGATTTAATCATCTTATCTGTTTTCCCAATAAAGAGCTGAATTTTAGTTACTTCAAACTCATTGCTGTCGGGATAAAGCTCAATTTCATATTGCGCATTTTTTTCACCGATGAATTTTGACCGGAAGCCATGTTCGTAAATCGTCAAAAGCGATGAAGGATCCATCAGGTTGTTTTCACTCTCTTCAAGAGAAGAAATGGTTACCTGATTCCCGGCTTCCATATAATTCCAGACGTTTTGCCCGTCGGAATAAATTTTTATGCCAATTTCAGGAAGACTGACCGCATATTTCCTGCCTTTCATTTGGATTGATCCATCATTTTTCTCCTGAATATCCATCATTTTATTCTCCATCGAGAAAGTAAAATCAGCCTGAATGGATTGATATGCACGCGTTTTCCGGCTCACTTCATCCAGAATCTGTTTTGCTCTTGCATCCTGCTGGGCAACTGAAAACATGGTGGAAACAAACAAAAAACACGATAAAAAAAACAGCTTCATTTTTTAAAAAATTAATGGTAAAACATGGAATCTGAGATAAAAAAAGAGGTTTATCTCAAAATTTTCAGTTCAGGCTATTCAATAACTGTTCCAAAGAATATTCGGTTTGAATGAGAACCTGCCTTGGTTTGCTGCCTTCACTCGGACCAACCACGCCGGCAGCTTCCAGTTGGTCCATGATGCGCCCCGCGCGGTTATATCCAATTGAAAACCTGCGCTGGATCAGAGAAGTGGAGCCCATTTGGTTCATAACGACTATCCGCGCTGCATCATCAAAAAGTTCGTCGCGCGAGTTCAAATCCACTTCACCCGGGGCGGGTTCATCGTCACCGGTGTATTCCGGCAGCAGGTAAGCGCTGGGATAGGAACGCTGTTCGGAGATAAACATACACAGCCTTTCCACTTCGGGCGTATCGATGAAAGCGCACTGAACGCGCGTCATGTTGCTGCCCTGTGAAATGAGCATATCGCCCTTGCCAATGAGCTGGTTGGCGCCGGGAGTNNTCATCAATGACCACTACGATATAGGGCAGAAAACGATGTCCTTTTTCAGGATTTAGCCGGCGGCTCAAAAATTTCTTGTTGTATTCCTTGATATTTCTTGCGTGTGCCTTTTTTAACAAATCATACCGGTTGTCCATTTCTATATTCAGCGAGTTCAGTGTGTTTTTCACTTTCTGAATATCGGTGATTACCGGTTCGTCTTCATTGGGAAGCTTGGCCAGATAGTGTTTTTCGAGTGTTGAATAGAGGTTCAGTTCAACTTTTTTAGGGTCAATAAACACAAACTTCAGCTGAGACGGATGTTTTTTATAAAGCAAAGAGGTAATGACCACGTTGATTCCCACGGACTTCCCTTGTCCGGTTGCCCCTGCAATCAAAATGTGCGGCATTTTTGTCAGGTCGAACATATAGGTCTCGTTGGAGATAGTCTTTCCAAGCGCGATGGGCAGATCGACGGTGCTCTCCTGAAATTTCCGGGAGCTCAGGATAGAGCGCATCGACACAACTTCCGGATTCTGATTGGGAACCTCAATACCGATGGTGCCTCTTCCGGGAATGGGCGCAATAATCCGGATACCAAGCGCTGCAAGGCTCAGGGCAATGTCGTCTTCAAGGTTTTTAATTTTGGCGATACGGATTCCGGGCGCCGGCACAATTTCATAAAGGGTGATTGTGGAACCGATGGTTGCCCTGATTTTGGTAATTTCAATTTTATAATTACGCAGCGTCTCCACAATTTTATTCTTGTTGGCAATCAGCTCTTCATTGCTCACTTCCGCATTCCCTGAGCTGTGGTCTTCCAGAATCTCCAGGGTCGGAAATTTAAAGTTGGAAAGTTCGAGGGTCGGGTCATAATCTTCCAGCTCTTCACCGCTGAAATCATCATCTCCTTCTTCCTCCTCCTTTTTCTGCTGAACCGTCAGCTCCAGCTCTTCGCCAGCTTCTTTTTCAGCTTTCTGAGCAGTTGTTCCCACCGTTTCAGGAATCAAGTTTATCTCATCTTCCTCATCGGGCTCAAAAATGGCTTTCACCACATCATCCTCTTCGATGACTTTGCTGAAAGTGTCGTCTTCAATCGCTGCATCAAATGATTCATCTTCTTCATCTTCAACCAAAGCTGGCAACTTCGGCGATTTTTTCCGGAACAGGTTTTTGACAACTAAAAATACTTTATCAAATCTGACAACCAACAGGGCCAGCATCGAAATAAAGAGCAGCAAAACAAGTCCGACTTTTCCCAAAAGCGAGGACAACCAGGCGCTGAGAACAAATCCATAATATCCTCCCGGATAGATAAATGAAGCAGCATCTTTTTTCATGAAGAAGAAACCCAATGCAATGGACAACCAAATGACTGTTATCAAACTGAGTACAAGCGCCTTCCTGAATTTCACCAGATTGCGTCCCAAAATCTTGAATCCACCCAAAAAGAGCAAGTAAATAAACAGAAAGGAAGCAATTCCAAATCCGCGGTTAACAAACTTTTCAGCTAAAAAAGCGCCGGTCTTTCCAGCGGTATTGCCAACTTTAATGTTGGACTCAAAAATCAGTTGTCTCCACGATAAATCCAGTTTACTCTGATCTGCTGGACCGTAAAACAAATACGAAACAAAGGCAACAAGCAGATATGCAGAGAGTAGCAAAATAAAAACACCGGCAATAAACCTGAATTTCTCATTCAGAAAAAAAGGCTGAGAAGCTTTTTTCTTTTTCTTTTTCTGGCTTCCGGTCTTTTTTGATTTTAATGCCATATTGCTTTTTATTTTTTATAACAGCAAAAGTACATAAAAAGTATGACTGAGTAAATCATTATCCGTAAACGAATAAAAATGCAGGTATTTTAAAAGATTCTTCAGAGATATTCGTAAAGTTCATGGCTGCAAAACAATTTTCACCGTCGAATATTATCTGAATTTGAGAAAGTACGGAATATTTCTTTCTTTTAGGAAAAATTTACCCGTACTATGATACTCATTGCAGATGGAGGTTCCACAAACACAAACTGGTGTTTTCTGGAGCCGGGAAAAGAGCCTGATTTTTTCACTACGCCTGGTGTAAATCCGATTTACAGCTCTTCGGAAGAAATTGAAAAAGAGTGGCGTGCCAGCCGGCTGTCATCTTTTTCAGGAAAAGTGAAACGGATTTATTATTACGGCGCCGGCATTGTAAATGAAGAGGTTTCCGAAGTGATAAAAAAAGCGCTTATCCCTTTTTTCCCGGAAGCGAAAACTGAAGCACATAGCGACCTGCTTGCGGCAGCACGTGCCACACTGGGAAAGAAAAGCGGAATCGCCTGCATTCTGGGAACCGGATCCAACTCCTGTTTATACGACGGACAAAAAATCACTGCCCATGTTCCGCCCCTGGGATTTGTTTTGGGCGATGAAGGCAGCGGCGCAGTCCTGGGAAAGCTGCTTGTGGGAGATTACCTCAAAAAAATCATGCCGCAGGAACTGATTCAGATTCTCCGGGAAAAGTATCCGGTGAGCTATGCCGGATTTTTGGACGGGGTTTACCGGCAGGAAAAACCCAACCGCTTTCTGGCAGGATTTGTTCCGTTTTTAAAAGAAAATATTGAACACAATTATTGCAAAAACCTTGTGGAAAGCGCTTTTAACCTGTTTGTTTCCCGGAACATTGCGCAATATCCCGGTTTCGAAGAGCAACCGCTCTGTTTTGTGGGATCGGTGGCCTATTATTTTCAGGAACAATTAAAAACCGTACTTTTGCAGCGGAATTTAACACCGGGTATTATTGTTAAAGAACCGCTGTTAAAATTGGTGGAATTTCATTCACAGAATTTAAAATGAGCAATATAACCGAATCAAGTTCAGCATACGACAATCTTGAGCAGATGAGTATCCGGGAGCTGCTGCAGAGCATTCATAATGAAGACAGGAAGGTGCTGCCGGCAGTGGAGAAAACCATTCCGCAAATTGAGAAACTGGTTTCTGAAATTGTTCCCCGGATAAAAAAAGGAGGCAGACTTTTCTACATCGGCGCCGGCACAAGCGGCAGGCTTGGCATTTTGGATGCTTCCGAAATACCGCCGACTTACGGCGTGGGCTACGATCTGGTCATCGGACTGATTGCCGGTGGCGATCAGGCGATCCGCAAAGCAGTGGAATCGGCAGAAGACGATGAAAACCTTTCCTGGCAGGAGCTGCAGAAATATAATATCAATGAACTGGATACCGTTGTCGGGATAGCCGCTTCCGGAAGAACGCCATTTGTAATCGGTGCGGTAAAGAAAGCCCGTGCACACGGTATTCTTACCGCCTGTATCACAAGCAATCCCGGTTCCCCACTGGCAAAACAGGTGGATATTCCCATAGAAGCCGTTACAGGCCCGGAATTTGTCACCGGCAGCACCCGCATGAAAGCCGGCACCGCACAAAAACTTATCCTGAACATGATCACCACTTCCCTGATGGTTCAGATGGGCAGAGTGAAAGGAAACAAGATGGTCAACATGCAGTTAACCAACAAAAAGCTTGTGGAACGCGGCACCCGCATGATTATGGATGAGCTGGGCTATCCGCATGAAAAAGCCCGGAGATTGCTACTCCTGCACGGCTCGGTTCAAAAGGTACTCGAAGATGCCGGTTCATTCACAGCATAAACCGGAAGCTGACTCTTAAAAGCTAAAGGGGAAATTACTTTTTTGAAATCCGGTACAACCTGCCTTCATCGGTTACAGCATAGAGCGCGCCGTCCTTACCTTCGCCCAAATCGCGAAAACGCTGATTTTCTGATTCAAGCAACCGTTCCTCGCCAACCACTTTGTTGTCTATGATAACAAGCCTTGCAATATGCTTGCTGCTCAGGCCGCCGATGAACAGATTGTTTTTCCATTCCGGAAAAACGTCTGAACTGTAAAATGTCATTCCGCTTGGTGAGAGAACCGGATCCCAATAGTAAACCGGCTGTTCCAGCCCCTCTTTTTGGGTGATGCCTTCGTTGACTTTTTTGCCGCTGTATTCAATGCCGTATGTGATGGTTGCCCAGCCGTAGTTTTTTCCCGGCTCGATCCGGTTGATTTCATCGCCACCGCGCGGGCCCATTTCGCTGAGCCATAAGTCGCCCGTTTCAGGATGAACATCCAGTCCCTGGGCATTCCGGTGTCCGTAGCTGTAAATTTCAGGAAGTGCACCCGGAGTGTTGACAAACGGATTTCCGGGAACAGGCTGTCCTTCAGGAGTTATGTGGATCACTTTCCCGTAGCCGTTGTCAAGCAACTGTGCTTTGGGGCGTGTAGCCAGATCGGAACGCTCGCCGGTGGAGACAAAAATATTTCCCTGCTTGTCAAAGACGATGCGGCTCCCAAAGTGCATACTGTTGTCATAATAAGGTATCGCCCGGAAAATGATCTGAAAATTTTCGATTTTTGTTTCATCTGCCGAAAGTTTCCCTTTTCCCACAGCCGTGAGCGAGCCTTGTTCAGTCCGCTCAGCCAATGTGAAATAGAGCATCCGGCTGGTTTCAAAATCGGGCGCCGGCGCCACATCCAAAAGCCCGCCCTGGTTTCTGTCGTCCACTTCGGGGAACCCCGGAATGGGTGAACTCAACGAACCGCTTGTGGTGGCAATACGCATTGTGCCGCCTTTTTCCGTGATGGCCAGCCTGCCGTCGGGCAGCGAGATAACCGCCCACGGTTTGACCAGATTATCAGCGATTACGCTGACCTCATAGGGAGTTTCCGTTTTTATGCCGGCAATACGGGTCTGTCCTTCAAATGCAGGTTTGTAATCACTGTTTGGCTTTTGTGTTTCCACCGGAGCCAATGTTCCCGGTTTCGGATATTGTGGGTTCTGTTCTTCCTGTTTCTGTGCGGGTTCGCTCCCCTTGCAGGTAATGAAAAATACAACAAAAAGCAACTGAAAAAAAAGCCTGATGATGTGTGTGCTACGTTTCATTTTTTTGAATTTGAATGATTATATGATGGTAACATTCAAGCTGTCAAATGGTTTATTTTAATCATTGCCTTAAATGAAAAATCATAGAAATTACTTTTTGTCGTTCCCGAATGGCATATATCCCTAAGAATTGCTGTTAAAATCATTTTTCATCCGCTCCGAAAATCGACAAAGGAATCCCCATCCACGCTGTCAAAGTGTGTGACACTTTATACAGAATAATTGGAATTTCAAAAATTGATTTCTTTCAGAATCTGAAATTTCAGAAGCATTCAGGAAAAATCTCCCCGGTTAAAAATTTTGTTTTGCCAGTTCGGTGGCTTTGTCATCGGGACCGATAGCTTTCATACGGTAGCTGTATTTATATTCCTTCCCGGTGAGGCGGTATTCGTCGTGAGTCCAATAACCCCAGCTGTTGTCACCGCCAACGCCCATCTGCTTATAGTCAATATTGACCGATGTCAGGTCGCGGGGTTTGACATCGCTGATATGCCGGTTCACCACCACATCGCCTGTGCGCTGACGTCCGTCGGTGCGCTCCATGGACTCAAAATCTTCCTGCAAATTGTGGTGGGCGCTCACTTCCAGCAACGGCATTCCGGCAAAGAAAAACCCGTTGCCGGAGGCATCGGTGATGGTCAGCCAGCGCACATCGGTTTTGTTTCCGTTTTCCTGCGGACGGATATATGCCCAGTACTGGTCGGCAACGGCGCCTTCATACAATCCGACAAAAGCTCCCGTTTTCCTGTCCCAGTAACTTTCATGGGGGCCACGTCCCAGCCAGCTCATCCGGTCAAACCTGCGCGGCATGATGAGGTTTGTGCCCATCCGTACAATTTCGGGCAAATCGTCTTTTGTCATTCTGAGATGATTGTTCACCACAATATCCCCCGAACCGTAAACCGTATAGTCAGCATTATATCTGGCAATGGCCTCATCCTGACCGTCAGTCAGACTGAACTCAAAAGCAACTTTCACGCTGTTTTTTGAGGTTTCACTTACAGTAACCAAAGTAATTTTCCGGTTTTTCCCGGCTTCGCGCCAAACGCGGCTGCGGTGATGCAAATTGTTGCCAAAATCATTGTCAATGGGAGCGCGCCAGAAGTTTGGCTCCGGCCCGTTTTGCAGCATTTCAGTCTCCCCTTTTCTGAATTCCGAAATGGTTCCTGCCATTTTATCAAAAGTTACAGAAAAACCTTCGCCAGAAATTTGCACTGAATTTTCGGTTTCATGGGTGGTCAGTCCGGGCATTTCTGCAAGAACTGTCTGCGAGACCGGAATATATTTTGGCAATCTGAACTGTTCGGCGGCAAGTTGAATTCCTGCTTCCAACAATCCGTCACGGTTTTTCAATGAGGCATTCAGGTTGAGGAAATATTCCACTCCCGGCATGGCGTCAAATGCAACGTCAACAGTTACCGGAGCACTCTCCCCGGGCTGAACATGAAGTCCGTCGAGTTTGCCGGATCTGATGACCTGCCCATCGCCGGTGATTTCCCAGTCAAAATTGAAATCGCTTAGGTTCCGGAATGCATATTTATTCCTGATGCTGACAATTCCCTTTTCCAGGTCTTCCGCTTCAAATCCGATATACTGATACACTTTTTTCACTTCGCGGATGGGCGGTTTTATTCCCCTGTCGGGGTTAACCAGTCCGTTGATGCAAAAGTTGCCATCGGACGGAACATCCTCCGGACCAAAATCCCCGCCATATGCCCAGAACTGTTCGCCGTCAGCATTTGTGGTCAGGATTCCCTGATCCACCCAATCCCAGATGAACCCGCCCTGAAGGGCATCGTATTTTTCAATGACATCCCAGTAGTCCTGCAAATTCCCCACACTGTTCCCCATGGCGTGAGCATATTCACACTGAATCAGCGGCTTGGACGGATTCCCTTTTGCATAATTTTCCATCGCTTCAATCCGCATATACATCGGACAGGTGATGTCGGTATTGTCGCCGCCGTGTGCCTGTTCATACTGAACCAGGCGCGTGGGATCAGCCGATTTGAGATAGCTGTAGGTCTTTTCAAAATTAATTCCGTTGCCGGCTTCATTGCCCAATGACCAGATGATAATGGACGGCTGGTTTTTATCGCGTTCAAACATGTTGCGCGTACGGTACATGTGCGCATCTCCCCAAAGTTCATCCTTTGCAAGCGATTCTTTGCCGTAGCCCATTCCGTGCGATTCAATATTGGCCTCGTCAATCACATAAAGCCCGTATTTGTTGCACAGTTCATACCAAAGCTCCGGTTGCGGATAGTGGGAAGTCCTTACGGAATTCATATTGAAGGATTTCATGATATAGATATCTTTCAACATGGTCTCCTTGTCCACATAATGGCCTGTAACATCGTGGTGTTCATGCAGATTGGAGCCTTTCAGATAGACATACTGCCCGTTTATCAGCAATACGCCCTCTTTGATTTCAACCGTGCGGAAGCCCACTTCCTGGCGGATCACTTCCACAATTCCGTCATCATTTTTCAGACTGATAATCAGTTCATAAAGACTGGGAAATTCCGCAGACCACTGTTTCACATCCGGAATTTGCTCCTGGAACAGGATATTCTGCTTTCCGGTGTTAACCGGTTTTGAAAATTCTGCCAGGGGTTGTCCCTGATCGTACAGTACAGCAGAAATTTCTGCCGTGCCGCCTTTTTCGCTCAGGTTCATCACATCTATGCTCAGTGAGAACAGGCCATCGATATAATTTTCATCAAGGGTTGACTGCACGGTAAAATCCTGAATCTGTTGCCCTGTGCGCGCCAGCAGATACACATCACGAGTGATGCCGCTGATTCGCCAGAAATCCTGGTCTTCGAGATAGGAGCCGTCGCACCAGCGGAAAATTTCCACGGCAAGCAGATTCTCTCCCGGCTTCAGGTATTTGGTGATGTTGAAGGTTGCAGGGGTTTTGCTGTCTTCGCTGTAGCCCACATATTCCCCGTTTACCCACACGTTCAGCATGGAACTTGCCGCTCCGAAGTGAAGCAAGACATCTTTTCCTTTCCAGCCGGCAGGAATTTTAAAGTTCCGTTTGTAGGAGCCCACCGGATTGTAGTGTGCCTGAATTTTCGGCGGAGTCTTTTCATGCGGATATTTAACATTGGTGTAAATCGGATAGTCATAACCTTCCAGCTCCCAGTTGGCGGGCACATTTATTTCGCTCCAATCCCGGATGTCAAAATCATTTTTGAAAAACCAGTAGGGACGTTCCGAAGGATTTTGTGCCAGATGGAACTTCCATTTTCCGTTAAGCGACTGAATCATCGGCGATTGCCATTTGTCCTCACTCCGTGCCTGCTCCACGGTGGCAAACGGAATAAAATGCGCCCTTGCAGGCTCGCGGTTGATTTCATTTACCTGTGGATTTTCCCAGGGCGGATTTTCTGGGTCTTCCCAGGGTGCTGCTGAATAATCGGTGTATTTGCTGCATGAAATTACAGCTGCACAACTGATTGTGATTGCAAAAAGCAGTTGCATTGGTTTTTTGAAGTTCTTCATAATGCTTTATGGATTAAAAATTTATTTTGTCAGTAACAAATCACAAACCACCGGAAAATGGTCTGAAGGATATCTGCCGTTATTGTAGCTGTCATTTAAAACAGAATAGGTCAGCACACGGACTTTATCGTTCACAAATACATAATCGATCCGGGATGTTGGTTCCCCTTCAAAAACACCACCGGGAAATGCAGTGGCAACCGGCCCGGCAGGCGATGTTTCAGTTATTTCATAAGCATCTTTGAGCCAGGTCAGAATATCCTTCACCTGCTCTGTTGAAGAGATTGAATTGAAATCACCGGTACTGATTATTGGCAGATCATCCTCTGCAATTTCCCGGATTTTCTGAATGTGCAACTTGCCGGAATTTTGTCTTGCGGTAACATTCCGCCAATAAAAATGCGATGTGAAGAAATAGAATTGCCGGCCATCTGGCTTATGTTTTAATTTTGCCCATGTGCAAATGCGGGTATCGGTAGCATCCCAGCCAATACTTTCGACATCGGGTGTTTCACTGTACCAGAAAACGCCGTCATCAAGCACTTCAAATTTATCTTTTTTGAAGACAACTGAGGCGGTATGCCCTTTTGAATCAGCTCCTGCATACGGATATCCCACATAATCGTATTCAGGCAAAAGTTTCAAAAGGTCGCTCATTTGGCTGAAATTGCCCTCCTGGGTGCCAACAATATCAAAATCGTGATTTTTAATCAGATCGGCCAAAGGTTCTTTGCGGATATCCCAGCCATTACCGGTTTCAACATCAGCTTTTGCGGCAACCCGGATGTTATAACTTGAAACTTTGATGTTTGTGTCCTCTTTTTTTGAAGATGCGGAATGCTGGCAAAAGGTTGTACTGAAAAGGATAAAGGCTAATAAAACATATTTCATTTTGATAATATTTGATTTTGAATATCAAACAGTAATCGGTCCTTTCATTATTCTTTTAAAGTTCAGACAAATCTACCAATTTTCAGTGAAATAATTGTTCAACCTGCTTTTGTACTGTTACGGGGTCGGGATTGATGTCAAAAATCAAATCCGGTTTCATGTAAAAAAGCTCCCTTTCTGCTTTGAACCGTTTTTCTCCTCCACCGGTGATATTCAGCATGATCAGTGCATTTTTATCAATTGTATTGTTTTCTGCCGCTTCAATGAGTGAAGCCGTTGCCACGGCTGCTGCAGGGTGAATGTCAATTCTTTCCGTTTCTTCAAAAAGCTTCGCAGCGGCTCTTGCCTGTTCATTGGTGGCCATCAGCACATCGCCATCCGAGTCGGTGAGCGCATCAAAAAGTCCGCCGGCAATGGAGTATGGTGGTTTCCGGTTGGACAAAACCTTGGCGTCAATGATTTCGACCTGTTTGCGCGCGGTGTCTTCATCCAGCGGCAGCATTTCCCGCGAACCGGCTTTCCATGCGTCATAAATCGGGAGGAAAGGTGCATTCTGTGAAACCATAAGTTTCATTTTGTTATTCCCGAAACGCCCGTCGGCAATCAACCGGAGGTTGGCTTCCCAGGCGGCAATAGCGCCTGTTCCGCTGCCGATTGCCTGAAAATAGTAATCAGGAATTCTGCCGATTGTGGTTACGGCAGAAAGAACCGTGGTGCCCATGCCGTCGCGGCGCGCCACGTTTTTTGCACCCCCTTCCGGGAAAAATCCGTTCATGCCTGCTACAATATTTGACAGGTGAATGGCGTCGAAATAATCGCTGCCCGACCGGCTGCAAATAAGCTTCACACAATCATTCAGCGGTTTGTCGAACCAGAGCGCACCAATGTTGTCTTCGGGAACACAAATCAGCAGCGGAATATTATTTTCTGAGCAAACGCTCGCAAATGAGCGGGAGGTGTTGCCGGCAGATGCCACAACAAGCACTTTATCCTGTTCCGGAATCATTCGCCCGCAAACCGAGTAGGCTTCCGTCTTTTTGAAACTGCACGTACTCATGTATGCGCCCTTTTCGGGCCAGTAGCCGCTGAAAGTGATCCACAAATTTTGCAACCCGAAAATCTTTGCAAGTTTTTCACTTTTATAAGTTACCGGCGCCGAAGAGCCTTTGAGTGTCCTCAAAACAGGCAACCAGTCGGAAAACTTGTAGAATCCCCAGGATTCATCTTTTAAATTGAGCTGTGTTTTTTCATAAATCGCCCGGATAAGCGACGGTTCTTTCTCTCCCGGAGCATCAAGCGTCCATCCTTCGTCCTGAAAAAGTTGTCCGGTTTTCACCGATTGAAGCTGATATCCGGTCTTGTTAAAAGTTTTCTCCATTTACTAATCTTTTTTCAAAACTACAAAAATAGCGAAATATGCGAGAAAATTATCCGGCGGCAATTTTTACAGATGTTCACAAATAGGTATTGTGTTCTATACTCTTTCTGCAATGAATCATTAACTTTGCATCTTTTAATATCAACATTATGAATTTCTTCAGAAACAAACTTTATCTGGGATTAATCATCGGGATTCTCTCCCTGATTCTACTATTCAGCATTTTATGGTTAAATGGCTTCATTGCCGGCACAGCCGACCAGACGCCTCAAAGCAAAAACCTGAAAATACTCACCGTTGGAAACAGTTTTGCCGATGATGCGGTCAGTTTTCTTTCCGAAATCGCCGAATCGGTTCCCGGCTACAGCATTCAATATACAAAAGCCAATATTGGCGGATGTCCGTTCGAAAAACATGTCACACTTATCAGAAACTGTGAGGAAGATCCAGCGCTGAAACCCTATGCCGGGGGATACTGCCTGAAGGATTTGCTGCAAGCGGACAGTTATGACTTTGTTACCATTCAGCAAGTCAGTGCACAAAGCTTCATCTGGGAGTCTTTCGAGCCTTATGCCGGAGAATTGATTGCTTTTATCCGGGAGCTTCAGCCTGAAACAGAGATTATCATCCAGCAGACCTGGGCTTATCCCAATACCGCAAAACTGGAAAACTGGGGAATCACTTTCGATGAAATGCACACCGGACTGGTTGCCAATTACAACAGGCTTGCCGGCGAATATAAAATGCGTTTACTCCCGGTGGGAGAGGCAATTTATAACACCTATCAGCAGGACAGCACCCTTAATCTGTGGAGGCCGGATATTCATCATGCCAACGAAAATGGACGTTATCTTGCCGGGTGTGTCTGGTTTGGAACGATGACGGGTGTTTCACCGCTAAAGGTAAAATTCATTCCCGAAGGAATGGATGAGGAAACTGCAATATTTTTACGAAAAATGGCCGATGCAGAGATAAAAAAGCATAAGCGGAACAGATAATCCGCTGCTATTTTCTTGCTGGCAATTTCATTGAATCCACCACTTTCCCTTCGGTGTCCACCACATCAATAAGCAGCATATTATTTTCTGTGCGGGCTTTGATGATTGTTTTGTTGGAATTGACAAGAATGGGAAAGTTCTGCCCGTCGCCGGCTTTTTTATGGACATGCCGGTGGAGATGGCCGCAAAGCATCACATCAATGCCGGCCTGCTCAAGAACCGGCACAAATTTTTCCTCAATTTCTTTTTCGCCGTGCCAGCCTCCAAATGGCGGCATGTGCACAATCACAACCCTGTACGGAGCATCCAGAAACTCCTTCTCTTTCACCGCCTCCTTCAGCCATTCGGCCTGTTGGCTGCGATAATTGTCAAAAGCCACGATACCGCTGTATTCCAAGTCGGAGTCGGGCTTGTCCTCGCCACAATCAAGCACAATAAAACTCACCGGCCCCTGCCGGAAGGTGTAATACAACTGCCCTGTGGAAGTGGGAAAATAGCGTGGAAATGTATAGGCAAAGTTCCCGCGTGTTTCATGGTTTCCCCGGGCATAATACATCGGGGTCTCCCTGGCGAAAAGTTCCACCGCTTTATCCAGAAAATCACCAAACAACTGCTCTTCCGAATTTATGACACTGGCCATGTCGACATTGAAAAACACAAAATCGGTTTTTTCCCAGTCTGCATCTTTCAGCAGGGTTTCCATCAGTTCGTTATTCCCGTGAATATCATTGAGAACCAAAAAAGAAGCATCGTTTTTTGCAGAATTGTTTGTGGTAAAAACCAACGGGCGTGCACGATAGACATTGGTTGCCGCAATGGTTCCGTAAAGCACTTTTGTCCCCACATGACTCAGCACCTCCTGAGAATAAACACGATAGCGGTAGCGCGTGTTTGGATCAAGATTTTTAAGCGTAACAATATGCACCGAATCCATGGTTTTGAATCCATAGGCTTCGGAAAAGAACTTCGGGCGCTCGGTCAGGTAGAAATGACTGTTGTCATCGGGCGCAAGCTCAACCCACGAAACGGCATTCCGGTTGGTTGTCCACACAATGGTTACTTCATTTTCCGTGAGTCCCTGCAGATAGGGGCCATGGCTTATGGCAAACGGTTTCTGAGCAGAAACTGTGGCGGAAATCAGTAAAAGAATAGTGATAATTGAATTTCTCATTATGATTTTTTTAACAAATATTCAAAAAGACAGCGGTTTCCCGGCGTGATATTTCTGGCTTCACTCCGGAATTCTCTTAAAAATAACTACCGGTTCAAAATTTTTCAAAGCCGAAATTAATGGAAATTTTGGTATTTCCACGCCACTTTCAGCGCTTTAACCCCAAACAAAGCCATGTCTCCTTTCTCTAAAGCACTGATACACAGACCCACAAAAGAATATAAGATTCCTTGAAATTGTTTTGAAAGTTTTCTTGGAGGCGCTAAACAGAAAACGGTTAGCGATGTATAAAATCAAACCGTCTTGGTTACAAACACCGGTACAATCAGGAAAATCATTTTATTCCACCCGGAAATATGGGTAATTTTATTTCATGGCGTGCTGTGAAATTAACGCATTTTATCTTTGCGAAACAATTTCCTGTAATCATTGATTTTCCGTCATTAGATCAGGAGGTCTGAATTGCATCCTGTTATCTGTCTTTGTTTAATCCATTCCCTTGCATTCACAAAAGCCTCTACCCATGGCGTTATCTGATCATGTTTGTGTAAATCGGGACAGTGCGCCCAGTTCCAGGGATAAACGCTACGTTCGGGATGAGGCATCATTGCCAGGTGGCGGCCATCGGCGCTGCAAATGCCGGCGATGCCCTGCGGCGAACCGTTGGGGTTGCCGGGATAAGCATCGTAACTGTACCGGAGGGCTATGTTGTAGTGTTCCATGGGCATGGGCAGGCTGAATCTGCCTTCGCCGTGCGCTATCCAGACGCCAAGACGCGAGCCGGCGAGCGATTGCAGCATTACCGAGCTGGTTTCAGAAATAGTAACATTTACAAAGGCGCTTTCAAACTTCTGCGAGTTGTTGTGCTCCATTCGGGGCTTTTGTTTGTCGTTGGGAGTAATCAAACCAAGTTCAATCATCAGTTGGCAGCCGTTGCAGATGCCGAGGCTTAATGTGTCGGGACGGGCATAGAAGCGATCGAGCGCAGCCTTCGCCTTTTCGTTGTAGAGAAACGAGCCTGCCCAGCCTTTTGCCGAACCAAACACATCGGAATTGGAAAAACCGCCGACAAACGCAATCATGTTTACGTCATCGAGCGTTTCTCTGCCCTCTATGAGGTCGGAGGTGTGTATATCCTTCACGTCCATTCCGGAAAGGTGCATCATCCATGCCGTTTCGCGGTCACATTGTGAGCCTTTGTCGCGAATGATGGCTGCACGGATACCTGTAGGCTCGGTGCGATACGGATTAATGCCGTATTGCGCCATCGTGCCTTTGAAGTGCGCGGGAAAGAGGTATTCCAAATGTTGGTGTTTGTAGTTGCTGAACCTTTCGGTTGCCTGCTTCTTGCCGCTTTGCCGGCAATCGAACAGGTACGATGTTTTATACCACAAGTCACGCAGTCGGTTAATGTCGAATTGATATTTTCCGTTTTGGTATGTTATGTTAATCGTGCGTTTCGGAATGGGATTGCCGATGACGTGCGCCTTTACCCCTGCCTGTGCGAACATTTCGCGTACCTTCACGCTGTCCGCTTCGTGTATTTGCAAGATGAGCGCCGGGTTTTCGGCAAACAAAACATGTATGATACCGGCGTCGTTTCCTATTTCCGTCAGGTCAATTTCCATACCGCCGCTGCGGTTGGCAAAACACATTTCGAGCAATGCGGTTATCAGGCCGCCGGACGATACATCGTGTCCTGCCGCAAGCATTCCCTGAGCAATGAGGCTTTGAACAACTTCAAACGCCCTCGCAAAATAAGCGGTATTGGTTATGTCGGGAACTGCATCGCCCATTTTGCCTAATATTTGCGCAAAGCTGCTTCCCCCCAGGGCAAAAGGCGCACACGACAAGCTGATATAAATGATCTGTGTTGCAGGGTTATTCTCTATCACGGGACGTACCGCTTTGCGAACATTTCCCGTTTGTGCTACTGCGAAAATGATAGCGGTTCCGGGAGCAAGTACAACGTCGCCGTCGGGATATTTCTGTGTCATCGAAAGCGAATCTTTCCCTGTGGGAATATTGATGCCAAGTTCGACAGCAAACTGGCTTGCCGCTTCCACCGCGCGGTACAGACGCGCATCCTCACCAGGGTTGTTGCACGCCCATTGCCAGTTGGCGCTTAACGAAACAGCCTTGAGCCCGCCGTCGAGAGGCGCCCAAACGATGTTGGTGAGCGCTTCGGCGATGGATAGGCGCGAACCGGCGGCAGCATCCAGCAATGCAACGCCCGGCGCATGTCCGACAGAGGTTGCAATGCCCGACTTTCCATGATAATCGAGCGCTGTCATGCCGAGATTATTCAACGGAAGCGGTATCTCACCGGCTGTTTGCTGCAAGGCTACCAACCCGGTTACCGAACGGTCAACCTTGTTGACAAGCCAGTCCTTGCAAGCCACCGCCTCCAATTGTAAAAGACTTTCGAGATATTCGTGCAATTTGTTTTTCTCATACGTTACAGGCTCAAAGTCATACGGAACAGAAGTGTCGTTGATTACCGTTTTGGGCGTGTTGCCAAACATATCCCCGAGCATCAGGTCTATCGGTTTTTCGCCTGTATCGGGATTTTCAAACGTGAGACGATGGTCGCCTGTCACATCGCCGATGACATACATCGGAGCACGTTCGCGCTCGGCGATACGGCGAAACGTTTCAATATCCTTAGCTTTCAGAATCAATCCCATGCGTTCCTGCGACTCATTGCTCACGATTTCCTTGTCAGAAAGCGTCGGATCGCCGATGGGCAGGCGGCTCATGTCAATCTTTCCGCCGGCCTCTTCCACCAATTCCGACAGGCAGTTAAGGTGGCCGCCCGCACCGTGGTCGTGTATGGATACGATTGGGTTGTGCGGGCTTTCGGCAAGTGCACGGATGGCGTTTACAACACGCCGCTGCATTTCGGGGTTGGCTCGCTGCACAGCGTTCAGTTCAATAGCGTTGGCAAATTCGCCCGTGGCCACCGACGACACGGCGCCCCCGCCCATCCCGATGCGGTAGTTGTCGCCGCCAAGCAATACAATTTTGTCGCCCGGTTCGGGTGTTCCTTTCATACAGTCACTTTTGCGCCCGTACCCCACGCCTCCGGCCAGCATAATGACTTTGTCGAAGCCAAATTTCTTCGTCTTTTCGGTATGTTCGAAGGTAAGAACGCTTCCGCAAATGAGCGGCTGTCCGAATTTATTCCCGAAGTCGCTCGCTCCATTCGACGCTTTGATGAGAATGTCCAACGGCGACTGGTAAAGCCATGGGCGCGGGGCCATTGCGTTCGGCGGAAGAATAAATTCCGCCGCATCTCTTTCCGAAAAACGCGGATACGACGTCATATACACTGCCGTACCTGCCGACGGAACAGCGCCACGGCCACCTGCCACACGGTCGCGGATTTCTCCGCCGCTGCCTGTCGCTCCACCATTAAACGGCTCTACGGTAGTGGGGAAATTATGCGTTTCGGCTTTCATCGAAATAACCACTTCTTCGGAGCGAGTGCCGAAAACACCGCAAGCAGGCGTAAACCGTTCCACCTGCGGGCCCTCAATAAAAGCGCAATTGTCCTTGTAAGCCGATACGATACGGCCGGGATTGACTGCCGATGTGCGTTTGATCAGTTGAAAGAGCGATAAAGGCTTTGCAACGCCGTCGATGACAAATTGTCCGTTGAAAATTTTATGACGGCAATGCTCGGAATTGACTTGCGAAAAGCCGAAGATTTCGCTGTCGGTGAGCGGGCGACCTGATTTTTTCTGTAAATTTTCGAGGTAGGCTATTTCACCGGCATTCAGCGCAAGTCCCTCCTGCCGGTTGTAATCGGCAATGTCGCTGATATGCCGCACAGGTTCACGTTTACGGTTGATGGTGAAAATACCGGCGGTAAGGTTTTCGTAGAGCGTCTGTAACATAGGGTCATGGCCATGCGGCATGTTCCTGGCGGACAGAAACTGCTCAATACGCACAATGCCGCAAATGTTCATATTTGAAACAATATCTACGGCGTTGCTGCTCCATGGCGTTACCATTTCGCGGCGCGGACCAATAAACAAACCTTTTATTTCTGCAGCTTCTGCAAGGGTTGCTTCGCCAAACAGCCAATTGAGTTTGAAAATATCGTCAGCCAATAATTTTTCAACTGTCTGTACGGCAATAATATTTTCGTTTTTATTATGAAAAAAGTATATCATGTTGTTGTTGTAAAAACGATTTATTTTTAGACCAATGTATTCATTGGATTCACAATAAATTATATCTTATGTACTCCAGTAACGTATCATTCATCCGCTTCATGCCTCCTTTTGTCGGATAGTTGCCTGTAAAATACCAGTCGCCGCCGTTGTTGCGGCAAATTTCCGACAGGGTTTCCCTTTGCTGAAAAATGAGTTCAACAGGGCAGGTAACTTCTTCGGGAGTAATCAGTTCTACAATCTTTTTTGAAATTTCGGCATCGGAAAAAGGCTTGTAAATTTCGGTGGCATAGTTAATCATTCGTTCTTCGGGCAGGGCTTGTTGTGCAACACATTTTTGGTATATCTCTTCGGCAGAGACAGGATGCGCCCCATCTCTGCATACCCCGTCTCTACACAGTTCCAATGCGGCACGGAAGGCGATCAAATCGCCGATATTCGACATGTCTATTCCGTAAAAGTCGGGATAACGGATTTGTGGCGCCGACGAAACGATGACCATTCTGCGCGGGTTCAGTCGTGCCAGAATGGTGATGATGCTTTGCCGGAGCGTTGTGCCGCGAACAATGCTGTCGTCAATAACTACCAGATTATCTGTTTTGGGGCGAATTGAGCCGTATGTAATATCATACACATGGTTAGCGAGTTGGTCTCGTTCGCCGCTCTCGCTGATAAACGTACGAAGTTTAATGTCTTTTATGGCAACCTTTTCAGTGCGAACCCGCCGGGAGATGATTTTCGAGACAGCGGCTGCATCCTTATTGTCTAACTTTTCTATCGCCCTGCATTTTTCCTCATCAAGATAATCATTCAACCCCTCCAGCATTCCCATGAAGGCTACTTCTGCCGTGTTGGGAATAAATGAAAAAACGGTGTTTTCGAGGTCGTAATCAATTGCCGCGAGAATTTGTGGCACTACGGCACGTCCTAATTTTTTGCGTTCCTGGTAGATGTCATGGTCGTTGCCACGCGAAAAATAAATCCGTTCGAAAGAACAGGGCGTAATGCGATTTTCAGTTTTCGATTTTTTTCCGTAAGCAAAACCGAACTGTTGATTTTTGACTACGGCATGACAGACCTCTTCGCCGGAAGCGGAAATAAAAAGCGTTTCGCCTGCGCCAATTTCCCGGATGCTCTCTTTGTCTGCATTGATAACAGTTTGAATGGCGGGGCGTTCCGATGCCACAACAATTAATTCGTCGTCAGCATACCAAAATGCCGTTCGGATGCCCCAGGGGTCGCGTGCAGCAAACATTTCGCCAGAGCCGGTCATTCCACACAATACAAAACCACCGTCCCACATCGGCATACACTCCTGAAGCGTTTCCTGCAAATTACCCGCTTTCTGGTCAAGCAAATACCCCAGTTGTTCAAGCAAAACGGTTGTATCCGAATTTCTACGCGGATGCTGCCCCTGTGATGCAAGTTGTGCAAAAATTTTATCTACATTGGTCAAATTGAAATTTCCGCAAAGGGCAAGCGTATTCTTACGATAGTTACTTCGCCGAAGATGAGGATGGACATATGCCAACCCCGAACTTCCGGTAGTACTGTACCGCAGATGTCCCATATAACACTCGCCGATAAACGGGATACCCTCAGCCGCTATTTGCCCATTGACAGACGAAAACAGTTTGGCAATAGCATTTTTACCTTCTTTCCGTTCGCGGAACATAAATTCTTCACCTGCCTGTGCAGAAAGCGAAACACAGGCAATTCCTGCACCATCCTGTCCGCGATTATGCTGTTTGTGCATGAGCAAGTAAAGCTTGCTCAGCGCATAACGTGATGAGCCGTATTTAGAAACGTAATATTCAATCGGTTTACGAAGCCGGATAAGCGCTACGCCACATTCATGTTTCAGTTCTTCCATAAATCTATCGTACAAGCAACAGTTCCTGGTATTCAGGCAGCGCCCGCCTGTCCTGGCGGTTCATTGCTTCAGCTTCATCGTTCGGGAAGAGGCTGTTGATTTTAAATACATTGTCCAAAAGTACCGGCTGGTAGCCCGAAGCCACCGGAACCGCCTGGCGCCCCAATGCCTCACATAAAACGTCAAATGCTGATCTACTCATTTCTGTTGATGAATTATTTTTCTGCAAAGATTATTCATCAGTAAAAACTATGGTGCAATTTTTTTGCGTAAACTTTTTGAAGGGAATATCAAAATATAAATTTTACAACAGATACGCCTGTTTTGCAGGAAATTTATATTTTTCACATGGTATGCAGAGAAAGTTACAATGAAGTTATCTTATTGTCATTTATTTTGGTGAAATACAGACAATGGGGTGAGCATAACGGGATTATATCCGCATATCTGCAATCCGCGTTCCTGCAATGATTACTTTGGTTTGATTGGCAAAAGAACTTAACCGCACAAAGCCTTTGCCACGAGGGCCGAAGCGTTCGCCCGGCGAGGACAAAATGTAACATTCGTTTAGTAATTTGTCAAACAGTTTCCACGACGTGCCGTAAGGCGACTCCACCCACAGATAAGGCGAATTTACTCCGCCCCAGAATCTTAGCCGCGCTTCGGTCAGCGCCTGCTGCAATATTGCTGAATTCGTCATGTAGTACTTGACGTTTTCAGCAATCCATTCCTGCCCCTGGGCGCTGAACAGCGCTTCAGCTCCCTTTTGAATGATATAGGAAGGGGTATAGTTTTTTATCATCTGCCGGTAGCGCCACAAAGTGTTCAGGTCGGCATTCTTGTCAACCTTGAACGAATAACCGGTTATTGCCTTCGGAATAATGGTATATCCGCAATGTAAACCCGTGAAACCTGCATTTTTTGAGAAAGTGCATAATTCTATGGCTACTTTCTTTGCTCCCTTTATCTCGTAAATGGTGCGCGGTATGTCGGGGTCATGGATGAACGAAACATAGGTGGCGTCGAAAAGAATAAGCACATCATTGTCAATAGCGTATTTTACCCATTTTTCGAGCGTTTTGCGATTCATTACGCCCCCGGTCGGATTATTCGGATAACTCAAATAGATAACATCGGGGCGCGACTTGGGAAATTCGGGCATAAAATCTTTCTCTTTCCTGCATTCAAGGTAAATGATATTGCTCCATTGACGGTTTTTGTTCAACTCACCTGCACGATTGCTGATGACATTCGCGTCAATATAATCCTGTGAGGCAGGGTCAATTACAGCAATACGATTGTCGCCGCACAATATATCGCCAATACTGGCTACGTCTTCTTTGGTTCCCTGATTGATAAAAACCTCCCCGGGCTCCATTTTAACTTTGTAGTTTTTATATTTATACCTGATAATTGCGTCAATCAGAAACGGATAGCCTTCTGCCGG
>LSQX01263502.1_pt4 | contig 23587 bp, 17 predicted proteins | sample 654561 | NCBI WGS metagenome assembly LSQX01 (sample SAMN04489861, study PRJNA283612) | anaerobic digester metagenome | isolation source: 4 biogas reactors fed with cattle manure at either 37C or 55C with and... | place: Denmark: Kongens Lyngby | collected 2014
CGCTCGGAATGACGCTTCGGGGCTGGGTTGTGGTGGCGGAGGTGGGTGATCGGAAGAACATTGTGCTAGATAAATCTGGCACCAACGACCGGTTGAAACCGGTGTTCCTCCAAGCTCAGGGTTGAGTGGTGGTGGGCGGAGTCTGGGTGGAAGAACACTGTGCCAGATGAATCTGGCACCCCCGACCGGATGACTCCGGTGTTCCTCCAAGGGCTGGATTCCTCGTTCCGCTCGGAATGACGGGCAGGTCTGGGTATGGGTGGTGACGACCTCCGGGTTTCCCTTTTAAGGCGTCTCAGACGCGTTTTAAGAGGCGATAATCTTTCTGCAATAGTTGTTCCAGTTATTCCGCCAGGATGAGCGTAAAGACGAATCCGCTGCCCTGGGAGCTGTAAACCATATATTTGAGGGCGTAATACTCCGAGGCTTCCAGGTAGCAGTTCATGGTGGCAACGGCGCCATAATCGCTGTCTTCTCCAATCATTTGATAGTCGTCCGCCTCATAATCGGGATCAACCAAATCCACATCCCACTGTTCGGTGAGCTTGATGTCAAAATCTTTTACCTCGTCGCTTCCGAAGCCAATAAAATAGCAATAGGTATCGATGGGCGCTCTGTAATTGAAAAAGCACTGGCTTTCATCTTCTTCCATGATTCCGCCAATGAGGAAGGTTTGATTCGGGAAAAACCGATATTCACCGTCATTATCGTCTAAAACGCTGAAAAATTCCACCATTTTGTCCAGCGCGTCCACACATTTTTCTCCGCTGCTGATGTAGGGACTGGAGGCATCGTTCATCACTCCCCAAAACACGAAAACGTCGTTGTAAGAGCTATGATTCGTGATGGTTACCGTGTAAGAACCTGAGCTTTTGGGGCGGAAATCGCAATTTGGGGCCGCGTCGCTTTCCAAGTCTTTGGCAACCACTTTTCCGTCTTCATCCACCACCCGGATGTCCAAATCGATGGCGTCGTCATCCCCATATGCCCAGATGTTATATTTTGTTCCGCGTTCGAACCAACGGCTGCTGGAAACGGATTCCCCTTCTTCCAAAAGAGCGCCATAAAAACTGGCACTGCCATCAAATTCCCAGCCAAATTCACAAATCGCACTGGTGTAAAGCGCCGCTTTCATCCCTGTTTGCAAAAGATAATCTGAAATCCCCGCCCCAGCCGTGAGCGCGGTCAGTAGAAGGATTGAAAATAATGCCAAGCGTTTCATTTTTCACTCCCTAAACACATGACGACGCCTCCTTGAGCGCGAAACGCCGCCAAAATTTTATTTGTGAATATATGTTTGGTGAACAGTGCCAAATTGTCAAGATATATTTTCGGTTTTTTCAGATGAAAGCCCAGCCTTGATTTCCCGGCTCTTGGATGGAGGCGTTAATCAAGCGATTGTTCGCCTCCCGAAACCACAAACTACTTGACGCCAAAACAAGCCCCGCCAAACTGATTTCAATCCAGTTTTTCCAAGGAGAATATCATGAAAAAGACAGCCATTTTCTTGATGATTGTGACGGCGATGCTGATTTGGGCGCCGGTTTTCGCCAAACATTCCGACGATTTTATCCTGGGCACCTATTCCTATATTTCGAACAGCGGAAAGCCCTGGGAACGGGAAGCCATGTATCATAAAATGAGGGAGTTGGGCTATAATTCCAATATCGCGGAAACCCACGTGGACAATGCAGATTTCGACACGTTGATGCAGGAAATGGACGCCTGGGGTCTGGATGTCTGGATTAGCGATAAAACCTGGGATTCCGCCACCCGCAACGCCAGCTACGCGCTTTCCACCGCCAATCATATCCGCTTTGAAGCCGAATATGCCGGTGAGAGTGAATTGAACCCCGGTGACGGCTGGGACAGCGGCTTTTGGTATGCCTCCCGTTCCGACAAAAATATGGCACGCGTGGGAAGGCCAAAAAGATTGTTGGAAGCCTCGAACGGCTGGGTTTGGCAGGCAAACAAGGGACGTGACAGCCAGGGCTGGATTTTCACCGACCTCCGTTATCGCTGGCCAAATCAAGGCGGCGCCTACGTTCGGCTGGGCAAGGAATTTCTGATTCATGATTCGCAAAACCCCGATGGCCAGCTTTATATTAAATTTCGCCTCAGAATCCTCGACACTCAAAAAAACCTGTCCGCTGACGCGCCACTCTTGAATTTCAGCCTCTGCGGATATGAATACAGCGCTAATGGCCATTCCTCTCAGGTGAGGGTTTTGACCCACCTTTTCCAGGGACGCAGGCAAACTGTCACATATTTTAACCTGAACGACCATCTGCTTTCCAAAAGCGGGGATTTTATCGAGCTGGAGCTGCAGGTTCCCTATGCAGCGCTTCTGGAAGCGAATTTGCTGAAAACAGGGGTTTCCAACGACCCCAAGGGAATGGCGCGCCTGGTGAACCTGAACCCAAGAATTTGGTGGTATGGAAATTGTGACGTGGAGGTGGATTGGGTGAGCGTTGAAGACCAAATTCATCACGATTTGCGCCCTGAAACCGCTTCCGGCTTGAGCGCAGCTTTGGGTAAAAGAATGAATGAACTTCAGAAACGCGCCCCGGGGAATTTGAGCGGATTTTATCTGATGGATGAACCCCGGGCGGGTCAATTCGCGGGACGCAATCTGGTTCAACAGGAGGCAAAAAAGCAGGGAATCCCCGTTATCGCAGCGGTTTACGATTATCTTTACCAGCAATATCCCATCAACGAAAAAAGCGGGGTTTACTATGATAATGTGGAGGCTTTCTATAAAAACGCCGAGCCGGAAATCATCACGCCGAACATCTATCCGCTTTCGCCCAACCTGAAATGGAGCCCGCGTGATGGCAATCCCGGACCTTTCATCCAAAATCTGCTCGATGAAAAATTGATTACCATCTACCGAAAAAGCATGGAATACCGGGATGGCGCGCAGGGACGCGGCTTCATCCCCATCGTTCAGGTTTTGGGCTCCTGGACGCAAAACGCGGAGGGAGACCAATGGCAAAGCTGGATTCAGCCGCCCACAGCCACCCAAAAAGTGTTGCTGTATCTGCCCCTCTGTTTCGCGCCGGATGGAATTTTCCATTACCGTCTGCGTGAATTTCAAAACGAGCAGGGCCATGGAAACCGGGCTGCCACCTTCTCCCAAGTGGGCGCTAAAAGTTATCCGGACCCGGTTGAAGACCCAATCTCATGGCCTGCCGTGTTTGAAAGCAATCCTCGGGTTTTGGAATATGGCAAAGCTTTGAAAAACCTCTCCTGGCTGGGCACCGAGGTGATTGGCACCGCGAAATCACAGGGGAAAAAGTGGCACAAACAGAGTTTGACCAAAAGCGCACAGGTGCAAAAACGCGGCAATGGGGATTATGAAGGCTACGTTCAGTGCGCCTGGTATCAGGACGGGGGCGGAACTCCCTGGTTCATGTTGGTGAACCGGCGGGCTAATTATTTTAAGCCGCTTGTTGCCAATGAACCGCGTTTTGTTCCGCCTTCAGATTTTGAGCTCTGCTTTCCTGAGGCGGAACCGCAAATCCTGGTCATCAATTTCGATAAGAAAAAACTGGCGAACTGGGGAAAAAACCAAGCGCTTTACGACATTTACGAGCAAACCCTCTACCCCATCCAAAACAACCAGGTTCAGATTCTGCTTCCCGCCGGAGAAGGCAGGCTCCTGAAACTGGTCGCGCATAAAGACTTGGGGCTTTAAAACGCCATCGCGCTCACAAGATGAGGCAGCGCTTGACCTGGCTTTGCCTTCCAGAAGCGGCACGGATGAAATATAGACCCGCTGGCAGGCGTTTTCCCTGAGGGTCGCGACCATCCCAATATATATGTGAGCCATGTTTCAGGCTGCCGGGAAGCTGAAACAGCAGCCTGCCCTTGAGGTCGTGAACCGCCACGCGATATTCATCCGCGTCAGCGGAGCCGAGCCCGATTTTCACCCCCTCCCGCAGAGGCTGTGGCCAAATCCGCAAATCGCTCACCGGAATCAGGTTTTCCCCGCTGGAGCTTCCTTCCACAATGATTTCCCAGACGATTTCGTGGCTGATGTCGGCATTGGAAATGAGGCAGGAAACGCTGTGGGTTCCGGGGTTGGGAAATGAGGTTTCAAAGATGAAATCCATGCCGGGGCTTTCCACTCCATCCACTTTCCAAACGAAATCCGTCAGCAAGCCGCTTCCCATCTCGATTACAAACATCAGCTCTTCATCCACGCCGATGTGAAATGCAGTTGAATCTGATGGAGTGACGTCGAAAATGGCGAGATCAAGCATCCGCAAAGTGTGGATGTTAACCGGCGTGAGAGGACGGTCGTTCGCGTCCACGGGCACCTGTCCAATCGCCAAAACCGTGTCCAAACCTTCAATCACCTTGCCAAAAACGGCATAATTCCCATTCAAATTCGGGGTTGGAGCCAGCGTGATGTAATATTGCGAACCAGCCGAGTTTGGCGCCGAAGTGCGCGCCATTGCCAGAATTCCAGCTTGATTGTGAAAGAGATTGGGGTGAAATTCATCCGGGATGGTGTAGCCCGGACCACCGTAGCCAGTTCCCTGCGGACATCCATCCTGAATCACAAAACCCGCCACCACGCGATGGAAAATCAGGTCGTTGTAAAAACCGCTGTTCGTCAGCGAAATGAAGTTGTTCGCGGTGATGGGCACCCATTGATCATAAATCTCCGCCACAAAGTTTCCCAGGGAAGTTTCCCATTGGGCAAAATGCAGAGCGCCCAAGCTTCCCAGAGCGCACAGCGCCAAAATTATAAACAAAGAAACGCGTTTCATTTTTTCACCTCATTTTGAAAGGCTTTTTCGGGCTTCGTGGCAGAAGACAGCCGCCGCGCCCGAACCTTGGCGAAACTATCTCGGGCTGCTTTATTGTCAATCATTTTCTGGATTTTGCCCCATATTGCACAAAAAATCACTTGACCTCAAACTGCGGTTCAGATATCTGTTTTTTATTATGAGTGGAATCAGCGGTATCTTTTGCCTGGAAAAAAACAAAGGCGTCGACATCCGGCTACTGCGGGAAATGAACAACCTGCTCACGCACCGTGGACCGGATGGGGAAGGCTATTTCCTTTCCGGGCAGGCTATTGAAGACGCGGCGCTTTTTGCGGGAGAGGATTCCTCCGCTGGGTTTAAATCCGCTAACCCCTCTCTGGACAAGGCTTTTCCTGCCCGTCTCGGTTTCGGCTTTCGGCAAATGTTGGTTCATGAAAACCAAAAACCCGATGTCCAACCTTTTTACGACCCCCAGGCAAAACTTTGCATCGTGATGGATGGCAGCATTTTCAACCGGATGGAACTGAAAAAGGAGCTGGAAAAACTGGGCTTCACCTTGGAAGGTGACAGCGACGCCGAACTGGTTCTCAGAGCCTTCCAAGCCTGGGGTGAAGAGTGTCTAAAGCGCTTGAACGGCTTTTGGGCGCTGGCGATTTGGGATGAAGCCAAAAACCGGCTTTTCTGCGCCAGAGACAGGTTTGGCGTCAGACCGCTTTATTTCTGCATCCACGCTGGCATCCTCTATTTTGGCAGTGAAATCAAACCCCTGCTTTTGAGCCCGGTGAATAAAACCCTGAACCGGCCGATGATACTGAGGTGGATGAAAATACCCTCCCTGTCAGTTTATGGCGGTCAGACCTTTTGGAAATGTGTCCACGCTCTGGAACCGGGACAATCGTTGTGGGTCAGAAAAGGACATCTGTCCCTGTGTCAATGGTATCGGCTTGATCCTGCCAAATTCGGAACCAGCCGGCTTTCTTTCACTGCAGCCACCCAAACCTGGCGCGAACTTTTGACCCAGGCCGTGAAACGCCAAACCCCGCTGGACGCGAATACCGGCATCGGCCTGAGCGGAGGCTTGGATTCATCCGCCATCGCCTGCCTCGTTGGAAAGCATTGCGCCGAACCTCCACAGGCTTTTTCCGCCTATTTTGAAGACCTGCCCCAACTTGATGAACGCCGCTGGATTGCGGAAGTGGCATCCGCCTGCGGCTGCGCTTCCCACCTGGTTTCCCCAAACGCGTTTGAGGCTTTGGACTGGTTCGGAGAAGCCACCTGGCACAGCGAAACCCCGCTGAATTCAGGCTTTGCCGCCCAATTTGCCGTGACCCGTCTCGCCGCCAGCCAGGGAACTAAAATCCTCTTGGGCGGCCAGGGCAGCGATGAACTTTCCGCGGGCTACGCTCACGCGCTTTATCGCTGGCTGGCAGACCTGCTCTTGAGCCGCGACCCCGCTCTGGGCAAGGAAGTGGCGGCTTTCATGTCCCGGCAGAGCTTTCCCAAAAACATGATGGGACTCGCCAAAAGCCTGCTTACAACAGCCTTGAATGAAAAACGGCTCTACGACTTGGAATTCAGATTCCTGCGTTTTGACCCCTTCAACCCTGAATTTCACCGCCAGACAAAGCTTTCCCTGGGTTCGCCCATTCTAAGCCGCTTCATCAGCCCGAAGGGGAAAAAACTCGACGTCTTCCTCCACAACGGAATTTTCACCACCTCCCTGCCTGGTCTTTTACACAGTGAAGACCGCGTGGCGATGGCAGCTTCCCTCGAAAACAGGCTCCCTTTTTTGGATCATGAATTGGTGGAGTTCGCTTTTTCGCTTCCCAATGATTTCAAAATCCAAAACGCCCGCGGAAAACGCGTTCACCGAGAAGCTGTGCGCGACCTGGTTCCCCCATCGATTTACACGCGCCAGGACAAAGCCGTGTTCGGTTCGCCCTTCGCACAGCTTTGGCTTCGGCGCGAGCTGAAAGACGCCGTCAACGACCTTTTTTACTCCCAACAATTTCGCCGCCGGGGCATCTGGAACCTTCCCCAAATCCACACCCAATGGCAAAACTTTCTCAGCGGCCAAGCCTCCCAAGCCGAAACCATCTTTGGCGTTTTCGCCCTGGAAAATTGGTTCCGACGCTTTGAGCCTTGGCTGGACCTGGATATTCAATGTTAATAAAAATACAGAGGTAACCCATGAAAAAGACACTGGTTCTGATTTTAAGCCTAATTGCGCTGCTGGGACTGTCGTCCTGCAAATTCCTCTACAGAAGCCCCAAGGTGGAAAAAGTTCACGAACTCAAGGTGGCTTCCATCGACCCGGATAAAATCAAGGTGGAGCTTTCCTTGCGGGTTCTGAACCCAAACCGCTACAAACTCACACTGACCGACCTGGGTGTGGATCTCCTGAGCAAAAACCGGGAGAAAATCGGCACCGCCAAGCTGAGCCGTTCCGTGGAAATTCCATCCAAAAAATCCAACGCCCTGGATTTTGACCTGACCCTGGACACCCGCTCCACCGTGAAGCTGGTTAACCATTCCCAGCAAAAGGTTTTCGTTTATATCGCCGGCATGGGACAGGGCAAGGTTGGCTGCAGCAAACAAAGATTCACCTTTGAAGAACCCTTCGAAATTGACATCAAGGAAGAGCTGCAAAATTCCATCGGCAGCTTCCAGGTGAGCGGCGAAGACATCTTCAAAATCAAACGCAGCTATATGGGCAAAATTGGATTAACGGAATCCCAAATTCTGGTGGATTTTTTCATTCTAAACCCCTACGGCTTCAAATTTTCCCTGGAAGATTTTCCCGCCACCATCACCATCGGAAACGCGGAATCCGGGGTTGGAAACCTGGATAAAGCCCTCCATTTCGATGAAAAAGTCTATTCCCGCGAGGGAACGATGATTTTTAAAGTCAACAACCTCAAAGCCATCTACAACCTTGCCAAAGGCGCTATAAACGGTGAAGTTAATTACCGGGTGGATGGTGAGGTAAAAATCAAAGCCTACGGGGTGGAATTTCAGAAACCCTATGCCTATCGGGATTTTATGACCATCAGCATCACCGATGAGATTCTGAAACTGATAAAATAGCGGTTTTTATATCGGAAAAAACTGCCGTCTTGTTTGAAAGAATTGGCTGGTTCTTGGTAGCCGCCTTATGTCTCCCTTATGTTTCAAAAGCAAAGTTAAGCGACACATAGGTTTAGGGCTTTATGACCCAAAAACAACAGACTCGTTCATTATTATTGAAGGATTTTTGGGGAATTCTGGCGACAATTGGCGCTGACCAGGCTCAACTGTCGTCCACCTCCAAACCCATTTCTCGAATCGCCTCCAGCAATTTTTCACGAATTTGAGAAAGCCTTTTCTTCTGTTCCGGCCAGTCTGAATAGAGGTATTGGAAAGACACTTCAATCGTCTCACTGTCTGCCACGGTGATGTTGAAGGAAAGCCTGCCGTATTCCACCAAATCGCCTGTCACGCCTGCGTCCCGGATCTTCGAGACCCGTAAGACCTTGTCCAGCATGAAGCTGCGACCATCCGGCAAAGTGTATTTCATTCTTTATACCTCGTCTATTCATTCGGTCTTGTGCTGTTTTTTGGCAATCCATCTTATTGCGGCAAACATCAAATTAATCTGAATGGCGGACATCCATCAACAAGATAGTCTTTTCTGGCCAGCGCGCAACATTTAAAAGCCGCGTATAAAGATTATTCTTGACCTTTTTGGCTTGCAACATTTTTCTGTGAGCGGGAGTTCAATATGAAAATCAAAACCCTTGTTTTTTTAGGATTACTCTGCTTTCTGCTTTTTTCCTGCGCCCCGGGTGTGAGCGACCGCTCCGCTGAAAACCGCGCTGGGTTTTTCATGGGCATCTGGCATGGCTGGATTGCGCCCATCACGCTCATCTGGCAGTTTTTCAACCGCGAGGTTCGCATCTACGAATATTTTAATACCGGCTGGCTCTACGATTTGGGCTATTACCTAGGCGTGGCAGGCGGGTTTGGAAGTGTGTCTTTCACGCGCAGACGCAGTTGCAAGAGGGATTGAGGCGCCCCAACGTGCTTGCTCATTTGCTTTTACTGCTCGCCGCCGCCATCTGGGGTTTCGCCTTCGTGGCGCAGCGCAAGGGAATGGAATATCTTGATCCATTCACCTTTAACGCTCTGCGGTTTGCTTTGGGAGCCCTTTTTGTGCAAATCCTGGGCTTGTTTTCCAAAAAAACTGAAGAACCAGATCCAAAAAAGCAACATGACCGAAAAGGACCGCTGTTATTGGGCTTGCTGCTTTTTATTGCCTCCAGCTTCCAACAGCTTGGTCTGCTTTGGACCACCGCGGGAAGCGCTGGTTTCATCACAGGTCTATACGTGGTTTTCGTGCCTCTGATTGGTTTGGGAAGAGGGCAAAAAATCGGCTTAAAAACGGTGTTGGTTATGGCTTTGAGCGTGCTTGGACTTCTTTTAATCAATGGCAGGCCAAGTTTTCAGGCTTCCCTGGGCAATCTTTTCGTGTTGGTGGGAGCCGTGTTTTGGGCTTTCCATGTGCAGACAATCGACCGCCTCACAAAGCTGCATTCCAGTCTCAGCCTCGCCAAAAGCCAATATCTGCTTTCCAGTCTGTTGAGCCTGGTAGCCGGCTTCATCTACAACCTGTTTGCCCCAAAACCATTTTCCTTGCCTGACTTTTTCCTTTCCCTGAAATCAGCGGTACCGGCTTTGCTCTACGCTGGTTTGATGTCTGTGGGTCTTGCCTTCACTCTGCAGCTTCACGCCCAAAAAAAGGTGCCTCCCCAAGCCGCCAGTGTGATTCTTTGTTCCGAAGCCGTATTTGCCATGTTTGGAGGCTGGCTACTTTTGCGGGAAAAGCTGGAAATCGGCTCCCTGTTTGGCGCCGCGCTTATTTTAGCAGCGATGTTACTCAGCATTTTTGCGTCCCGGTTGGATTTTCTGATTGACAAAAAAACGCCATCAGAATTTTAGTGCAAGAACAAAGCTTTTTTTGAACTTTCAAAGGATTTTAACATGATTTATACGATTGCCTTGGTAATCCACATATTGATTAGCGTCGCGCTGGTTCTGGTCATTTTGGCCCAAACCTCAAAAGGTGGTTTGGATGCCAATCTTGGCGGAGCCGCTGTGAACGTTTTTGGCGGCAGTGGCGCCTCCAAATTTCTGCGCAAATGGACCCAAATCCTCGGCGTAATCTTCGTCGTTTCCTGCCTCTTTTTGGCTTTTCAGGTTAGCAAAGCGCCCAATAAACCCACCGGCGCTGCCCAAAAGATGAAGTTTGACGAAGGAAAACAGACCGAAGCCGCGAAACCCGCCCCAGCCGAGAAAACAACTCCCGCTCCGGCGCCCAATGGCGAATAACAAAATTTTTATCATGCAGAAGTGGTGGAATTTGGCAGACACGCAAGACTAAGGATCTTGTGCCTGTAACGGGTGTGCGGGTTCGAGTCCCGCCTTCTGCACCATTAAATGGCTCCCCTCACCGGGAGCTTTTTTTGTTGACTGTTTCAGTGCCTCCCAAATAATGACGGTAATAGAAAAAAACACATGGAGGTTTGCCATGTATGGCAAAATGAAAACCGACCTGCAAAACCTGTTCGAAGAGCTGAAACAACAGGGACTGTACAAAAAAGAGCGCGTCATCACCACTCCCCAAGGCGCCAATATCGGCGTCAGCACGGGACAAACCGTGATGAACTTTTGCGCGAACAACTATCTAGGCTTGGGAAACCACCCCGAAGTGGTCAAAGCCGCCCAGGATATCATGAACGACTGGGGCTATGGTCTCGCCTCCGTTCGTTTCATCTGCGGAACCCAACAGATTCACAAGGATTTGGAGCAAAAGATTTCCGAATTCCTGGGAACCGAAGACACCATCCTCTACGTGGCATGTTTTGATGCCAATGGCGGTGTGTTCGAACCTCTTTTGGGAGAAGATTCCGCCATCATTTCCGACGAGCTGAACCACGCTTCCATCATCGATGGCGTCCGTCTTTGCAAGGCGCAGCGCTATCGCTACAAACATTCCAATATGGAAGAATTGGAACAGCATCTCATCGCCTCCCAAGACGCGAAATATCGCCTCATCTGCACCGATGGAGTTTTTTCCATGGATGGCGACATGGCAAAACTTCCCGAAATCTGCGACTTGGCAGATAAATATGACGCGCTCGTCCTGGTTGACGATTCCCACGCCACAGGCTACATCGGACCCAACGGACGCGGCACCCCGGAGGAATTTGGTGTGCAGGATCGTGTTGATCTCGTCACCAGCACCCTGGGCAAAGCCATGGGCGGAGCCAACGGCGGTTTCACTTCCGGACGCCGTGAAATCATCGAACTCCTGCGCCAACGCAGCCGTCCCTACCTCTTTTCAAACAGTGTTGCCCCCTCCGTTGTGGGAGCCAGCCTCAAAGTCATCGAACTGCTTTCCGGCTCCTCGGAACTGCGCGACCGTGTTTGGGAAAATGCCCGCTATTTCCGCGAGGAAATGATTAAAGCCGGCTTCGAAATCGTGGAAGGAAACACCGCCATCGTGCCCGTGATGCTTCACGACGAACCTTTGGCGATGAAAGTGGCTGACATGCTTTTGGAAGAAGGAATCTACGTGATTGGCTTCGTCTATCCCGTCGTTCCCAAAGGAAGAGCCCGCATCCGCGTCCAGCTTTCCGCCGCCCACACCCGCGAAGACCTGGATAAAGCCATCGCCGCCTTCATCAAGGTCGGCAAAGAGCTGAATCTCATCTAAAGGAAAACATTTGGCGCCGGCTTGCCTCTTCCTGGTTCCGGTTCCGATTGGAAACCTGGGCGACATCAGCCTCAGAGCCCTCGAAACACTGAGAAACGCTGATCTCATCGCCTGCGAAGATACGCGCAAGACCAGCTTCCTGCTCCAACATTATGAGATAAAACCAGCCAGGCTGCTCAGCCTGCACAAATATAACGAAAAGAAGCGCTTGGGTGAGATCCTCGCTCTGCTCCGCGCAGGAAAAAACGTCGCTGTTGTTTCCGATGCCGGCAGCCCGGGGATCTCCGACCCAGCCACCATTCTGGTTCAAGCCGCCATCCAACAAGGCTTCCAGGTTGTCCCTCTGCCCGGAGCCACAGCCCTCATTCCAGCGCTCACCGCCTCCGGTTTGGATTGCTCCGGCTTCCTGTTTTTGGGCTTTCTACCCCTCAAACAAAAAGACCGCCTGGCAAGGCTGGAACAGATAAAAACCTCACCCCACACCGTCGCGCTCTACGAAGCGCCCCACCGCCTCAGGCAAAGTTTGGAAGACATCCTGCGCGTCTGTGGAAACCGCCAAATTTGTCTGGCACGTGAAATCAGCAAACTGCATGAAGAGTTCGTCCGCGCCAGCCTTGAGGATATTTTGGCGGATTACGCTGTCACCGAAAAGGGCGAATTTGTCATCCTGATTGAAGCCGCTCCCGCCCCACAAACCGCTTCAGATGAGGAAATCATCGCTTTCATCGAAGCTCAGGCAGAGCGGGCGCAGAGCGCCAAAAACCTCGCCCAGATTCTGGAAGAACGTTTCGAAATCAGTCCCAACCGCGCCTATCGGCTTGCCTTGAAAGCACGGGAAAAAACAGGATGAAACCCACCCTCATCTGCGATTTTGACGGCACCCTTGCCGATTCAATTTCCGCCATCCTGGATATCATCAACAACCTTGCCCCGCGCTATGGTTTCCGCGGTTTGGATCACGAACATTTTGAAAAGCTTCGCGACCTTCCTTTTCGCAAAGCCGCGCGCGAAGTGGATTTCCCAATCTGGAAACTTGGACAGGCCATCACCTTGGTTTTGCAGGAATATCGCCACATCATCCATTCCCTGAAACCCTATCCGGGCATCGTGTCCGCCCTCAAAGAGCTCAGCTCTGGTGGCATTGGCCTGGGTTTGGTGAGTTCAAATAACACCGACAATCTTCACAGCTTTTTGAGCCATCACAACATCGGCTGTTTCGATTGGGTGGAAGGCACTCACGGCATCCTGCGCAAACATCGCAGCATCAAGGATCAAATCAAAAAACACGGTCTGAAAAAGGAAAACACGCTTTACATCGGAGACGAAGTTCGCGACATTAAAGCAGCCCGCCGCAGTGGAATCAAGGTCATCAGCGTCACCTGGGGATTGCACTCGCGCCAAAATCTGCAAAAACACAAACCGGACTGGCTAATCGACCACCCGGAAGAACTTTTGGATTTGATTCCCAAAATCCTGCCTCAAGCCCAAATTCGCTAATCCAACCACTTGGATTTTCCCTCAACATTTTGAAACGGAATTCCTGAAAACGGCTCACAATCCAAGCTTTACGCAATTCAAAGCTGTTGCCAAGATTAAAACTTGACATAAACCCACATCCGCCAGATATTGGACGCAATTAGCAAAAATAATTATAACGCATCATAAGGAGAATGAGATGAAGAAAAGCTTTCTCGTGATACTCGCACTTTTGGGCCTCTTTGCGGCCCTCACAGCCGTACCCAGAGAACTGGTTGTTGTGGAAGTGGCAACCGGAACTTGGTGTGGCTATTGTCCAGGCGCGGCAATGGGTTGCCACGACCTGCTTGAAAATGGCCACGCTGTCGCCGTCATTAAAAACCATAATGGCGATAGCTTTGCAAACACATATTCCAATGCCCGCAACAATTATTATAACCCCAGCGGCTTCCCCACAGCTTATTTTGATGGATTGAATCAGACGGCTGGAGGCAGCGCCACCAATTCCATGTATTCAAACTACCTGCCCAAGGTTAACGCCCGTCTCGCGGTTCCTTCCCACTATTCGATTAGCGCGCTGGGAAACCAGGTGGGCAGCGAATATCAGATTGCGGTGACCGTCAGCAAACCCGAAGCTGATACAAACACAGACGTCAGGCTGCATGCCGTCCTCACTGAATCGGACATCCCCTTCAACTGGGGAAACCAAACCACCGTGGATAACGTGAACCGCCTCATGGCTCCCGACCAAAACGGAACAATCATCAGCCTGGACACCGGCGAAACCACCACTGTCACTCTCACCATGACTCCAACCGCGACTTGGAACGTCGCAAACTGCGAAATTGTTTTCTTCCTGCAAAACTACTCCAGCAAAGAAATTCTGCAGGGTGTGAAATATTCCCTGGCGGCTTTGGTCGGCGCCTATCCGCTTTCCCACGAACAGCTTGATTTTCCCAATATGTATGTGGGCGGAAGCTCCGTGATTCCCGTCACCATCGTGAATTTCCAAGGCAGCCCCGCCACCGGCACCATCAGCATCGACAACCCTGCTTTCTCCAGCAGCGCAACCACTTTCAATATCCCCGCAGCTTCATCCACCACAGTGAATGTGAGTTTCACACCCACCGCAGCTCAAACTTACACCGGCACCATGACCCTCACCGGAAACCTTTACAACCATCCCAACATCGAAGTTCCGCTTTCCGGAACCGGCTTCCTGAACGACCCGCCCATCGCGCAAGACGTCCTTGTGACCGGGGCTCCCGTGATAAATCAGGAACTCACAGCCGAATACCAATTCTCCGACCCGGACGGTGACCCTGAAGGCGAATCCATCTACCAGTGGTATCGTATCGTTAACAATGTGCCCCAGGCCATTGACGGCGCCAACGAGCTTGGCTACAGCCCTGTCGAAGAAGATTTGGATTTCCCTCTTGCCTTCCAGGTTACCCCAGTTGACCAACACGGCATGCCCGGAGACCCTGTGCTGAGCGCCCACACCCTTCCCATCGAGGTTTTACCTGCTCCCCGCAATCTTCAGGGAACCTTCACGCCTCCCAACACTGTTGTGCTCACTTGGGAACGTCCTGCTCACTACGAAGGCAAAGGAATGGTTGGCTATCGCCTCTATCGCAACGGCCTCACCATCTCCACCATCACAAACCCGAACACACTCACTTTTTCAGATACCTACGTGCCCACCGGCATCCATGAATATTGGATTTGCACCCTTTTCAACAATCCCATGATGCTGTCTGATCCTTCAAACGTGGTCACCATCAATGTGGGCGTGGCAAATGATGATGAAGTCGCTTCCGCCGAATTTGCCGTAAGCGTGCATCCCAACCCCTTCCGTGGCAACGCTGAAATCGGCATCCAAAGCAAAGCCGGCGCCCCGGTTGAATTCTCCATCTACAACGCCCGTGGTCAGTTGGTTCGTAGCTTTGTAACCACTGCCGACGCCGCCGGACAGGCTCATCTCAATTGGGATGGCACCGACAACAACGGCAGCAAAGCGCAAAGCGGAGTTTATTATTTCCGCATGTCCAGCTCCGGCAGAATGAAAAACGGACGCATCGTCCTCATGAAATAAAAAATCTCTCACAATATAATCAACCCCGGCACTGCGAAGTTCCGGGGTTTTTTCTTGCTATGGATTGGGGATGAAAAAGAGGTTTTGGGCGGGGCATCAATTCCATCAATTCATCAATTCCTCTTATACCGGCGCTTTTCATAGGATAGGAATTGGGAAAATAGAACCATTTTTTATAGATTAGGGACACACAGGATGATGAGGATAAAACCCCGTCCCGACGCGTCATTCTGAGCGTCAGCGAAGAATCGAGGCCAAGGAAGGTAAAAGTCTTTAAAGAACAATCCCCCACTTCGTCCTTTAGGCTGAAAACCCTGTCCCGACGCGTCATTCTGAGTGCCAGCGAAGGACAGGTCGGAACACCGGTTTCAACCGGTCGTTGGTGCCAGATTCATCTGGCACAATGTTCTTCCGACCACCCAAATCCGCCCACCACAACCCAGTCCCGACGCGTCATTCTGAGCGTTAGCGAAGAATCTAGCCAAAGGAAGGTAAAAGTCTTCAAAGGACAATCCCCCACTTCGCCCTTTAGGCAGAAAACCCACGCCCATGCGTCATTCTGAACGAAGTGAAGAATCCAGGCTGTCAGCTTTCAAGGATTGATATAATTCCTTGGAAAGCAGCTTAAAAATCACCTTCTGAAACTTCTCATCATCCATATAGCGGCTGACAATCTTATCATTTTCCTGCAGGCGTTTCATCATCAGGTCTTTTATGGTTTGCTGGATGCCCAGTTCAAATTTATCCAGGGGATTGGCTGCGGCTGTTTTGAGGACTCCCTCATCCCGCATCGCCGTTTCTTTGATTTGCTCGAAAAAGAGGCGGTCCGCTTCGCTGAAATCCGTGCCAAAGCGTTCGTTGAGGGTTTCGATGATTTCGGAGAGGGGTTTGTCTTCTTCCTTGCTTTTGCCCGTGCCCGTTTGGGTGGGAGATTTCACCTTAACATCCTCGCCCTCAGATAAATCGATGGAGCCTTCCATCACTTTTTGCAGGCGGTAGTATTGCAATTCCACTTCTTTTTCCGGGTAGGCATCGCGGCTGTCGCTGGGATGGATGTGCGGCAGCAGAAATCTGCCAAAACTGTAGAGCATTTCCTGCTCTCTATCGGTGTATCTGATAATCTGGGTCACAAAGGCATAGAGGCGCACATAGGCCTTGAGCTTATCCCGGAATTTATCCCTGTCCTCGTCGTTGGCAAGCTGCCTGTATCTTTCCACAGCGTTTTGCAGGGCTTTCTGCATGGCGGCATGGTCGCTTTTTCTCTGCTGGTCCTTGGGTTTGTAAAAGATTTTGGCAAAGCCCTCCACTTCCGTCCAATCGTAAATCCGCATTTGGTTCAGCTCGTGTTTCAGCTCTTCCAGGTGCGCGGGGTCGGATTCGGATTCCAGTTCCGTTACGGTGTAATAGGGTTTGAAGGCTGCCAGGATATCCTCCGCCTTGTTCACAAAATCCAGCACGAAGGGCGGTTCCTTGCCGGGAAAGATTCTGTTCAGGCGGGAAAGGGTCTGCACCGCCTGCACTCCATCCAAGCGTTTATCCACATACATCGCGCAGAGCAGAGGCTGGTCATAGCCGGTCTGATATTTGTTTGCCACCAGCAGAATCTGGTAATCATCGCTGCCAAAGCGGTCTTTAAGCTGGGTTTCGGAGATGTGTTTACCGCTTTTATAGTCGATATTCATGCCCGGCTCGGTGTATTCAAGCTCGGTTTCGGGGTCAATCACGGTGCCGCTGAACGCAACCAGGGGATGCACATCGGTGTAGTGATGTTCGCTGATATAGCGCTGGAATGCCAGCATATAACGCACAGCCTGGAGGCGGCTGTCTGTGACCACCATCGCCTTGGCTCTGCCCTCAATGAGAGGCATGATGCAGCTTCTGAAATGTTCAACGATTATCTCGGTTTTCTGGCTCACATTGCGGGGATGCAGGCGCATGAATTTGCAGAGCTTTTTGGCGGCTTTTTTGGCAGGCATACTGGGGTCATTTTCGGTTTTTTTGATAATCTTGAAATAGCTGCTGTAGGTGGTGTAGCGCTGCAAAACATCCAGGATAAAACCCTCTTCAATGGCCTGGCGCATGCTGTAATTGTGAAAAGCCCTGCCCTGAGTGCCAAAAAGTTCGATGGTTTTGCCCTTGGGAGTGGCAGTGAAGGCAAAGAAGCTGAGATTGGGCTGCTTTCCGCGGGATTCCATCACCAGATTCAGTTCATCCTGCCAATCCTCAATATCTTCGGCGTGGATGGATTTATCGCCCAAAATCTCTTTCATGCCCCGTGCCGCTTCGCCGGTTTGGCTGCTGTGGGCTTCATCCACGATGATGGCATAGCGCCGGTCCGCAATCTTTTTTTGCCAGGCTTTGGATTTCAGCAGCGCCGCTTCATCCGGCTCGTCGGTGTCCCTGGCTCCGGCAATGCGCAAAAGCCCTTTGAGGATGAAGGGAAATTTTTGCAGGGTGGTGATGACAATCTTGGTGCCATCCACCAAAGCATTGGCGAGCTGTTTGCTGCCTTGGGTGATGGGGAGAACCACTCCCGAAGCATGCTCAATCTGATAAACCGCGTCCTGAAGCTGCCTATCCAAAACGACTCTATCCGTAATCACAATCACGCAATCGAAAATCAATTTATCTGTGGAGGTGTGCAGATTTGCCAAACGATGCGCCAGCCAGGCGATGCTGTTGGTTTTGCCGCTGCCCGCGCTGTGTTGAATCAGATAGTTATTCCCAGCCAAATCCGGCTTCACCTGGCCAAGCAGCCTGCGCACACAATCCAACTGGTGATAGCGGGGAAAGATGAGGGTTTCATTTTTCTGGCGCTCATTTTCGATAAAGATGAAGCTGCCCACAATCTCCAGCAGGCTGTCCGGCTGTAAAATCTCTTCCCACAGGTAGGCGGTTCTATGTCCCGAAGGGTGGGGTGGGTTGCCTTTGCCGCAATCAATCTCCTGCGGATTGGAGCCCCGATTGAAGGGCAAAAAGAAGGTTTTGCTCTTTTGAAGGCGCGTGCTCATATACACTTCATCGGTATCCACGGCAAAATGCACCAGGGCGCCTGTTTTGAAGCTCAGCAGCGGCGCGGCGGGGTCTCTGTCTTCCCGGTATTGCCTGACGGCATCACGCACATTCTGGCCGGTGCCGGGGTTTTTGAGCTCGATGCTTGCCACCGGAATGCCATTGATTGCCAGAACCATATCCAGAGACTGCTGTTTATCCGGATTAAAAAACACTTGCCGGCAGAGCTGAAAGCTGTTGCTCTGGTAAAGAGCCTCCGCCTCAGAGCTCATGCTGTGGGCAGGCTTGAAATATGCCAGCCTGAGGGTTTTGCCCTGAAACTTGAAGCCGTGCCGCAGAATGTGGAGCGTGCCCTTGCTTTTGCGTTCCTTCACCACAGCCTTGATTATTTCAGCGGGCAAAAGCTCACCGTTAAGCTTGCTGAGTTCCGCCCAGAGAGCGGCTTGGCTGTGCCTCAAAAAAGCTATGACGTGTTGGGCAAAAATGGCGTTGACGGCGTCAAAATCCTCATTGGCAACGCTGGTCCAGCCAGCCTGCATAACGGATTCGATATAGGCTTCAAAAGCCTGTTCATTGTGTTTGGACATCGTAATCTCGCAAATCTATTTTACCGGTGACGGCATGGTGGATGAGGGATGCGCGGTATTCGCGGAGGAGTTCAATCGCCCTCTCTTGTTTTTGGATGAGCGAGTCTATGTTTGCAGTTTCACGGTCAAGGAAGGAAGCAATGGTTTGTTGTTCCACAAGTGAAGGAATTAAGATTATTGAGTCTCCAATTCCAGATTTGGGTAATCCAAATCTCGTAATTCCATTTGATTTTATTTGAAATTGGTGGTTTATTACAGTAGATTGCAGTGCTCTAAACACATAACAACCATAAGCTTTACTCTTTTGAGATCTTATTATTGCAAGGTGATAACCGCACACAATATCTGATGCTGTCGATTTAACTAATGCTGGTTTTGCAATGTCTGTCCAGTCTTCAGAATCTTTCGTAATTATGATATCGTCTTTTAAAACACCGAATTTATCTATTTGATATTCAGGAGCAGTTGATTGCATTAAGTTCATTTTATTTGTGAGAAACTCGTTATTATATACATCAGTGTAGTTGATTAAGCGAACTACTGCTTCCCCATCTTTGGTTTTTTTATCTACATTGCTTACCAAAAATAAAGCCACGTGTTTTATTTTCATTACTTCCCAATGTTCTGGCACCTCTCCCAACCACTCAATCCCGGAGTCTTTCATCTTTACAGTGGGGTCCAAACCCTTGGTGACAGCTTGGGTGATGAGAGCGGTGCGCTTTTCTTTCAGCAGTTCAATCATCCGCTCTTGCTTTTGGATTAAAGCATCTATTCGGGCTGTTTCATGGTCAAGGAAAGCAGCGATGGATTGTTGTTCTGACTTTGATGGTAGGTTAACCCAAAACTTATGTATATCAGAAGGATTAACTCGTTGATGGCTTCTCGTAACGGATTGGACTCTTGCATCAAGCCTTTGCCTGTTCATTTCACTGTTTAGCAAGTAATACAGGAATCTCATATCGCAGTTCACTGGTTCAAGAGCTATAAATTCAGTTGAACATACAGTTATTATGTCTTGTGGCTCAGCAATGCAGATAGTTGCTTTGCGGGGGTTTAATTTAGATATCAATATTATCTTTTTGGTGACTACTTGTTTGGCACTATTTAGCGTGTCTGTTTGTTCATAAATACCACCACCTGTCTCTTGAACAGCTGGTATTGAATAATGAAAAACTATATCTGTTTCTATGTCTTCAGGATTTATCTGGGTTTTTTCATATTTGCTAATAGAATCTATCCTCACAATATCCCAATGCTCCGGCACCTCTCCCAGCCACTCAATTCCGCTGTCTTTATAAGTGTAGTTATTTTCTTTCATGGTTGCTACTTCCAAAGCATCTCCGTGATTCAAGTGGACTCAATCCTTTTTCTTTTTTAGTGTTTTGATTCTTTTATCAAAGTCGCTCACATATTTCTTGTCTTGTATGATACGAAATTTCTGATATTCTTTTCCCGCAATTTCTTTTGAGATTTGCGCCGATATTTTTCCAGCTCCTTCAAGGATATCATATTCATTGAATTCAAGAAATTTGTTCAGCCGCTCAGCCCAATCCTTCATGGTCATGGTGATGCGTCTTTCCGCTTGCAATTCTGCCAAATCAAGATACATGGATACTAGCCTGTTAAGTTCCCTGATCTCTTCTTCGCTTAGGTAATTTTTTGCAACCAAAACATCGGATTTCAGTATTTTTCCATGTGGTGCATTATTCCAGGTGCTCAAACCCATGTTTGGTTTTGTGCTGTCTGCTCTTTCAGCAATAATTTCCGCTGCCGTCTTTTTGGCTATCGCCCAATGCAGTTTATTTTGCACCGAGGCATAAAACCCTTGAGTAACTGGAGATTTTGGGTCGTAATCAATTGAACATTGAGCGTAGATATCAGTTATTTTTTGATAGAACCTGCGTTCTGAGGCACGAATTTCTCTTATCCGTTCCAGCAGTTCTTCAAAATAGTCCTTACCCCAATTCAAACCCTGTTTCAATCTTTTGTCATCCAAGGCAAAGCCTTTTATCATATATTCTTTGACGACTTTTGTTGCCCAAATCCTGAATCTGGTGGCTTGGTAGGAATTTACTCTATAACCCACGGCGATGATGGCATCCAAGCTATATAATCCTGTAAGGTATTTTTTGCCGTCATCTGCAGTTATTCGAATTTTTCGAATAACTGAAGTCTCATCCAGTTCACCACTTAGGAAAATTTCCTTGAGATGGTAGTTTATGGTATTAACCTCCACGCCGTATAATTCTGCCATCCTTTTTTGGCTCAACCAAAGAGATTCGTCCTCATAAAATACCTCGATACGCTGGGTTCCTTCCGGGTCAGAGTAAAATGCAATCTCAACGGGGTTTTCTTTTGTTGTTTGTTTTTTCATATCCATCAATCCCTATACTTATATTTTATTGCTGCTGAGCATCTTGGCTATCTCATCTTCCAACGCCATCATTTCCGCTTCAATTTCTGCCAGCGGGCGGGGCGGCTGATATACATAGAAATGACGGTTGAGTGGGATTTCATAGCCTGTTTTGGTTTTGGAGTGGTCTATCCAGGCATCGGATACATGGGGCAGCACTTCCCTTTGGAAGTATGAAGCGATATCCTCTTTGAGGGGGACGCTTTCCGTGTCCCGCAATTCGGGGTCAGGTTCCGGTCTGCCTTTGCTGTCGTGGCAGATGTCTGCGGTTTCGTCGCGCTCGGAAAGCGCATCCAGAATGGCTTTGAGCAGGGGAGCGGGCAAAGACAAATTGTGTTGGGAAAGGGTTTGCTTGAGCGTTTTTAGAAATTGCTCCCGGTTTTTGTGAACGGCTTCCACATCCATGGCGCTCAGTACTGATTTTATCTGCTCCTGCATGGCTTTGCCGGCTTCGATTTCAAGCTGGCGCTCGAATGGGTCCTTCTTTTTGCTTTGGGCAAGTTTGGCAAAGGCGGAAATGTCGTCCAGCTTGGCTATGCGCTGGGCAGAGGCTTGGAAATTCAGGCGCAGGGGGCGTTCCACGGTGATTTTTTGGTAGCCGAAATCCGCGTTGTCAAAGATTTTGCTGACGATAAGCGTTTGAGGCTCCCCATTGCCGGGGGATTCAAGCTTCTGGTTGGGGATGAAATCGCTGTGGATGCGGGTTATCAGGCTGATGTGGTCGAAGCGGCCATCTTCGCCGTCACCGATGATGTTGCGTTTGTTACCCAGGCTTTTGCGCATTTTGTGATAGAATTGGCGGGCGTCGATAAGCTGGATTTTGCCTTGGCGGTGCGCTTCTTTTTTGTTTGTTATAATCCAGATGTAGGTGCTGATGCCGGTGTTGTAGAAAAGCTGGTCGGGCAGGGCGATGATGGCTTCCAGCCAGTCGTTTTCGATTATCCATCTGCGGATATTGCTCTCACCGCTGCCGGCGTCGCCTGTGAAAAGCGGGGAGCCATTGAAAACGATGCCTATCCTGCTGCCGCCATCCTCCACAGCGCGCATTTTGGAAATCATGTGCATCAAAAAAAGCAGGGAGCCGTCATTGATGCGGGGAAGCCCGGCTCCAAACCTGCCATCGTAGCCCATGTTTTCATGTTCTTTGGTGATGGAAAGCTGCTGTTTTTTCCATTCCACGCCGAAGGGCGGATTGGCAAGCATATAGTCGAATTTGTGGGCGGGAAAGCCATCCTGCTCGAAGGAGCAGCCAAAACGGATATCCCCTTTTTCGTCTTTGATGAGCATGTCTGAACGGCAGACGGCATAGGATTCCTTGTTCCAGTCCTGACCAAAGAGGTGGGGCTGGGCATCGCGGTTAAGCTCTTTGATGTGGGTTTCCGCGGCAGTGAGCATGCCTCCGGTTCCGCAGGCGGGGTCAAAGATGGTTTTCACCACATGGCTTTTTGCCAGGTCTGCTTCCGGACTGAGGAGCAAATTCACCATCAGTTTGATGACTTCGCGGGGTGTGAAATGCTCTCCGGCTTCTTCATTGGATTGCTCGGCGCCCACGCGGATGAGCTCTTCAAACACAAGGCCCATCTGCATATTATCCACAGCCTCGGGGCTGAGGTCAAGTTCATCATTTACAAAGCGCTGCAGCACGAGATAGAGCAGGTTTGCCTCATGCAGGCGCTCTATTTGCACAGAAAAGGCGAAGTTTTCAATAATCTTGCGCACATTGGGGGAAAAGTCGTTGATGTAGGATTGCAGGTTGATGGCGATGTTTTCGGGGTCATCCAGGAGTTTCTTCATGTCCAGCCTGGATTTGTTGTAAAAGGGAACGCCTGTAATCTTTTTTAGGCTTTCGTAGATGATGCTGTCGGATTTGCCATAAAGGTGCGGCAGCTCTTCCAGAACCTTGTCCTTGGTGGGCGCAAGAACGCAATCAAAGCGCCGGAGCACCGTAAAGGGGAGGATTACCTTGCGGTATTCATTGCGCTTGTAGGGACCGCGCAGAAGATTGCAGATGCTCCAGATGAAAGACGCGATTTGGGAATGAGATTGGACCGCCATTATTGCCAGCCCGTTCTTGAATATAGCGAAATAAATATGTCTTGGCTTGGCTCTTTCAAGTCTATCATTAGAGGCTCCAAATTTATTGATATTTTAATAATTTCATAAATCTGCATTGAGCTAATCTGTCAACCAAAAATCAGTCTTATAACTGATTAGCCTTGTTTTTTTGTAAATCCGGGGGTTTTTGAAGGGTGAGGCTTTGGGACGTGGATTTTGAAATTCGGGCTGGGTGGTGGTTTGCAGGGTTTGGGTGGTAGTGGGCGGAGTTGGGTGGTCGGAGGCACATTCTTTATTGCCGAATCCTGGATTCCTCCCTGCGGTCGGAATGACGGTCTGGCACGGGTTTGGGTGGCGAGGTGGCGACTGATGGAACACCGGTTTTTAACCGGCCGGAGCCTCCGGATTTATCCGGTG
>LSQX01216307.1_pt1 | contig 23563 bp, 23 predicted proteins | sample 654561 | NCBI WGS metagenome assembly LSQX01 (sample SAMN04489861, study PRJNA283612) | anaerobic digester metagenome | isolation source: 4 biogas reactors fed with cattle manure at either 37C or 55C with and... | place: Denmark: Kongens Lyngby | collected 2014
ATATCTAATCGTCTTTCCCTGGCTATTATACTGGCCAGCCTTATTATTGGCACTTCTTTATTTGTTAACCTGAGTGGCAGCAGTATAGTATCCCGTATTCCTATAGCTGAGCTGGGGTTTGTTCTGGCGGTCTTATTGGGCTTGTTCCTGGCTTACTCTATCTTGCGTAGCGGCAGATTTTGATCTTAAGCATATTAAAGTCCCTGTATCAATATATATTAGCATAAAACGGAAAAGGGGAGAGCTTAATGATGAGATGGCTGTGCCTGCTCTTAAGTGTTGCTGTATTCACTTTAGGCTTAAGCCTGCTAAAGCCTTCGGCATTGGCGGTTGAAGAAGTGCAGCGGGTAATATTAATCAATGTGGAAGGCTTGAACTATGAGGGTTATGTCAGCACTCCCATGCACAATCTTAGGCAGATAGCTGCGGAGGGACTTATGGATGAAAAATGCCTGGCCGTAAGAACGGATTCCAGTGAAGCTGCCTTGGCCTCACTGTTAACCGGCGCCCTGCCGGCAGACCATGGCTATTATAACAGTAAAAGCAAAATAGAAGTTGAGTCTTTGCTGGCCCTGTTAAAGAAACGAGGCCAGACTTTTCAGGTAATCGATGGTTCGGGGGGCAAACTGCAAGTTTTTAACTATGGAGAAGATAAATATATCAGCTTGCCGGCCCCTAGCAAAGATCAGGAAGCATTTTCCCAACTAATAAAGAATATACCGGACAAAATGCCCTTCTTATCTTTTCTTTACCTGAATGACAGCATGGAGGGCTTGCTCTCTCTGGATGATGATCTATATTATGATGCCTTGATGTCTTTCGATAGCAGGTTAGGACAGTTGATGGGTGAGCTCAAGAATCACAATATGTACCAGGATTCCTTAATAATCATAACTTCAGCCCGCAGTACTTCGCCCAGTGATTTGGTGCCCATGATAATTCATGGTGCTGGCTGTCGCAGCGGCATTAGGACTTCCTCCAGCACTGTACTGGATACTGCCGCAACTATATGTAAATTTATAGGGATTAATGCCCCAGCTTCCTCACTTGGTATTCCTATATATGATGCAATTCCAGTGAGGGAAGAAGACAAGAATTATACCTATGTCAAGTGGACAGGGGAGCTGAAAAAAGAGAGAATTTCACAATTGACTCGCTATTTTGATATCCAGGATGATTTGTACCGAACTATTCACCAGATGACCGCTATCAAGGAGGAAAGACAGAATATTTCTGAGTTTTCGGGGGAGAAAGAAAAGATAATTAATAGCCTGGAATCCAGGATAAACTGGCAGCGGGTCCTGGGAATAGGAATTTTTTTCTTGATGGTGGCTGGTTACCTGCTGGAATATCGGTGGCTAAAGAAGAAATTCACGCTCTTCCAGTAGGCCCAGCCCGTTACATGAGTGTAGCTATTCCTGAGGAATTTTATTAAGGAGCAGCAGCAGAATATCTCGAAACTCTAGTATTCGGGTTTTTTCAAACTCATCACCGTAATACTCGGCTTCCAGTTCGTGCTGAGCGATTAGCAGGGCGTTAAACAGTTTTTCCTGGAAACTCATGTGATCGGGTTTAAAGTATTCGTCAATTTTACGAGCTACGTTAAGCTCTTCAAGGCTCAAATTAGATAAAGGATTCATTATAACCACCTCCAGATAAAACTATAAATATGCAGGAGCTAAAAAAATAGTTCAGGAAATCTTTACCCAAACTAGCATTTATCCATAAATTACGGCTTGACGTTGCTTGCTGGCAATGATAGCATTATTAAAAACCATATCTACAAGCAATGATCAGAAGAGTACCTGAAAGCCTGCTGGCAGAGAACCGGGAATGCTGGGAACCGGGAGCAGGCACTCTGGGAAAGCCACCTGGGAGCGATGGCGAATGCCAAAGAGGCAATAAGCCATACGGTTGCTAATACCGTTATCATTAGTAGAGCGGGCAGGAATGCAATTAGGGTGGTACCGCGGGAAAACAACTCTCGTCCCTTTCAGGGATGAGGGTTTTTATTATTACTGAATATTTATTACTAAGGGGGCTTGAAAGAAAAATGGAATTGGCCAAAAAGATTTTAAAAATCCTGGAACACGATGCGAAGATCAGTCCCAAATCTATAGCAACTATGCTGGACACGGAGGAAGAAAAAGTCCTGCAAGTGCTGAGCTACCTGGAAAAAGAGAAATTCATTCTGGGTTACAATGCGGTTGTCAATTGGGACCGTTTTGGGGAAAACGGAGTGGAGGCTATGATCGATGTGAAGGTGACTCCTGCCCGTGAGGTAGGCTTTAACGGGGTAGCGGAAAGGATAAGCCGCTTTCCCGAAGTCACATCAGTTTATTTGATGAGTGGTGCCTATGATTTATCGATAGTAGTAACTGCCGAAACCTTAAAAGATATTGCCCTTTTTGTTTCTCACAAACTATCGACCCTGGACGAGGTGCAGAGCACCACTACCCATTTTATTCTCAAACGCTATAAACAGGATAACTTTATTTTTGAAAAACCTCAGGAAGATAGAAGGTTGGTGGTTAGTCCGTGACCAGCAATATGGGGAAATATGTATCCAAAACGGTGCAGACTATCCCTCCTTCCGGGATCAGGAAATTTTTTGACCTGGTCTCCCAGATGGAAGGGGTTATATCCCTGGGGGTAGGGGAGCCAGATTTTGTAACTCCCTGGCACATAAGGGAGGCTTGCTTCTACAGCCTGGAAAAGGGTTATACCATGTATACTTCTAATCAGGGCTTGATTGAGCTACGGGAAGAAATTGCTCTGTATATGCGCAAGCATATCGGGGTTACCTATTCCCCGGAGCGGGAAATCCTGGTTACAGTAGGGGTGAGTGAGGCGGTAGATCTGGCTTTAAGAGCGGTTATTGAACCAGGAGACGAGGTTTTGGTGCCCGGGCCTTCATATGTGTCCTATGCCCCTGGAACTGCATTGGCTTATGGGGTTCCGGTGGCGGTGGATACCTATGCAGAAGATGAATATCGATTGAGACCTGATATGCTGGAAAAAAGCATTACTTCCAAGAGTAAAGTATTAATACTGACTTATCCCAATAATCCTACCGGCGGTATTATGAGGCAGGAAGACCTGCAAGCTTTGGTAGATATAATCATAAAGAATGACCTTATTGTTATATCGGATGAAATTTATTCAGAACTTACCTATAATGGCAAACACGTTTCCATAGCTGCTTTTCCGGGGATGAAAGACCGTACTATTGTTTTCAATGGTTTTTCCAAGGCCTTTGCCATGACCGGATGGCGTATCGGTTATGCCTGTGGTCATCCGGATCTGATTGCAGCTATGAACAAAATACACCAGTATACTATTATGTGTGCACCCATTATGGCTCAGCAAGCGGCATTGGAAGCTCTGCGCCATGGGGAGAGTGAAATGAGAAAAATGGTGGAAAACTATAACTACCGCAGAAAAATTATGGTAGCTGGCTTAAGAGAAATAGGGATGGATTGTTTTGAGCCTCAGGGAGCCTTTTACGCCTTTCCCTCTATAGCTATAACTGGAATGAACAGTGAAGAATTTAGCGAAAAACTGATTCTGGAAGAAAAGGTGGCGGTGGTACCAGGCAGTGCCTTTGGAAGAACCGGTTATCATCACGTAAGATGCTGCTATGCAGCTAGTGTGGCTGATATTGAGCAGGCTTTGGAGCGGATTGATAGCTTTTTAGCTCGACACAGAAAAGGATAATCTTCCAAATAAAGCAAAGAGGACTGTCGAAAGCGAGCGAATAGCTTTAGATTAGATATTATTATTACGATAATTTCCTGAAGGATAAAGGCTGTACCGGGTGGAACTCATTACTAGATGACAAAAGAAGGGAAGAGGTACAGTGAAGGGAGAAATATCTATCAGGGATCTGGAATTGCTAAATGCTTATTCACTGCTACGTCCTTCGGCCCAGGGAGATTTTCTAGACTATATGCATTACTTATTATCTAAACAATATCGCACCGAGGTAATGGCTGCCATATTCAATAACCGGATGTTGAATAAACTCATAGACGATCTGGTAACTATGGCAGATATCGAAGGAATTGAGATAGATCTCATTAAAAGAAGAGTAATACAGATCAGGGAACTATATTTCGGCGTATTTGAGCAGGTTCATGCACGCTATTGTGAGGTGGTGGAGAACCTGGACAGCAACGAAGTGGTAAAGGATTTTGGACGCATCAGTTTTGATAACCTTTTTAGAGCGCTAAAAACTGAAGACAGGAAGCTTATTAAGACTGAAGTATTGGAATTTTATGAGCAGTATGCTAGCTTATCCAGAAAAAAAGACGCCAGACGCTTAGTTGCGATATAATAATTGAAATACATAATCATAATAGGGTATGGAGGAATAGCTATGAAACTAAGTTTCCTGGGAGCAGCCAGGACTGTTACTGGATCCTTTTTTCTTATTGATACGGAAAGCAGCAGATTTGCAGTAGATTGCGGCATGTTCCAGGGGCCTCGGGCCTTACAGGAAAGAAACTTTAATGATTTCCCCATTGGTGCGGAGACCATTGATTTTGTTATATTGACTCATGCCCATATAGACCATATAGGGATGGTGCCCAAATTATGCAAACATGGGTTTAAAGGTAAAGTTTATTGTAGTCATGCTACAGAAGATTTGGCTGGGGTGCTACTCCCGGATTCGGGTCATATCCAGGAGTTTGAAATCGACAGAAAGAACCGTAAAAACAAACGGGCGGGCAAGCCTTTACTTGAGCCTATTTATACTGCTGATGATGCAGTTCAATGTCTTGATCAGTTTCGCTCCCTGAATATGGATGAAATTATTGAACTGGCTCCTGGAGTAAAAATTCGACTAAGAAATGCCGGACATATACTAGGAGCCTGTATTGTTGAGCTATGGGTTCAGGAAAAAGAAGAACAATTTAAGTTGGTATTTACCGGGGATCTGGGGACTCAAGATCAGCCTATCATTAAAAATCCTACCATAATAGAAAATGCCGACTATGTTATCATGGAGTCTACCTATGGCAGTCGACTTCACCCGGAAACATCCAGTCGTAAAGAAGAGTTAAAAAAGGTTATTGATAGAGCCATGAGCAAAGGCGGCAACTTGATTATTCCCGCTTTTGCGGTAGAAAGAACCCAGGATTTACTATATGATTTATATCAGCTTAATGACGAGGGCCAGTTGAATCCTGAGATAGAAATATATATCGATAGTCCTCTAGCCATTGCTGCCACTCGAATTTTCCAAAAACATGTAGACTTATATGATGATGATGCCAGAAAAATATTGGAGGATGATAATAGTCACCCCTTGATGCTGGATCAGTTAAAGTTTTCTCATACTCATCTGGAATCTATGGCCCTTAATTGTAAACTGGGGAATATGATAATAATATCGGCCAGCGGTATGTGTGAAGCCGGCCGGATCAAGCATCATCTGAAAAACAATATCTGGCGTCCTGAGGCTACTGTTCTTTTTGTAGGTTACCAGGCTAAGGGAACTCTAGGCCGGAAAATATTGGACGGCGATAAATTGGTAACTATTCACGGTGAAAAGATTGCGGTAAACGCCGATATAGTTAATATCGAAAGCTATTCTGCCCACGCCGATCAGCAGGGTTTACTGGATTGGCTAAGGCATTTTAAGTCCGATTTAAGAGGTGTATTCCTAGTCCATGGAGAAGAAGAATCCCAGGATATTTTAGGAGAATTAATTCAGTCGGAATTTAACATCCCGGTTTATATACCTGAACTAGGAGATGAATTTGTTCTGGAGGAAATGAAATCTACCCCCAGAATACACCATTTAATGGATATCAGAAAAGATCAGGCTAACCGGGCTGAAAAAGCCTATTTGGATCTATTATTAAAACTACATGATATTTATCGGGATAATATCAAGGATTCCAATTATGTAGAAATATTAAGGACAGTGGAAAAAATACAAAAATCTCTGGAATGATTTTAGTGACCAAGGAGTAGTATATTTATTCACAATGAAGTGTGATTAAGGCCACAATTGAAGTAACATGGAAGGTTGATTCGTCAAGTTCTAGGAACAGTTAAGAACCGTTTAGAGCATGGGTAAGGGGTAAATATATTCCTGTAGATTCATATTTTGTGCGATAGCTACATGCAGTGATTCTTGTTAATACCAGACCGCTAATGCTATAATTTATTTCCATACATATTTACAGGAGGAGAATAAATGATTCAAAGCTCAGCCATTGAAGAGGTCTTGCGCTGGGGATATGTCAATATACCCGGCGTTTTATTCGCTTATGCTAAAGAACTGGAGCTGGATGTAGAGGACATTGGGATTTTGGCATCTATAATCTGCGCTTATCAAAATAGCAAACCACTGGTTGCAAAAGGAGTGGAAGTGGGACAAGTACTGGAAGTATGCAGTTCCCTAACCAGACAAAAACTATCTCGAAAACTTAGTCGTCTGCACCACTTGGGTATAATTGACCTTGAGGACCATAATAAAAAGAGCTTTACAGCTAAGGTGCTATCAATACAGCCTTTATTAATAAAATTGGAAACCCTCATTGTTAGGGATCATCCCCGTCTGAGCAGCAAAGAGAACAGCGATAGGGCCAAGACCCAACAAATAGAAAAACTGGAGGGGATGTTGGGCGAATATCGTTATAAGATGGAGCAGTTGGAACTTAAGCTGGAAGAAAAAAATCCCTCCAGTGCTGCATTGATTCCGGTAGTAATTAAAAATGATGAGAATTACCGGAAGGTAGCTGATTTTGTGGCCCGTAAAACTGGCAATCTCTTGAGTGTTAAAATGAGTAATGAGCTGCGAAAGTGGTTGGATGAAATGGCTTTTTCGCCTGAGTTTTTACTGGTTTTACTGGAATTATGCTTCGAACGGCAGATAGTGAATCCACATGATATCAGTAAAATAGCCCGGGATTTAAAAGAGTACTCCATAAACAGCCTGGACGGACTGGAAATGTATTTTAAACATTATGTTGATACCGGCAAAAATATATCCCTAAAAGCTAGAAGATTTGATCCAGACATAATGGAGTTTGGTAATTTTACCGGTATTGATATGAATGCAGAAGCCAGGCGTCGTATCTATTATAAATGGAGGTATGACTGGAGTTTTTCCCATGCCATGATTATGAAAGCCGGGGAAGTAATGTGTCAGCGGACTAAGAATGGCGGCTTGGAATACATAGACAGTGTCTTAAACAACTGGATGAGTAAAGAAATACGCCAGGTTAATGAAGCAGATAAAGAGGTTAGGGAGTTTAAGGAAAACAAGCGTGCCAATCAAAAACATTCTGCTGATAGCCAGAACCGAAAATCCGTCAACCGTAAGGAAGAGTACGAAATATTTGTACCACCGTTAAAAAAGTAGTCCAATCTTAGGAGATAATAAAGTACAATAAAATAAGAGGGGTCTAATCGATTAATGAATAGCGGAGGATTATGTTCTCCGCTATCTAATTGTGATGCCCCTGCGAAAGGTAAGTTGTATATTAGCCTTGATTAAAGGTGGAATGATGAAAATGAATGTTAGTTTGCAATCGGCTTTGCCGGAAAAACTATTAATGGATAGTGAGAGCGAAAGGCGAGTATTATCCTCTATGATGCACTCGGAGGATGCTTGTGTTGAAGCCTATCATGCTTTGCAAAGCGCCGACTTTTACTCTCCTAAAAATGCCAGTATATTTGATTTGCTCTGTTCCCTGTTTGAACGTGAGATAAGGCCCACCTATGTAGAATTGCTAAAGGAAGCTCATAGTTTAGGTATGCTGAACAGTCCCCGGGATGTTGAAGAGATCAAGTACATAACCGAGCATTATATAGATGATGAAAATATAAAGTATTGGATTAAAAGAGTTAAGGACAAATCCAGGATCCGGCGTTTTGTTGATTTTTTAAGGTTTAATTATCAAATCCTTAAAGAACAGCCGGAGCAGGATGTAGAGCAGTTGCTGATGAAAGCTGAGGATAACCTTACTAACCTGACCGCTCTGGAAATAGATGATAAAATAGATACTCCGGAAGAGATGGCCAACCTGGGTTATGACGAAGTGGAAAGGCGTTTTTTAAGATACCAGGAAATTCAAAAGGATCATAAGGGGATAATACCTCTGGATGGTTTACCCACTGGTTTTGATAATTTAGATCATATCACCTTGGGTTATAAAGCCGGAGACTTGATTATTCTGGGGGCCCAAACCGGACATGGTAAAACGGCTTTTGCCCTGCATACAGCTAAAAGCATTGCCGTAAATTACGGCAAAAATATTCTTTATCTGAATACTGAAATGAGTCGGGAACAAATTTCCCTGCGTTGGGCTTCCATACTGAGCGATATTGAACATGATCGGATTCGTATGGGAGATATAAGCCAGAGTGAATTATCCATGGTTTTAAATGGATATTCCAAATTGAGAAGCAGCGGCTTTTATTCCTATCCTTGTCCCAATTTGACCCCGGAGAAAACGGTTTCCATTGCTCGGAAGTTCAGGACCCAAAAAAGCATCGATATGATGATCATAGATTACGTAGGACGAATGGAAAAGCACGATCCCAAACTGCAAGAATGGCAGATATTGGAGCAGATTATCAAGACCCAGAAGCTCCTAGCTCAGAATCTTAAAATAGCGGTGATGGTCTTGGTGCAGTTGAATCCGGATGGAAGCTTGCAGGGAGCCAAAAGAATGAAGAACGAGTGTGACCTAATGTTAAAGCTTGGTCCAATTTCCCGGGAAGAACTGGAGGAAAACGAACTTTTAAATAAATATGCTCGTAAACCCAACTACTACCTGGATATAGAAAAAAACCGGGATGGACGCAGTGGAGTCCGAATCCCTATAATATTTGATCTGCAGAAACAGACTATGAAAGATGCAGAAAGGGTGGCGAATTAATGCCGTCCAGGAACACGGACCTAAAAAGACTATATGATGAAACCGCCAGCCTTATTGCCGATATGGGCATAAGAGGCAGGATTTCCATTGAGGAAATGAACTTTCTCTTGGATTTACTGGAACTGGTGTTGACCAATAAAGAGCAGAGCTCTTTTATACAAGAGTTGAAACAGTGGAATCCCGGAATCGGAGAAGAAGAGATTGATCAGATAATTAAAGCTACGCTATTGAACAATAAGCTTAAGGATTTTCTTTCCTTGTCCGAGAATCGGGAAATGATTCAGGACTTGATTAGGGAAAAATATAAAGATGGGTAAATACCGCCCGGCAAAGGAGGCCTAATGCTTATGGATCAATTATGGTTCTATGAGAAGCACACCAGGGGTTACGGAGTGCGTTGGAAGGTGAAAGAAGTATTACATACAGAAAAAACCAGGTACCAGGAATTGGCTGTTATTGACACCTTTGAATGGGGCAAGACCTTGGTTTTAGATGGTAATGTACAGGTTACTGAATCCGACGAATTTATATACCATGAAATGATAGTCCATATCGCTATGAATTCTCATCCCCATCCCCAAAAAGTGTTAATCATTGGAGGAGGAGACGGAGGAACCGCTCGTGAAGTATTAAAACATGAAAGTGTGCAAGAAGTAGACCTGGTGGAGATCGATGATAGAGTGGTGGAAAACAGTAAAAATTACCTGCCTACCATGGCCTGCGCATTCAATGATTCACGCCTTAATCTCCATATTGAAGATGGCATAAAATTCGTTCGGGATACTTCAGAGCTTTATGATCTGGTAATCATCGATTCTTCCGATCCTATTGGACCGGCGGTGCAGTTATACAGCACCGAGTTCTATCAGGATGTATCCCGGTGTCTGCAGCAGGATGGCATGATTGCTGTCCAGTCCGAATCTCCTATCTTTTATCAGGATACCTTTGTTAGGGTTTTTGAAAATCTGAGTTCGGTTTTCCCCCTGGTTAAAGTCTGTTTGGCCCCCATTATGACTTATACCGCCGGCCCCTGGTCCTTTACTCTAGGGAGCAAAAAATGGGATCCGGAAAGAATTGCTGGTGACAAAAGGAGCATAGATGGTTTAAAATATTACAATGATGATTTGCATAAAGGTGCATTTATCTTACCGCAGTTCATAAAGGATATGTTGAGGTAGTACGGTAGTATCGAAGTAATGGAAACACTAAATTTAATGAGTTGTACGGGAGGATGGTAGATATGTTTTTAGCCAAGATTACTATGTTATTGTGCTTTTTTAGTCTGATTATTGGTTTAAGTCTCTATAGCCGCCGAAAAACCAATACTATTAACGATTTTGTGGTGGGAAACCGGACAGTTGGCCCCTGGATGTCAGCCTTTTCGTATGGTACCGCTTATTTTTCTGCCGTTCTTTTAATCGGTTTTGCCGGCAAGGTGGGATGGGGCTTTGGCATGTCGGCCTTGCTTATTGCTCTGGGCAACAGCATTATTGGAACCTATCTGGCCTGGCGCATTCTAGGGCGAAAGACCAGGGAAATGACCAGCCGGCTTAATGTAATTACCATGCCTTCATTTTTGGAAAAAAGGTATGATTCCCCCAAGATGAAAATCTTCTCCAGCTTAATTATATTCATATTCTTTGTACCCTATGCCGCTTCGGTCTTTATGGGGTTAAGCTACCTATTTGAACAAATATTCGGTATTCCCTATGTAATAGCCCTGGCGGTAATGGCTATCTTGTCCGCCCTTTATTTGGTCTTGGGAGGATATATGGCTGTAGCCCTGGTGGATTTTGTACAGGGTTTGATAATGATAGTCGGAGTAGCGTTGATGGTCTACTTTGTGATGGGACACGAAATGGTTAATGGCTTCGTTAATGGCTTTATTGCTTTGCGAGCCCAGGATCCAGGACTGATACTGCCAAGCTCATCGGTTAGCTGGGTTGGATTGGTGTCTTTGATTATCTTAACTAGCCTGGGTACCTGGGGACTTCCTCAAATGGTAGGCAAGTTCTATGGCATTAAGAACGAGAAGTCCATACCGGTAGCTACCTGGGTATCAAGTATCTTTTCCTTGATTGTAAGCATGGGGGCCTATTATGTTGGTTCTACCGGGCATTTGTTTTTTGCCGAATTGCCAGTATTCAACGGGGTGGCTACTCCGGATTTGATTATGCCTAGCATTATAGGCCAGGCCCTTCCTCCATTGGTGGGTGTATTGATACTGATCCTGGTTCTGTCCGCATCCATGTCAACGCTATCCTCATTGGTCTTAACGGCCAGTTCTTCGGTAAGTATTGACCTAATCAAGGGGGCAGCAGTAAAGGATATTAGTGAAAAGGCCACTATGAACCTGATGCGTTTACTGTGTATAGTTTTTATCGGCTTTTGTCTATATATAGCTTTAAATCCTCCCGGGATTATCTTGACCCTTATGGCTCTATCCTGGGGAGCGGTAGCCGGTGCATTTTTAGCTCCTTATATCTATGGCCTGTTTTGGCCTAATACTACCCGGGCCGGAGCCTGGGCCGGCATGCTAAGCGGTTTGTTGATAGCAGTAGGAGGATATCTTCTAATTACCCTCAGTCCCTCTTTCATCAACAGCCAGCTAATGAGCCTGTTATCAAGCTGGGGCACCCCCTTCTTCGGATCTCTGGCTATGATAATACCACTGGGGATAGTACCCCTGGTAAGTGTTGTCAGTAGGTCCTATCCGGTTGAACACATTGAGCGACTGTATAATGAAGAAGAATCAGCAATAGCCTAATAAAGCTACCTGCTGTCTTCAGAACTGTTTAGAATATAAGCCAAGTCAAAGATTATAGATAGCAGGAAAAGCAGGAGGGATAAGATGCAGGATTTTATTAAAAGACAGGCCAGACCCCAGATTTTTAATTTAAAACCATATACCCCGGGCAAACCGGTGGAGGAAGTTAAGCGGGAGTTGGGAATAGAAGACATTATCAAAATGGCTTCCAATGAAAACCCCCTGGGACCTTCCCCTCTGGCGGTACAGGCTTTAAAAGAATCTTTAGACAGCATTCATGTTTATCCGGATGGCAATTGCTTTTATCTAAAACATAAATTGGCTGAGTTTTTGGATATTCAGACCAATCAGCTCTTATTGGGAAATGGCTCCGACGAATTGCTGAAGCTCTTGGTAGAGACTTTTGTGAATCCTCAGGATGAGGTGATATTTGCTTCCCCCACCTTTTCTGAATATGAGTTTACCGCTACCATTATGGGAGCTAAATGCATAGCCGTACCTTTGCTGAACTTTAAACATGATTTAACGGCTATGCTTGATGCAATAAGGGAGCAAACCAAGATTATCTACCTGTGCAATCCCAATAATCCTACTGGCACCATAGTAAGCCGAGCAGAAATGGATGGATTTATGGCCCAGGTACCTGGGGATGTGCTGGTAGTATTTGATGAAGCCTATTTTGAATATGTAGAATCTCCGGATTTTGCACAGGGAATGGATTATTTGCAGGACTATTCCAACGTAATAGTTTCCCGTACCTTTTCGAAAATCTATGGTTTGGCAGGATTGCGTATTGGCTACATGGTCGCCCATCCTGAGATTGTAGCTGCAGTAGAAAGAATTACTGAACCCTTTAATGTAAATCTGTTAGCTCAAGTGGGAGCCCTAGCAGCTCTGGATGATAGCAAACATCTTAGTGCCAGCCAAACAGTAAATAGGGAAGGCAAGGTTTATCTGTACCGGCAGTTGGAGCAAATGGGCCTGAAATATGTTCCTACTGAGGCTAATTTTATCTTTTTGGATACCGGTCAGGATTGCCAGCCCGTATTCCGGGAACTACTTAGCCGAGGGGTAATTGTCCGTACTGGTGACAATTTCGGTTTTCCCACCTATATCCGGGTAACTATTGGCAATCCCGAGCAAAACCAGCGTTTTATTAAAACCTTACAGGAGATTCTAAAGATATAATGAAGTCAAAGTTGATAGTATCGGTGCATTATACTCATAGCAATGCCAGATCCATTCTAACCCAGGCTTTTCTGGAGTATTTTATGAATCTGAATCCAGCCCCGGCCTTTATTGGTATTGGTTCCGACCGGCATCTGCTGGACTGTTTGGGACCTATGACCGGAACTATGCTGGAAGAACATGATCATAGTATTATGGTGTTGGGCACTTTGCAGGAGCCTTGGCATGCCGGTAATATCAGCCACAACTTGAGGGAATTTAGAAACCGCTATCCCTCCAAACCAATTATAGCCATAGATGCTTCTATAGGTGAGGATGAGGCGCCCGGATTGATTAAATTGAAAATGGGCCCCATCAAACCAGGAAAAGCAGTGCATAAGAATCTGCCCGTAATAGGTGATTTTGCTGTCACCGCTTTGGTTGGTAACCGGGTAGGGAAGCCGGGCTTCAGTACAGGAAAAAAAATCAGCCTAGCCGATGTCTATGGTATGTCCCGGGTAATCAGCGATGCTATCCTGGATTGGGATAGGGAAAGCCAAGCCCAATTGGAATAAAATGAATTCTGGTGAAGAATAAGCTGAGCTGTGGTATCATTCAAAATAGACCAGGCACGGTTAACAAGGTCAGGAAGCCTCTTTTCCGTCGGGAAGAGGGGTTTTATTTGATAATGGCTAAGGAGGAATACCATGAAACAATTGATGATCGGAAATGAAGCTATCGCTCGCGGCGCCTATGAAGCTGGTGCGACGGTGGCTACTGCTTATCCGGGTACCCCCAGTACAGAAATAGTAAGTAGTTTTGCCAAATATGATAATGTATATGCCCAATGGGCTCCCAATGAAAAGGTGGCTTTGGAAGTGGGAGTTGGTGCTTCCATAGGAGGAGCCCGTACCCTGGTGGCCATGAAGCATGTGGGAGTCAATGTTGCGGCTGACCCCTTATATACCTTTGCTTATACCGGAGTAACCGGAGGTTTGGTACTAGTTTCAGCTGATGACCCTGGGATGCATTCTTCTCAAAATGAGCAGGACAATCGGGGGTATGGTAAGTTTGCCAAGATGCCGGTATTGGAACCGTCTGACAGCCAGGAAGCATTAGACTACTGTAGAATAGCATTTCATATCAGTGAAGAATTTGACACTCCGGTTATGCTCAGGATTACCACCCGACTGGCCCATTCCCAGACTATGGTGGAAATCGGAGATATGGAGGATTACCAGCTTAAGCCCTACAAAAAAAACGTTCCCAAATATGTTATGCTGCCGGCCAATGCAAGAGGCAGACATGTGGAAGTAGAAAAACGCATGCTAGCACTGAAGGAATACGCGGAGGCATGCGAGTTAAATTGGATCGAATTAGCCGATACCAGCATCGGTATCATAAGCAGCGGGGTACCCTACCAGTATGTTAAAGAGGTTATGCCCGAAGCGTCGGTTTTAAAGCTGGGCATGGTAAACCCTTTGCCGGAAACCATGATAAGAGAATTTGCCCAGAAGGTTGACCGCCTGGTAGTGATTGAAGAGCTGGAACCGGTTATAGAAGAGCAGATAAGAGCCTGGGGTATTCCAGTAGAAGGCAAGGAACTGTTTTCTCTCTTGGGGGAATATAGTCCCGAACTGATAGAGAGTGTGCTTAAAGGAGTCAGGAATGAGGACCTTTATGGTTTGGTAAAAGAAATACCCGGTAGGCCCCCTCTGCTCTGTCCGGGCTGTCCCCACCGAGGAGTCTTTTATACCCTGCGAAAGATGCGTTTGGTTGTTGCTGGAGATATTGGCTGTTATACCCTGGGAGCATTGAGCCCCCTGGACGGGATGGATACTACCATCTGTATGGGAGCCAGCATCGGTACCGCCATGGGCATGGAAAAAGCAAGGGGACCGGAATTTGCGGAAAAAATGGTAGCTGTAATAGGAGATTCCACCTTCGTTCATTCCGGAATAACTCCTTTGATAGATATTGTATATAATCAGGGAACCTCTACCGTACTGATCCTGGACAATGATACCACCGCTATGACTGGTCACCAGGAACATCCCGCCACTGGCAAGAATATTAACTCTGAGCCCACCAAGAAACTGGATTTGCCTACATTGGTCAAGGCCATAGGAATAGAGAATGTAAGGGTAGTAGATCCGCTGAAACTGGACCAATTACAGAGTGCAGTACAGGAAGAACTGGAGCGGCGAGAACCTTCAGTAATAATAGCCAAACGGGCCTGTGCCCTGATAGAAACCCAACCAACGGGTATAAAGTATTATGTGGATCCCGAACTTTGCACCGGCTGTAAGGTATGTATTAGGCTGGGCTGCACCGGAATAAATTTCCTGGATGAAGAAAAGGTAGCAGTAATGAATCTTAACAGCTGTGTGGGCTGCGGGCTTTGTCCCCAGGTATGCAAATTCGATGCTATCAAGGTATTGGAGGTATAAGTAATGAGCAAACAGGTAACTGATATTCTTATAGTAGGTGTGGGCGGACAGGGCACATTGCTGACCAGTCGTATCCTGGCCGATGTGGCGGTGCAGATGGATTATGATGTGAAGGTATCGGAAATTCATGGTATGGCTCAAAGGGGAGGCAGCGTAGTAACCCAGGTCCGATTCGGAAAGAAGGTTTATTCTCCCATAATAAAAAAGGGAGATGCCGATATACTGCTGGCATTCGAAAAGCTGGAAGCGGCCCGCTGGCTGGATTATTTAAAACCCGATGGGATGGTAATAATAAATGATGAAAGAGTAGACCCGCTGCCGGTAATGAGCGGAAAAGTAAAATACCCCCTGGACATAGTTGATAAAATAAGGGATAAGGTGCCAAACACTCGCTTAATCAATGCCAGTGAAATTGCCAGTCAATGCGGGAACTCCCGAGCGGCCAATGTGGTCCTGGTGGGAGTACTGGCAGCAGTAGCTGGACTTCCGGCCGAAGAAATGGAAAGTGCCATCCAAAGATTAGTACCGGCTAAAGCCATAGAAACCAACCTGCAAGCCTTTAAAGAAGGAATGAGTATTATTCCAAATTAGCCTCAGGTAAAATGAGGACGGTCGATATTTACCAGGGTGTAGGGGCGACCTGTGGTCGCCCGCCAGTAATCCGTAATACATGCAAGGTTGCAATAGCTGGCGGTCAAAGACCGCCCCTACAATTGGATAAACGCAATAGATCGCCCAGAAATGGGATGCACGCCATATTACTTCTAATATTGTTATACGGTAATTCATACTAATAAGCTACCATAAATCCCTAAGGGCAATGGATAATCCGGTGAACCCCGGGTGTTCCACTACTTCTTCGTCCATTCCGGCCGCCAGTAGGGCGTAAATACCATTCTGCAAGGAAAAACATTCCAGGGTTTTTTCCTGCGGATTGACCAGCCAGTAGTGCTGCACTTGAACTTCCTGGTAAATCTTAAGCTTTTGTAGACGATCCTTGCGGCTGCTGGAAGGAGACATAACCTCCACTATCAGTGTGGGTGGCCCATCAATTCTATTTTCCTTCACGATAAGCTTTTGTTCCCCGGATACATAGAACAGATCCGGTTGAACTACGCTAATATCATGGAAAGTAACATCCAAAGGGGCGTTAAATATTTCGCCATCGGGATCAAGTTCCCAGAAATAATCTTCCAGGATCCGCTGCAGCCGACGGGAAACCCGCTGATGCATAACATTGGGCGAAGGTTCTTTGACCAATATACCGTCTAGGATTTCATAACGGTAGCCCGGGTCTTCCGGCAATAATAGATAATCCTGATAGGTGAGTTTCTCGTTGGATTCTTTTTCTGTGTAATTCGCTGCGTTTTCCTGCACCTTTGTACTGGTTAATGATCGCATAACATCAGTCAAATTATAACGATAATTCTTGTTTCCTATCACTATATAAGGTATTTTATTCTCCCTGGTGTATCTCCAGATAGTATCCACTGACAAATCCAGGGCTTCAGCCAAAGCCTGAGCGGTAATTAATTCCTTGTTATCGGACATGTAATCACCTCCACTCAAATTATAATATGGGCAGTAAAGCAAAAACAATTAAAATAAACCAAAAACAACATAACGCAATACCCTGCGGGTCCCTAATGATAATGCAGCGGGTTGTCATTCAGAAAAACTAAAGGAAAAGGCGAAGGTGAAGACAGTCAAATGCTCAGACAATTTGCCTCCAGGTGCATTAGTGTGGATGGGGTCAATGTTAACTGTTATTATGCCGGAAACGGTAAGGAAACTATTGTATTGCTCCATGGTGCCGGTGTTGATTCCGCGCTGCTTTCATGGGCTGAGGTCATACCATTGCTGTCTTCCCATTATCAAGTCATTGCCCCGGACCTGCCGGGATACGGGGCAAGTGACCGAATTGAAGGGGAATACACCCTGAAGTTCTATACAGATATGGTTAAGGGGGTTTTAGACGGGTTTGATGCTTCTCCGGTGATTTTAGCCGGGCTTTCTTTAGGAGGGGGTATAGGCTTGAACATGGCGCTTATCTACCCGGAGCTGGTCAAGATTCTTATACCGGTTGATGCCTGGGGATTATTTGCCAAATTGCCATGGCATAGGCTTACTTATTGGTATACCCGTTCAAAACTCAACGAAAACCTGTACGCCTGGACGGGCAAATACCGCTCTCTGATCCGGTGGGCACTTGAATATAGCTTGATTGGAGATAAAACCAAAGTCACTGATGAATTGATAACGGAGACGCAAAAAGCGATGTTGAAACCGGATGCGGGAAAGCCCTTCATATCCTTTCAAAGAGGCGAAATAACACCTACCGGGCTAAACACTGACTTGTATGCGCGCTTGGGCGAGATAAGAATTCCCACCTTATTAATCCATGGCAGTAAAGATAAGGTCGTTCCGGTTAGACATGCCATTGAGGCCTGCAAAAAGATTCCTGATTGTGAGCTATACTTGATGAAAGGGTGTAAACATTGGCCGCAAAAGGAGCGGCCCGAAGAGTTCGCAAAGGCTATTCTTAGTTATTTAGAACGAAGATAGCGGTTTTGCATGATAGAAGCTACTGTTAAGCATTCAATAGAGTAATATAAAGTTATCCTATGGAATCACATTGTTCTACTAGTATTAAATAAAACCCTTCAAAATTAGTGGATGCAGGTGATTATTTGGTCTCTGATAATTGTTTTGGAATAAGCCAGGGGGAATTGTAATGAAAAAAATGCAGTTTTCATTATTTCTTTTGCAATTATTATATTGTTCGTTTTATTTGGAATCATTAATCCCTCTTTTATGGATGAACAGTCTTCCAACCTGCACGGCTTTATAATCAACTATTTTGGCTGGCTCTATCATTTAGCCGGCTTTATTTTTCTGGTGTTCTGTTTTTTTCTTGCTTTTAGCCGCTACGGTCAGATCAAGCTGGGTAAAGATGATGAAATACCACAATATGATTCTTTCAGTTGTTTCAGTATGCTATTTGCAGCCGGCATGGGAATCGGCCTGGTGTTTTGGGGAACTGCCGAGCCATTAGCCCATTTCGCTTCGCCACCTTCCAATATTACGCCTGATTCCGGTGAGGCTGCTGCTTTTGCAATGAAGTATTCTTTTTTTCATTGGGGTTTGCATCCCTGGGCTATTTATGCCATCATGAGTCTTTCTTTGGCCTATTTTTCTTACCGGCGTAATATGCCGCCTTTACTCAGTTCTGCTTTTTATCCCCTGCTGGGAGAAAAGATTAATGGAGCACCTGGTCACCTCATAAATATCCTGGGTGTATTTGCCACTGTTTTTGGAGTGGCTACTTCTCTGGGATTGGGTGCGTTACAGATCAGCAGTGGGTTGCAGAAGCTTTATAATATCCCGGAGGGAATTACTACGATTTTGATCATCATTGTCATCGCTACTGTCCTCTATATTACGTCAAGTGTTTTAGGTCTTGATAAAGGCATACTGAAATTGAGCAAGCTGAATATGTACCTGGCCTTTATACTTATGGCGGCAGTATTTATGATCGGACCCACTCTGGTGATTGTAAATATTTTTTTCAGCACCCTTGGAGATTATAGTAACAGCCTCTTGGAAATGAGTCTGCAGACCTTTCCCTTTCAGGGCTATGATTGGGTACAGTCATGGACTCTGTTTTACTGGGCATGGTGGATTGCCTGGTCACCTTTTGTAGGAATGTTAGTAGCCCGGATTTCCAGAGGGAGAACCATAAGACAATTTGTATTGGGAGTACTTATAGCACCAAGCCTTTTTAATTTCATCTGGTTTACTATTTTCGGCGGAACCGCTCTGAATATGGAATTAACCCAAAGCCTGGGGTTATCTGCAGTAGCTGTCCAGGATTATTCAATGGTTATTTTTGCTATGTTGGAACATCTGCCGCTGGGTTCAATCCTAACTCTGCTAACTGTTATTCTAGTAATTATATTTTTTGTAACCTCAGCTGACTCTGCAACATTCGTACTGGGCATCATGACTTCCCAGGGGAATATGAACCCTTCCCAGGTAATTAAGGTCAGTTGGGGATTAATGCAGTCATCAACCGCAGCGATTTTAATATTCTCCGGTGGACTGATAGCCCTGCAAAAGATGTCTATTACTGCAGCTCTGCCATTAACATTTATCATGCTGATCATGTGTTATAGCCTGCTGAGGGCACTAGCTTCCGAACAACTTCTGAAGAAACCATGATCGAATCGCCGCTCTGAAGGTTTCATTGACGCTGATGGAGAAGGAACATGGCCAAAAAGAACGGGAGAGATGACTTTATGAAACCGAGGATTTATACGACTGCGTTTTCAAAGATCTATCCATTACTTGTACAAAAAGTTGAGAAAAAAGGCCGCACAAAAGAAGAAGTCGATATGGTTATTTGTTGGCTGACTGGATATGGTGAACAGGACTTGCAGGCGCAAATTGATAAAGGGGTTGACTTTGAGACGTTTTTTGCAGAAGCACCGCAAATTAACCCAAACGCCGCTAAAATCAAAGGAGTAGTCTGCGGGGTTCGGGTCGAGGAAATCGAAGACCCGCTAATGCAGAAAATCAGGTGGCTTGACAAACTGGTTGACGAATTGGCAAAAGGCAAGTCAATGGAGAAGATTCTGAGGAGTTGAATGTGACCGGATAATTATGATTTTCTATGTGGTTCTAAGGTTATTAGAGAAGGTATACTATTAATGCAATCGTTTTTGAGCAATTGATCGAGCAAAATGACCTATTATGAAGCAATTTGCAGCTTTAATGTTAAATGCCCTAATAACACTGGCAAACATAGAAATATAATAGTGCTGCCAAAAGGCGAAATGAAGGGGTGAATTATTATTGACTGTAATTATTTCAAAATTCAATGAGGTTCTATATTCGGTTCTTCCCATCACTGTAATTGTTTTGCTGTTGCATGTTACCCTGACCCCTGTCGATACCCCTCTTTTGATAAGGTTTCTTATCGGTGCAGTTTCTATTATCGTCGGATTGACGATTTTCCTGGTCGGGGTTGAAGTTGGCATTACGCCAATTGGCAATACCATGGGTTCAACTATTGCAAAGACCAACAAAATGTACATAGTTGCTATCGCAGGATTAATACTCGGTTTTATTATCTCAATTGCCGAGCCTGATCTGCACATACTGGCAGGACAGGTAGATACGGTTACACTAGGTTTAATACCCAAAAGCACTATAATTGTAATTGTATCCGTTGGAATTGGGGCATTGCTTTCCATTGGCCTGTTGAGAATAGTCTTAAACTTCCCGCTGCATAAGCTGTTGGCCCTTCTATATGGCATTGTGCTCATCCTGGGCTTATTTACCTCACCAGAGTTTTTGGCTATATCTTTTGATGCTTCCGGTGCGACTACCGGGGCTTTGACAGTGCCCTTTATTCTTGCCCTGGCAATGGGGGTAGCCAAGCTTAAAAAGCATAGTCAGGAATCAGAAGAAGATAGCTTTGGATTGGTGGGAATTGCTTCTGTAGGGGCAATAATATCAGTCATGATTATGAGCATTATTTCTAAACCGGGTGAAATCACCGGCAGTCTTCCGCAAGAAACGGCTTCCACAGCAATATTGCAGGCGTTTATGGATAAACTACCCTTTGTGACCGGGGAGGTCACTATGTCGCTGCTGCCTATTATAATTACTTTTTTAATATTTCAAAGAATCGCCTTTAAGCTGCCTAAACGTAACGTCCGCAGGATTATATTCGGTACTGTATATACCTTTTTGGGCCTGGTTCTGTTCCTGGTTGGTGTTAATGCCGGTTTCATGGATGTAGGAAGTGCAGTTGGATATAAAATGGCTTCGTTAGACAACAAGGCTTATGTGATTGTACTGGGATTCGTGCTGGGTTTTGTAACCATTCTCGCCGAACCGGCGGTATATGTGCTCACCCATCAGATTGAGGATGTTACCAGTGGTTATGTAAAGCGCAGTGTGGTTTTAATCACCCTGTCCATAGGCGTTGGTGTAGCTGTGGCTTTATCAGTTATCAGGATATTGATACCAGACTTGCAGCTGTGGCAGTATCTCCTGCCTGGTTACATGATTGCCTTAATAATGATGTATTTTGCACCACCGCTCTTTGTCGGTATTGCTTTCGATTCAGGCGGTGTTGCATCAGGGCCGATGACGGCTACTTTTATCCTGGCATATGCTCAGGGCGTTGCAGAAGCCATTGAAGGTGCCAGTGTTGTAACGGAAGGATTTGGAATGATTGCCATGGTTGCCATGACACCACTAATAGCTTTACAAATATTGGGCTTGGTATTTAAACTAAAATCCAAGAAGGGAGATATGAGGGTTGTTGAATAACTCTATGGATATTGAGTTGATATGTGTAATTGTCAACTTTGGATTGGGCAGCAAGATAATCAAAACCGCCAAGCAATGTGGTGTTACAGGTGCTACAATAGCAATAGGGAAGGGTACTGTTGACAACCGGGTGCTTGATTATTTAGGACTTTCAAATATAAGAAAAGAAGTTGTTATTATGGTGGCCGAAAAAAATACGGCATACCAGGCACTTGAGACCATCAGCAAGAAGTTCATGTTTAACAAACCGCATCACGGTATAGCTTTTACAACCAGCATTAACCGCGTATTGGGAGCAAATCGCCTTGCGTGCCCGGTTAATAATATTGAAAGAGAGGTTACAGGCCATATGTATCATGCCATTACCACAATCGTGGATAGAGGTAAGGCGGAAGATGTTATCGATGCGGCTACCAAAGCCGGGTCTAAGGGTGGCACAATTATAAATGCCAGAGGTTCGGGAATTCATGAAACCAGTAAATTGTTTTCCATGGATATCGAGCCCGAAAAGGAGATTGTAATTATTCTGTCTGAAGTGGAATCAACTGAAAAAATCGTATCTTCGATAAGAAGCCACCTGAAAATTGATGAGCCGGGCAACGGCATAATCTTCATCCAGGATGTGAATAAAACTTACGGGATATATAGATAATCCATATAGGAATGCTGACCCTGTCAGCGAGCTACATAGCCATCAATGCGTGGACAATAAATACCCCATCATGGTAGTTACTGGTATTGCGCAATTGACGCTACGGAGGTGAGAAAATGATTATCTACACGAAAAACGGCTGCCCGTACTGTGAAGCGGCCAAAAAGCACTTTAAAGCCCAGGGCATCGATTTTGAGGAAGTCAATTTATCGGTTCATAAGGAGAGAATAGAGGAGATTAAAAAGCTTACCAAAGGCACCAAGGTCCCGGTAATCGTTAACCAGGACAAGATTGAGGTCGGTTTTAACGGGGGAGGGTGAAACGTATAAAGAGCCGTCTGTAAGACGGTATTAACGAGGCACCTGATATAGTGAAGCCTGGCATTGCCGGGCTTTTATTATGGTTTAGCCATTATTGACGCTGGTGTCATATCTAGTCCAGCTGAAAATCGTCCTGCTGTTTTATGGCGAATTGCGAGCCTGCTGCTTCTCGGACATGGAGATATTCCTCCATCTCAGCTGATAAGGCCAGATCTGGATCTTCCTTATGCAACTTCAGGGCTGCCTTGCTCCAGCCGGTCAGGAGCGCGCTTTAACCTATCCGCAATCATTTCCCGGGATGGTACATAACCATGCCTCAACCAGCAAAAACTAACCGAAAAAGGGGGAAATATGTTTGCATACCAGCAAAAAATTGCATCAAGCGGTAGTATCAATGCGACTCAGCAGCGGAAATCTGCAGACCTTTGCCATGGAAACTGACGATCAGGCATTCAGACAGATGTGTAACGATTACAGTAAACAGCTCAATCAAATGGCATCTGAGCTATCCAATCGGATTAAGTCAATTGAGAAGCAGCATCCTGAAGTTGATCTGCCGGATCATGAAATGCAAACCTGGTAGAAATGCCAATACAGCATTGTGCCACCAGGATTATTATTTGACTAATGCGCAATCGGACAATGAGAAGAGCAGATAAGCATTTGCGCAGGATGAAAATCAATGGCTAGAATCTAAGTTAATAAGGCTTTGTACACCAGGAGCAGATATGCCTCCTGGTTTTTTATGCTGCAATACCGCCCATCTGAGACTGAATCGACTGTTGGCAGCGCAAATGACATCCCAAGAGAAGTCTAATGCCTGCAAAGAGAAACAACGATATAGAATTAAGACATAACTCCCAATATGCAGGCGGTATTTTTTAAAATTAGTATAAACTGGTAATATAGTAAAAACCAGTAACTAAAGTAATAAAGTATGACAGGATTAGATCAAGTCCAATATT
>LSQX01231182.1_pt1 | contig 23562 bp, 18 predicted proteins | sample 654561 | NCBI WGS metagenome assembly LSQX01 (sample SAMN04489861, study PRJNA283612) | anaerobic digester metagenome | isolation source: 4 biogas reactors fed with cattle manure at either 37C or 55C with and... | place: Denmark: Kongens Lyngby | collected 2014
CATTTGAATCATTAGGAAACAGTGCCATTATTCCATTGCCTGTGTATTTATCTATCACTCCGCCATAATCTTCTATACAAGGGGTTATGCGTTGTAAATACGAATTTAAAAAGTTAAAATTCTCTTCTATATTCATAGCCTGGGAAAGTTTATCATAATTTTTAACACTTAAAAAGAAAACTGACATATTTTGTTTAACATAATCACCTAATTGCACATCTAATATGGTGTTTTTATTAAGGCGTTGTATAAATTGTTGAGGTACAAATCGCGCATAATTGTTGTTTGTTCTAGTCAAGCCTAAATGCGTATTTACCCGCGCTAATAGCTCATAATTATTAAAAGGTTTAGTCAAGTAATCATTAGCACCTGAGTCTAACCCAGCCACTAAATCAGTAACTTGGTTATTGGTGGTTAACATAATCACTGGAAGTACACTTAAATCCCATTTCTCTCTAATCTTTTTACATACTTCAAAGCCAGACATTCCTGGCATCATCACATCTAGCAAAATTAGATCTGGCACTGGATATTTATCTAAAAATGCAAGGGCTTGGGCCCCACTCCTTACTGAACTAACCCTAAAATCATATTTGATTAGCTGTTCTTTTAAAGACTTAATATTAACTAGCTCATCATCAACAACTAATATATGAGAATTTTGTTTTTCATTAGCAAAACTAATAGAATCAATAGCTAAAAAACTTTCTGAATGTTGTAATTTTGTAACTGTAGGAACATTTATTTCTTTTGAATCCCGCTCAAATTGGGCTATGGGAAGAGTAAAGCAAAATTCTGAGCCTCGATTTATTTCAGAGTCAACACTTATTTCTCCTCCGTGCAGTTCAACAATTTTTTTGCATAAATTCAAACCCATAAAACTATGACGCTGCGAGTTATCTATGTCTATATCTTCTGATAACAAACTGCTTAAATTCTTTGCTTCTATACCCACACCCGTATCTTGCACGCAAACTTTTATCCATACGTCTTCTGTATATGCAGACACAGTTATAATTCCATTATCAGTGTAGCGTATAGCATTACTCAAAATATTGCTTAAAATTTGTTGTATTCTATCTTCGTCACCAAGCACAAAAGGCAGGCTTTTGTTAAAGATTAATTTTATTTCGTTATTTTTTTGCTCTGATAAAGGTCGATGAATATCTACCATCATTGTTATAATTTGAGAAATATCCACCGCATTTTGCTTTATATCCAGTTCTTTGTTGTTGTATTGAGATAGATCTAAAATATCATTGACTAAATTAGCCAAACGCCTACAGCTAGCGACAATCATGGTTAATTTCTCAGATTTCTCTTGGGAAATATTTCCCGCCGCACCGTCTAAAAGAGACTCAGACAACCCAATCATACCATTTAATGGTGTTCTCAATTCGTGAGAAGTGGTAGCTAAAAACTCATCTTTTTTTATGTTGGCTCGTTTTAAATTTTCAATGGCTTCTCTTTGCCACTCTTCTTTTTTGAGGCGAGTCTGTGTAAGCCTTTCGCCCAAGCTCAGTGACAAGATAATGATTTGCAACAACCACGGTCCAGATAAAAGTTGCGTGGGTGCCCAATCATAAGGCACTGCACCAAAAGACTTTAATGAATACAGGATTCCCACAACTATGGTTACTCCCCATCCCAACATAAAAAGCCAAGCAGCTTTAGAGCGTGAAGAGGCATATAGCGACACCATAAAAATTGTGCCCATAACTAAAATCACCGAAGCCACAGCTAAAATCAAAGAAACATTTAAAGGTAAGACAAAGGTTAAGGCAAAAAGAGCAAATAAATAGAAAAGCAAAATTTTTAAAACTACATGTAGCTTTGGAATCTCATTTTTTGAATCTAAAAACTTCGTAATTAGTAAAACTTGAAACAACAGCATGCATAAAATGCACAAATGCATATAATGGTTTAAGCCCGCTAAAAAGTCAGGCCACAAGTATTCGTGAACATACCCCATCTGCCCCGCAATAAAAATTATAAAAAAGGACATAAAAAAAGCATAATACAAATAAGCTTTATCCCTAAAAGCAATAAACATCAGTGCTAAAAGAAAAATGGAACCTAAAACCAAGCCCATAAACACCCAAGAAAAAAACTGCTCTTTTTGATCTGCCTGATAAAAAGCGGTTTCTTCCCAAAGAATGACGGGCAGTTCTAATCTATCTATGCTTTTTATTCGTATAAAAACTCTATAATCTTTATTAACAGACGGCGGAATTTCAAAAACAAAATTTCGATGTTTAATGGGTCTATTTTTAAATGGATAACTATAGCCCGTATTAACTTCTGATATTAAAGAATCTCCTTGAAGTAACCAAAAATCAACTTTGTCTAAAAGTGGCATATCTATTTCTAACATAGATTTTCCAGCGAAGTCCATTGTTGATATATCTAAATAAGCCCACACTGCATAAGAGCGAAAGCCCCAAGAGGGTATATCTTTTTGAGAAGGTTCAAAGTTTAAGTCCCCAGATAAAGCTTCTTTTAACCCTAAATTAGCATTTGTGTCTATGGCAACTTTTAAAAATTTAGAGACATGAACCCTCTCAAAATCAGCTTCCAAAACTACAGGGGCAGCAAAGACTGACTGCCCCCCTGCTAAACACAACAATAGGGTTAAAAAAAAACGCATCACTAGGTACCAGCCACTGACCTATTAAACCATTGCGATAAATCTGACAATTCTTCTAGACAAACGGAATGTTGCATAGGATAAGTATTTAAGGGAACAACAACACCTAAACGCTCCAGTTCTTTTACTGTATTTTCACCTAAAACAGGGGGAACCACTCCATCAAAAGAACCATGACCTAGCCATATATTCTCCGTCTTGATTTCCTTGGCATTTGTCAAAGTCGGACCATAGCTAGACAATGCCACCACTCCAGCAAGTTTTTCTTCAGTGGCCAGATGCAGAGCCACCGCACCTCCTTGACTGAATCCTACTACAAAGCATTTTTCCCTAGTAAAGCCTTGCTTTAGCAAATCATCTAAAATTTCTTGAATTAACTTGGCGCTATTAACAATTCCATTTAAATCTGGCTTTGAGCCAAGATCCGCATAAGCAATATCGTACCATGCGCGCATTTTCATTCCGCCATTAATAGTTACAGGCATAATAGGCGCATGGGGAAAAATAAACTTTATCTTAGCTTGCTCCGATAACTCTAACTCGTGCACAATAGACTCAAAATCATGGCCATCTGCACCTAGACCATGAAGCCAAACTACGGCAAATTCAGGGTTTTCTGCATTTTGTGAACTTATAAATTCTAACATATTAATTCCTTATGGGTATGGTATATTCAAAATCCATATCTGTGGTAAGATCTTTGACCACGACAATAATATCACCTTTGGGAGCGGATTTTAATTCTAAAACAGCTAAATCTGACAAACCTGCTTGATCGGCAGCTACTGCATCAGCCTCAGAGCCCTTTTTTTGTAAAATCACCTGTCCTGTAGAGCTTTTTACAGTATAAATATAGCGTCGAGGATCATCGAGATTCAAACCAACTGTAGGAGTTTGCAAAATTAAAATTCCACCTTTAGGTACTCTTTGCAAAGAATCTTGTAACTCTTTTTCGGATGTCCCAAAAGCTTCGAGCATCATTTTTACTTCATCATAATAATATTGGTAATCTTTATAACGAATTTCAATAGAGATTTTGGGTCCTGTTTGTCGTACATCTCTAAAATTCAAGTGTCTTTGGGGATCATAATATTCCCAACCGCCATCATTGCGAAGCACCACCTGTTTTCCCGATGCGGTAACCGCCATTTCTTGAGCCGACACATAAATTAATGCCAAACTAAGTAATAATGTTATTTTTTTCATAGTTTCTCCTCTAAAACTAAACAACAGTATAGCCTAATAATTCGCGAATTTCATTTATAATAACTTGAAATTCTGGTGACTGTTTTTGTATGGTTTGAGTTCTGTACCTTTTCTGATCACACTGTTGCCACAATTCTTCGCTAATAAGTATGTTACTTAAAAATAACTTGTTATACGACTCTAAAGCTACAGTTTTATCCACATCATGGGAAATAGCCGCAGCATCCATGCGTTTATCAAAGCCTATGGTCCCCAAAACCACTTTACCGTAATGTAAACCTATGCCCGCATCTATTTCAATAACTTCTTGATTTACAGGGTTTATTGTTTTCCAATCTTTAGTGATTTTGTTAATTTCAATTGCAGTAGCCATGGCTAAATCAGCTCCATCTGGGAAAAAAGCCACTATAGCATCTCCTACAAACCTGATTATAAAACCATTATTTTTTCTTATTACAGGGACTATTTTATTTAAATATTTATTTAGTATATCAAACACTGTTTTGGCTTCTAACTTTTCTGCAAACAAAGAAAAATTACGAATATCACTCACCAATATGGACAACTCCTTCTCTAAATGATTGCCCAAATTTAGCTCATCGATATTTTGACAATTAATTTGCTTTAAAAAATCTGCGGGCACAAAACGCATATAGGAATTATGCAATTTACTTAATTGTAAATGAGTTTTAATACGCGAGATTAACTCCATTTTAGAAAAAGGTTTTGCCAAAAAATCATTAGCACCCAACTCCATGCCTTTTAAAAACTCTGCGGCTTGGTTTTTAGCAGTCAACAAAATTATTGGTAAAACCGAAGCGTTATATTTTAAACGCACAGCCTCACATACATCAAACCCTGAAATCCCAGGCATCATGACATCGAGTAAAATCAAATCAGGCTTATCTCCATACTCAACTATTTCCAAAGCATCAGGCCCATTAGAAGCTGTAATAACCTGGTAACCTTCAACAATTAACTGGTTTAACAGTACTTGCAAATTAATTTGATCATCATCCACAACCAAGATCGTACCCTTATCCTGATCATTTATGCTTTTCACCGCTATAGGCCAAAGAGAATCATCAACATTAACATGCATTGGCTGAAAATCTAATTTTTTAAATTCGGACTTTTTTTCTGAACTTTGTTCGAGGGTAAAAGAAAAAACTGAGCCTTTGCCTAACTCGGAATTTACCCAAACTTTCCCATTGTGGGCTTTTATTAAGCTATTCACTATACTTAAGCCAATTCCTGTTCCTCCGTAAGTCCTAAAAATAGAAGCATCAACTTGCTGAAACATTTCAAATATCTGAGCTTGATTTTCTGGTGCTATTCCTATGCCATAATCTTTTATACTTACTTCAACATTGGAATCTGTGCGCACTCTAGCTTTAACTTCAATACGACCTTCGGCGCTAAATTTTATTGCATTCCCCAAGAGATTATAAAAAACTTGTTGCAATCTTTCAAAACTCGCTTTTACCAAAGGCAAATCCACTGGAATATCTTTTATGATTTTTAAGTTTTTCTTCTGCGCCAAAGGCTTTAAAACTGGTAAAACCATATCTAAACATTTGTCTATGGAAACAGCTTGAAAACTTAGAGTTATTCCCCCTTGTTTCAGATCTGCGTAATCAACGATGTCATCTATTAATCTTGAAAGTCTTTGTCCTGAAGTAGATATTAAATGCAAATTCAAAGCTACATCATCTTTATTTTTTTTGTCATCGCTAGCGCCCATACTATCTACCATACTTATAATGGCATCTAAAGGTTTTTTCAATTCATGGGTGGTATTTGCCAAAAATGAATCCTTAAGCTTGTCTGCTTTGGTTAAATTTTCCACAACTTCCTGTTGAAGCACAATGTTTTCCTCGTACATAACTTTTAAATTTTGCGATAACCTTACCCCCATAAAAGCCACACTAGCAAAAAAACTCACAAATAATATATCTTCATCTACCCAATTATTTTTCAAAACTCCAACGCGCTGCAATGTCATTAAAAGGCCAACAATTATTGGTGGCGATAAGCTAAAAAACAACCAATTAAAATTGGAGTTTTTACGTCTAACAAGAATACCCGGTAACAAAAAAAGCAACAAACCAACTAAAGAGAAATACGCTGCAAACTTCATTATAAATGCACGGAAAAAAAGCGTTCCTAAAAAGCTAATTGCTAACAAACCGTAACTATAATACTTTAAAACCATGTCCCAAAGAGGATGTTTTTCAGCAGTTTTGGCGTATTCTCTAGTAAAGCTTAACAAACATACAAGTAATAATAATAAGAGTAAAAAAGGAAGAAAGCCGAGTTTTTCTTCCCAAGCTGAAGGAATAAAGTACTTGGTCCCAAAACCACTGTAAAAAACAACAAAGGCCACAGCGGAAATTATGACAAATATGTAGTTAAAATAAGTTTTATCTCTAAAGTTTAAATATGACAAAAAACTAAGCAAAGCCATACCAATAATCAAGCCGCTTAACAAACCATACAAAAGAGAAAGCTCATGATTATTAGTATGAAAAGCTTTTTTCGTCCAAAGCTTCATTGGCAAAGTTAAACTGTGCGGATCCTTGAATCTAAACAATAAAGTTATGTTTTCAGTTTTTTCTACCTTAATTTCATGCACAAAACTCCAATGTTCATAGGTGTTTTTTTTAGCATCTAAACTACGATTTGCCGCCACTGAATCTTGTAACTGTTGCTCTATTAATACGAAAAGCTTAAAATCCTTTAAATAAGGACGCACTATTTCAAAATAATACGAGCCTGCTTTTAATTTTAGATCTACTTTTGCCCAATAAAAATAATCTTCTTGGATGGGCTTGAAAAAAGATGTCTCACTCCAAATTTTAGAATCATAACTCAATGCCTCATTATAATCTTTAGCAGCAGTTGTGCTTAAATATTGAATATGAGAGTTTAGGCTTTGAGATTGCTCCATAAAATCAATTAAAGCGTTGGCATTGCACAGCAACAACAAAAAACTTAAGAGTATTTTTTTATAGAACCACACAATTTATATTTTAGCCTTTATTCTCATAAAAAACACTACAATTTGCAATATTCTTTAACCCACTAAACCTTGAGCTTCATTTAGCTCTACCGAAGCTATGCGCGAAACGCCTTTGTATTCTTGAGTTACGCCATAAAGCATATCGCAAGCTGCCATGGTTCTTTTGTTGTGTGTAACAATAATAAACTGGGTTTGTCTGCTAAAACGACGCAATAATTGCACAAAACGACCAATATTAGCGTCGTCCAAAGGACCATCCACCTCATCTAATATGCAATAAGGAGAAGGTTTTACCATATATAAAGCAAATAGCAAAGAAGTTGCAGTCAAAGCTCTTTCACCACCTGAAAGCAAACGCACTCCCCGCATTTTTTTCCCTGTGGGCCTGGCATTTACTTCTATTTCCGCCTCCAAAGGATCCACACCTTCCTCCAAACTAAGCCGTCCTTCTCCTCCTACCATTAAACTAGAAAATACATCTTGGAAGTTTTTTTGAATTTGCCTAAAAGTATCTAAAAACCTTTCCCGCGCGATGCGATCTAGCTTATCTATGGTTCGCGCCAATGAAGAACGCGCTCTATCTAAATCATCAAACTGCTTTTCCACCTCTGCTAAACGAGCTTTTTCCTTTTCGTAATCTTCCATTATAGAAGCACTTACCGGACCAATCTTCTTTAGCTGAGCTCTTAATTCGCGCATTTCTTGAGAAACCGATTCTACATCGTAATCCACCCGTTCAAATTCTGTGTCTGTGGCCAAATCAAATTCCCAAGCTTCGTAAATGCGCTCTTTATGGCGATCTTGATTCATTTTCAGGGTTTCTACCCGACGAATAATCTCATGATTTTCCCCATCCTTAGACCTTAAAACGGTATTTAATTGACGAATTTCATCGTGCCAAGCTTCCATTCCCGAGCTAAGTACGCTATACTTCTCTTGAGCCGCATCGCGCTTAACTTCATTAACGCTTAATTCTTCATTGCGAAGCTCAATTAAGGACTGTAAAGCTATTAGACTTTCTTGCCATTTTTTTAATTCTATAACTTGTTGCTCAAGTTCTTTGTTTTGATTGTCAAACATTGATGCGTGCAGCTTTTTTTGTTCATCTAAGTTACTAATTTGTCCAGTCAAACCCTGTAAAAAGCTCCGTGACTCGAAGGATTTTGCCTGCAGTTCTCTAAAATCATCTTCGTTATTGCGCAGTTGCATTTCCTCCTCTTCTAGGATTTCCGATATTCTCTCTAAAGCAGTTTCTCTTTCTTGTAAAAGTTCTTCGGCACCGCTTAAAANNGATTTTTTCTTTTTTCTTTTAAATTTGCTTGTTGGTTCAAAACATTCTGCTTTTGCTGAGCAACTGTTTGCAGTCTGGATTCCAAAACTTTAGTCGCAGAAGAAAACTCGTGCAAAGCCATGGTTTTTTCGCGGAAAAGATTTTGCGCATCTTCTAATTTTTGAGCTAATACAGCTAATTCTTCGTGTTTTTCATCTTTTTTAAGCTCTAATTCATTTTGTTGCTTCGCAAGCTTTTCTAAAAGCTCTTGTGCTCCGGACAATTCTTGACGGCGACTGAGCATTCCACCTTTTAAAGTAGCGCCTCCCATTACCAAACCAGAGCTATGCACCACTCTCCCCTGGGGACTTACAAAATAAAAGTCTTCCTGGGCGTATTCTTCTGCCAAAGCCAAAGCGGTGGCGAAATCCTCCACCAAATACCAAGAACCTGCAATTTTATGCAAAAAGGTCTTAAAATCACCATCACAATCCACGAAATCTAAAATATTAGCCTGTATGCGTGGATCTTCTAATTTCTGTACTGAAGCTGTTTTCTGGGAAAACTGCGGTAACAATAAAGATAGTCTTCCAGACTGTGCTTGCTCCAAATCGTTTAAAATCTGCTCTCCCGAAGCACCGTCTTTAAGCAAAAGCACTTGCAAAGCATTACCCAAACAAAACTCCACCAACACAGGATGCTTATGCACGGTGATTTTCTCACCTAAAATACCCAGTACCCGTTCACTTTGTTCATCCATGGCCCAACGAGTGCCTTCTTCCACTCCCGAACCGCTGGCCTCCATCTGCTCTAAAACTTGCACCCGAGATTGTAAAGAAATAAATTCCTCGCTTAAAACCCGCTCTTGATACAATAGTTTTTGCCATTCTTCTTGTTGAACCCCATGCTCTTCGTTAAACTCATCTATTTTTATTTGATTTTCTTCTAAAAATTTTTGGGTTTTAGCATGCTCTTCGTCTATGCGTTGCTTTTCATCTAATAACTCTTGTTTTTTCTCCGCAAAAGTGCTCAATTCAACAGCTAAATTTTCAATTTGAGCTAAAACTTGACTTAGTTCCCCTTCGGAATGCTGCCATTTACTGCGTAGATTAATAACTATATCTAATTGCTCCCGCTGCTTTAAAGTCGCCTCACGCTTGCGTTCCCTTAACTCTTCTACTTTATCGCGCAAAACCAAAACTCTTTCTTCAATAAGTTCCATTTCCCGCAATAAATCTCCATCTTCTGCGCTGGGTGCTTGACTTATTTGAGCTTCTATCTCTATCTTTTTTTCTTCTAAAAGCTCTAACTGCTCAGCACTATGGGAAAGCTCATGTTGCAGTTTGCTCATATTTGCTTCGATATTTTCAATGCGCCCTTGCTGCACAGAGTAATCTGCGTTTAGTGCGGCTATGTCCCGGTGATTTTGTGAAACCAAAGCTTCTAACTTACGATAAGTTTCTTCGTCCGCGGCAATGTCTAATCTGCGCTCCGCCACTTGAGTCTCTAACTCTGTAATACGGCTTTGCAATTTACTACGCTCATCTTCCAACTTCTCATGATTTTGCGCAAAAAGCTTTATGTGTTCGGCATTTTCTAGGTAATTATCCATGGTTATGGACAAATCCAAAGATTTTAAACGATTGCGTACCCGATGCCATTCTTCGGCGCGTTGCACTTGGCGCTCATGTTGACGCACACTTTGCCGAGCGTGACGCAAATTGTCTTCGATGCGCTCCATATCTAAGCTCACCCGATCTAATTGACGCAAAGTTTCGCGGCGTTGTTGCTTATATTTACTCACTCCGGCAGCTTCTTCGAATAAAACGCGCCTTTCTTCGGCCTTGTCCGACAAGATTGAGTCAATCATGCGCTGTTCCATAAGAGAATAGGCCGTGGCGCCCATACCGGTATCGTAAAACAGGTTTTGTATATCGCGCAAGCGACACTCTTGGTTGTTGAGCAAGTATTCGGAATCCCCATTGCGAAAAGCCCGCCTAGTAATTTGAATTTCCGAAAACTCGTAGGGAAGCAGTCCACTGGAATTATCTATTACCAAAGAAACTTCCGCCATGTTTTGCGCCGGTCTATCTTCAGTTCCCGAAAATATTACATCTTGCATTTTAGAAGAACGCAACTGGCTAGCCCTTTGTTCGCCCATCACCCAGCGGATAGCATCGACAATATTGGATTTACCACAACCATTGGGGCCCACCACAGCAGTTAAACCATTGCCGGGAAAGTTGATTTCCACCCGTTGGGCAAATGATTTAAAACCAAAAATTTTGAGCTTAGATAAATACACGCTGATAAAATAGTTATTTAGTTTCTAGAACATAGGAGGAATCGGAACTTTTCAAGCTCCATAAGGTGCTTCCTCTCAAGATTGTTTTTTCACCAAGATCGTAACTGCACCAAGAACTTCCGCATAAAGAATCTTTTACATCTATTTTCCATTTAAAACTGCCACTCCATATTTTACTATAAACTTCGCTCTGTTCTCCAGCTAAGATTTCTACGGGAATCCATAATTCATCTTGGTTATTGTCGCCAACTAAACGCAAGTTACGCACGGAATACGAACTTTCATTTACCAATTGCAAGCGGGAATCATTTTCCATAAACCAATGACTGCAACCGCTAAACATCAAAAGTAAAATAAATATTCTCATTCATTACCTTCTAAAGTTCTATCCGCCTCTTTTACCGCAGCAGGAGCGCTTTTAACTTGGGTTTCCATGGGGGCACTTTGAGCAGCATTTAGCCCAAAAAACTCATTTTTTTCATTGGAGCCAATGCTTAGTTGCCACTCCACAATGATGGTGGATTTGCTGTGGAAAAAACCGTGAAAATCCCGAGGCAAATTATAAGCCACCCGCACAAAAGGCATTTCTACGCCAATGCCCCAAAAGCTTTCCCCTGGGGCTTTTTGCAAATAACTCAACTCCATCCCCACCAATTGTGAAGCATCCATAAACCATTGCAAAGAACTTTCCCAGCGTTGCTCTTGCTTGGGCCACCATTTACTATGCAAATAAAGTTTTTGACCATATAAATTTTGTCTCCAACTCAATTGCCAAGTATTTTTATCTTCCCAGGGCAAAATCATCGCTAAATCGGGCAAATAAGTTCGCCACCCACTGCTGTTTTGCCCTCGCAAACTGCGACTAGCTAAATCGGCGTGTACCATAAGCCCTTGCAAAGATCTATGATTTATCACCCCTTGTATGGTTAAAAAGTTCCATCCCAAAGTGGCAAAATACCTAAGACTATCTTTTTCTTTCCCCACAAACTCTGACATAAATTCGGAATGACTCCATTGCAGACCCATGGCGAAATTGGCATTTAACTGTGTATTAGAAAGCAGTAAAGCAAAGCTGTGTAAATTACGCACCGAACTAAATTTATCGTAAGAAGGGAAAAATATAAAATCTTGGGAATCAAAACCTTGTCTTTCGCCCCACCAAGCAAAACCCGCTTTAAAAGCCGTTTGTTCTATGGGATTCTGCCATAAAAGTGCCGCTTGCTGCCTAAAAGCGAAACCATAATGCTCGCCATAAGGGCTTAAAAAACTACTTTGCTTAAAAGACGGCAACCACACCGCCCCCAAAGCAAAATATCCGTTATATTGAGGTTTAAAAGCTTGGTGCAACTCCAATAAATGTTGATTAAAGGTAATTTCCACTTGTTTATGCAGGTTTTCAGGAGTTAATACAAAACTTCCCCAGCTATTCCACACCAGAGCTAAACTCAACAAAAATACTAACCGCGAACGCATATAGGCAAATATAATCTTCTTTGGCTTATAAATGAATTATTTGCGTTGCCACAAAAGAGAAACAGCAAAAAACAAAGACAATACCAATACCGAAGTGGCACCCACCAGCGTACCCAAATACCAAGAAAGTAGCAAACCGCTAATGCCGGCAACTAGAGCCAACAAGGTAGCTATCCACTGATAAGACTTGGCTTGGCGAGCCCAAATTCGCGCTGTGGTGGCGGGTAAAACCAAACAAGCATTGACAGTTAACATTCCCAACCACTGAATGCCCACCGTAACAATTACCGCTAATAACGAGGCAAAAAGCATATCTAATAGCAGCACACGCACCCCACGACTAATGGCTATTTGTTTATAAACACTGCTTAAAGTTAAAGGGTTGTACAGAAGCGACCAAACTAAAATCGTGAAGATAAACACCAAGAAAACCACCGCAATATCGCTAACAGTTACGGTAAGAATATCCCCCACCAAAAAGTTAGTCAACGCGTTTAAATTTCCTCCGCCAAAAGTAGCCACAAAAAGTCCTAAAGCCATGAAAAACGAAGCTAAAGCGCCAATGGAGGCATCCATACTTAAACGCAAACGATGGGAAACCCCAGTTACAGTAACCGCAAAAATCACTGCAAAAATCAAGGCCGAAAGCAAAGGTTTGGACATTCCCACCACCGCGCCCACCGCCACGCCGGCAAATGCACCATGCCCCAAAGCATCGGAAAAGAAAGCCATGCGTTTTTCCACCACCACAGTTCCCACCAATCCCAAAACCGGCATGGTAAAAAGCAAAGCCATAAAAGCGTGCTTCATAAAAACGAAACTTTCGTTGCGCGCCCATTCAAAAGGCAAAAAACTCAATAAATTGTATATGATATCGAGCATTAGGCTTCTATTTTCACTCCAAAAAGCTCTTGAAACTCCTGGCTTTCATAAACTTCAGTCACGGTTCCTGATTTAAGCATTTTTTTATTCATCAATACCGCTCTATCCGCAAATTTAGCAATGGCATCAAAGTCATGGGAAACCATAATTACCCCCATATTCAAAGAGCGACTTAATTCATCTACTAATTCATAAAATTTGAGGCGACCGGATTGATCCACCCCTGAAACTGGCTCATCTAAAAGCAAAATGTTGGGTTTAGGTTCCAATGCCAAGGCCAATAATACCCGTTGGGTTTCTCCTCCGGACAAGGCCCCTAATTGACGATCTATAAGATCTTGGGCACTGGTTAAAGCTAATAGTTCTAAAACTCTAGTTTTAAAACCAGCTCCATAACCCAGCCAAAGAGGGCGACGAGTAAGCGTAACCGCAAATAAATCTAAAACAGTAATGGGACTGCCCACCTTAAATTTAGGGGTTTGAGGGACATAGCCCATGCTAAAACTGTTGAGCTTATTGCCAGCGGTATCTAGCAATTTTACCTCGCCCGTATGGCGTAACTCCCCTGCCAAAGAGCGCAATAGTGTGCTTTTTCCAGCCCCATTAGGTCCAATTAAGGCCAAAATTTCCCCACAATGCAAATGCAAATTCACCGCATCAATGAGCAGACTTTTCCCCGCCCAGACTGAAATATTTTCAATTTTTGTGCAGCAAAGGTTGGGACTATATTGATTTTTTTGTTTCATATCTATAGTCAACTATGGACTTTCACCGTCTAAAGCAGCCTCGATAAAGCGCAAATTTTCTAAATACTTTCCCGCCCAGACTTCCCAAGATGGCTTTTGCAATGCTTCCCATTCTTCTGTGAGTAAGTTTAGGGTTAAAACGGGTATTCCTGTGGCTTGAGCCACAGTAAAAGCTTGACTATGAGCATCTTCGGGGCTAGCAAAAATAAAAGCCACGCTATCACTTTCAACTTTTTTGATCCAATTTGCTAATTCTTTGGCACTGGGTGGCGCCATTTCATTCCCTCCCCAAGATATAGACAAAGACATTCCCAATTCTCGCAAAAGATAGCCATAAGCTTCGTGGAACATGGCCACATTCTTTTCCTGGGTACGCAAGCTTAATTGACTTAAAGAAGCTTGTAATTTTTCAATATTCTGGAGGGTTTTGGCAAGATTTTCTTGTAAAACTAGCGTATCTAAGGCTAAATTTTCACTTAAAGCCTTAAAAATATTTTCCACCATAAAACTCAAAGCTCGGGGACTAAACCACAGATGCATATCTGCTTCGCCACTAGCAAAGTAGCGTAAAGAATCGTATTTATCAACCACATTTACGCTGGTAACTTGTGAACATTTAGCCAAAGCTTCGGTTATAAATTCTTCGCCATTGTGCAAAACTATTTTTGCCGCGCAAATTTCTTTAAAATCATGTACGGATAGGGAACGATTATGGTCGCAAGTTCCTTGAGCGCCGCCTATGCGATGGATTTGTGAAAATCCGGTATTTTCTACTAAATTATAAGTTAAAGCTTCTAAACTTACCGAGCTTAGCACCACTTTAGTTTGAGTTTCCGCATCTTTATTATTACAAGACCAAAACAAAAAACTAGAGAAGAGCAAAAGCAATGATATTATTTTGTGCATATACAAAACATAGCTTTTTGCCCCTAGATTTAGCTGTGCTTAATCTTATTTTTTTTGCATTTCAACCAATAATTCTCGCAATTGGCGCAATAGATCTTCGGCGCGATTGAGCTCCTCTGGACCGCCTTCTAAACTATCCCAAATAATCCCTAAGCTTTCGTAAAGCCATGCACTTGCTTCAAAGCTCAAGTTCAAACCATGCTGAATTTGCGCCACAATATCTTGGGCTAAATCTCTATGACTAAAGTGATTATCTTGGCGAAACCTTAACAAGCTAGTTAAGGCTTTTTCCACTAATAGTTGATAAGACTTTAAGACCCCAGCGGTAGCCGCCGAGGTCTGCGCATAAGCCCGCACTGCTTTTTCACTAAGCATAAAGCTATCCTATTGCAGCAATCCCATTACCGTATGCTGAGATACTTGCATAAAATACCGCTGGGCATTAGTACCACTTTGCCCTAAAATATTGCTGCGAGCTAAATCCATCAACCCCTGGGCGTAATCCAAATCTTCTAAACGAGATTGGGCATCCAAGGTATTGATTTCCATGGTGCTGTTATTTCTATAAGCAGATTCCAACCTATTGGTTTGCGCCCCTATGGTGGATCTTTGCTCAGAAATATTATCTAAAGCACTAGATGTAATAGATAAAGCAGCTTGGGCGCCTCCCACTGTGGAAATATCGCCTCCCCAACCAACACTTGCAGCGGTCATATCAGTGGCAGGCAAATTCATTTGATTTTCTTCAGTAGCACCAGGCCCCACTTGGGCTACTCCAGTGCCGTCTGCCAACGGGCCTTGACCACTGAGTAAGTCCATGGTATTAAACTGCGTAGATTTTACAACTCGCTCCAACTCTTGATTTAATTGTTGATATTCACGGTCTAAAACCTCGCGATCAGTGTCGGTGAGCGTACCATTAGACGCTTGCGTAGCTAATTCTCGCTGCCTTTGCAAAATTTCAGTCAATTCATTGGCACCGCCATCGGCGATATTCAAGGCGCTCATGGCATCTGAAATATTAGCACCCGCGCGCTTATAACCTCTAGTCATAGCCTCTAAACGCTTAGCCACCGCCAATCCCGCCGCATCGTCTGAAGCGCGATTGATGCGTTTTCCCGTGGAAAGCTTTTCTAAAATCTTCGACATACTACGCTGAACTTTTGAGTTCTGCGCAGATTGTTGAGACATTAACGAAGCGTTGATTCTCATGTAATCCTCCGATTCAGACATCCGTGCCTGTTTGAAGGAGGAGATTCCTTTCTCCAACTGGGGTTTCCCCCTGTTTATAATTTATCTTAATTATATCAAATAAGACATAATCTTCCCATTATATTTATCGGCAGTTTTTTAACAATCTTTAGCTTTTATTTTTTAAAAAGCTATTTTCTTAATAATGTCAGATTTACTTCGTTCCAAGGATGCTATGTTTACATACAAATTAGTTACCCCTGACACCATGCCTTTATTGCATGAACTCATTTTGGAGTCCGCCTTAGAATATGGCAGTCAAAATGAAGTTAGCTCTACGGTAGAACAGTTAACCGAAGATGCTTTTGGCAATTGTCCAGCCTTTCAAGCTTTGTTGGCTTGGAAAAACGATGAAGCTGTGGGTGTTGCCCTATGGTTTACCATGTACTCTGCTTGGAAAGGCAAAAAAACTCTTTATTTAGAGGATTTATATGTACAACCCTTATGGCGAAAAAAATCTGTAGGCACTAATATCTTTTTAAAACTAGAGCAAATAGCATTGAAGAACAATGCAAATTTAGCATGGGAATGTAGCCGCGACCGCTTGGATTTACGAAGGTTTTTCACCAACATGGGTGCCATTGATCGCTCAGACAAAGTGAGTTTCTATATGGACGCTGTAGAAATGGAACAGCATCTGTCAGACTATCAAAAGCTTAAAGAGCAATAATTACTGTTAAAAACCTAATTCTACTCGCATAGAATCACAGGAAATTTTAAATTCTGCTAAATATTTTCTTCCCTGCTCTGCCACAACTTCAGGTGTAAAACCAAAATATTCTTCTAACACTGTAAAGGGGCCTGAGCAACCAAACCTTTCTAAACCAACAGTTTTTCCCATGGGTCCCACTACTTTGTCAAAAACCAAAGGCAAGCCTGAAGATAAGGCTAATACTGGGCGCCAAGGAGGCAAAACACTATCGCGCAAAGTTTGATCTTGCTGTTGAAATAGCCGTGGCGAAATCATACTCACCACTCGTACCAACTTATCTTCCCTGCGCAAAATTTCGGCGGCGGCGTGACAAAGATTCACATCGGATCCATTGGCCACTAAAGTTAAGTCTGGTTTTCCACCGCTGTTATCAGAAACCACATAAGCCCCTTGACGACACTTTTCTGCGGCTTCTTGGCGATTTTTTTCTGCATGCAAAGTTAAAGTTTCAACATTTTGACGGGTAAATATCAAAACCGTGGGCGATGTGGTGTTTTCCATGGCCATTTGCCATGCCACATTGGTTTCAAAAGCATCGGCGGGACGCAATACCAACAACTCAGAACTCCCATCTTCCCGGGTCAAAAGTTCTAATAAACGAATTTGCGCTTCGTGCTCAATGGGTTGATGGGTAGGACCATCTTCACCTACTCTAAAAGAATCATGGGTAAAGACATATTTCACAGGTAAGCCCATGAGCGTAGCTAAACGGATGGCGGGCTTCATAAAGTCAGAGAACACGAAGAAAGTGGCACAAACGGGAATGATACCACCATGCAAGGCCATACCTGCAGCCATGCTAGCCATGGTAAGCTCAGCCACTCCTGGCTGTAAAAAAGCACCGTTAAAATTATCAGGCATAAAAATCCCTGTTTTATCTAAAAATGCTTGGGTGTTGTCGGAATTTGATAAATCCGCACTACTGGCAATAATATTTTTCACATTATCTGCCAACCAACTAAGTACAGTTCCCGAACTCACTCGCGTAGCCACCCCTTCTTTTTGGGGAAGGGTAGATAAATTGATTTCGGGAGCTTTACCACTAAGCCATTGCTTAAGTTGGGTTGATAATTCAGGGTTTTCTGAATCCCACTGTCTTTTAGTTTCTTGCCATTTTTGCGCTTGAACGCGTAATTCTTCAATGCGAGCCGCAAAAGCCTCTTGAACTTCTACATCTATTACAAAAGGATTTTCAGGATTTCCCCCTAAACCCTCGATGGTTGCAGCAGTAGAAGCTCCAGCAGCATCTAAAGGCTGTCCATGCACAGATATTTGTCCTTCCCACAGTTCGCCATCACTGGTGCGCACCCCTTTACCTATAGTAGTATCGCCAATTATCAAAGTGGGTTTTTCTTTTTCATCCCAAGCTGTTTGCAAAGCACTGCGACAAGAATCTATGTCGTAACCGTCTATTTCTATGACATTCCAGCCCCAGGATTCGTACTGTTTGCGCACACTATGGGTCATAACATCTTCGCAAAGAGAAGATAGCTGCACATCATTGGAGTCGTAAAACATGATAAAATCATTTAATTTGAGGTGCCCTGCAATGCGCCCCACACCGTAGGCTATTTCTTCTTGGATGCCCCCATCAGAAATTAACACCACAGTTTTATGAGCATGAATATCGCCAAAGCGCTCGCGCATAAAGCGTTCTGCCACCGCAGAACCTAAAGCTAAGCCATGCCCTAAGCCCAAAGGTCCAGAAGTATTTTCAATGCCCACTAGCGGATCTAACTCTGGATGACCTGGAGTATTGCTACCCAATTGCCTAAAATTAAGCAATGAATCCATTTCCAAACGCTGAGTAATGTGCAAAATAGAGTACAGCAAAGGTGACATGTGCCCGGGATCCATATAAAATCTATCGCGACCAGCCCATTGGGGGTCGTCTGGATTCCAGCGCAAAAACTCACCAAACAATACAGATGTAAAATCAGCAGCCCCCATAGCTCCACCTGGATGACCGGATTTAGCTTTTTGCACCATAGCCGCAGTAAGGACTCTAATATTGTCAGCAGTTTTTAAAATCACAGAATTTTGCACTTTCACCTCTATTAAAGAAGTCAAATTTAACTAGATAATGGTAATTTCCAAACCTCCAAGTTCTAAAGCTTTGGTTATATTTCATTTAATGACAAAAATTCGCACATTATTAAAGAACGCAATTCATCCTGTTGCCATTATTTCTCTGCTATTTAGCTTAGGAATCCCCCTACTTATCGCATTTTTAGGCAATTCTCAACTTGCAGGTGCCGAAAACAAAGCTTTGATTGGCAAATTAGACCTAAACCTCGCTTTTTGGCTTTTTTCCATCCAAGGCATGTTAACTGTTATTTTGCTGATAGATTTGCGAGAAGATGCCAAAAGCTATCTTAAAGAGCTCAACCCTGGTAAAAATTGGTGGCTGGTATTTTTGACTTTTACAGCTATTGCCGTTTTTGCCACTAGCTTTTGGATAGAAGGTCGCCACCGGGTGCAGAGCGATGAATCTATTATGCTCAGCGCTGCCCAAAACCTTTATCACAATAAAATTGCTGGGTCTTGTGATGAAGGTGAATTTGTCCAAGGCAAGCTAAATTGCACCGCCCACGCCAATAATTTTAAAGCTTTTGGCTTGTCGTATATTTACGCTTTGGGAATGCCTATTTTTGGTAAAGATTTACAATGGATCTTCGCCTTTCACATCATTTTATTTGCCTTGAGTGCTTTAGTATTCTTTTGGGCGCTTTTAGCTTGGTCTCAAAACAAGCTTTTAGCCTTGGTAGGCACTGTGGCGCTAATGTTTCAGCCCACTGTCATGTTCCAATTTCGCTCTAGTTCGGTGGAGCCTCTCTATGTTTTTCTTTCAGCACTTTCTTTATTGGTAATGCACTGGGCTTGGACCAAAGACACCGTACGGCATTGGACATTACTAGCCATAGTTCTAGCATTTTTTGGGCAAACCCGTCAAGAAACCGTATTTTGTTTAGCTGCTTTTATAATTCCTGCTGTTTACAAGCAATTATCTAAAAAAGACCTGCGTTTTCCTGCCTTTATAAGCACTCTTTCCATTTTTTCCATTCCTATTTTACTCACCATTAGTTATTATCAGGGCTATGGTTTTCAAGGGGGGGAGTTTGAAGCCCATGGACACTTTTTTAAGCATATCGCAGTTAATTGGAAGGTGATGACCCAAAGCCCATTACAAGCTAATGGACTACTAACTAACCCCTTTTTAACAAGTTCCACCTGGCTAGCCTTGGGTGGACTAATCGCGCTTATAATACAAGCGATACGCAAAGATAAATTTGCTCTTAAAATCTTTGGATTTTTACTACTGTATCACATTCAAAGCTATATGGTTTTTGAAAATGTTTCTGGGGATTTCACCATCGAAATTAACCAACGCTATGCCTTAGTGATATTCCCCACCATCGCTTTTTTAAGCGCCTATCTCTTAAATTGGCTTATCTTTACTTTAATTCCTTTAATTAGCAACTACAAACCATCGCTGCAAAAAGAGGGAATTACTCTAACCCTAGCCTTAGCCTGTTCCATAGTCATTGCTGGCATAACTTTAAATCATCAAGAAAGTTTTAAAGCAAATATTATGTACAATCGCAACCATTTGGCCACAGAAGAATACCAAATTTTGCAATGGCTAAAAACTCAACCCCAAAAAGACCGTCTCTTTATTTATTCTCGGCCTTGGCATTTTATAGGATACGGCCATTCTGCCATGCACTACAACGCTATCAATAGAATGTCTGCAGGAGAACTGCAAAATCTGTTGGATAAATATCAAAACGAAGTTTATTATGTGCGGGGTTTAGACTGCTGGGATAGGGAAACCTGGCACAAAAAAGCCGTGGAACGGCGAATTGGTAGTGTTTGTGACCAATTTGAAAATAAATTCGAACACCAAATGATTTTTAGCACTCTAATTACTAATAATTATCGCTTAAACATTGCTCGTATGGGCAATGTCCGCGATTTTAATGTAGAGAAGCTTTTGCAAATCAATTCTTTTACCTTAGATTCTGCCCATTCCAAACTCTTGTTGGAATATGAAATAGCAGAGCTCAACTCTGGCAAGCCCTGGCGCAAGCTAGTTTATATTAATGATCAATTAATTAGCAATTTACCCTTTAGCACTGGTTTTTTCACAAAGTATTTCGATTATGACTCACTCAAAGCTGGCTACAACAATGCCAAGGTGAGCATTTTAGACACCCTCAAAAACCAAGTAATCGTCACCAAGAGCATCAGAAGTTTTTTCCCTTTGCAGAGTCAAATAACCAAGCTTACAGATTTAAGCCCTAAAATTCAGCAACAAAGTTGGGGCAAACTTATGAAAAACCGTTCAGTAAACGGCAATATACTGACGGTTAATGGGCAATCTTTTGAAAACGGTTTAGGCACCCACGCCCAATCTTATATAGAATATGAACTGTTGGGGCAATACCAAAAATTTAGCGTTTTGGTAGGCCAAGATGATGAAGATTTAGGCGGAGATGGCATGAAGTTTAGAATTTTGGGAGATAATAAGCTAATTTGGGAGCAAATTGTTAAAGGAGACCAAATTATCCCCGCTGAAATTTCTGTGGAAGGAATAAATGTGTTACAATTACAGGTTGATTCTTTGCAAAACAAAAACTTTGACCATGCCAACTGGCTAGAACCTCTTTTATTTAGGTGATAATATGCTTTTATCTGTTATAGTTCCCATGTACAATGAAGAAGAAATAGCAGCCAAAACCTATACTACTTTAGTTGATGTATTAAAAGATTTGGAATACGAACTGCTTTTTATCAATGATGGCTCTACTGATAAAACCCGAGAAATTTTAGAAAATCTTATCCCTGAAGACTCCCCACACAAGGTATTGAGCTTTTCGCGCAACTTTGGTCATCAAGCGGCTTTTAGCGCAGGTTTAAATCACGCCCAAGGGGATGCGGTGGTGATAATTGACGGAGATTTACAAGATCCCCCTGAGCTAATTTTAGAAATGCTAAGTAAATGGCGTGAAGGCTACCATGTGGTCTATGCCCAAAGAAGAAAGCGCCAGGGAGAAAGCTGGTTTAAACTTATCACCGCCCGCTGGTTCTATCGCATTTTAAACAGCTTAACCAGTATAAAAATCCCTGTGGATACAGGAGATTTCCGCCTTATGGATCGCGCCGTGGTGGATAACATTAATCGCTTACCAGAGCGCTCCAGATTTTTACGAGGTTTAGTATGCTGGGTAGGTTTTAAGCACACGGGAATACAATACGATCGCGCCAAAAGAGAAGCAGGAACCACAAAATATCCTTTGCGCAAAATGATGGGACTGGCCATTGATGGCATTACCTCTTTTAGCACCGCTCCCCTAAAATTTTCTTTGGTTTTAGGCATGTGGGCCACCGCAATTAGCTTTGCTTTAGGCGTTTGGAGTTTTGCGCAAAAATTACTTCATCCCACAACCACCACTGATGGTTGGGCTTCTATAATAATCGCTGTGGTTTTTCTCGGCGGCGTACAACTTATTACCATTGGTATTTTAGGAGAATATATCGGCCGTATATATGAAGAGATTAAACAAAGACCTTTATATATATTAGATAAGAGCTCCCGAGGTAAAAAATATGACATGGACTCCTGAAATTAAACTAACCTTACTTATGGCTAGCACACTTATGGGTTGCACAGTCATTTTTGTGTCATTAATGATGCATTCCATTGGCACTATCAATCATCTTTTAGACCGTTTTGAAAGCTTAGCCAAAACTGAAGCAGAAACGCGTATTAATATCTATCTAAACATGTTTAAACAAAACCGTTTACGCCTTATAAATGCTATGGATCATAAACTTCGTCAAGAAGCTTTGCTTGCCATTCCATTGGTGCGCACTAGTAAAGGAAAATCTTAATGTCCGCTCAGCTTTTTGTTATGTCAGCTGCATCCGGAGCTGGGAAAACCACCTTAAAAGACCATATTTTAAAGCATTTTCCTCAAATAGAATACTCTATTTCTGCCACCACTAGGCCGCCAAGACCTGGAGAAGAAAATGGCAAGCATTATTTTTTTCACAGCGTAGAAGATTTTAAAAAAATGATTGCCAACCAAGAATTAGTGGAATGGAATTTAGTACATGGTAATTATTATGGAACACCCAAGCAATTTGTTGCAGATAAACTTGAAGCTGGAATTAGCTTAATTTTTGATATAGATGTTTTTGGCAAACCTAATTTTGACTTAGTGTATCCTCAAGCCGTGGGACTATTAATTTTACCGCCCAATTTAGAAGTGCTAGAAGAACGACTCAGAGCGAGAGGTTCTGACTCTGAAGAGGTTATTAAAACCCGCTTAGAAAATGCACGCAAAGAAATAGAATTTGCTCATAAAAAAGGCAAATACGAACACACCATAATCAACGATGATTTAGCCAAAAGCATCGAAAAACTAAGCCAAATCATCAGTCTTTATCTCTAATAACTTGAAATATTCAGTTATTTTTGTAAATTGCGGTGGTTTATAAATCATCGTGAGGTTGCAGAATGAGTGCTGAGCACAAAAAAAGAAAAAATAAAAGTAAAAAGAATTTTTCCAAACCTCGAACAAGCGCACCTAAAGCCTCTGGGACTTTTAAAGAATCTATTTTTGATTCTTTAGGTGATGACTTAGCAGGCAAACTCCGGAAATCTGTGGAAGAAAATCAAAAGAAAAAAATCCGTAAACTAATGTCCAATCCCAAAGTGCAACAAGCTTCCAAAGAATTTGCTAAAGACACGCAAAAAAAATAAAATTTGCCCCCATAGCTCAACTGGATAGAGCAAGCCCCTCCTAAGGGTTAGATCTGCGTTCGAGTCGCGGTGGGGGTATTTTTAAAAGGCTACCGTAGCCATTCCTTGAATTTTTCCGCTATTTAGCATCAAGTCAGAAAAGTTAAAACCTATACCTACAGCTACTGCATCACTAAGTAAATAATTTCCATCAAAACCTATTACTGCGTAGCTATGATCCCATATAAATATTTGGGCATAAGGCTTAAATAATACTTTAGGTCCCAGAAATAACTCTGCCCCAGCTCCCAACAAAAGCTTAAAGTCAGTGCTGGTGTATTTAACATCGTCTTCTCCTTTATGACTGCTATATCTTAAGCGTAATCCCCCTTGA
>LSQX01184263.1_pt1 | contig 23560 bp, 20 predicted proteins | sample 654561 | NCBI WGS metagenome assembly LSQX01 (sample SAMN04489861, study PRJNA283612) | anaerobic digester metagenome | isolation source: 4 biogas reactors fed with cattle manure at either 37C or 55C with and... | place: Denmark: Kongens Lyngby | collected 2014
CCCATCGACAGACTCGATTGAGCGCACACTGAGAACATTTCGGGCCGCGCGCGTGGCATATCTGCCGACCATGCGCCACCATATTGATATGAAACGAATAAATACGCTCCGCCGGGACTATCTGCGCCAGAAGGTCATGCGCGGCGTCTGCGCTCACTTTTTCTATCAGCCCCAACCTCATTGCAACTCTGTGCACATGGGTATCCACCGGCAGCGCCGGCCGGCCGAGAGAAAACATCAGCACGCACGCGGCTGTTTTTCTGCCGACCCCTTCAAAACCGAGCAAATAATCAACTGCTTCTTTGTCCGTCAATTCGGCGAGCCAGTCCAAATTGGTATCGCCGTGCTGGCGTTCCCCGATTTGTAGAAGGATATTCTTTATCCTCGGCGCCTTTATATTGGCTAATCCGCCGCTCTTGATCGCCGACGCAATATCCTCAACCGGCGATCCCGCCACAGCCTGCCAAGTTTCAAACCGATTGACCAGGGATTCATACGCCCGGTCGCTGTTTGCTGCGGATGTGTTCTGCGAGAGGATGGTATAGATCAGCTCGTCAAGAATCGGCCGCCCGTTTGACCATTGCTTTTCGCCGTGATATTCATCTAAAAGATCGCAAACAGTCGTGATTACGCTCATATCTACACTTAAATTATATCATACATTGCTATCTTTCAGCTGGCGCAAGGAAAGAGTCGCGCCAATGTCGAACCGCCGTAATGGCAGAGCTTACCCACTGAAACAAAGCTGTCCTTCCCCAGGGGAGAGGGCGCTCACTTTGCTTGTTTGTGAGTTGGCCCTGGGTGTAATAGTCTTTTCGCAGGAAGGTATTATCGAGTTGAAAATTCATTGGATTGTGCTGCCTATCGGGTTGTTGGCGCAGTATGTGGACGGGTCGCTTGGGATGGGCTACGGCGCATCCAGCGCATCTTTTTTGCTGGCGGCCGGAATGGCGCCGGCGGCTATGTCGGCGTCCATTCATCTTGCCGAAATATTCTCCACCTTGGCTTCGGGAGTGTCGCATATCACCCTTGGCAATGTGGAACGCCGAATTATCCTGCCGTTATCTTTAAGTGGGGTGGTGGGAGGAATATTCGGCGCGTATTGCTTGTCCAGCGTCGATGGGAAATTATTCAAACCATACATAGCGCTTTTGTTGTTGTTTTTGGGAGCGAAGATCGTGTGGACATTCGCCAGGCGTAAGGCCACGGTCAGAGCCCGCCGACCACTGCGCAAGGGGCTGCTGATCCCGCTGGGGCTGGTGGGCGGAGCGGTCGACGCCATTGGCGGGGGCGGCTGGGGCCCAATCTGCACCCCTGCTCTTGCAATGAACACAGACGAGCCTAGGCTGGCGGTAGGCTCGGTGGATACGGCTGAGTTTTTGACGACCGTCGCAATCACCGCGACATTCGCAATCAAACTCGGAGTCGGCAGCTTCGTCTGGAGCATAACCCTGCCTTTGTTAATCGGGGGACTGATCGCCGCTCCGATTGCCGCCTACACGTGCCGACGTATAGCTCCGGAGAGCCTGGGGGTGTTGATCGGTATAATGCTTATTTTGTTGAATCTGAAAAACGCGACATCGGGTTTGATTTCCAGGTTGGGCTGGAATCTGCCGTTCAAGACGGATTCCGTGTTTGTATTTGTGGCACTGTGTGTGGTGATGGCCGCTATCCTCGTCCGCAGCCTGCTCGCCGCGCGTAAGAACGAAGAAAAAAAGTAGAAAGATGCCCCGGGAAGGGGTCAATCCCGGGGCATTCTACCAGACAGGGCAAGCCCGTGCTTACTGAGGGGCGGTTATTTCACGCCATCTTGTAGATCCTTTTCCGTTTTATTCTCTCGCTGACTGCATTCTCGACACAACATCGGCCAAATCGATCTACCCGCTATCATTACACATAATATGTATACCCCATCGCAAACGAATAAAACCCTTACATTTGGTATGCAGCGATCGCGTCGTTATTTTTGCTGGTGGCGCTCTCGGTGGCGGGTCTCGATGGAGTGGGAGGTCATCTCCGGGACCATAGAAGGCTCACCACCCTGCAATATCCTGTCTATTTGTATTTCGGGGACGGCGTAGTCCTGGTCGCTAGCCTCTATCTGGAGCCACATCTCCAGCGCCTCGCCTATATCCCCGTTTTTTTCAAGGGCGTGGGCAAGCTGACGGCGCGCATATTTCGGTGCATCCTCGAATGTGACACAGCCCGTATACAGGTCTATGGCCTCGGGGTAACGCATTCTGAAGTAGCAAAAAGTGCCAAGCTCCAGGTAGAGATCGTAGACATCGATATTATTGGCCAACCCTTCGCGCAGGAACGCCTCGGCGTCATGTTCGCGCAAATCGCTATACATCAACCAGGCCGTATTCTCATAGGCCTCAGTGCTGTGAGGATCGATGCTGGTGAGCACGCGCATAGTCCCGATGCAGCGATTAAGCTGGCCTCTGTGCCAGAAGTCGTCGTTTATCAGCCATAGATCATCCCTGACGTCGGTGAACACCTGGCGCATCTTAAGCATCGTTTCCTCGGGTATCTGCTGGCGGGCAAGCGCAGGTGCGCCGAGGGCGGAGATAATGACCAGAATTGCAGCAGCTAATCGCATACAAACAGTATACCTAAAACCCGGTGCGAATGCATATTGGCGCATCACATAAATGTTTTTGCATTGTAATGTATTGTTTTGCTGGTGTCGTCTCGGCGTCCGGGATCAATATTTAATTTGCAAAATATCTATTGACAAGCTTGCTGAGACAGGGTAGAATTAAATTGTTAATTGTTTAACGAATGCCGGGGATACTATGGGTGAGCACAAAAAAATGCCGAGAGCGTCCGTTCTGAGAATGGAACTCTGCCTCGAACTGCTCGAACAACTCGAAGCAGATGGTTCGGTATACGTTACCAGCAGGCAGATCGGCGAAGCGACCGGCGTCTCCGCCGACAAAGTGCGACAGGATTTCTTCCACCTGGGATCAGAGGGCAAACCGAAGGTCGGATACGAAGTAGCCCAACTCGCAGAACTAATTCGATCGGTGCTGGACCTCAAAACCGCAAAAAAAACCTGTCTTGTGGGTTTGGGAAACCTCGGCAGAGCGCTCACAGCCAGCAATATCTGGTCCAGAGCGGGATTTGAACTGGCCGCCATATTCGACACAGACCCCAGTTTGATCGGGACAACGACCGCAGGGATAAGAGTGCGCAATGTAACCGAGATATACGGGGTGGTTAAGGCCGAAAACATTATTGCAGGGGTGGCTGCGGTGCCGGCATCGGCGGCGCAGGATACGGCTGATCTGATGGTCGGAGCGGGTATCCGCGCTATATGGAACTTCGCGCCGGTGAAACTGCATGTGCCCGAAGATGTGGTCGTCGAGAGCCAGTCTCTGGCCTGGGGACTCATCACCCTTTCATACGAAATGAAAAACAATATCAAAGACCAAGCCCCCGAGAGGGCTAAGTGATTTGGAGGTAGTTCAATTGGCTCAGTCTGCCGTATTGCCCGAAAAAGGCTCCAAGGCCAGGCGTCATTTCAGTCGGATTCAGCAGATCATCGAGGAGTATGGGGCGACCGAGAGCGCTCTGATCCCGATTCTGCAGAAAGTCCAGGATGAATATCGATATCTGCCGGAGGAAATTCTCACGTTTGTAGCAACAGCGCTCGACCTTCCGCCGGCCACCGTCTATGGAGTGGCGACGTTTTATGCTCAGTTTTCGCTGGAGCCAAAGGGCAAGCATATTATAAAGTGCTGTGACGGCACAGCCTGTCATGTGCGCAAGAACCAGACGATAATCAACGCAATCAATCAGCGGCTAGGATTGGCGCCCGACAAGAAAACCACCGACGACCACCGCTTTACATTCGAGATAGTAAGCTGCATCGGGGCATGTGCGCTGGCTCCCGCTGTCGTCATCGATGGACACGTCTACGGACAGACGACTGCCCAAGCTATGGTCGAGGCTATTGATAAAATCGAAGAAGCGGATAAGGCGGAGGACGCGCAATGACACCATTTGCCAAACTCAATTCACCAACGGAATTAGACGCGCTCAAGCGCAAGGCGATCTCTGCAATTCAAGGATGCGCCACACGAGTGTTGGTGTGCGGCGGCACAGGATGCATGGCTAACGGTGGCCCGGCGGTGCTCGATGCTCTCCAAAAAGCGCTCGAAAAGCACGAAGTGCCGGTGCGCGCTGATATTATGCGCGAAGAAGATGAAGATGCCATCACCATCGGCTACAGCGGCTGCCCGGGTTACTGTCAGGTTGGCCCGATCGTGAGGATTCTGCCCGCGGATTATTTCTATGTGCAGGTTAAGCCCGAAGATGCAGATGATATCGTCACACAGACCGTTATGAACGGCAAGCCGGTTGACAGGCTTTTGTTCAAAGATGAAAACAACAGCTACGCCAAGCGCGACGACTTGCCGTTTTATAAGGATCAAGTCAATGTGGTTCTGGCGGATTGCGGGGTTATCGAGCCTGGAGATATTCGCGATTATATCGCCCGCGATGGCTACCGAGCTTTGGCTGAGGCTTTGTTCGGATTGACTCCGGAAGCTGTGGTCGCCGAAGTGACTGAGTCCGGGCTGCGCGGCCGCGGAGGAGCGGGGTTCTCGACAGGCCGCAAATGGGGATTCACCCAGGTTGTGCAGAGCGCGAAAAAATATGTGGTCTGCAACGCCGACGAAGGTGATCCTGGCGCGTTTATGGACGAAAGTATTATGGAAGGCAACCCGCACGCGCTGCTCGAAGGGATGGCGATAGCGGGCTACGCGATCGGCGCTGACGAGGGTTATATATATGTGCGCGCAGAATATCCACTCGCAATCAGTCGTTTGCGCACTGCAATATCTCAAGCCGAACAGGCTGGGTTGCTCGGCGATCGAATCCTGGGCGGGCCTTTCTCGTTTCATATCCACATCAAAGAAGGCGCCGGGGCATTTGTGTGTGGCGAGGAGACGGCGCTAATCAGTTCGATAGAAGGTCAGAGAGGTATGCCGAGGCCCAAGCCGCCGTTTCCGGCTAACTCGGGTTTGTGGGGCAAACCGACTGTAGTCAATAACGTCGAGACCTTCGCCAACGTATCTAAAATCATTCTGAACGGGGCGGAATGGTTCCGCAGTTTCGGGATCGAACGCTCCCCCGGCACCAAAGTCTTCGCTCTTACCGGCGATGTCGTGAACACCGGTTTGATCGAGGTCCCGATGGGGACAACTCTGGGAGATGTCGTGTTCAAGATCGGCGGCGGCATCCGCACAGGCAGACCGTTTAAGGCTGTTCAAATAGGCGGCCCCTCCGGCGCATGCCTCACCGAGGAGCACCTTGATCTTCCGCTGGACTATGACTCGCTGAAATCCGTCGGCGCGATGGTGGGCAGTGGCGGGCTGGTGGTTATGGATGACTCGACTTGTATGGTCGAGATCGCCAGATTCTTTATGAGCTTCACCCAAAAGGAATCTTGCGGCAAATGTGTTTTGTGTCGCGAGGGAACCAAGCGCATGCTCGATATTTTGACCAGGATCGTCTCTGGAAAAGGCAAGGTGGAGGACATCAGCCTACTGGAGGAATTGGCGCTGACGGTGCGCGACGGCTCGTTGTGCGGGCTGGGCAAATCCGCTCCCAACCCGGTCATCTCCACCCTGAAGCACTTTAGAGATGAGTATCTCGCTCATATAGTGGACGGGGTTTGTCCGGCTGGCGAGTGCGAATCGTTCAAGGCCTATTCGATTGTCTCAGAGAAGTGCAAGGGCTGTGGTCTATGCGCTAAAAAGTGCCCGGTGAATGCGATCTCCGGCGAGTTGAAAAGCCCTTACGTCATCGATGCGACTCTTTGCACCAGATGCGGCGTGTGCGCTGAAGTGTGCAAGTTCGATGCAGTGGTGCTGAGTTAAGGAGTATATGATGGAAGGCTATATAACTATTGATGGGGTTCAGACCCCGATTAACGGATGTAAAAACCTGCTCGAGGTGATTCGAGCTTCGGGCATAGAACTACCGACTTTTTGCTACCACTCCGAGTTGTCCGTATATGGCGCTTGTCGGATGTGCATAGTGGATATAGACGGGCGAGGGATCCAGGCTTCGTGCTCGACCCCTCCCGAAGATGGTATGGTAGTCCGCACGCACACGGAGCAAGTGATGCGAATCCGCAGGATGGCGCTCGAGCTGCTGCTGGCTAATCACCACGGCAACTGCCAGACCTGCGGTAAAAACACTCGCTGTAAGCTGCAGGATCTCGCGCAGAAGCTCGGCGTCAAAAACGTGCGATTTGATGAGCTTAATGACGTTTTGCCGATCGACGACACAAACCAGTCCCTGATGCGCGACCCGAATAAGTGCATCCTGTGCGGTGACTGTGTGAGAATGTGTAAAGAAGTGCAGGGGATCGGCGTGCTGGACTTTGTCGGCCGAGGAAGCGACGTTCGCGTCAGTCCGGCGTTCGGCAAGAACCTGAAAGATGTCGAGTGCGTCTACTGTGGTCAGTGCGCCTCTGTGTGCCCGACCGGCGCGCTTACCATCAAGAGCCAGACCGATCAAGTCTGGAAAGCCATCAACGACCCGACCAAAACGGTCATCGTGCAGGTTGCACCTGCGGTCCGGGCTGCCATTGCTCAGGCGTATGGGATCACAGGCGGGGAGCACGCGATGGGCAAAACCGTAACCGCTCTGCGGCGAATCGGCTTCGAGAAGGTATATGATACGTCGTTCACGGCTGATCTGACGACCGTTGAGGAAGCCACTGAGTTTCTGGGCCGAGTGGCCAAAGGTGAGAAGCTGCCGCAGTTCACAAGCTGCTGCCCGGCGTGGGTGAAGTTCGTTGAGCAGTTCTATCCTGGCTATCTGTCCAACCTGTCATCGTGCAAAAGCCCCCAGCAGATGTTCGGCTCGCTGGCGAAACAGTATTTTGCCGACAACGAATCTGTTGAACGCGAGAGCCTGTATGTGGTCTCGGTGATGCCGTGCACAGCCAAAAAATTCGAGGCCGACCGACCGGAGTTTGCCGTCGAGGGCGATCCGGACGTAAATGCGGTAATCTCCACCCAAGAGCTGATTAGTATGATCGACGAGGCTGGGATTCGGGTAGCGGACCTGCCGCCGGAATCGATGGATCTTCCGTTCGGTTTCAAGACTGGCGCGGGTATCATATTTGGGACCAGCGGCGGTGTCGCTGAGGCGGTATTGAGGCTGGCTGCTGCTGCTGAGAAACCAACTTCAAAGACCGCTCCCATAGAATTTCGCGAGGTGCGCGGCCTTGAAGGGTTGAAGGAAGCCTCAGTAACTCTCGGCGACAAGACTATCCGCCTGGCGGTTCTAAGCGGCTTGGCTAATGCCAGAGAGGTGCTTGAGCGAATACAGTCTGGCGAGGCCGAGTATGACATTGTTGAAGTGATGGCGTGCCGAGGCGGGTGTATCGGCGGAGGCGGCCAGCCGTTGCCCAACGACATGCAGGCCCGAGAAGAGCGCAAGCGCACATTGTATGACTGCGATGCAATCCTGCCTTTGCACAATGCGGCTGACAATCCTTATATCAAGGAGTGTTATGAGAAACTGCTGCAAAAACCCAACAGCGCTATCGCGCATAAGCTGCTGCACACCGGCTACAGGTCCAGAAGGCGCATTCAAGGCGAAGATCTGGAACTGACCGAGGAACAAACAGGGCCTAAGACTCCGGTTTCGGTGTGTATAGGCACTAACTGTTATCTTCGCGGGTCGTATGACACCCTGCGCAGGTTGATCGACAAAGCTCGAGAATCAGGTCTGGCCGGCAAGATCGACTTCAGGGCGACATTCTGTTTTGAGAAATGCAAGGCCAGCCCCAACGTGCAGGTCGGAGAGACAATCTACGGCGGCATCACCCCCGATAAGATCGACGAGTTCTTTGAAAACACGATCAAGCCTGCCGCACAGGGCGCTGTTAAAGCGGAAACGCTGGAGGTCTAGCCGGTGGTAAGCGTAAAATGCTGCGTTGGTAGTTCGTGTCATATCAGAGGTGGCGCAAAGACTCTCAAGGTCTTTAAGACGCTCATTGATGAGCATAAGTTGGCCGATGAGGTCGATTTGGCTGCGGATCTGTGCCTGGATAATTGTATCCAGGCGCCGAACGTGGTGGTTGATGGCGTGACATATGGCGGCATCACCCCTGATAAAGCCGAATCGTTCTTCTTCGAACATATTCTTAGGCGGAAAATTTGAACACAGGGATTATATCCACTAACAAAGCGCGATGCAGAGATTGCTATCGCTGCGTAAGGATCTGCCCCGTTAAGGCGATCCGAATATCCGAAGGCCAGGCGCAGGTCGACCCCGCCCGCTGCCTGGCCTGCGGGACGTGCGTTCGCGAATGCCCGCAAAAGGCCAAGCAGGTACGAAACGATCTGCCTCGGGTTCAAGAACTAATTGGCGCAGGCTGCGTAGTGGCTTCGGTGGCCCCATCCTATGTGGCTGCGTTTCCGGACTATGGCGGAGGGCTTTTTCCGGCTGTTTTGAAACAGTTGGGGTTCGATTTTGTGACGGAGACTGCGGTTGGGGCGGAGATGGTGGCTCGAGAGACTGCAAAAGTGGTTGCTGAAGAGCCCCAATCCCACATCGCGTCGGCCTGCCCGGTGCTGGTCGATTTGATCGTCAAATATCATCCGGATTTGATCGGCAACATCGCTCCGGTCGTGTCGCCGATGATCGCACACGCCCGGCATCTTAGAAAACAGTATGGCGATGAGGCCAAGATCGTGTTTATAGGTCCGTGTTCGGCAAAAAAAGCGGAGGCCGAACAGCCGGAATTGGCCGGAGATGTTGATGCGGTGCTGACATTCGAGGAACTGCGGGCGTGGATCGATTCCGCAAATATTCGAAAAGATCAACTCCGATCCGCCGATATGGACGATATTCCGGCATCGTTGGCTCGACTTTTCCCTCTGGAAGGCGGGCTGGCGGAGGCGGCGTCTATGGCGCCGGACCTGCTCAAACAGGATTTCGTCGCGCTATCCGGCAGTGAGCAAGTCGAAGAGATGCTCGAAAACCTCAAGAACGGCAGCACTGTTAAGCTCTTTGAGGGGTTGTATTGTTCGGGCGGCTGCATAAATGGCGCGTGTTTCGGCGATGGAAAAGACATCTTTCGCAGACGCAATCAGATTCTGCAGCACCAGAAACGCTCAGCCCACGGCGCTGACACGGCGGATTTCAACGCCATTATGGAAAACATCGAAATGCGGTGCTCTTACAGCGAGAATGTCATCGACCATAAAGAGATCACCGAGGACAAAATAAAGAGCGTCCTGGCGCGGACGGGTAAGCTCACGCCTGACGATGAGCTTAACTGCGGCGCGTGCGGCTACCCGAGCTGCAGGGCGAACGCTATCGCGGTTTTGACGGGGATGGCCGAGCACAATATGTGTATTCCCTGGATGCGAAAAGTGGCCGAGCGAAAAGCGGACCAGATTATAGACAATAGCCCCAACGGGATCGTGATCGTCGATTCCACGCTGCGTGTGGTGGATTTCAACGCGGCGTTTGCTGAATTGTTCTCATGCAGCCGCGGAATCGTGGGTAAACCGCTGTCAACGTTGATGGATACCGGGGATTTTGAAAGAGTTATGACAGGGGCTGTGGATCGAATTGTCAACAAAGATGTGTCTTTCCCGGCCTATCACATCAGCGCGAATATGAACGTCTACAGAATCGAACATGAAGAGTTGGTTGTGGGGATTCTGGCGAACGTGAATAAAGGCACCGAAGGGCTTAGCCGACTGGAACATATTCGTGAAGAGACGCTGTCTCACGCCGAGGAAGTCATCCAAAAGCAGATGTTGATGGCCCAGGAAATCGCAGGTATCCTTGGAGAAACCACCAGCGAGACCCGGGTTTTACTGCGTAAGTTGACGGAACTGATGAAGGAGTCCGACGGCAATGGAAATGGAGGCGAGAAGGTCTCCGAATGAAAAGATTCGCCGTGGATGTAACCTCTCGCCAGTTTTCGAAAAATGGTGAGGATATATGCGGGGATGCGATCAAGATCTCCCGCACGCCTGATTCGACGATCATAGTAATGTCCGACGGGTTGGGCAGCGGGGTCAAAGCGAACGTGCTCGCCACGATGACGGTGGAACTGGCCACCGGGCTGTTTACGGGGGAGTTGTCGCTTCAAGAGATCGTCGAGACCTTGATTGCCACTCTGCCCGTGTGCAAATGGCGAAACATCGCGTACTCCACGTTTTCCATTGTGCGCATCTATGATACCGGCCATGTCACCGTCGCTCAGTATGATTCTCCCATTCTGCTGCATCTTCGCAGTGGCAATCGACCGTCGACCATAAAGAGCACAAAACGAACAATCATGGAGCGCACTATCCGGGAATCGCACTTCCGGCTCAGTCCAAACGACGCTGTTCTGCTTTTTTCGGATGGAATTGTCTATGCCGGGGTCGGGGAAGGGCTGCCGATGGGATGGCAGGAGGACGGGATACTGGAATATGTGTCCCAGACCGCGCCGGAATTGTCCGAATGCACCGAGATCGCTGACAACGTCGCCGAGACCGCTCTGGGGTTCTGGCACGAACGCCCCGGCGATGATGGCACAGTGCTGTGTGCCCGATATCGCAAAGCCGTGAATGCCACCCTCCTGACCGGGCCTCCACATAACCGCGAATTAGTGGGTAAAATGCTCAAAGATTTCATGGCCACTAAAGGTAAAAAAATCGTCTGTGGCGGCACGACTTCCCATTTGCTTGCCGACCATCTGGACGCGAAGCTGGTTCCTGATGAGCGATACATAGACACCGACCTGCCGCCGATTGCGCGAATGGATGGGGTGGATCTGGTTACGGAGGGCATACTCACTCTCAGCCGAGCATCCGAATACCTAGCTAAGGGGCGACCGAAGGACAGGATTGACGCAGCCACCACGCTGCTGGACAATCTCGAATCGGTGGACGGCATAACTTTTATGGTCGGCACGGCGCGAAACCCCGCGCATCAAAACACCGGGCTGCCGGATTCGATATTCCTGCGGCGAACGGTGGTGGAGAAGCTGGCCAAGCGATTCGAACTCCTCGGCAAAGAGACTGAGCTGCGATACTATTAGCCGACGCCGGCCCTCGCTATTTGAATCATTTCTTTTTGAACGTTTCGGCGACTTCTCTGAGTTGAGCGATAATTGGAATCTTCTGCGGACATTTCGGCTCGCATTGTCCGCATTCCAAACAATCCTGGGCTTTCTTTCCTCGCGCCGGATGTTCAGGATCGCTGAGTCGATTGTATCGCCGCTGCGCGTGGTCTGTCAGCCCGTATATTCGGTGGGCGTTCATAATGCTGAAGTTGGCGGCTATATTGACTTCGTGGGGGCAGGGCATGCAATATTCGCAGCCCGTGCAATAAAGCTCGGCCAGGCGTTTATTTTCATCCAGTGAAGCCTCAATCGCCAGTCTTTCCTCATCCGAAAGCGGGTCCTCTCGACTCGCGGTGGCGCAGTTTTCCTCGACCATCTCTATGGTGCTCATCCCTGATATAGCGCAAGTCACTCCTGGGTTTGCCAGCACAAACCGCAAAGCGACTTCGGCGGAACTGGCGACGGGGGCGCTTATCAATTCCTTGATCTTGTCCGATGGCGCACCCAATCTTCCGCCGCCTACCGGCCCCATCACAACGATCCCAAGGCCCAATTCATGGGCATGTGCGATGACCTCTGTGTTGACTCGATCGAGCAGATTATACTGAACCGTCATCCCGTCAAATTCGCCCGTATCCAGCAGTTTGATCATATTCTCCGGTGTTTCGTGGGTGCTGATGCAGCAGTATTTGATCAGCCCTTGTTCGCGGGCTTTCCTGGCGGCATCCATCCCGCCTTTACATAAAAATTCGTCGTAGTGCTGGAATTTCATATCGTGGACGATTTGATAGAAGTCGATGTAGTCGGTATCAAGGAGTTCCAGGGAGGTATTCAGGCGGCTCCACCAACCCTCAACCGTATTATCCTCGAGGTTGTTTTTGGTCGAAAGGTAGATTTTGTCCCGCCAACCCTTGAGCGCTTTGCCGCACTTGACTTCGCTGTCGGGGTATATTCGGGCGGTATCAAGATAGTTCACACCCAGCTCAAACGCGCGCCTTATCACGCGCACGGCTTCTTCTTCGGATTGCGGAAGCCTCATCGCCCCGAAACCCAAAGCCGAAATCTTGACACCAGTTTTCCCGAAATCTCTGTACTGCACTTACTGCTCCTCTGCTCAACGCGTGACTTGAATATATGATACCCCAAAGACCACCACAAGGAAAGTGAGGAAAAGGGACGCTCTCTCCAGGCGTTGCGAGGAAATCACTCTTGATGCGCTTGCCCCCATTCTTGACAGAGAGGCGTTTCAGAGGTAACTTATATGACGTCAGGAACGCAGGCTATGGCCTTTAACAGAGCAGGCAAATGAGAACTCCACTTTATGAAGATCACATCGAGCGCCATGCGAGGATGACTGAATTCGCCGGCTGGGATATGCCTTTACAATATACAGGGATAGCCCACGAGGTCGGAGTGGTGCGCACCAAAGTGGGGCTGTTCGATATTTGCCACATGGGCGAGTTCGCTGTGTCTGGCCCACGGGCTTTGGAGTTGCTGCAGCACGTGACAACCAACGATGTCGCCGCATTGGCTATCGGGCGCGCTCAGTATACGCTGTTGTGCAACGAAAAGGGTGGGGTCATCGACGACCTTATCGTATATCGCATGGCCGAGCAGGATTATCTGCTGATTGTAAACGCGTCAAACGAGACAAAAGACTTCGAGTGGATAGCGTCGCACAACACTTTTGGCGCGGATTTGGAAAACCAGTCGGCAGCGACAGGGCTTATTGCAGTGCAGGGGCCGATGGCGGAAAATCTTATGCAGCCGCTCGCTGATTTCGATCTGTCGAAAGTTGGGAGATTCCAGATCGTGTCGGGGTTGTTTGCCGGGTTGAATTGCCGCATCGCTCGCACTGGGTATACCGGCGAAGATGGCTTTGAGATACTGTCCAGGATGAGCGACTGCCCTGCTATTTGGGCCGCGCTTTTAGAATGTGAAAAATTCGGCGTGGAGCCGATCGGGCTGGGTGCGAGAGACGTGCTGCGCTTGGAGGCAGGGCTGCCATTATATGGCTATGAACTCACAGACGAGATTACTCCTGTGGCCGCACGACTGATGTGGGTCGTCAAACCAGGCAAGGGAGAATTCATCGGCAGGCAGGCGATTATGTGCGCCAAAGAAGCCGGGGAGCCGCAAATATTAGTCGGGATTGAGGCAATTGACCGATGCATACCCAGGCACAGTTGCGAGGTGAAAAAGGACAAGGCAATCGTGGGCAGTGTAACTAGTGGAACATTTTCGCCAACTCTCGGCAAGGGGATAGCGATGGCGTATCTGGATAAGGATCAAGCCGCCGTCGGAAACCAGGTTGGGGTATATACGAGTGGACGAACCTGCGCTTGCCAGGTCGTTTCAACGCCTTTTTATAAACGCATATGAGCGCCAACCACATTTTTTACGAAAGAGGGTAGAGATGGATACCAGCAAACTGAAATACTCCAGCACTCATGAATGGGTCTTCGCCGAAGGCGACACGGCCATCATCGGAATCACCGATTATGCTCAATCAGAGCTAGGGGAGATCGTGTTCGTCGAATTGCCCGAAGTCGGCATCGCGTTCGACAAAGGGGACACCTTCGGGACGATCGAGTCATACAAAACCGTCTCCGACCTGGTGACTCCGCTGTCCGGAGAAGTCATCGAGATCAACTCCGCGCTTACCGATTCGCCGGAGTCTGTAAACGACAGCCCCTACGACGACGGGTGGATCATCAAGATCAAGATGACCGATCCCGGTGAACTCGATCGGCTGATGACGCAGAAGGAGTATGAGGACTCGCCCAAGGAGCACTAATTTGCCATATATAGCCAACACCCCAGACGACCGGCGCAAGATGCTGCAATCTGTCGGCGCGCCAGGTGTCGCCGATTTATTCGATCAGATTCCATCGGATGTGCGCTTCAGCAGCGAACTCGACCTGCCGCAAGCTATGAGCGAGATCGAGTTACGCCGACATTTCGCAAATCTTGCGAACGCGAATACCTCGGGCCAGCAAGCGGCGTGTTTTATCGGCGCGGGAATATATGACCATTACATTCCGTCCACGGTTCCGGCGGTGGTCGGCCGCTCGGAGTTTTATACGTCATACACTCCCTATCAACCGGAGATCAGCCAGGGGACTTTGCAGTCGATATTCGAGTTTCAATCTCTGATTTGTCGGCTGACCGGGCTGGAAGTGGCGAATGCGTCATTATATGATGGCGCTACGGCGCTCGCCGAGGCGGCTTTGATGGCTTCGAGCATCACCCGAAGATCGCAGTGGCTGGTCTCGAACTGCGTGAATCCGGCGTATCGCGAGACTCTTGCCACATATTCGTGGGCGTCTGAGTATGAATTGGTGGAGGTTGGCCAAAGCGGAGTCGTCACGGATATAGCCGAGCTGGAGAAGTCCATTGGGGATGATACGGCGTGCGTGCTGATCCAAAACCCGAACTTTTTCGGCTCGATTGAGGATATAGCGAAGATAAAAGCGGCGGCCCAAGCGAAAGGTGCGCTGCTGGTCGTGTCTTTCGATCCCATATCCCTCGGGCTGATGAAAACTCCTGGGGAGCTTGGCGCTGACATAGCGGTGGGGGAAGGGCAATCGTTGGGGTTGTCAATGGCTTTCGGAGGACCTCTGCTTGGTTTGTTCGCCTGCAAGCAGCAATATATGCGGCAGATGCCGGGTAGAATCGTAGGTGCGACGAGCGATGCGGAGGGCAAACTCGCGTATGTGTTGACCCTGCAAACACGTGAGCAGCATATCCGGCGCGAGAAAGCGACATCCAATATATGCACCAACCAAGGCTTGTGCGCCCTTGCGGCGACGGTTTATTTGTCGACTTTGGGCAGGTCCGGCCTGCGGCGAGTTGCGGAACTGTGCGTGGAAAAATCGCATTATCTCGCCGACAGGATCGCCGACCTTGATGGCTATAAGGTGTTGTCCGGCGCTCCGTTTTTCAAAGAATTCGTGATTAAATGCCCGGCTCCGATAGCCGAGATCAATGCCCGATTGATTGAAAACGGCCTGATCGGCGGTTTGGATTTGGGCAAGCAGTACCCCGAGTTTGCAGATTGTATGCTGTTATGCGTCACCGAAAAACGAAGCCGTGACGAGATGGATGCGCTGGTGGAAGGGCTGAGAAGATGAGCGTGGATCAAACGATTTTTGAATACAGTTCACCAGGAAGGGTCGGCGTGGCTCTGCCGGAATCCGATGTTTCGAGCGCGGGTGCGGGGGAGTTGCTAGGCTCTGACAATCTGCGCGACGATCTGCCGCTGCCGGAGGTCAATCAAGTCGATGTAATCCGCCATTTTACAAAGCTGTCGCTGGCGAACTACAGCGTCGACCGCGGGTTTTATCCTCTCGGCTCGTGTACGATGAAATATAATCCAAAAATCAACGAAGAACTGGCGTCGCTGCCGGGATTTTCTGAATTGCATCCATATCAGGATGAGTCGCAGGCCCAGGGCACGCTCGCTGCGATGTATGCCACCCAGGAATATATCAAAGCCATCACAGGGTTTGATGCCGTCACGCTTCAGCCCGCGGCGGGGGCCCAGGGCGAGTTTACGGCTATGATGGTCTTTAAGAAACATCATGAAAAGACCGGGCAGGGGCATAGGCATATAGTCATCGTGCCGGATTCGTCGCACGGAACCAACCCTGCAACTGCTGCAAGATGTGGTTATGGGATAAAAAAGACGCCGTCCGGGCCTGACGGCCGAGTGGACCTCGACGCGCTCAAAGAAGCGCTCAACGATGAGGTCGCAGCGGTGATGTTGACCAATCCAAATACCCTTGGCCTGTTCGAGTCGCAGATCGCCGAGATATGCGCGATGGTGCACGACGCGGGCGCGCTGATCTACTGCGACGGCGCGAATATGAACGCGGTGATGGGGTGGTATCGGCCGGGGGACAGCGGCTTTGATGCAATGCACCTGAACCTTCACAAGACATTTTCGACACCACACGGCGGCGGTGGGCCAGGTTCCGGTCCTGTTGCGGTGAAGGGTTTTCTGGCGCCATATCTGCCTGTTCCCAATGTGAACAAGCAGGGTGAGCGATATTTTCTCGACTATGGTTCCCGTGACTCGATAGGGCGGGTTCACGGATATTATGGTAATATCGCCATTGTGCTACGAGCGTGTGTCTACATTTTGAGCCAGGGCGGAGATGGGCTTAAAAACGTGAGCGAGAATGCGGTCCTGAACGCCAATTATCTGATGAGCAAACTTAGCGATGCTTATGAAGTGCCTCACAACACTCGATGCATGCACGAGTTCGTCGCTTCCGCATCCAAACAAAAAGAACTCGGGGTCAAGGCTCTGGACATCGCCAAGCGGCTGATCGACTTCGGCTATCATCCGCCTACCATCTACTTCCCGCTTATTGTGCCGGAGGCGCTGATGATCGAACCGACGGAAACCGAGAGCATCGAAACCCTGGACAGCTTCATAGAGGCGATGTTGACGATAGCGCGCGAAGCTGAGACCGACCCGGATATACTGCACTCGGCCCCACACAACACGCCGGTCAGGCGGCTTGATGAGGCGACTGCGGCACGAAAACCCGTGCTGCAGTATAACCCCGAGGGCTAATCGATAGGGAAAGATTTATACATCGGCGTGGACAGCCACCACCTGAGCAGTGTAAGCAAGCCGCTTATCACATAATCGCCGAGCACTAGGCCGAGGAAAAACGGCATTGCGCGTTTATACATCTTCAACCCGCCGGTTCGCAGCATAGCTGATTTTGCCGTGGCCGCGATCAGCATCGGCAGCCATAACCAATCGAACATGCGAATCTGCGCGAGCACGAATCCAACAGGGTGAAACGGCCACCAGGATACTCTGAGATTGGCGACATAGAACAACACAACCATCCCAGCGCCCCATATCATGGCTATAAAATGAACCAGCCCTGTCTTGGGCGCGACGCCGTCTAGTGTGGCGCGTAGTACGTTGAAGCCTTCGCGCCCCTGGTATACTCGCCACCAGTCGCTCTTTGCCGTCGCTGCGCCGTAGCGATAATATACATCCAGCGCACACCACAGGCTGGCGATTATACTCAACACCGAAGCGATGGCGATTGCGCTCACCAGTTGCTTGCGGTCTATTCCGCCCGACTCCGATATGCGCATCGTGTCGGCATAAGTCGGCAGGGCGTGTGCTCTGAAATCGCCGAACGAAAACCAGCGCGTGTAGGCCATTCCCACACCTTCCGGTATCGTGCTCCCGGCCCCGAGAAAAGTCCTCGGAAACCAGCCCACGTCGTTGCCCGGGTTCCAAACCATTCCCACTGCCGCGCGAACCCATCCCCCACCGATCATAAACAACATGAATAGCCCGAACAGCATTATCGATACGAGGGGCCTCATTCCCAGCGCGACCCCGAAAGTGACAAGCACAGCCATCGCCAGAGTGAATGTTATCCAATATCCCCTGTCCTGATCGCTGATAAGCGAGCTTTTTAGCGATCTGCGAGCAGACCAGAGCACGATGAGCGCGAAAGCCAGAACGGCTCCCTGACCCTGTTCAGCCGGATATGGGAAGCCCATCCCCCCGGCCTCCAGCCCCGCCAGGCTCCCGCCGAGATTCTCCAATTTCACCAGCCAAAAACAAAACACGCACGAATACAGGATGTTTGTCGGCACCAGCGCGGACAGGCCGATCACGCAGGGATAAAACGCGATATATAGCGGACGCATACTCGCCATAGACTGCGGCAGATATTGGCCAAACTCCGTCGGCAGGGTTCGGATAGCGGGAATCCACGGATAGATGAAGTTCAACGCGCTCATCCCCTGCAAAACGATCGCCACTCCGGCGCCAAGCAGCAACGCCTTTTTCCCGACCCCTCCCGGTTCGGTCAACATAAGCGGGAGTTGGACTATCGGGAATGTTAGCCGCTCTTCGCGAGACCACCGAGGGTAAAACAAATGCGCCAGACAATACTGTGCCGCCAGAAGCGCCAGCAAAAAACCGCCCCACGCGAGCATCGGCACCACCCACGCGCGCCAGATGGCAGGGTCATACAAGTTCGCATTCCCCAGCCAGAAGCCTTTCATCACCTCATCCCCGCGAGGTGCAACCCACGATGGGATATGGCTCCAAAATTGGTCGAATCTATTATTTGCGGTGGCGAATTGCCAGGGCGCCAGGATCGTGGTTATCAGAAACTGCACCATCCCCATTGTGCAGATCCCGATGGTGGCGGCGACGGTTGCGTATACGAGCAGCATCGCCCGTCGGGACACCTTTTTATAAAACATCCGCACAATCAGCATACCGAGCAGCACCCATACGCCAGGAAACGTCAGCGATATGGAAGCCAGATCAGCGGACCTGAGCAGTATCTCGGCTCGAAACACCACAATACAAGCCAGCGGCGCCAGTATGACCCCAAAAAGGGTGGCTAATCCGAGCCGTGACGGGCCTTGTGGGATTTTATTATCGGTTTTTTTGGGTTTTATTGTAGGCGTAACGGACACTGTTTCACCATCGGTCTCAGGGCTGACGCACAAACAAATATTGTGCTAATTGTCATTTCGGTGTTAAGGCCTGCCTTGGCTTGATCTATATTGGCATTCGATATATACGCTGCACATGCCTGCGTTAATTCACGTCAGTCGATGGTGATCCTGCGGCCCTGCTCGGCCGAATCATAGCACGCCTGAACGAGTTTCAGCACATCTCTGCCCTGCTCTGCAGTCGCTATGGCAGGCCGCTTGCCTTGCAGATACTCGGCAATCGGCGCGGCAAGGCCCGCGATCCGCTCGCCCTGGTTGGTTATCTCCGGAAGCTCACTGTTGGTCCAGCCGGGGTCGCCGTGTTTATACCATTTGAGTTGAGGAGCGCCCGCAGGCTTGAGGGCGTTGCTGGGGGCGTCGCCGTAGTTGCCGATTATAACCCCTTTTTCACAGATAATCTCAAGCGTGTTCTCTCCGCCCGGCGCAACAAACGAGCACGAAACCTCAGCAAATGTCCCATCAGCATAGCGATAGATTGCTATGGCGTTGTCGTTGGGAACAGCAGGGTTTAGCAGAGTGTCCATCTCCGCCATCACGCTGACAGGCATCCCCAGCATCCAGTAAATAAAATCAATGGGATGGGCGGCGTCGTCGGCGAATATATCACGATTCAGCTCGGGTTTGACGTGCCAAAGCTTGTCGAAACCGCTCATATATTGTGTCCCCAGGCAGTGGCGGCGGCGAATCATAAACAGTTTGCCGAACTCCCCTGACTCCAACAGTCGTTTAGCTTGAATGTTGTGCGCATCCACGCGCATCTGCCAGGCCATCGTAAATGGCACATTATTACCGTTTATTGCCTCTGCGATACGATCCGCCTCTTGCATGGTCAGAGAAATAGGCTTTTGCAACACAATTGCTTTACCAGCCGCAGCCGCTTTTTCCACGAGGTCGGCGTGCATCGACGTTTCGGCAGCGATGACTACTGCGTCGACATCGTGCCGCCCTAACAGAGATTCAATCGATGCCTCACACGAGATTTCAAACGTGTTGCAGTTAGAGGAGGCGCGGTCGGGGTCGTGATCCCATCCCGCGACCAGTTCAATTCCAAGCTCCGGTCGACCCCGCCACTGCATACAATACATTCCCACGTGCCCGTGGGCAAATCCCAATATCCCAACTCGAGTTTCATTCATATTCTGCCCGCTTCCGCCATCCAGTTCAGATAGCCCGAAATTGATGTGTCGGCAGTATCATTCTACACTAAGCTGAGTTCTACCTGCTTGAATTGATTCGACGAGGGTGGGTTTTGACTAATCTCTCTCACGAGGGGTAAGCTTTGTTTTGGTGCGCAAGCCCTGATTTCAAGAGAAATTCCTATTCCCTGTTTGGTCTATTTGTGTTAGCATGTGAGCGAATTTGCACCTGTTTGAGAGGAGATACTCGTGACTGACAAAGCTAACTTGCACGCCAATGCGTCTACGATGACCACGCCTGGAATTATGGAGCCTCTTTCTCTCTTAAATACGGAGGAAACCTCCGGCCAGGTGCATCCTGCAATTGCCGAGCAGCTTCAGGAATCAGCAGAGCGCGATGCGGATATCATCGTGCTCGGATCCGGACCTGCGGGCTATGTTGGAGCGATACGGGCTGCTCAGTTGGGCGCTCGGGTTGTGATCGTTGAGAAAGGCTCCGTCGGCGGCACCTGCCTGAACATCGGATGTGTGCCAACGAAGGTGCTGCTCGCCTGCGTCGCGGTAGCGGATACAGTAAAATCCGGCGCGAATTTCGGAGTCAATACCCAGGGCTACTCTATCGACATCCCCACCATAATGGCGCACAAAGACTCTACCGTAAAGCGCCTGGTCGGCGGCGTCGAAAGTTTGTTCAAGAAGAACCAAATCAGGCTGGTGCGAGGATTCGGCCGCATCGTGGATCCGAATACCGTGACGGTAGATACGGAAAACGGTGTCGAGGTCATTCGCGGCGGTAAAATCATAATAGCGACAGGCTCGAAGACGGCTCTGCTTCCGATGCCGGGTTTCGAGATCGGGGAAAAGGTTTGGACCAGCACCGAGGCTCTATCGTTTGATTCCATTCCATCGTCGTTGCTTGTCATTGGAGCCGGGGCGATCGGTCTGGAGGCGGGATTTACCCTCTCTCGGCTGGGCAGCGAGGTGCTGATTGTCGAGATGAAATCTCAGATACTCCCTGCCGCGGACACAGAGACAGCGAATGAACTCATGAAATCCCTAAAAAAAGCCGGTATCAAGTTTATGCTGGATTCCACCGTGGTCAGCGCCGAGGATATCCCGACCGGAAAGCGCGTTAGCATAAAAACCGGGGACAAAGAGCAGACCCGAGAGTTCGAGAAAGTGCTCGTTGCGATAGGCCGCAAGCCCGCGACCGAGGATATCGGACTCGACGAAGTCGGAGTCAAGCACGACCGCGGGCGGATATTGGTGGACGAGCACATGCGCACGAATGTCGTCGGCATATACGCGGCCGGCGATTGCACGGGGGAGCCGATGCTTGCACACGTTGGGTGGACTGAGTGCATTGCCGCTGTGGAACATGCTTTGGGGATGGATTCGCGTATGGACTACGGTGCGATCCCGGCGTGTGTCTATACCACCCCTGAATGTGCTTCGGTGGGTTTGACCGAAGAGCAGGCTCGTGAACGCTGCAAAGAAGTCCGTGTCGGCAAATTCGCGTTTCGGCACAATAGTAAAGCGATGGCGATCGGGGGAATTGATGGCTTCGTGAAAATTATTACCGAACCAAAATATGGTGAAATTCTTGGAGTCCATATGGTCGGCCCGCATGTTACAGATATGATTTCTGAAGCTGTGGTCGCGATGAGAAACGAACTTACGGTCGACGAATTGGTCGCCAGCATCCACCCGCACCCGACCCTTTCAGAGGCCACCCAGGAAGCCGGTTACGACGCGCTTGGACGCGCGATTCATAAATAGCCAGATCGACGAGGCGCATCTGCGCCGATTTTGTGATTGGAAATGGGGATTTTTATGTCCTGCACATGCGAAAATAAATTCGAAGAACTGAGCCAATATATCAACAGCGTTTACGACCCGATTCATCCGCAGTCGTCACTGATTGCCATTCTTCACCATGCACAGAATCTGTATGGCTATCTTAGCAAAGATGTTATGGATCACGTTTCAAACACCACGTTAGTCCCCACAGCCGAGATATATGGTGTGGCGACGTTCTATAGCTACTTCAAACTCGTCCCGCAGGGCAAGCACCGCTTGAGCGTGTGTATGGGCACGGCTTGCTACATTCGAGGCGCCGGCAAGTTGCTTGAAGTGATCGAGGATGAACTCGACATCAAACCGGGCGAGACCAGCAAGGATAATCTCTTTACCCTCGATGAGACGCGCTGCGTGGGCGCCTGCGGCCTCGCGCCTGTGGTTACGGTGGACGACAGGGTCTATCCAAAAGTCGACCCGGAGCAGATGCTTGCGGTAATCAAAGAATATAAATCCGCTGAATCGAGCTAAGGACGTTTTTCGATAATCACTCTTAAGGCGATGATCAGCAGAGCGACTCCGAATATCTTTTGAAGCACGTATCCGGGCATGGTGATCGCATATTTTGCGCCGATCAACCCGCCAAAGAGGAAGCCAAGCGCCGTAAGCCCTGCGACCCGAAGGTCGACGAAACCTGCCCTGTAGTATGTCAAGGCTGCGAGCAAACCAATAGGCGGGACCATCATCGCCAGTGTCGTTCCCTGGGCGGTATGTTGATTGAATTTGCTGATCAGAAGAAATGCCGGGAGAAGAATCGTCGCCCCTCCGATTCCGGTCAACCCGCTCGCAGCGCCCGCAATTACTCCAAGCGCCAAATAAAGAATAATTTGTAACACGTTGCAAGTCCCCCGTAAAAAACTACACAGGCAATCAAGCCCGACGAATATTTACTTGAAAAAGACTATCACATATTCGTGTTTGAATATATAAAACCCGCCGGCCAGTGCGCGATAGCGCCAGAGATTGGTGTTTTTTCCTTTGGCTACTTCGTTGCCTTCGATATTTTTCACGATGATCGATTTAGTCTTAAAGCCGACGTCGTTCATTCGCTGCATACACTGAAAACCAAGCGGCTCCAGCTCTCCGGCGGAGTATTTGTCACCGATCACCAGCACTGCGAATCTGCCGTTCTCAAGCGTGTCGTAGGCGTTTTGGGCGACTTGCTGGAAGCTATCCAGAAAATCTGCAATCGAGGTGCAGTTGGAAAGGTCGGATTTGTGCTCGCTGAATCGTATAATATCAGCATAAGGCGGATGCAGGATCGCTAGATGGGCTTTTTCTGAACCCAATTCAGCTAGTCGCCCCCGCACATTGTCCGCAGTTTCGGCATTCGTGCTGTCTCCACATAGCAGCCTGATTGAATGCTCGAGGGCTTCTTCGGGCAGCTTAGCCGCGACGTGTTCGATGAGTTCGGGCTTCAGCTCGACGCCGACCAGTTTTCTGCTCAGATTCACTGCTTCGATTGCCGATGTCCCAGAGCCTAAAAACCAATCGACCACTATCTCCCCCTCCTTGGTGTATCGCCTGAACATCTGATTTGCGATTTGGGGGATAAAGTTGCCGTGATAGTCCAGCTTATGCCCATTGCCGGTATGCCTGGATGACATCAACCACAGCGAATCCGTGAGCACATCTTCATATTCTCGCCAACGAGCTATTTCGATATCTGTATAGTGTGGGTTTTTACGCATATCCTGATTATATCATCTATGGATGGGTTTGATAGCCTGTCTTTCTTGGATAAATAGCTCATAATATCACGCTAATGGAGGCTGCGTTATGTATGCAACTGATGACCTTCGGAATGAGCACGAGGGGATAAAAGTGGCTCTCGGTGTACTCGGGCGTTTGGCAGACGACGCCGAAGCAGGCCAGTCGCTTGATATAGATGATGTAGACCAGATCGTAGACTTTTTGCGCACTTTCGCCGATAAATGCCACCACGGCAAAGAGG
>LSQX01373169.1_pt2 | contig 23559 bp, 21 predicted proteins | sample 654561 | NCBI WGS metagenome assembly LSQX01 (sample SAMN04489861, study PRJNA283612) | anaerobic digester metagenome | isolation source: 4 biogas reactors fed with cattle manure at either 37C or 55C with and... | place: Denmark: Kongens Lyngby | collected 2014
TTTATGGTGAATTTATATTTTTTCATCTCAATATTTTTTTAATATTTTGGCCAGTTTTGGGTTACACTGTAAATTTTCGAACTCCATGGTGAATAGGATTTTCTGATCTGCCTGATAGTTACAATATTACTTTCTTCATCGTGCAGGTCATCAAAATAGAGATGCATTGCAAGACTTATTGCAGCAGTAACATTACCTTCAATGGTAGTGTCTTTTACGGAACTGATTTTTCCGTCAGCTGACTTTGAAGTTTTTCGTTTAAATTTAAAATTGATGATAGCAGGCATTTGTGTAAAAATTATCGACAACAGTGCCAGTGCAGACATCACAATTGTAAATCCGACGATTGTTACAGTTAATCCAAAATCAAACACATTTGAAGTGAGCATAAAAAGAATGTTCATGTCTTATATTTTACAATGGTATATTTGAATGTTTCTTAGGCGGATTTATCAGCTTTTTTGTTGCAAGGCTTTGTAGTCCGCGTATAACCCGGAATCTGGTATTGCGCGGCTCAATTATATCGTCAATATAACCGAGAGCGGCAGCCTGATACGGATTGGCAAATTTTTCATTGTATTCTGCTTCGTGGTCTGCAATAAATTTTGCCCTCTCTTCAGGGTCTTCAATTTCTGCAAGCTTTCTTCCGTGCAGAACTTCAACTGCACCCGAAGCACCCATAACTGCAATTTCGGCAGTCGGCCATGCATAATTAAGGTCACCGCGAAGCTGCTTGCACGACATAACATCATGTGCACCTCCGTATGACTTGCGAAGGGTAATCGTAATTTTGGGAACGGTAGCCTCACCGTATGCAAACAACAGTTTTGCACCGTGGGTAATAATTCCGCCATATTCCTGCCGGCTTCCGGGCAAAAATCCGGGAACATCCACAAGTGTGATAATCGGAATGTTAAAACTGTCACAAAAGCGTACAAACCTGGCTGCTTTTCTGGAAGCGTCGATATCAAGCACACCTGCCAGAAAATTGGGCTGATTGGCTACAATTCCAACCGGTTGACCATCGAATTTGGCAAATCCCACCACAATGTTTTTTGCAAAATTGCGGTGTACTTCCAAAAATTCACCATAATCAACAATAGAGGTTATCACATTGGTAACATCATAAGGCTGATTCGGATTTTCCGGAATAATTTCATTCAGAGAATCTTCCAAACGGTCAATCGGGTCGGTATTTTCAGTAATTATCGGATCTTCAAGGTTATTCTGCGGAATATATGTCAGAAGTTTTTTGATTAATAAAAGCCCCTCTTTTTCGTCCTCAACCAAAAAGTGTGAAACACCTGATTTTGTTGCATGAACCTTTCCGCCTCCCAGGTCTTCTGTACTGATATCTTCACCTGTTACTGTTTTTACCACTTTAGGACCGGTCACAAACATATATGAATTCTGCTCGGTCATCATAATAAAATCAGTTAATGCGGGTGAATAAACGGCACCGCCCGCACAAGGACCAAAAATTGCCGAGATCTGCGGAATCACTCCCGAAGCCATAATGTTTCTCTGGAATATTTCGGCATATCCTGCAAGTGAATTGACGCCTTCCTGAATTCGTGCACCGCCTGAATCGTTGATACCGATTACCGGAGCACCGGCTTTCATGGCCATATCCATGATTTTACAAATCTTTTGTGCAAAGGTTTCGGAAAGTGATCCTCCAAAAATTGTAAAATCCTGTGAATATACATATACAACACGTCCGTCGATTGTACCGTGACCGGTTACAACACCATCCCCCAGAAATTTCCTCTTTTCCATACCAAAGTTGGTACAGCGGTGTGTAACAAACATGTCAAACTCTTCAAAACTACCTTCGTCAAGCAGCATGTCAATGCGCTCGCGGGCAGTAAATTTTCCTTTACGATGCTGGGTTTCAATCCTTTTAATACCTCCGCCAAGTTTTGCCTCAGCACGTAATTCAATTAATTTTTTAATTTTATCCTGAGTACTCATTTTATAATTATTCAATTTGTGTTAATGTTCTATTTGCTGCACAATTCGGTCAAAACACCCAATGTTGATTTTGGATGCAGAAATCCGATATTCAAACCTTCAGCGCCTTTTCTGCTCTTCTGGTCAATCAGGCGCACTCCCTTCTTTTCCAGCTCTTTCAGTGAACTGTCAACATCATCAACAGCATAGGCGATATGATGAACCCCTTGCCCTCTTTTTTCAAGAAACTTACCTATGGGTCCTTCGGGATCAGTGGTTTCCAGAAGCTCAATTTTTGTCTGTCCTGCCATAAAAAAGGCAGTTTTCACTTTCTGATCCTTCACCTCTTCCACTGCATAGCATTTTAGTCCGAGCACCTCCTCATAAAACGGAATGGCTTCATCCAGACTGTTAACAGCAATGCCAATGTGCTCAATATGTGAGATTTTCATTTTCCAACTATTTTTTTGTTAATCTTTTTCACTTTCATCCCAAACAAAATGGAAATGGGGACCAAATCTTTCAAATGCGGCTCTGTCAAGCTCTTCACGCGCATCGGGATGAGCAATGGACATAATCAGCTTTGCACGATCCTGCAAAGTGCGTCCGTAAAGATTTACCGCCCCGTATTCTGTTACCAGCCAGTGAATGTTGGCTCTTGTACTTACCACACCGGCACCCGGCGTCAGAATGGGTGCAATTTTACTGATTCCCTTAGCCGTTGCAGAGTGCATGGCGATAATCGGTTTTCCGCCACTACTGAGCGAAGCGCCGCGCAAAAAGTCTATCTGCCCGCCAACGCCGGAATAGAATATCGTTCCGATAGAATCGGCACAAACCTGCCCGGTAATATCAACCTGCAGGGCTGAGTTAATAGCCGTAACTTTCGGGTTTTGGGCAATAACGCTCACCCGGTTGGTGTATTTCACATCCTGCATGGCAACTCCAGGGTTGTCGTGCACAAAATCGTACAGCTGTTTGGAACCCATCAGAAAAGTTGCAACCATCTTGCCGTTGTCCAGCTTTTTGTTTTTTCCGTTAACCACACCTTTTTCAACCAACGGTAAAATTCCGTCTGAAAACATCTCTGAGTGAACACCCAAATTCTTGTGGTTGCCCAACATGGTCAGCACCGCATTGGGAATGGCGCCGATCCCCATCTGAAGGGTAGCTCCGTCATCCACGAGTTCAGCAACATAGCGACCGATAATCTGATCGGTTTCACTAATCGGTCCGGGCATTGCCACAACCAATTCACTGTCGTCTTCCACAAAAATGTCGATGTCGTTAATGTGAATCATCGCATCACCAAATGCGCGGGGCACATTGGGATTTACGATTGCAATAACGGTATCTGCCTTTTCCACGGCGGCAAGTGTTGCATCCACTGAAGTTCCCAGAGAAGTATATCCAAACTTATCGGGAACCGACACCATAATCATTGCCACATTTACTTTCAGGTAGCCTTCGCGGATAAGTCTCTGGGTTTCCTGCAAAAATACGGGAATGTAGTCGGCATATCCTGCCTGGGTTTGCTTACGAACATTGCTTCCCACAAAAAATGACTCCAGCTGGAAAATCCCTTCAAACTCCGGATTTGCATAGGGAGCATCGCCCTCTGTGTGAATATGTTGAATGCGAACATTCCTAAACTCCTTGTTACGCCCGCGTTCGCACATAGCCTTAATCAACGGATGAGGCGTAACTGCCACACTGTGCATATGAACCCTGTCATTTGATTTAATCACTTTTACAGCTTCATCTGCACTCACAAACTTAATACTTTTCATCTGTATATATTTTCAAAATTGTTTATAATAACTCTTTTTTATTTGATTTCTAAAAAAAACGAATTGTAAACAAAACGGAATATCCATTTTATCATTTTGAATAAATGTGAAAGTTCAATCATAACTATTTTCTATTTTTTGTCGATAAAATGGTTTTTATTTTAAGGGCGCAAATATACAAAAACTAATGCGGATAAAGTTCTTCTATTGCTATTATCAGGCTACTAAAGAATATGTGAACAAATTGTTAAACATACTTTTTAGTATGATTTTACGTAAAAAAACCGGCATGTCAGGAAACATAAATTAAGATCGAAATGTTATTTATTAAAAGTGTTTAAGATTTGGCATTTAACACTTTACATAAATATCATTACAGTTTTACAACAACTCTAAAATTACATAACATGCTGAAAACAAAGGTTCTCGAAGCGCTAAACGAGCAAATCAATGCAGAGCAATTCTCTGCACTTCTCTACCTTTCCATGTCTGCCTGGTTTGAAAACAAGGGACTACCCGGTTTTGCAAACTGGATGTATGTGCAGTATCAGGAAGAGCTGACCCATGCCAATAAAATTTTCAAATATGTGGTTGAACGAAACAGTAAAGTTGAGCTGAAACAGATCAGTCAGGTGCCGGTTGAGTTCGACAGTGTTCTGCAGGTTGCGGAGCAGTCGCTGGAGCATGAGCAACATGTAACCGGCATGATTAATAATTTAGTGAATATTGCTATTGATGAGCGTGACCATGCAACCCACAGTTTCCTGAAATGGTTTCTTGACGAGCAGGTTGAAGAAGAAGCGAGCGTCCGGGAAATCATCGACAGTCTGAAGCTGATTGACGGCGAAGCCAAAGGAAACGGACTTTTCATGTTAGACCGTGAATTAAGAAAGCGTATCTTTGCAGATGAGACATAGGCAGCAATATTTTTTTATGAATTTTGAAAATCTTTAAGGGCTGCCGGCGTGCAGCCTTTTTTTATTTATGGAGACAACGGAGCATATTCTTAAAAAATACGAACAGTTACACGAGTATTGCCGGAAAAACTGGGAAGCCGAAGCCATAGTGCGGTTAGATGAAGCATTCCGGTTTGCCCGGGAAATATATGCTGAAAAGCAACTTAAAACAGGCGAAGATTTTTTAGAAAATTCACTGGATGCCGCACTCATCATTGCCATAGAAATCGGATTGGGACCCGACTCCGTAATCTCCGGACTTCTGCACAATATTATGCATGAAGATATTGCCATGGATACCGGAGGTGAAAAAATTGAAAAGCAATTCGGAAAACCGGTTCACTCCATTTTAAAAGGTATCGCAAAAATTAATGCACTGGGAACCGACACCGTGGAGCTGCATCCAGAAAATTACAGGAAACTGCTGATTGCCCTTGCTGGAGATGTCAGGGTTATATTAATCAAAGCGGCAATTCGCCTGCAAATGATGAGACGCCTCCACCTGTATGATGAAGCTGTTCGCCCGCGAATGGTTACCGAAACTTCGCACCTCTATGCACCGCTGGCGCACCGGCTCGGACTCTATGCGCTCAACTCCGAACTGCTTGATCTCTGCCTGAAACATCAGAATCCAGATGGCTACGGATACGTTGTCAACCGCCTGAAAGAAACAAGCATTGAGCGTGAAGCTTTTGTAGCCGAATTTGTTAAACCCGTGCAAAGAATTTTGGAAAACCGTGGTTTTAAGTTCACTATGAAAGCACGGACAAAATCCATCAACTCCATCTGGAATAAAATGCAGAAAAAGAATGTTACTTTCGATGAAGTGATGGATCTGTTTGCAATTCGCATTGTACTGGACTCAAAACCCGAAAATGAAAAATCGGACTGCTGGACGGTCTACTCGGTTGTTTCCGAGCAATATCAGGCAAATCCCGAACGCATGCGCGACTGGATAACCATTCCGAAATCAAACGGTTATGAATCGCTTCATGCCACCGTGATGGGACCAAAAGAACGGTGGGTTGAAGTGCAGATACGCACAAAGCGCATGGATGAAATTGCAGAAAAAGGATTGGCTGCCCACTGGAAATACAAAGGGGGAAAAGTAAGTTCGGGATTTGATACCTGGCTGACAGAAATCAGGGAAATTCTTGAAAATCCGGAGCTTAATATTATTGACTTTATAGAGCATTTCAGCCTTGATATTTATAAAGACGAAACCTTTGTTTTCACTCCGAAAGGGGATTTAAAAAAAATGCCGGCAGGCTCCACCCTGCTCGATTTTGCCTATGCAATTCATTCGCAGCTTGGCGACAAATGCGTGGGCGGCATGGTGAACGGAAAAAAAGTTACGCTGAGATATAAGCTGAAAAACGGGGATTACGTCTCCATCGACACGTCTAACAATCAAAAGCCTAAAATGGACTGGCTCGACTTTTTAGTTACATCCAAGGCTATCAGCAAAGTGAAGGCAAGTCTCAACGAGGAGAAAAAGAAGCTGGCTGAGCAGGGACGTGAAATATTGGTCAGGAAATTTAAAAACTGGAAACTGGAACTGAATGATGAGGCAATCCGCAGAATTCTGAAAAAATACGATTTTAAACTCGCCGCAGATCTCTACTATGAAGTGTCGTCGGGAAAAATTGAACCGTTAGAGATAAAATCCCTGTTTACGGAAAAACCGGAAGAGGAGACCACCCGCAGGAAAATCGAAGAGTTGCTTCCGTCAAAGGAGACACAGGATTTCACCTACGATGGCGAAGGCGACTATCTCATCATCGATAACGACATCAAACAGCTGAATTTTCAATTAGCAAAATGCTGTAATCCGGTTTTTGGCGATTCCATTTTCGGGTTTGTAACTATCAGAAGCGGTGTTAAAATTCACAGAAATGATTGTCCGAATGCACCGCAGATGAAAGAGCGCTTTCCCTACCGGATTATCAGAGCCAAATGGAAAGATACTTCAAGTCCGGGCGCTTTTTTAACCACGCTGCACATTTCGGGAGTTGATGAAGAGGGAATTATTTCGGAAATTTCGCATATCATCGCAAAAGATACCGGCGCACGACTGAGGTCGATTAATATTTCGACAAATCAGGGAAAATTTGAGGGGATTTTAAAAATTTCAGTTTATAATCTGGGACATCTTGAGTTTCTGATTCATAAAATGAAAAAAGTGAAAGGAGTGGTATCGGTAACGCGCGGAAAAACATAAATATAAGAACATGAGAATATTAATTGCACCCAATTCCATGAAAGGAAGTTTGACTGCAGCGCAATTTGCCGATGTGGTTGAAAAGGCTTTTCAGGAAGTTTCATCCGATTTTTCAATCCGCAAAGTTCCCGTAGCCGATGGTGGAGATTATACGGGCGAAGTGCTGAGACAGGCTTTGGGGGCTGAGCAGGTTTTTCATGAAGTCAGGGGTCCGTCAGGCAGAAAAACCAGTGCACAATTTGCCGTTTCAGGCAAAACGGCAATCATTGAGATGGCTGATGCTTCCGGGATTAAATTGCTGCAAAACGATGAGCTGAAACCGTTAGAAACCAGCACCTACGGAACTGGAGAGCTGATTGCCCGCGCCATCGAACTCGGCTGCACCGAAATTTTATTGGGCATCGGGGGCAGTGCAACTGTTGACGGAGGCAGCGGAATGATTGAAGCATTGGGTTTCACTTTGTTGGATGAAAATAACCTTCCCGTTCCGGGAAACGGAGAGAACACGGGAGTGGTGCGAAAAATTATAAAAAAAAGCTTCCCTGACAATATTTCACTGAAAATCATTTGCGATGTTGACAATCCCCTGTTGGGGGAAACAGGCGCCGCTTCGGTTTTTGGCCCGCAGAAAGGGGCAACTCCGCAAATGGTGCAAATTCTTGAAAATGGTCTAAAAAACTGGGTGCAGCTTTTGGAAAAAGAAACAGGCAAAAAATTAGCTAACCTGAAAGGTGCCGGTGCTGCCGGCGGTATCGCACTGCCGCTGCTTGCCTTTTTCAATGCCGAAATTGTTCGGGGCGCTGACTTCATTTTGAAAAAACTGCACTTTGAAAAGGAAGTTGAGTGGGCTGATTTAGTGATAACCGGAGAGGGAAAAATTGACCATCAGACCCTTGGCGACAAAGCGCCCAAAACAGTTGCAGACCGGGCACGAAAAGCAGGAAAACCGGTTATTGCCATTGGTGGCGCCGTAGAATATGACGCTTCAGAATCGTTTGACGGCATTTTTAGCTTTGTTCCCGGACCGATTCCGTTAGAAGAGGCAATGGAGAACAGTGAAAAATTACTTTTTAGTTTTTCCCGCGAGCTGGCTAAATTTATGCTTAAACTCAAAAGTGCAAATTTCTCAGACGGTTAAACCCACAACTCAACAAGCTGCCAATAAACATATTAGCCAAAACTCCGATTAAGATTTTATAAAGTTTTTAATAATTGGCAGAAAAGTTGTGTTATCTTTAACCGCTGTTTTGTAACCATCAGAAAAAAAATAGTTGTAGGAATTTTAATCAATATTATTATTTTTGGATTTTTTCAGAAAACTCGAACAGATAATTAAATATTAAACAGATAATTAAAATTTTTAAAAATGAAAAGAGTATTGATAGTAATGGCTTCTCTCCTGTTCACGATTTCCTCTTTTGCTCAGGATGCAGCCGAAAAAATTAATCAGGGAAATGAAGCCCTGAAAGCAGAAGAATATGCGAAAGCATTTTCTCTCTATGATGACGCAATGAAAAATCTTGGCGATCTGGAAGTTGAGCCGGCAATCAATTTCAATATCGGATTTGCTGCCTACAAAGCGAACAACCTAAAAGGCGCCATAGAATATTTCGACAAAGCAATTGCAGCAGGCGTCAATGTTTCCAAAAGCCATGAATACAAGGCTCTTGCATACAACGACAACGAAGATTACGCTAATGCGATTGCCAGCTATGAACAAGCCATTGCAACATCACCCGACGACACTGCTTCTCTCGTATATAATGCAGCCATTACCGCATATCGCGGCGAAATGTTAGATAAAGCCGTTGAACTGTTCAACAAAAGTGTGGAAAACGGATTCCGCGGTGAAACTGCGCTCTACTATAAAGCTGCTACCCTGCGCAAGCAGAATAAACTGGACGAATATAAAGCAGCTCTCGAAGAAGGTGTTGAGAAATTTGCCGATGATGACAGGTTTGCTAAGGGACTTGCCGGAGTTTTAGTTGGTGAAGGAAACGAACTCTATAAAAAAGGAGTGGCAATTTTGACCGCTGCCAACAAAAAAGTGAGCGACGGCGCCATAACCACGGCAGACGATGCTTACACAGCCGAAGTTGAAAAGGCAAAGAGTGAATTCCGTTCAGCTGTCGGGATTTTGGAAAAAGCAAAAAATCTTGACGCATCCAATCAAAATGCGCAAAAACTGCTTGACGCCTGCAACGCCGTTTTAGGAAGCTGATTTATAAAGAAATTACACTTTAAAAGCCGTTAAGAAAATTTCTTAACGGCTTTTTTGTTTTGTGATAAAGGTAAAAAGCACTTCAAATTAAAGCTGATTTTCAAGCATCTATAATCATACTAAATTTTCGAAATAAAAGCCGGAGAACCTTATTTCCAATAATAAAAACAGAACACGGATGACACGGATGAGTAAACTCAGCACGGATAATGACGGATTAGAAATAAAATCAATCGTATGAAAAATGAAATAGCTCAATATCAATCAGATGAGTTACCTGAGCGTATTGAAGTACGATTAGACGATGATACTGTTTGGCTAAATCAAGAGCAACTTTTCAGCACTTTACCAAAGAGACCAATCCGTTATTTCCAGGCATATTCGAAATATTTTTAAAGAAGGCGAATTAGAGGAAAAAAGTAGAACGGAAAAATATACTTTCACTTGTTAATGCTATCAAGTTATTTTCGTTGTTATTCTGATTTTGCAGATACTAATGATCGTACTGAATCTTTGGGAAAATAAGCTGGTTTCAGCACATATCTATACTTCTACCATTATAGACATTCCTACAATATGACATTTCTACACACAAAGAACTAAAAACAAGCCATTTTGTCAGTAATTTTTCAAGATTTTAAGTAAAACCCATTAAAGGTGAGTGCCTGAATCTGTTCGCTTTTCGTTTGTAAAACAAGAAAACATACATTTCATGCAGACGGATACAAGAAAATAAATAGCCAGCTCAACACTGATAATCAACTGCTTAAATCTGATTATCGTATTGAAATTTTAGAACTTTCTTAAAACAAATCATTTTTCCGGATTTGTTTAGGATTTGAACTTGGAACGGGAATTGACTAAGAAGCACCGGAAACATGAAAATAATTTAAGTACAAATAAAAATTTAGGAGGACAAAACATGAGTTTAGTAAAATTTTATCACCACCCGTACCGCAGTGTTAACCAGCGTCTCGTTAACGAGTTGTTCAACAATTCCAGAAGAAACGACTATGACGAAAATTACCTGAACAACTGCAAATGCACACCGGCAACCAACATTTTTGAAACCGACAATGATTTCAGACTGGAACTGTTGCTCCCGGGATTTAAAAAAGAAGATGTTCAGTTAAACTATCATGAAAACGTTTTAACCGTAAAAGTTGAACTTCCTGAAGAAGCAGAAGACGACAAGGAAGAGTACAAATACGAACGTCGCGAATTCAGAACTTACAATTTTGAAAGAAAATTCAGGGTACCGAAAACTGTAGATGCAGAAAAGATCAATGCCCGTTTCGAAAATGGAATTCTGGAGCTGACACTACCGAAAAAGGAAGCCGAAGTTGCCAAACCGGCAGTTGAAATTAAAATCGGATAATTATTCATAACAAAAAGAGTGACAAGCATTAAAAGCCCGGCAATTTGCCGGGCTTTTTTGGTTGCGGTAAATTGTACGCGTTTAAACTTTTAAAAATTGAAGCGAAATACTATTTTTACTTTTTGAAATTTTGAAAAAGAGTTAAAAACCGGTTTAAAAACAATTAACAATACATAATAATGAGTAAAAAACACACTATTGGATTAGATTACGGAACCGACTCGGTTCGCTCTGTGATTGTAAACGTAGAAACAGGCGAAGTGGCAGCCACATCCGTATTTAATTATCCACGCTGGAAAAAGGGACTATACAGTGATGCACTGAACAACCGTTTCAGGCAGCATCCAAAAGATTACCTTAAAGGGTTAGAGTTCACCATCACCGACGCATTGCAGCAGGCGCCGGCAGAAGTTGCAGAAAATGTGGTTGCCATTTCGGTTGATACCACCGGTTCCACCCCGGTTGCCGTTGATGAAAAAGGCACTCCCCTGTCGCTGACGGCGGGATTTGAGGAGAACCCCAATGCCATGTTTGTTTTGTGGAAAGACCACACGGCAATTCAGGAAGCTGATGAAATTAACGAGCTTGCGCGAAAATGGGAAACCGATTTCACAAAATATTCAGGCGGCATCTACTCTTCCGAGTGGTTTTGGGCAAAAATTCTGCACATAATTCGTGAAGATGCGGCTGTTTTCCGGGCTGCCTATTCCTGGGTGGAGCACTGCGACTGGATTCCGGCGCTGCTCACCGGAAACACAAACCCAAAAACCCTGAAACGCAGTCGCTGTGCGGCAGGGCACAAAGCGATGTGGCATGAAGAATTTGAGGGACTTCCTTCCGAAGCGTTTCTCACCGCCTTAGACCCCATGCTCAGCGGTTTGCGCGAAAGATTGTTCAGGGAAACCTACACGTGCGATGTGGCAGCCGGCACACTCTCAGAAGAGTGGGCAAACAAGCTGGGGCTTTCAAAAAATGTGGTGGTCGGAACCGGTGTTTTAGATGCTCACATGGGTGCAGTTGGCGCCGAAATAAAACCTTATTATGTTTCAAAAGTGGTGGGCACTTCCACCTGCGATATGCTCATCATGCCGATGGAAGAAGCAGAAGGTAAGCTGATTAAAGGAATCAGCGGGCAAGTTGACGGCTCGATAGTTCCCGGCATGTTGGGTCTTGAAGCCGGTCAGTCGGCGTTTGGAGATATTTATGCCTGGTTTGGAAAGGTTTTGGAGTGGCCCCTGAAAAACATACTTTCAGAAACCCGGTTGGTTGATGAAAAAACCCGCGGAAAACTCATTGAGGAAACATCTGCCAAAATTATTGCCGGACTGAGCGAAGCAGCAGCCAAAGTTCCACCGGCAGAAAGCGGAATTATCGCATTGGACTGGATGAACGGGCGCCGCACTCCCGATGCCAATCAAAATCTCAGGGGAGCGGTTGCCGGACTAAACCTTGGCTCGGATGCGCCGCGGATTTTCCGTGCCTTAGTTGAAGCAACCGCTTTTGGCACAAAGGCAATCAGCGACAGGTTCAACAGTGAGGGCGTCCGTATAGACGGAGTGGTTGCGTTGGGCGGCGTTGCCAAAAAATCGCCGTTTGTGATGCAGATTATTGCCGATGTGCTGAACATGCCCATCAAAGTTGCGCGCTCAGAACAAGCCAGCGCTTTGGGATCGGCAATGGCAGCGGCAGTTGCCGGCGGAGTTTATCCTACGCTTTTTGAAGCACAGGAGAAAATGGGAAGCGGCATTGAAACGGAATACCATCCCATACCCGAAAATGTTGAAATCTATAAAAACCTTTATGAAAAGTATCTGAGATTTGGAAAACTTGTTGAATTTGATTTAGAATAACAAAAAAGCAATCCAAATCACTTATATTTAAATAATTACAACAAAGCCCTTATTGCGCTGCAATAAGGGCAAAAACATTTAATAACAGTTACATTTCTGAATATTGGGGAATTTGAACAAAAAGGCACAAAATATCTGGCCCCGCCATTTTGAGGGAAAAGTGGGATTCGATCGCATTCGTACCATGCTGCTCAACAAATGTCTCAGTCCGATGGGAGCTGAATGGGTTGATAATATGCACTTTCAAAGTCACTATAAAAATATTTGCCGGATGTTGGATGAAACCGAAGAGTTTTGCAGGATTCTTCGGGAAGTGGATAACTTTCCGTCTGATCATTTTTACGATTTGCGGGATGCGCTGAAAAAAATCCGTATCGAAGGGCGTTTTCTGGAAGAAATTGAACTGTTTGACCTGAAACGTTCCTTAGAATCGGTACGCGCCATAGTGCAATTCTTCAAAAAACAGGAGAACGATTTTTTTCCGCTGCTCAAGGAGAAAGCCGGCCAGGTGGCGGTATTCCCATATATTTATGAGCGCATCGACGGAATCCTTAACAAAACAGGAAAAATCCGCGACAATGCATCGCCGGCGCTGGCACAGATCAGAAAAGGAATTACGGAGTTGCAGTCCAATATGACCAAACGTCTCCATTCCATTCTCAAACAGGCACAAAAAGATGGAATTGTGGATAGCGACGCTTCGGTTTCCATCCGTGACGGACGCGCAGTTATTCCGGTGTTATCCTACAATAAGCGGAAAATCAAAGGTATCGTTTACGATGAATCAGCATCGGGCAAAACCTCGTATGTGGAACCCAATGAAATCGTGGAGATGAACAATGAAATTCGCGAGTTGGAATACACCGAGCGCAGAGAAATCATCAGAATTCTCACAGAATTTTCAAACGATATCCGCCCCTATCTCCCCGAACTTTTAGCAGCCTATGATTATTTGGGTGAAATTGATTTTATCCGCTCAAAAGCGCTTCTTGCCAACGAGTTTCAAGCCATCCGCCCCGAACTTAACAAAGAACCGCTGATTCAGTGGCAACGGGCGGTGCATCCGCTTCTTGAAAAAGCGCTAAAACGCGAAAACCGTAAAATTGTTCCGCTCACCATTTCTTTGGATGAAAAAAATCACATTCTACTTATTTCCGGTCCCAATGCCGGCGGAAAATCGGTTTGTCTCAAAACCGTTGGGTTACTGCAATATATGCTTCAGTGCGGGTTACTCATTCCGGTAAATGAAGCCACCCGGGCTGGTATTTTCCAGCAGATTTTTATCGATATTGGAGATGAGCAGTCGTTGGAAAATGATTTGAGCACCTACAGCTCACACCTGCTGAACATGAAACATTTTGTGAAGCACAGCAACGAAAACACGCTGGTTCTCATTGACGAATTTGGCACCGGAACAGAACCTATGCTTGGCGGCGCCATTGCAGAAGCCATTTTGGATGAACTTAATCGCCGGCAGGCATTCGGAGTGATTACAACACACTACACCAACCTGAAGCATTTTGCTTCTTCCGCCGAAGGAATTATTAATGGCGCAATGCTCTACGATTCCCAAAACATGACTCCCCTTTTTCAGCTTGAAATGGGGAAACCGGGCAGCTCTTTCGCTTTTGAAATTGCAAGAAAAATCGGGCTTCCTGAAGAAATTCTGGCAAAAGCAACAGAGAAAATCGGGAAAAAGCATATCGACTTCGACCGGAATCTTCGGAAAATTAATCGCGACAAGCGCTACTGGGAAATAAAGCGTGAAAAAATCAGGAGAGTGGAGAAAACCTTAGACAACATGGCTGAAAACTATGAGTCTGAGTTAAAAGATATTAAAAAGCTGCGAAAGGAGATTTTGGAGAAGGCAAAAAAGGATGCTGACACACTGTTGGCAGGCGTGAACAAAAGGATTGAGAATACCATTTTCGAAATAAAAAAGGCACAGGCAGAAAAGGAGAAGACCAAAAAAGCGAGAGAAAAGCTTGAAAAACTGAAAGATGAGATTGAGCAAAGCGCTGATGAAAACGATAAGCGGGTTACGGCAAAAATGGAAAAACTGCGCCGACAGGAAGAAAAACGCAACCAAAAACGACCGGCTGAATCCAAACGAAAAAAGGTTCAGGCAGTTCCCAAAGAGCCTGTGGAGCCAAAGCCCGGCGACAAGGTTCGGATTGCGGGGCAGGAAACTGTTGGTGATCTTATTGAAATAAGCGAAAAGAATGCTGTGGTGGCTTTTGGCCAGCTGATTACCACCCTGCCGAAAGATCAGATTGTGCGAATTGGCAGCAACGAAGCCAAAAAGATTGAAAGGGGCGCCAGAACGGGAGCCGGAGTTCGTGTTTTGAGCAGTTTTTCAGAAGAGCGACTCAATTTTAAATCCGAAATCGACCTGCGTGGTGAGCGTGCCGATGAAGCAATCTTCAAAATTCAGGAATTTATTGATAAGGCGATTATGTTTGGAGTGCCGCAACTTCGTATCCTGCATGGCAAAGGGCATGGAATTCTAAAGGAAAATATCCGCAATTATCTGCGCTCCGAGCCAATGGTCGATAGTTTCAGGGATGAACACGTGGATCTTGGCGGCGCCGGAATTACGGTGGTTAATCTGGAGTTGTAAAAGAGAATTTGCAGCAGCTCAAAGGTCCTGCAAATGAAGCCCTTCGAGCAGATTAATATACCGCCGGATGCCTTCAAAAATCTCACTTTTGTGAATAAATTCATCGGCAGTGTGCGAACGGGCAGAATCTCCGGGTCCCATTTTCACAGACGGAAACGGAATAATTGCCTGGTCTGATGTAGTTGGCGAACCAAAAACCGGGATACCCGCTTTCAAAGTCTTCTTCACAAAAGGGTGTTCAGCACTGATGCCCGAAGAGTTCAGGCGAAATGAGCGGGCTTTAACCTCGGAAGATATCAAACACGAAATAATTTCAGCCGCTTTTTCATTGGTGTAGTGTTCATTGGTTCGCACATCTGCCACAAAATGACAAATATCAGGAACTACATTGTGTTGCGTGCCGGCTTCAATCTGGGTGACGGTAATTTTCACCTCTCCCAGCAGTTCAGACACTTTTTCAAACTTATATTCCCTCAAAATGCGTATGTCATCCAGCGCTTTATAGAGCGCATTGTCACCCTCTTCACGGGCTGCGTGCCCCGATTTTCCGTGAGCATAGCAGTCTAAAACCAGCAATCCTTTTTCTGCAATTGCCAGCTCCATCCGCGTGGGTTCGCCCACAATGGCAAAGTCAACCTGCCCGAGTTCAGGGAGCACAATTTCAAGTCCGCTGCTTCCCGAAATCTCCTCTTCGGCTGTGGCTGCATAAATCAGATTGAACGGCAGATCATCCCTCCGGTAAAAATGGACAAAAACAGCAAGCAGGGAAACTAACGGACCGCCGGCATCATTGCTTCCCAATCCGTAGAGCCTGTCCCCCACCTCATCCGGCGAAAATGGATTGCGGGTATATCCCCGGGCAGGACGAACAGTATCAATATGCGAATTCAGCAAAATAATAGGCTTATCCTCAGCAAAATGCAGGTTATATGCCCATGTATTGTTTTCTTTTGTTTTGAAAGGAATATCTTCACTTTGCAGAAAATTTCGCATAACCGCCGCAGCTTCCTTTTCCTCTTTACTGAACGAAGGTGTTGAAATCAGCTCCCTGAGCAAATCAATATATTTCTCCATGTCTGAATTGAATTTCTAAGTGCAAAGTTGTGAAAAAAGGGAGTAAATCGGGAAATTTTCTGTTAAAAATCATAACGGACGGGCTATTATAATTCCGGTAGCCGACTTGCTGTTCATCAGATATTCTTCCAAAGTTTCTTCGGAAAGCAGCACTTTTTCCAACGATGACGATGCGTGCAAAAGATGAATCCGACCGGCTTTCCGAACAAGAATTCCCATGTGTGAAACATCAAGTCCTTTGATAGATGTGGTGATTCCGACAATATCCCCGTCATTCAGCTGGCCTTCAGCTTCATGCAACCGTTCTTTAGGTAAGAAATAGCGTCTCCGCGAATTGATCTCATTTTCCTGCCGGGTAATCGCCTCAACCCATTCGGGATTCTCTTTCAACTGCCGATAGCTTTCGGTGTGCGTACTCATAAAATTTATCTCTCGGGGAGATGGCTCACCGCCAATCTCTTTGGAGAGATCATGCACTAATTTTTTCTGCTGATTGTCAAAAAACCAATCGGTTGTGTAGTGAAGACGCGAGGGATAACCGTCAATTATTCCGCTGCGGTAGCGGATATTCCTCAAATGTGCCGCAAAACTGTCAAAATCCTGATTTCCGCCCTGAATAGTTTTTGCCAAAGCGAGACAATTTTCCACCAATGTTGTGCAATCCATCTCACGAAAATTGACAATTAGTTGCTCTTCATCTCCCACTTCCAGTGTATGCCCCACATAGGGCGTTCCCTGAAAATAGGTTCCCAGCCTGACCATCAGAAGTGAAGCCAGAGATTTGGAATCCTCCGCAAACAGTTCAAAAATCTGCTCTAAAATCCTGACATCCTCATCATTATAGATAATATTCGCTTCAACTGCTGTCTCTTTTGCTTTAAAATTACAACAGGTGAAGACTAAAAAGATTATCAAAAAAACAATTCGCACGGTTAAGTGATTATCTGTTAAATACTTAATACTACTTGGTTATTCCGGGCCATTGGTCTGTGCGAAAAGGATTGGCAGGAAGCCCCTCTTTGTTATACAGATTCACGTCATCCGGATTATTTGCCCAGCCATAGCGAACTGCCACAGGATTGGACACTTCATCTGAATAAACAACAACAGTCTGTGCATCAACCTGCTCTGCTTTTGCCCAGTGAAAAACACGGTCAGCTCCGGCAATGGTAAATCCCTTCAAATATCCGTATTTATCATTCACCTGAAGCCCTGAACCGGTCTCAGTGAAAGTGATATAAGCTTTTCCGTTCTTAATTTCAACAGACTTATATAAAGGGCCGGAATTCACAACCTCCTTATCGTAGGCAATTTTTAGCGCATTCAATGCAAGGCGTTTTCCCACATCCTGCTTGTTGCGCGGGTGGATGTCATCAGCATCGCCAATATCGATGGCAAGCGCCATTCCGGTATTTGGAAGGGAGAGAGCCATCGTCTGCGCTTCCCTTAGCTCAGCCCAATCACTGTCCGCGGGCTGTTCCACAGGTTTCCTGAAATTTGCAAGCGAAACAAACAGAAACGGGAAATCACCCTGTTTCCACTGATTCCGCCAGTCATTTATCAGTCCCGGAAAAATACGCTGATATTGTTTGGCGCGCCCGGCATTGGATTCTCCCTGATACCAAATTGCCCCTTTCATGGCATACGGAATCAGAGGCTGAATCATGGCATTATATAATAATGCAGGGTAAGCATTAGGATTTTTCTTATCAATTTCGTTCTGATCTTTCTCCTGCAACTCGTTGAATTTTGCACCAAAATCGGGGTCAATACTCATTGCGGACGGACTGATCCAGGTTTCGGCAACCGTTCCGCCCCATGAAGTGTGAATCAAGCCGACAGGAACATTCAAATCCTGATACAAACTTCTGCCAAAATAGTAGGCAACCGCAGAAAATTCGGGAATCGTTTCGGGCGAACACTCAACCCACTCCCCGTCCGAAATATCTGTTTGCGGGAATTGCGCAACTTCGCGGGGCACATAAAACAGGCGAATATTCGGGTAATCGGCAGCAGCTATCTCCTCATCGGAATCATTGCTGTTTTTAACCGTCCACTGCATATTTGACTGTCCGGAACAAACCCACACCTCGCCAATCATCACATTTTCAAACTCAACGGTGTTGTTACCTTTAACCGTAAGCGTATAAGGTCCGCCATAATTTTGTGCCGGAAGATTTACCCTCCAGCTACCGTTTTTATCAGCCTTTGCGCGTAATGTGACGCCATTAAACAAAATCGTAACGCGCTCATTCCTATCTGCATTTCCCCATACGGGAATCTCACTTCCCTGCTGAAGCACCATGTTTGAACTGAAAATTCTTGGCAGGCTCACATCTGCCCGAGTGGAAGCAGCAGCAAAAACAAGTATCCAAAGGGATAAAAACGAAATTCTGATTTTCTGTTTCATCTGTCGAGTTCTTAAAATTTATACAAAACTATGATTTTTTAATTTATGTAAAAGAAAATCTTTTTTCAGAATGAAAAGGATATTTAAAGCCAGATTGTTCAATAGAGATTTTCGAATTGTCCGGGAAAGGTCTTCCATCCAAATTTTTCATCTAAAACTGACAGATTACACAAAGAACCTCTTGAAATTTTCCAAAAGAAAACTCTTTTTCTTCTATCTTGATACGCTTAATCCTATATCTACTGCTGGCTGCTTCGCTTTCGGAAATTTTCCACTCTTTTTCTGATTCGCCTGTTTTTGAAAGCAGCCGGATAGATTTCATATAAAAAATGTATCTGCGTAAAATCCTGTTGCATAGCCAACTCAAGCATTTCAAAGGCTTCCTTTTCCCGTTTGCATTCAATCAGTAGGCTCACCATGCGGTATTTAAGCAGTGAATTGTCGCTGTGCCCGATTCCGGTTTTTAAAATTTCAACAGCCGCGGAAAGTTTGTTGCTCTTTAAAAGAATATCAACCCAGGTGAGCCACACTTCGCTGTTTTCGGGTTCAAGCTCAGAAGCATTCAGCACCGCCTCCTCCGCCTCTTCAATCCGGTTGCTTTCGTTGAGCACTTTTGCCAGCGCTACCCAATAATCCGAGTTTTGATTGTCATATTTAAGCGCCTTTTTCATAAAGATAATGCTCTCATCCCAGTTTTTCTCAATCCACCGAACAAGCCCCTTACCAAACCATGCGCTCTCATTTTCAGGATTGATTTTCAATGCTTTCCCGTAATAATAATCAGCCATGGCATGGTCTTCGAGATTCAGATAGCACTCACCTGCATAGCTCCATGCGTCATCATTGTTTGGATCGGACTCTAAATATTCGGTATATTTTTCAATAGCTTCACTAAATTTGCCAGCATTTGCGTAGGCATTTCCCAGATTGAACAGCGCATAAGTGTAATTAGCATTGAGCAGACTGGCATACTCATAAGCTTCAATCGCTTTTTCATAATCCCCAGCGCCACTGTGCGAAAAGCCTAAGTTAAACCAGATTGAAAAGTTAAACGGGTCAATATCAAGGTAGCGGTTGTAATAATCAATACTTTTTTCAAAATTGCCTTCCAGATCATTGAAAAAACCCAGATCTTCAACAGCAGAAAAGTTTTTTGGATTGATATTCAGCGCCTCCTCAAAATAGAGCAGCGCTATCTCAATTTTGCCTGCCTGAACGTAAGCGTTGCCGATTTGATGCAAAATTTCATCTCTGTCGGCGCCCGAATACCGCAGCGATTTCCTGAATGATCTCTTTGCTTTTTCTTCATCGCCGAGCAGAAGTAGCGCAATACCTCTCAGCAAAAAAACATCAGGATTGTTGCCTTCAATTTTCTGAATGAAATTAAGGTGTTTCAGGGCAACTTCATTCTTTCCCTGATTCAGAAGAACCTCTGCATATTTCAGCTGAAGCTCAACCGCTTCCGGGTGAATCTGCATCCCCTGCCGGGCTGCAATTTCCGAAGAATTTATATCGCCTTCATCAAGAAAATATTCCACAATCTCCTCAAACTCCGAAATGTCGAAATAGCTCTTTCTTCCGGTCAAAAGGGAATTTTTGAAGCGATTCAAAGCTTCGCCGTTATTCTCCTGATAAAAATTATCCCGCTCTTCTTTCTCCATTTAAACAAAAAATGAATCTGCGAAATTAGTAAAACACGTCGATAAACGATGCACTCACAAATTAAAGATGCTCTTCCCTTAACAAATCGAAAACTGTTTTTACCGGATTGAATGTTTCAACGGGAACTTCCACAAACAGTGTATTCCAGTCGCTCATCGCTCCGTTCCACAGTCCGGGAAGCTCCTGCGCTTTCAAATCTTTGCCATCTTTTGACTTTTTGGAAATAAACCCCGTAGCGGGATCGGTGAAGGCTGTCAGATCATATTTTTCACCCTTATAATTTTTTACGGCGCAAACTAAATCAACCGGATTGAAATGCGTTGCTCTTTCTGCAATTGACTGTTGTTGTGGGTTTTCATGGTCAATCTGTGAACTTTCCACAATTTGTAGCGTGACCGTACCGTCTGGATTTCTTGCCCAAAAAGGACCGCCCCCCGGTTCGCCTTCATTTTTTACAACCCCGCAAACACGCAGCGGACGGTTGTATTTATCCAAAAGATAGTGATACAACCTCTCTTTTTCTGTATAGTACTGATTTTCGGGCGGTTTCACATTCAGAATATTTTCAAGAAAATTGGCTGCCTCAGCCAGCAGAGCGCTTTCGATAGTTGACGGATCCCTTTCGCTTAAAACCTTCTGATAATGAAAAATCTTCTCCTGATATTTTAGTAATACGCCGGCTAACGCTTTTTTACAAGCAACTGTTGATTCGCTCAACCGCTCGGGCACAACATTATCAATATTTTTGATAAAAATTATGTCGGCGTCCAGATCATTCAGGTTTTCGATGAGCGCTCCATGCCCTCCAGGTCTGAACAGCAGGCTGCCGTCGGGTTCGCGGAACGGCATATTTTGCAAATCCACGGCAATGGTGTCTGTGGAAGGTTTCTGCAGGCTGAACGAAACATCGAAAGTGACCTCCAGCTTGCTTTCATAATCATTTTTCACTTTTTCTAAAAGATTTTCAAAACCTTCGCGGTGCTCTGGCGAAACTGTAAAATGCAGATGAGCAATACTGTCACGACTTTTTGCATAACGGGCGCTTTCAACAAGATGCTCTTCAAAAGGGGTGCGTTCGCCATTGGGATATTTGTGAAACTTGAGCATTCCTTTCGGAAGATTTCCGTAATTCAACCCTTTTTCATAAAGTAAAAAACCAATCCAGTTTCCGCAAATTTCTATTTCTCCGGCATCGGCAATCGCTTTTTTCAACTCGCTGAAAAATGCAAATTTCTCCTTGTTAACCAAAAAAGTGCGGGCATTGGCATTTCTTGCCAGAGTGATTTCGGGATTTTCATCCGCTTTACATTCAGCTAATGCTTCAAATAAATCCTTAAACATGCGGCTTGCCGCCCCGGAAGCTGGCACAAACTTCACTGGTTTAATTCCCATTGAAACCTGAATATCATAGCGTTCGCCATACTCTGTAATCATTTGCTCATCCAGTCTGATTATTCCATTTTCTACAGTTGCCGAATCCACAAGCTGAGTGAAAGGAAATCCCTTCTTAAAATTGTCTATCTGTTTCAGCACGACTTCAGGGTTGCCACCGCGCTGTTCTATCTGAATATTATCCTTTTGAGAAAGCATAACGTATAATTCTTAAAAATTTCAAGTCTTAAAAATAGAAATAAGATTGCATTTTAAAAATTAACCTCCTGTTTTATCGCTAAAGTTTTCATTTATTTCTTAACAACAGGTGTTTCCCAAAAACAAAAGACAATAACCAACGCCGTTTTGCCTTCATTGAAAAAAGGAATGACCCGTGCTGCACTCATTTTGTTCCGATATTGCATTCCAACGGTTTTTTACTATTTTTGTCGCACTTTGTAAAAAAGGGGCCCCATAGTTCAATGGATAGAATATCAGATTCCGGTTCTGACGATCTGGGTTCGACTCCCGGTGGGGTCACAAACTGAAAACTCCGTCCCGAAAGCAGGCGGAGTTTTTTTATTCGAAACGGGGAAACATTCGCTCAGTAATGCACTGATAATAACCTGATTTCAAATTCCCTGCAAAAAGATTTCCTTAAATTCAATGTGAAACAGAGAATTTTCACTCCAAATGATTGTATGTAAAGTTGTATATTTGGGCTTTTAATCACAAAAAAAAACAGAAATGGCAAAGCTGACCGCAGAAATGAAGGAGATGATATTGTCTCAGCAATGTTTTCACGCAACTGTAAGCAAAGACGGCGTTCCGAACAATGCTCCCAAGCGCTCAACACGTGTGTTTGATGACGAAACCCTGATTTTTAACGAGGGAGTTGGCAGAACAACTTATCAGAATATTTTGGATGGCTCATTAGATACGGTTGCTGTTGTAAACCGGGAAGTTATGGAAGGTTTTCGGTTTGTTTGCACACCGAAAGTTCTCACCGAAGGCGATATCTATGAAAAATCGGCAGAGCTCTCCCTCAAAGCCGGAATGCCTAAACCCAAAGCAGTTGTGTTGTTGAAGATTGATGAAATTCACAGTCTCAAGCCGGGACCGATGGCAGGTCTGAAAATTTCTTAGGAAAAATTTAGTTATTAAAGCAAAGCCCGTCTCTTTTGAGAAACGGGCTAAAAATTTTTAGTATTTCGTTTTTATAAAACTCCGGCAGGAATTTCCTTAATGGGCTTTATCTGAACGGTTTTTACAAACAGTTCAGAGCCTTCCGACTGCAACTGAATTTTACCTCCTGAAAGCGGAATTATCTTTCCGTTTTCAACAAGCCCGGTATTGTTGTTGACCATCACCGTTATGCCGTTTACCACATGAACGGAAGTTCGCCCTACGCAATAAAGGTCGATGGTATTCCACTCGCCTGTCGGATTTTCGGCATCAACCATCCGGTTTATCACTTTGCCGTTGTGTTCTTCGCTGAAAGGAAGAACCCCGGCGTTTGGATCATAGTAAAACCCGCGCTCCTGCTCTGTTGCAGCGGTTTCGCAATAGGTGTTGTTCATCAGATAGGTATCCCCCATCCTACCTTGCATCAGCTGGCATTCAATATTCACCATCCAGGTGCCCAAAGCTTTGCCAAATTCGCCAAAACCGTGATAGAGCAAACCACTGTTACGGTTTGAATAGACATCGGTTCCCCATTTGAAAACCAGTTGCAAATGGTAATTTGCAAAAGTGTCGCGGGTAGCTAAAGAACCGTTAACCTCTCCGGTGATACGGATTAATTTTTCACCATCCTGCTCAACAACCGAAAAAACCTTGTCGGTCGTTGCGGTTTCCGCAAGATCGTCAAAGCCGGTTATGGGTGTACCGAGATAGGTGTCCCAGCCTTCTAAATTTTCACCGTTGAAAAGTTGCTGCCAGGGTTTTTCCGTTTGGCACGAATAGAACGCAAATAAAAATGATGCGATAAATAACAGTAAATACTTCTTCATTTTGATTTGTTTAAACATTAAAAAAACTGCCCCATAAAAAT
>LSQX01227848.1_pt3 | contig 23546 bp, 21 predicted proteins | sample 654561 | NCBI WGS metagenome assembly LSQX01 (sample SAMN04489861, study PRJNA283612) | anaerobic digester metagenome | isolation source: 4 biogas reactors fed with cattle manure at either 37C or 55C with and... | place: Denmark: Kongens Lyngby | collected 2014
TATCGGCCGGGGTTATTCTTCTCTCGGTGCTCCTCGGCTATCTGCTTTTCACCAGCTTTCAACCGGTATCCGACGTGGAGCAGTTTCTCTCCCCGGCGCAAAAGGAAAAACCCGGCCCCGCCGGGAAGCCTTCCGGGGAATCTTCCGGGACCTCCTCCCCGGCTTTACGCCTGGAGCATGCCGAGGTTACCCTGGTGGATCAGGATAACCGTATCTGCTGGCAACTGCAGATCCGGACGATGGAAAGAGAAGGAACCATCTTTGCCCTGGAAGAAGTGACCGGCGAATATTTTACCCCCGCCGGGGAGGTATTCGTGGTCCAGGCGGAGAAAGGTACAGTTAGTGATGATTTTTCCTGCCTCTGTCTGCAGGAGGTGGTGATCACCGGGGAGGAACTGGCCGTTAACGCCGGGAAAATGGAATGGACGGCGGCGCCGGGCGGTATTCTTTCCGGGGAAGAAATAACCATGAAAAAGCAGGGGATTGAGGTTTATGCCACCCGTTTCCGGGCGGATCCCGGCCTGGAGAAGGTGGTTTTCGACGGCCATTCCCGCTGGAAATTTCCTACCAGGTAACAGGTGGGAGGTGCATTACGATCCTGGCATTCTTGGTTACCCGGCGACTATTAACCATAAAAACGGCGCTAAAGAGAAGACCCGTTTATCTTAGCGGGCTGCTCCTGTTGGCACTGGGAGCGGCGGCCTTGAGCCCGGCCGTAGGCTCGGCAGAGGGCGGGCCGGAGGTGGAGATTATCGCGCCGGAGGGCAGCGATATCGACCTGAAGGAAGAGAGTTTTTCCTATTTTGGCCGCGCCGGGCAGCCGGTAATCGCCCGGACTCAAGAGCTATCGCTTACTGCCCGCCGGATTGATTATAACCGGAAAGAGCAGGAACTATCCGCCAGGGGCGACGTTGTCTTAATTGGAGAGGAGATAAAACTCCAGGCCGGGGAAGTCCTGGTCGATTTGGAAGAGGAATCCCTCATCGCGACGGGGGGGTTCACCCTGACCAGAGGGGAGATGGAACTTGCCGGCCGGGTGCTCACCGCCAGCCGCCCGGAAGGGGTCTTGACCGCCACCGAAGAGGTGAAATGGCATTTCCGCGATCTGCGGGGGGAAGCGGAGGAACTGGTTTACCGGGAAGACGAGGGAAAGGTCTACCTCTCCGGATCGCCGGTGGCCTACTGGGGAGAGAGCTATATGGAAGGGACGAAGATGGTTTTGCACCTGGAAACAGGGAGGATTATCATAACCGGGCCGGTTAAGTCAAAAGTGCAGCCGCAAGGGGGGGAAACCGGTGGCGATTGAAGCCAGGAACCTGGTGAAAGAGTATAATAAACGCCGGGTGGTGGATGGCGTCAGTCTCCGGGTGGACCCCGGTGAAGTCGTGGGTCTGCTGGGGCCGAATGGCGCAGGGAAAACCACGACCTTTTATATGATCGTCGGCCTCGAACGGCCGAAAAGCGGTACCATCACCATTGGCGGGCGGGATGTCACCAACCTCCCCATGCATATGCGGGCCAGGTTTGGCGTCTCCTACCTGGCGCAGGAGCCTTCGGTTTTTCGCCGCTTGACAGTGGAGGATAATATCAAGGCCATTTTGGAATTGCGCCCGGGGAAAAGGACGGACAGGGACGAAAGATGCAAGCAATTATTGAAGGAGTTCGATATTTACCACCTGCGGGCGCAGAAAGGATATATGCTTTCCGGCGGAGAAAGAAGACGGGTGGAGATTGCCAGGGCGCTGGCGATGGAACCCTCCTTTGTCCTGCTGGATGAGCCCTTTACCGGGGTGGATCCCATCGCCGTCGCCGATTTGCAGGATATTGTCAGGCGATTAAAGGAGAAAGGGCTGGGCGTCCTGATTACCGACCATAGTGTGCGTGAGACTTTGGCCATTACCGACCGGGCCTATATAATGTATGACGGTAAGATCCTGGTTTCCGGGGAAGCACAGCAAATCGCCAATGATGACACAGCTCGCCGTTTTTACCTCGGGGACCGGTTCAATATATAAGAGTATGGGGCTCCGTCCGGACGGTACCGCCCTTGGCTGGAGAGGATAGGATGAGGATTGTTACCCGTTATATACTCCGGGAATTGCTGGGACCATTCTTCTTTGGGTTGTTCCTTTTTAGCGGGATCCTGATTGGGAATATCTTTGTCAACCTGACCCAATTTGCCCAGAATTATGGTTTACCCCTTTCCACCGTCTTGCGCCTCCTGGTCTACCAGATCCCCGAAAACCTGGCTTACGGCACGCCCATGGCCATGCTGCTGGGGACGCTGATCGGGTTGGGAAAGATGACCGGGCACAGCGAAACCATAGCTATGCAGGCCGGCGGGGTCAGCTATTTCCGGGTCGCCTTGCCGGTTCTCCTCACCGGCTTACTCGTGAGCGGGGCGACCCTTGTTCTTAACGAAAACGTGGTGCCGGTGGCCAACAGGATCTACCGGGAGGAGCGGGCGGCGTTGACGGGCTCCACACCCAAAGGGGTAATCCGTCACCACTTTATCACCGATTCCAGCTCCAAGGTGAAAAGGTTGCTTTACGCTGAAGAATATTACCCGGCGGAAGAAAGAATGATCAAAGTCTTTATACAAGAAATTAAGAAGGACCGGGTAGTCCGGACCATCCAGAGCCAGGAGCTCTTCTGGAGTGAAGCGGACTACGGCTGGTTTTTCCGGGAGGGGCAGATCTACCAGTACGAAGGAGAACAGGTCTTCCCGATCCGGGTGGCGGAGGGTTTTTCCGGCTTGACCCGGCCCCCCCGCGAGGTGAAACAACTGGCCCGGAGGAAACCAACGGAGATGTCCTGGTCCGAGTTGCACTGGTATATTAAGAACAACCCCCAACTTACCGATGATGAAGTCCGTAACCTCCAGGTGCAACTCCATTTAAAAATCGCCGTACCCTTTGCCTGTTTCTTCTTTGCCCTCCTGGGCACGCCCCTGGCTTTGCAGCCGCAGCGCCGGACCTCTTCCGCCGGTTTCGGTTTGAGCTTTCTTTTTGTCTTCATCTACTACCTCCTGATGGGGGTTGGCAGTCTTTTGGGGCGGGCCGGGACAATGCCGCCGGCTCTTGGCGCCTGGTTCCAGAATATCCTCTTTGGGCTTTTCGGCGGGTGGCAACTGCTAAGAAAGGCCAGATAGCAGAAAGGTTGAAGGGTGAATGAATTGTACGGCTTTGTCTTAATCCTGACCATCGCAATTTTGGGCGGCCTCATCGCCCTCCTGGGCGACCGGCTCGGAATGCGTATGGGCAAAAGGAAGCTGAGCCTTTTTGGTTTGCGCCCCAAGTACACGTCGATGGTGATTACGGTCATTACCGGGCTGACCATCTCCGGTCTCACTTTAGTGCTTATGGCGGTGGTCTCGGAGGATGTCCGGACCGCGTTATTTCATATGAAACAGATCCGGCGGGAATTGACCGTCCTGAAAGCCGAGTACCAGGAGACAATGGAGAAATTAGGGGAAGTCCTGGCAGAACAGAAGAAGACCGAAGAATTGCTGGCCGCCACAGAGGCCTCCTACCGGGAAGCCGCCGCCACCCTTGAGCAGGCCAGGAAAGAGCTGGATGAGAATAAAAAGGAACTGGCCTATAACCAGAAGCGCCTCAATGCCTTGGAAGAGGTAATTCAAGTCCTTGAGGAGACAAAGGTCAGTTTGGAAGTGGAGAAGGAACGCCTTCACAAAGAGGTGCAGGTCTTGGCGGCGGAGGCCTCGACGCTCCGGGACAACCTGGAAACAACCAAAACCGGGCGTTTGATCTTTTTGAGCGGGGATATTCTCGCGGCCCGGGTCGTTGAGGGGGGAAGAGACCCGGAGGAGATTATCACCGGGGTCTTCTACCCCATGTTGACTGAGGGGAACAAAATCGCCCTGGAGCGGGGGGCCCGGCTACGGGGGAAAGAAGAGTATTCGCTCAAGGTGAAAAACGACCTTTCCGCACTGGCAAAGGAGATTGCCGCTTTGGAGGGGCCGGCGGTTTTACGCCTGGTGGTTGACCATAATACGGTGCTCTTTGAACCGGTCTATACCTCTTTTCAAGTTTTTCCTGATGAATGCATCTTCCGCCAGGGAGAGATCATCGCGGAAGACCGGATCGAACCGGACCTGGAAGAGGAGGAGATCCTTGACCGGATCCTCCGCCTCCTCTTGGTTGTCCGGAAAAAGGCTTTAGAGAAGGGAATGATCTCCGAGGGCCAGTATATAGGGGAAGTTGTCTCCCTGCAGGAGGCGCCGGAGTTGATCAAAAAAATCCGGGAGGGAGAGCAAAGGGTCACCGTGCAAATGGTGGCGGTGGAAGATGTTTGGAGAACCCGCGGGCCCTTGAAAGTCGAGATCAAGTTGGAGGAGGAAAACCCGCATGTCGCAGGTGATTATGGCCGTTGACCCCGGGCGCCGGAAATTCGGCTACGCGGTACTGGAAAAAGACAAAAGCAAGCGGGTTTCCGTTTTACGCAAGGGAGTTGCCCCGGCTGAAGAAGTGGAGCAGGTGGTCCAGGAGATCTGCACCGGTTTTCCCGTGGCCGCGGTGGTGGTCGGTGATAAAACGGGCAGCCGGGAGATGCTGGCCCGGGTGGTTACAGCCCTGCACGGGCAGGCGGCTGTGGTCAGGCGGATCGATGAGGCCTATTCAACTCTCGAGGGAAGACGCCGTTACCTCCAGGAACACCGGCGGGGCTGGCGGAGACTGCTGCCCTTGGGCTTGCAGGCCCCGCCTGAGCCCTATGATGACTATGTCGCGGTGGTTCTGGGTGAACGTTTTTTTGCCAAAGAGAAGGCGGCGGCTCAGGAATGACGAGGCAAAGGGGCAGAGGATGATGGCGATGAAAAAACTCCTTCCTTTTCTGGCGATTTTCATCTTTCTCTTTTCCCCCTTAATCATGGCGGTGGAGGGGCTGTTTCTCCCTGCCGGCCACAAGGCCTATGAAGACCTGGCCGAACTGGCCCGGGGTGGTTTATTGCCGGGATACCCCTGGCAGTACATAAACGAGCAGCAGAAGGTTTTGACCAGGTACGAAATGGCTTATTATCTAAAAGGCCTTATTGTCCGTTTGGATAATGAGTTTTCACCGCCCGTCCTTACCGCCAGGGAGAAATACATATTAAAGCGTTTGGTCCAGGAGTTCGGGCGGGAGTTGACAACCCTTGGCCTGAGCATGGATGAATTTGAGCGGCTGGCCCCGGTGAAATTGGCATCGGTCTCCGGTTTTGCCGACGGTTACCTGGAGTTGGACCTGATCCTGCGAGCGAATAGGACTGTGCGCCAACAAGCGGAAACCCTCGCTTTTTACAGGGATTTAGAGCAAGGACCGCCGGGGGGAGTGGCCGACGGCGAGATGGTGCAAGCGACCACGGGGATCCAGATCGGCAATTTATCCCTGGCTACCGGTTATATCTACAAAAACCCCTATTCAGGTTTAACTGGGAGAAACTGGCAGGGCGAGAACCTTTTCAGCGGGTCCGGCCCGCTCCGGCGGGAAAAGGAAACCGACGGGACGGAGGATCACTGGCACCTTGACCTCCAGGGGAGGGTCTCCCTTTTTGGAAACACCTCTGTTCACGCGGGTTTACAGTGGAATTTTCCTCAAGAGCGCGACCATCAATTACAATTTCTCCTCTTTAATCCCCGGGTGAATGCGGGTGTTTCATTTCAACTCAGCGATTACCTGCGGATGATCGTTGATTACCAATGGTATAACGAGTTCACCAGCGGGGAGCGGGTTTTGCAGACCATGTTGGGGCTGGAATGGGGGAGTCATGCGCTTTTGACCCTGAAATACCAGGCGCTTTTATTGGAACCGGCATTGATCAAAGGGGAACTGACTTTCCGGTTTTGACCGCACCTGCCAGTGGGTAACCCTGGGAGAGAGTTTGTTAATGCTTGTGGGGGGATTTAAAAATGAATGTCCCTGAAAATCAGCGGAATACATACAACCGTTCGCAGAGGTCATTTTCCGCTGTTTAAAAGAGGAAAATTACCTCAAAAACCTGGATCCTGATAATTTCAGTAAGAAAACCGATTATTATTTCAGCGCAATCAACGAACTTCACCCGTTCAGGGAAGGAAACGGAAGAGCGCAGAGGGAGTTTATCAGGCAACTAGCGCTTAATGCCGGTTATATCCTGGATTTTTCAGAAGTAACAGCCAGAGAAATGCTGGAAGCCTCCATTAAAAGCCATTACGGGTTAAATGGCTTTGAAAGGCTGATCAAGCAAATCTGCCGCCCGGTTGACAACTGCTGATAAACCTCATTTTCATCGTGCCCGCGAGGGCGCCCGTGCGTATGCGCGGGCATTTTGTTTTTTTGTCACCAAACCTCCGGGGATTTGTCTACATACTATGTAACAAACCCTTCTCGTGGCAGAGGGATGAAAAGGAGGGGGCTATGATGTCAACAAGGGTTGTTGCGGAGGCGCAGGCTCAGGTTCTTGTCGATGATACGGTCGACCTATTTACACCGGCGGAGAAGATTGACGAGATCCGGGCGGTGGTTGAAGACCTCCGTTGTCATATAATTCCGGGAAAAGTAATCTTCCAGGGGATTCTCCATAAACAAATCTTCTTCGTGAATAAAAGAAATACCGTCGTCCACCAACGGGTAGAGATCCCCTTTTCCGGATTTATTGATATTGCAGGGGCTGAGCCGGGGCAGGGATGCCAACTCATCCCGGAAATCGTTTTCTTGGATTTTGAGTTACTCAACGGGGACCGCCTCCGGGAAAAGGTAGTAATCGATCTGACTGTTCGCTTATTCAATTCACCCCCTTTTGACCTGATAAATCCGGCGGGAACGCGGAATATTGTCACCTTCCGCGGAAATCCCCAACCATTTGTCGTCCGGGGCGGGGGAAAACAGGGTAGCGGCCGTATAACCGGTTAATAAAGAACCGGGAGGTTTTCTCCCGGTTTAAATTTTTAAATATTTATAACAAGTTTGGTATAGAATAATAATAGAATAATTATAGGCAAGGATGGGACTTGTTATCCGGTGTTAAAAAGGAGGGTTTGGTATGGCCGGGAAGACTGCTCCCGAGGCCAGAATGGCGGTGGCCTTCAGTTATCTTTTCCCCCCGCTTGGCTTGGCATTTGTCTTTACAAAACTGCGCCGGGATTATTTTCTGCGCTACCACGGCAGTCAGGGAGTTGCCTGGGGAATTTTCCTCTTTTTTCTCTGGCTAGCCCTGCAACTCGTGGTTTTATTGACCGGGATCATCCCTCTCCTGGGAAATATCATCGCTTTCCTTGCGAAGGTGGTCTTCTTCGGGTGTTTTTTGGCATCGGTTTATTTTTTCTACTTGACACTGCGGGGGGAGAAATTTAAAATTCCTCTGGTTTATGATATACTAGGGCCTAAATAAAGAGATTTCTTATAATTACCGCAAGAATATTAGAGGAAAATTTCTCATAAAAGCGAAAGAATTAGGGAAAAAGACCAAAACCCATGAATTGGGCGTGAAAGGATGACAAAGAAGCAATGGACAACCCTAATCCCGCCAAGACAGAACCGTTCTTTTCCCGCCAGGTTCTTACCAGGTTTCTCATGATAGTTTTTGCGCTCAGCGCGCCCTTGGGCCATGCCACAACCGGCCTTGGCCTCTTTTTTCTGGCGTTTCCCTTAATTTACTGGCAGTATAAAAAAGAAGACCCGTCCTTCTCCTTTTTCGGCCAACTTTTACCGCCGCTCGTTGCCCTGATCCTTGCTTCTTATTTAAGTGCGCTTTTCGGAACCCATCCCCAAAAGGCGCTTCCCTTCACCACCGGCCTGGTCTTGATGGCCGTGACCGGGATCGCTGCCGGCCGGGTTTACGTAAAAGATAAGAAGTTCTTCTTCACTTTTGCCATGCCGCTTTCTTTGGCCGCCATTGGCTTGTCGGTGTTTGTCGCCATCGGCCAGTATTTTTTCTTCGACCCGGGCTCCCGGGCGGCGGCCTTCACCGGACACCCCAACCGCCTGGGGACGCTCTTCCTTATTTTTGTCCTCTTGGGCATGGCCTTTATTTTCGACCGGGCAAAAAAATACCAGTGGCTGGTTATTCCCTACGCCGTCCTTATCCTGCTGGGCTTGGGGACCACCCTGTCCCGGGCAGCCTGGTTGGGGACGGCGGGGGGGTTTGTTCTCTTCTTCCTCCATTCCTTCCAGAAGAACTCCAATAAAAAGCTGTTATTCTTCATTCTCATCATTTCCGTCCTGGCCTGGGGTCTTTTTTCCCTGCATCCCCAGTGGTATCAGCGTTTTCTCAGTATCTCCGATCTTCAGAACAATATTATCCGGATCAATTTGTGGAAGGCGGCCGGCCGGATTTTCCAGGACCGCCCCTTGACCGGTACCGGCCTTGGCAATTTCCCCGAGGTCGTACTGGATTATGCCGGAGACCTCCTGAAAAAAACCCAAGCGACCCCCCATAATATTTTCTGGAGCATCCTTTCGGATCTGGGGTTGGTGGGTTTGGCGGCTTTTTTCTGGTTTATGTGGAAAGCCGCGGCCATGGCTTTCCTCCTCTGGCGCCATGGCGATCTTTTCGAAGCGGGGGTGGTGATCACCCTGGCAGCGCTTTTCATCAATGAACTTTTCACTCATAACCTTTATACCAGCCAAATCGGGGCTATCATCTGGTTTTTATTGGGGGCCTTGAGTATGCTCGCAGAGGAGCGGAAGCCCCGGCCGGTTCCAGGAGATAAAAATTAACCTCCACCGCTTGCTTTTTGGGACCGGATCGTTTAAAATAGAAAGGCAGGCGCCCGTAGCTCAGGGGATAGAGCACTGGCCTCCGGAGCCAGGTGCACAGGTTCGATTCCTGTCGGGCGCACCACTAAGAATTTTGAGCGGCGCGGTTTTTTACCGCGCCGCTTTTTTGCTTTTACCGGCAGAAAGATAAGTAAGACAAGGAGGGATTCACCCCGGGGTAGGCGAATAATTTTCAGTTGTTGATCGTTTGTGTTCTCCTGTTTTTGGAGAAAATGGAGGATGGAGGTGCCGGGTATGGAGGCCGGGGAGGCAAAAAAAAGGATTGAGCAGCTACGGGCAATCATCGAACACCATAATTACCTTTATTATGTGCTGGACGCTCCGGAGATCTCCGATGCCGAGTATGATGCCTTAATGAAAGAACTCCAGGAGCTGGAGGCGGCCTACCCGCAGTTTGTTACGGCGGACTCGCCAACGCAACGGGTCGGCGGGGCGCCGGCTGAGGCCTTCCAGACGGTGGCCCATCCAATGCCGTTGCTTTCTTTAAACAACGCCTATAATACGGATGAACTCATGGAGTTTGACCGCCGGGTGAAAAAACAAGCCCCGGCGGAACCCCTTACTTATGTAGGGGAACAAAAGATTGACGGCTTGACCGTGGCCCTCCTTTACCAGGACGGGGTTTTGGTCCAGGGCGCCACCAGGGGCGACGGCCTGCGGGGCGAGGATGTCACCGCCAATATCAGGACCATCCGGTCGATCCCCCTGAAATTACGGGGGAGAGTACCCGGCCGGGTCCTGGTGCGCGGGGAGGTTTTCATGACCAAAGACGCCTTCCAGGAGTTAAACCGGGAGCGGGAGCGGACCGGGCAGCCCCTCTTTGCCAACCCGCGCAACGCGGCCGCCGGCTCCCTGCGGCAATTGGATCCGGCGGTAACCGCCGCCCGCCCTCTGGACGTCTTCTTGTACGACCTCCTGCTCTGGGAAGGGGCGGCGCTTCCGCCTACCCACTGGGAGGCCCAGGACCTGCTCAAGGAATGGGGTTTGAAGGTTAATCCCTATTCCCGGCTTTGCTCCTCCATTGAAGAGGTGGTCGAATATTGCCGGGAATGGGAGGAGAAGCGGGCTACCCTGCCCTGGGAGATCGACGGGGTTGTGGTCAAAGTCAACTCCTTGACCCTCCAGGAAAGAATGGGCGCGACCGCCAAAGCGCCCCGGGCCAAGATCGCCTATAAATTCTCGCCGGAGGAGGCCTTCACCCGGGTCCGGGAGATCCAGGTCAATGTGGGGCGGACCGGGGTCTTGACGCCCCTGGCCATCCTGGAACCGGTACGGGTGGGCGGTTCCACTGTGAGCCGGGCCACCTTGCATAATGAAGACTATATCCGGGAGAAGGATATCCGCGTCGGGGATGTGGTCGTCATCCGGAAGGCCGGGGAGATCATCCCCGAAGTGGTGCGGGTGGTGCCGGAACACCGGACCGGTGCGGAAAAACCCTTTATCATGCCGGCAAAGTGCCCGGCTTGCGGCGCCGCAGTCTACCGGGAGCCGGGAGAAGCGGCCATCCGGTGTTTGGGAGCCTCCTGCCCGGCCCAGCAAAAGGAGAAGATTATTCATTTTGCTTCAAAAAATGCGATGGATATCGCCGGGGTGGGGCCGGCTGTTGTCAACCTCCTGGTTGATAAAGGCCTGATCAAGGATGCCGCCGGCCTGTACGATCTGACCGCCAAAGACTTGGTTGGTTTGGAGAGGTTTGGCGCCAAATCCGCAGAGAACCTCCTGGCAGCGGTGGAGCGCAGCAAAGAAAACCCGCCGGAACGCCTCCTTTTTGCCCTCGGCATCCGTCATGTCGGCGAGGAAATGGCCCGCAGGCTGGTCGGGCATTTCCGGGATCTGGACCGGATCTTTACCGCCGGCAAGGAAGAGTTGATGGCTGTTCCGGAGATTGGCGAAGCCATCGCCGACAGCATCCGGCGGTATGTGGAAGAAGCACAGAACAAGGAGTTTTTGGAGAGGTTGCGCCGGGCCGGTCTCAAGTTTAAGGCGGAGGAAAGGGAGGCGGCGGCGGAACCGTTGCAAGGAAAGACCTTTGTCCTCACAGGGACGCTGGCCGCTTTTACCCGGGAAGAGGCGGAGGAGATCTTGCGGGGCCTGGGAGCGCGGGTGACTTCTTCCGTCAGTAAGAAGACCGATTATGTGGTGGCCGGGGAAAACCCGGGAAGCAAATACCAGAAGGCCCTGGACCTGAACGTGCCGGTACTCTCAGAGGACGAGTTCTTACGGTTACTGGAGGAACTGCGGGCAACGGGAAGCGAGTCAAGTCAAAGGAGGGATGACCAGTGAACCTGGAGAAGGAGAAGGTTAAGCACCTGGCGGAGTTAGCCCGTTTGGAACTGGGCGAGGAGGAGGCCGCCGAGTTTTCGCGCCAGCTAAGCGAAGTTTTGGCATACGCCGGGAAGGTCCGGGAAGCCCCGGTGGCAGGGATGGAGCCGGTGATTCATCTTCTTTCTTTAGCAAATGTTTTCCGGGAAGATGAGGTTGAACCCTCTTTGCCCCGTGAGGAGGCGTTGGCCAATGCCCCCCACCGGGAAGAGGGTTTTTTCCGGGTACCAAGGATTTTGGAAGAGAACTAGGGATATGCAAGAGAGTTAGGGAGTTTTCGCAGAGAACTAGGGGAAGGGAGGCTTTCTTTTTATTATGGAATTATCCACCCTCAGTCTTAAAGAACTCAGCGACGCGTTACGGGAAAAAACCGTCTCTGCCCGGGAGCTTACCGGGGCCTTTCTGGAGCGGATTAACCGGTTTAACCCGGAATTAAACGCCTTTGTGACCGTGGCGGAGGAAGAGGCGCTGGCCGCCGCGGATGAGGCCGATCGCCGCCTGGCCCGCGGGGAAGGGGTTACCCCGCTCACCGGGATTCCCGTGGCCGTGGCGGATACGATCTGTACCAAGGGGATCAAAACCACCTGTGCTTCACGGATCCTGGAGAATTTTATCCCTCCCTACGATGCGACCGCCGTCTCCCGGTTGAAAGAAGCGGGAGCGGTGATCATTGCCAAGACCAACACCGACGAGTTTGGGGCCGGGACAACCACCGGCTACTCCGCTTTCGGCCCGGCCCGCAACCCTTGGGATAAAGACCGGGAACCGGGAGGGGACGGCGGCGCGGCGGCGGTGGCGGCCGGCCTTGTACCGCTGGCCGTCTCCTTTGATAGCGGCGGTTCCCTGCGCCGGGCGGCCGCTTTTTGCGGGGTCACCGGGTTGAAACCGGCTTATGGTTCTGTTTCCCGGTATGGCCTGGCAGCGCTGGCCCCTTCCCTTGAACAAATCGGCCCCCTGGCCCGGCAGGTCGATGATCTGGCCCTCCTCTACCAGGTCCTGGCCGGGCCGGATCCGCTTGACGCCACCTCGCTCCCGGCTGCCGGTCCGGGACGGGACGGGGCAGAAGTTACCGGCCCGGCGGCCGGCAGCAAGGGGTTACGCATCGGTTTGCCCCGGGAATATTTTGCCGGGGAACAGCTGCAGGCCGCGGTGAAAGAGCGGGTTCTGGCCGCCGCCGGGATCCTGGCGGAAAAGGGTGGAGAACAGGTGGATTTGACCCTGCCCTCCACCGGCTATGCCCTGGCCGCCCATATTTTGCTGGCAGCCGCCGAGGCCAGTTCAAGCCTGGCGCGGTATGACGGGGTACGGTACGGGTACCGTTCGCCGGAGGCAACCGATATTGACCTCTTGTATAAAAAGACGAGGACAGAAGGGTTTGGCAGTGAGGCGAAGCGCCGGATCCTCCTGGGGACCCTGGTTTTGAGCGCCGAGTGTTATAACGATTATTACCTCAATGCCCAGAAAGTAAGGGCTCTGGTCATCCGGGAGTTTAAAGAGGCCTTCACCAAGTGCGACCTGATTTTAACCCCGGTCACCCCGGGGGCGCCCGGACGGGCCGGGGGAGAGAGATCCCCCTTACTGCAGTATCAGGATGAATACTATACTGCCGGCGCCAATTTGGCCGGTCTTGCCGGGTTGAGCCTCCCCTGCGGGCTGGTGGACGGCCTGCCGGTAGGGGTCCAGTTATTGGCCCCTGCGGGAAGGGAGGGCCTGCTCTTCTGGGCGGCCCGGATTTTGGAGGAGGCCACAGGGAGGCTTTCCCCGCCGTCTTTCCAGGAGTAGATTCCCCTGCGGCAACTCCCGGAGGCCGTTTTCTTCCCCGGCCGGTTGCCGGGGAGATGCGGCGGTAAAGGCGGGGTTTGAAAACGCGGTAAAAGGAGGGCGCGGTTTTTGCCATGAATTACGAGACCGTTATTGGCCTTGAGGTCCATGTGGAATTAAAGACAGAAGCGAAGGTTTTTTGCGGGTGCGCCGCCCGGTTCGGTGCCGAACCCAATACCCACGTCTGCCCGGGTTGCCTGGGAATGCCCGGGGCGCTCCCGGTCCTCAATAAAAGGGCTGTTGAATACTGTATCAAGGCGGGATTGGCATTAAATTGCCGGATCGCCCCGTTCAGCAGGTTTGACCGGAAACAATACTTCTACCCGGATCTGCCGCATGCTTACCAGATCTCCCAGGATGATCTCCCCCTCTGTGCCGGGGGCGGGCTCAAGATCGTCAACCCCGCGGGAGAAGAGCGGCTCGTCAGGATCAACCGGATCCATCTGGAGGAAGAAGCGGGCCGGACCTACCATTCGGGGACGGGTACGGCCGGCTACTCCTTACTGGATTTTAACCGCAGCGGTCTGCCGTTAATTGAGATCGTTACCGAACCCGACCTCCGTTCACCGGAGGAGGCCAGGATCTTCCTGGAGAAACTCCAGGAGATCCTTAGGTATATCGAGGTTTCCGACTGCAAGATGGAGGAAGGATCTTTCCGCTGCGACGCCAATATCTCGGTACGCCCGGCGGGGAGCCGGGAGTTTGGCCGGCGGATGGAGATTAAAAACCTCAATTCATTCAAGGCGATCCAGGCGGCTCTGGCCTACGAAGAAAACCGCCTGGGCAGTTTACTGGCGGCCGGGACCCCGCCGGAGCAGGAAGAATCCAGGGGCTGGGACGAAACGCGCGGGATGACCTTTTTTATGCGGCCGAAAGAGAAGGCCACAGATTACCGGTATTTCCCCGATCCGGACCTGCCGCCGCTGGTGATTGCCGAAGAATGGGTGGAGGCGATCCGGGCGGGCCTTCCGGAACTGCCGGAGGAGAAGAAAAACCGGTATGTGAAGGAGTACGGGTTACCGGTTCAGGATGCGGACCTGCTGGGCAGTTTCCGGGAGACGGCCGAGTTTTTTGAAGCCACACTTCGTTGCTATTCCGGAGAGCCCAAGACCGTGGCCAACTGGGTGATGGGGGATTTCGCCCGCCTCTTAAACCTGGAAAAACTTACACCGGCCCAGAGCAAGCTGAAGCCGGAAGCGCTCGCCGCCATGTTGCAGATGATTGATGACGGCCAGATCAGCGGGAAGATTGCGAAGACCGTTTTTGAAGAGATGTTTTACTCCGGCAAGTCCCCCCGGGAGATCGTGGCGGAAAAGGGCCTGGCGCAGATTAGCGATGAAAACCAGCTTACCGCCGTGGTCCGGGAGATCCTCGCCAAGCACCCGGGACCGGTGGCGGATTACCGGGCCGGGAAAACAAAGGCTCTCGGCTTTTTGGTGGGGCAAGTGATGAAGGAGACCAAAGGCCAGGCGAACCCGGGTCTGGTCAACAAATTGTTGCGCGAAGAGTTGGATAAGTAACAGGGGAGAAGAGAGAAATCCCGTGGTAAGCCGGCGGGTTTTCCCGCCTGCAGACACGGGATTTTTCTGTTCTTCCGTTATGGTTTTCTGAGCGGACCTTCGTTCCTTTCCCGGCGGACCTTTGCTCCTTTTCCGGGTTCCCGGAGCCAGGGCTTTCAGTTTTCTTCCTTCCCCGGCGCCTAAGGGTTATTGTGGGCTTCCTCCCTTTCCCCGCCGGCCAAGGGTTCTCTTTCCGGGAAAACCAGATCGACAGCGGCGATTATGGCGGCAGCCAGCAAAGTGCTGACTACCGGCGGCCGGACGTTAAGCATGGCCAGGGAATAGAGGTAGACCACTACGGCGGTGACGAGAAAAAGGATGATGCTCCGGTCCCGGGAGGAGCCCGGTTTAACGGCCATCTCCACCAGGGAGGAAAGAACCGCAGTCACCAGGCTCACCACGGCCAGCCGTCCGATGGTCAACCCGGAAAACCCGGGGACGATATAGCCGAGGAGAAAGAGGACGACAAAAGCGGCGGCTGCCCGGATTGCCAGGCGTAGCCAGTTGATTCTCATAACCCCACCTCCTTTCCGGTCTCAGATGGCGAAGACGTGTTTCCCGATGCGGTTGACGATTGTTCGCGTCCAAACCCATGAGCTTATGACTTTCGCGGGGTTGAAGAAATAGAGGGCGCCGCCGGAGGGGTCCCACCCGTTGACAGCGTCGCGGGCGGCCCGGATCGCTTCATTGCTGGGGTTATTATAAATCCGGCCGTTGGTGACGGTTTCAAAGGCATGCGGCTGGTAGAGCACACCCGCCAATGTATTGGGGAAAAGCGGGCTTTCAATCCTGTTGAGGACGACAGCACCCACGGCCACTTTGCCGATATACGGCTCGGCTTCGGCCTCGGCATGGATGAGCCTGGCCAGCATGTAGGTGTCCACCCCGGCCCGGGAACCGCCGCCGGCAGGGGTGGCCGCGGTCGTACCGCCGGTGGGGATGGTCAGGCGCTGTCCGATCCTCAGGGTATTGGAGGCAAGGCCGTTGACGGACCGCAGGGTATCAACGGGGACGCCAACCCGTTGGGAGATGGTGAAGAGGGTGTCGCCCCGCCTTACTGTATAGGTCCAGCCGCTGGCAGCGGTTGACGCCGTGCCGGTGCCGGTAGGGATGGTGATCCGTTGCCCGATCCGGAGGGAGTCGGTCCACAACCCGTTCCTCTGCCGCAGGCTTCCCACGCTGACCCCAAAACGCTGGGCGATTGTATACAGGGTGTCACCCCGTTGGACTGTGTAGGTCCAGTCCGCCGCAACCCCGCCTGTCAGTAGAAAAAGCAGGCCTATGCTGATGACAATGACCAACAGCCTTTTCAATTTTATCCCCCTTCTTTTTTACTTATTCTTGCCCTTGGCCGGGGTGAATATGTATCCCCTGCATGCCCGCTCCCTGCGGGCAATTCAGGCGCCGGGTCTTTAGACGCTTTTCAGTCAGCGGGCCGGACGTGGTCGGCCGTGGCCGGCCGCAAGATGTACCGCCCGTGAACCCGGTGTTTCCGGCATAAAAGGCCGGGTTTTTTTATAGATATTTTTATGGATCATTTATTTACAGGAGGGGGGGCAAGATGGATTACCTGACGCGGGCAAAGTATGACCACGGGGCTTTACGGATGATGCTGGATGTTCAGAAAGAGATCCTGGCCAGGCTGGCAAAGGCCCGGGGGGTTAACCTGATCCACTTGGAGGAGATCTTGGGGTTTTGGAAGGAGTTTCTCTGCCGGGAACACCTGCTGGCCGAGGAGGAGTTCCTCTTTACTGTTCTCCGCCGTTTAGACCACCCGGCTCTGGCGGAGTTGGTTGCCGACCATGATCAATTGTGTTCTTCCCTGAAAAAATTGGAGGAGATTGCCGGGGAATTACGGGCCGGGAAACCCAATTCCGGCCGGGAATTTTTAGAAACGGGAAGAAACTTCGGTATGCTTTTGGAGCGGCATTTAAATAAGGAAAATAGTATTTTCGCCGAATTAACCGTGAAAGAGCATGGGATCGCTGCTTATCCCCGGCCGCTTCCACCGGAGGGCCTTTTCAGGTTGACCCGGCTTTTTTCCCTCCTGAACGAACTGGCCGGTGAGTATTTGGGCCGGGAGTACGACATCGCCTGGCTGCAGGTGGAAAAGGGGAAAGAACCGGCGACCAGTGGAGGAACAGGGGAAGAATCTCCGGAAGACAAGGGGGAAACAGAGGAAGAGTCTCCGGCAGGCAAGGAGGCAACAGTAGAAGAATCCCCGTCCGGTGCTCTTGGCGGCCGGGGGGAAGGAGAACCGGCAGGGGAGGAGGGGCAGACAATTGAAGAAAGCGGAGGGGCGGATGTTGAGGAAGAAAGCGGAACGGCAGGGGGAGAAAGAGAAAGGGCGGGTGTTGGGGAAGAAGGCGAAAGGGTAGAGGGCTAGGGGAGAAAGGGGAAGCGGAGGCTGGGGAAGAAAGACGGTTAAGACAGAGCAGGGATCAAAGGAGAGAAAGAGAATAAATGTAGGTTAAGAAGTTAACCCGTGCCCCGCTCGCGCGCGTACGGGGAACTAGAGGAGAGCGGTTATGAAGTATTGGGCGGACTTACATATTCACTCCAAATATTCTATTGCCACCAGTAAAGATTGCTGCCCGGAACATCTGGAGTTATGGGCGCGCCGCAAGGGGCTGACGGTAATCGGTACCGGTGATTTTACCCATCCGGCCTGGCGGGAAGAACTCCGGGAAAAACTGATCCCCGCCGAAGACGGGTTATGGCGCTTGAAACCGGAATACCGGGTGGAAACAGCCGCGATTCCGGGCGCCCCTGAGGTGCGTTTTATCGTTTCCGGGGAGATCAGCCTGATCTACAAGAAAAACGGGCGGACGCGAAAAGTCCACCACCTCTTGCTCTTGCCCGGTCTGGAAGCAGCGGAGCGGCTGGCCGGGCGCCTGGAGAAGATCGGGAACATTGCTGCCGACGGCCGGCCGATCTTGGGCCTGGACAGCCGGGCCTTGCTGGAAATAACTTTGGAGACCTGTGCGGAGGCGATTTTTATCCCCGCCCATATCTGGACCCCGCATTTTTCCCTCTTTGGCGCCAATTCCGGGTTTGATGCCATTGAAGAGTGCTTTGAGGATTTAACCCCGGAGATTACCGCCCTGGAGACCGGGCTCTCTTCCGACCCGGCCATGAACTGGCAGCTTTCCGCGCTCGACCGGTTCTTGCTGGTTTCCAACTCCGACGCCCATTCCCCCGCCAATTTGGCACGGGAAGCCAACCTTTTTGCCACCGATCTTTCCTACCCGGCGATCCGGAAGGCCCTGACGCCCCCGGGCGAGGGCTTCCTGGGGACGGTGGAATTCTTCCCGGAAGAAGGGAAGTACCACTGGGACGGGCACCGGGCCTGCGGGGTCCGGTGGGCGCCGGCCCAGACCAGGGAGTACCAGGGGGTTTGCCCGGTTTGCGGGCGGAAGGTGACCACCGGCGTCCTCCACCGGGTGGAGGCCCTGGGCGACAGGGCGCCGGGGGAAAAACCGGCAGGCGCCCGCCGGTATGAGCGCCTGGTCCCCCTGGCGCAGGTGATTGCGGCCGCCGAGGGAGTAGGCGAAAAAACCAAGAAAGTCCGGGGCATCTACGGGAAGCTCTTGCAGAATTGCGGACCGGAACTAGTGGTCCTGCGGGAAACCCCCCTGGACGAGATCCTGAAAAGCGCCGGGCCGTTAACGACTGAAGGGATCCGCCGGGTCCGCCAGGGCCTTTTAGAGATTAACCCCGGTTTTGACGGGGAATACGGGCAGGTCAGAATCTTTCAGGATGAGGAACGCCAGGCTTTCCTGGGACAAGCCGCCTTGTTCACCTTTGAAACCGGTGATGAGGATCGCCGGTCTCTACCGGATTCGCCGGTTTTACCCGCGGTGAAGAAGGGAGAAGGGGAAGAACGGGAGGAGACGGCAGGCCTGCCGGAGTTGAACCCGGAGCAAAGGAAGGCGGTAACCGCCGGCGCCCCGCAGGTCCTGGTGGTGGCCGGCCCGGGTACCGGCAAAACCAGAACGCTCGTGCACCGGGTGGAGTTTCTGCTGGAAAAAGGGGCGGAACCGGCGGAGATTACCTGTGTCACCTTTACCAGGAAAGCCGCAGCGGAGATGAGAGAGCGCCTCAAACGCCTGCTCACACCGGTATACGGACCGCGAAAGGCCGGCGCCGTCCGGGTCGGCACCTTTCACCAGCTTTCTTTGGATATCCTCCGCAAAACCCCGGCCTGGACCAAACGGACGCTGGTTTCCGAATATGAACTGGCCGGGTTTTTCCCGGAGGAAAACGGGGTCCGCCGGGCCCTGCTGGCCGTATCACGGCTGAAAAACAGCAACCTCACCCCGGACGATCCGGATGTCCCCGAAGAGTGGCGGGACTTCTACCGGCGCTACCAGGAGTTTCTCCGGGAGGAGGGCCTCCTGGATTACGACGAGATCCTGGTGGAGGCAGCCCGTCTCCTCCGGGAAGGGCTGGTCCCGCCGGGGGTCCGGGCCGGATACCGTCACCTTTTGGTCGATGAGTTTCAAGATCTGACGCCCCTCCAATACCAGCTCTTGAAGTTGTTGGCGGAGACCGGGTCGACCCTTTTTGTCATCGGCGACCCCGACCAGTCCATCTATGGGTTTCGCGGGGCCGGCGCCACCGTCTTTGCGGATTTTCGCCGGGACTACCCGGCTGCTGCCGAGATCCGCCTGCGCTTGAATTACCGTTCGACACCGGTTATTATCAGCGCCGCCCAGCACCTGATCAGCCGGAACCCGGCGCCGGGGGGACGGGCCACGCTCGAGCCGGCCCGGCCGGTAGCCGGGGGCCCGCCCATCACCTACCTGCCGGCTTCCGGGGAAAAGGCGGAGAGTATCGCGGTTGTCCGCGAGATCATCCGGCTGGTGGGAGGGACGGATATGCTCAGTGCCCACGGGAGCTTCCGGGGGAGCAAGGAAGGGGGCAATTATAGTTTTGGGGACCTGGCTGTTCTCTTCCGGACCGGGCGCCAGGCGGAAACGCTGGAAAAAGCCTTATGCAAGGAGGGCCTTCCTTACAAGGTGGCCGGTGAAAAGGACCTCTTTTACCTGCCGCGGGTCCGGGAGACCGTGACCTTCCTCCACAGCCTGGTGGAAGAGGAAGACCGCCTGCACCTGGCGGCGCTGGGGCTCCCCTGTTTCTTTCCGGGCCGGGAGGCCATGGACAAGCTGAAGGCCTTACGCCGGCATGATCCCGGGGCTTTCCGCGCCGCCCTGGCCCTGGAGAACCAGGAAACCTTCAGCCCGGAGGCCAGGGAGAAATTCAGCTCTTACCAGGCCTGGAGGGAAAAATACCGGTCGTTATTGGCTGAAGGAGTAACAGCGTTTCTTGAGGAGTGGATCCAGGACCGTGGTTGGGAGGAAGCAGAGGAAATGGAGCGGCTGCGCGGGATGGCCGCTTTGAGCAATGACCCGGCGGACTTTTTAGCCCGGGTCCTTCACGGTAAAGAGCAAGACCTGGAGCGGGAGGGGAAAAGAGGACCGGCCCCGGAATATATCCGGCTGATGACGATCCATGCCGCCAAAGGCCTGGAGTTCCCGGTGGTTTTAATCACCGGCCTGGAAGAAGGGCTGCTGCCGTTGACCGGCGAGGAGGAGAGCCCGGAAGAGATTGAGGAGGAGCGGCGCCTTTTTTACGTTGGTTTGACCAGGGCCCAAAAGGAAGTGATCCTCTTTTCCGCCGGGCGCCGCCGGCGCTTTGGCGCGCGCGACACCGCCCCGGTTCTTCCCTCCCGGTTCCTGCAGGAACTGCCGGCGGAAACACTACAGCGGCGGGAGATTAAGAAGAAACGGGCCAAACCGGTACAGCCGGGGCTTTTCTAACCGTCTTTTCTGTGGTAATCTTAAAAAAACCACTTTTTTTCCGCGCGAGGTTGCGCCCGGGATTTACTGCCGTAAGGGGCATGGGAAGGAAGAGAAATCATGGAAAACCCCCCGGAGATTAACGTTGCCCAGCTTTCACCGGCACTCTGGGCATATTTGGGCGACGCCCTCCATGAACTGGCCGTCCGCGAGTATCTGTTGGCAGGGAAAAAATATGCCACCACCGGCGCTTTACACCGGGAAGCCATCCATTTTGTCAAAGCGGAGAACCAGGCGCGCCTCCTCCAACTGCTGGCGGAGGAGTTTACCCCGGAAGAAAAAGAGATCCTCCGCCGGGGCAGGAACCAGAAAAGCGGCCACATTCCCGCCCATACCGACCCGGTTACCTACCGCCACAGTACCGCCTGGGAGGGTCTTTTGGGCTATCTCTACCTCACCGGGCAAAAAGAAAGGATGAAGAGTTTGCTGGCAAAAGCATTAGAGGCTCTGGAGAAGGATCTGCCATGAGAGTGACCTTGTTGGCCTATACCCCCGAACCGGACCGGCTGGTGGCCGCCGCCGCCCGTCTTTGCTATTCCCCGGAGGACCCTGCGGCGATCCTTGAGGGGTTGACCCCCGGCCACCAAAAAAAACTGCTGGCGCGGTTGCGGAGCGCCGGCCATGATTCCCCCCTGGAGCACGCCGCTTTTACCTTCACCATTGAGGGAGTGAGCCGGTCTTTAAGCCACCAGTTGGTCAGGCACCGGATCGCGTCCTATTCGCAACGTTCCCAGAGGTACGTCAGTGAGGCCGGGTTCACCTATGTGGCGCCCCCTTCGCTCCGGCAATCGCCCGCGGCGGAAGAGAGGTTTCATCAAATTATGGAAGAGATCCGGGAAGCCTACAAGGACCTGGTGGAATTGGGGGTCCCCCGCGAGGACGCCAGGTATTTGTTGCCCAACGCCTGCACCACGCAGTTGATGATGACGATGAACGCCCGGAGCCTCCTGAACTTCCTGGAACTCCGCTGTTGCCGGCGGGCCCAGTGGGAGATTAACTGCCTGGCCTGGAAGATCCGGGCCCTTCTGCAGGAGGCGGCGCCGCTTACCTTTGCCCTCTCCGGCCCGGCTTGCCTGGTCCGGGGGAGGTGCCGGGAGGGCGAGCATACCTGTGGGCAGCCGTATACGTGGGAAGAGGCGGAAAGGCTTGGGCGAGAAATGGAGGAGGAAGAGTGAAGAAGGAAGAGCTTAAAGAAGAGCTCATTGAAGGACGAAATCCGGTCCTGGAAGCCTTAAGGGCCGGCCTCCCCTTAAGTGAAATCCTGGTGGCCCGCGGTGGCCGGGGGAAGGAACTGGAGACCTTGATTGCCCTGGCCGGGGCGGAGGGAATCCCCGTGTACTACCGGGAGAGGCCTTATTTGGACCGGCTCTCCAAAACCGGGCGGCACCAGGGGGTGATTGCCCGCGGCTTTTTACCGGCCACCTGTTCTTTAGACCATCTTTTTGCGGCGGCGGAAAGCAGGGGCGAAGCGCCGCTTTTTCTCTTGGCGGCCGGGGTGGAGGACCCCCGGAACCTGGGAAGCATCATCAGGACGGCTGAGGCGGCGGGGGCTCATGGCCTTCTTATCCCCGAACGGCGGGCGGCCGGTCTGACGGCCGTGGTCGCCCGGGCCTCGGCCGGCGCCCTCTATCATTTGCCCGTGGCGGAGGTAAAAAACACCGTCCGGGCCATGGAAGAATTGAAAAAACGCGGTTGCTGGCTGGTGGGGGCCGATATGAGCGGCGCCCCCCTGTGGCAGGAGACCTTTGATTTTACCGCCCCGGTCTGCCTGGTCCTGGGGGGCGAAGGGAAGGGCCTTACCCGCCTGGTCCGGGAGACCTGCGACCTTTTGGTGGGGATCCCGCAACGCGGGAAGGTGTCTTCACTGAATGTGGCGGTGGCCGCCGGGATCCTCCTTTATGAAGTGGTGCGCCGCCGCACCCAGGCGCCCCCCCGGCCGTAATGGAAATCTATAGCCCGGCGCGTGGTCATGGAAAAAGGGGACAAAGGAATTTCCTTGACGGTTGTAACGGCCTGTTGTATAATTAGGGGTGTGGACAAGGGTTGTTACAATGCTGTCTGGAGGGCGATATTGTGGGGGCTAATCCGCAGAAAGACCTAAATGCCTACGATTACGAAAACATGATGGATGAAGCGATTGTCGAGGCCGCCAGACAGGGTAATGTGAGCGCTCAGGAATATTTAATCAACAAGTACAAGAATTTTGTCCGTGCCAAAGCCAGGTCTTATTTTCTAATCGGCGCTGACCGGGAAGACATTATTCAGGAGGGCATGATCGGGCTTTACAAAGCCATCCGTGATTTTCGCCATGACAAACTGGCATCTTTCCGGGCCTTCGCTGAACTCTGTATCACCCGGCAGATCATTACCGCCATTAAAACGGCAACGCGGCAGAAACACATCCCATTGAATTCCTACGTTTCGCTGAACAAACCCATTTATGATGAGGAATCCGACCGGACTCTGCTGGATGTCATCTCCGGCAACAAGGTAACCGACCCGGAAGAATTGGTAATCAGCAGGGAAGAGTTTGTGGACATTGAACATAAAATGGGAGAATTCCTGAGTGATCTGGAATGGAAGGTGCTCATGTATTACCTGGACGGCCGTTCCTACCAGGAGATTGCCCGGGATTTGCGGCGGCATGTGAAGTCTATTGACAACGCATTACAGCGGGTGAAGAGGAAATTGGAGCGATATTTGGAAAAAAGAGAGGAAAGCAACAATAATTTGTAGAAAAAAAGGCAAAGAAAGAATTGACCACAGGTCTTATTTATAGTATAATTAAACTTGTGACTCACGGAGGGGTACCCAAGTGGCCAAAGGGGGCAGACTGTAAATCTGTTGCGTGAACGCTTCGAAGGTTCGAATCCTTCCCCCTCCACCACTCTTACAGCCACGAAGGCTGCATAACCAAAATTGCGCGCAAGCGCAAACGCGTGAAAACGCACGTGCGTTAGCGCACGACACCGCGGGGTGGAGCAGCTGGTAGCTCGTCGGGCTCATAACCCGGAGGTCGTAGGTTCAAATCCTACCCCCGCAACCAGCCCTCATAGCTCAGTTGGTAGAGCGCATCCATGGTAAGGATGAGGCCACCAGTTCGAATCTGGTTGAGGGCTCCATTTTTTTATATTTTTTTTACAAAAATTGCTTGCAAATCCATCTTAAATCTGTGATCTTCACAGGTAAAGGGGGAGAGTATTTTGGCAAAACAAAAGTTTGAGCGGAC
>LSQX01379397.1_pt1 | contig 23545 bp, 20 predicted proteins | sample 654561 | NCBI WGS metagenome assembly LSQX01 (sample SAMN04489861, study PRJNA283612) | anaerobic digester metagenome | isolation source: 4 biogas reactors fed with cattle manure at either 37C or 55C with and... | place: Denmark: Kongens Lyngby | collected 2014
TTACATCACTGACGTTGATGTGGTTGCTAATAACGAGACCCTACAGCTCGATTTAGACGAGCAGGGTGGGGAAGTGCGACAGCTGTTTGTAGCCAGCTCGCGGGGCACAGCTCTGTTCAGGGGAGGTTCAGATGGGGGGCAGCTTGCGCGGGCGATTGCGGCGATCGTTAAAGGCGGTTATCTGATTGCTCATGATGTGAAGTCCCTACTCAAAGAGGTACTACCGGCCAACAGCGATAAGCCAGGTTACATCAAGGTGACAGACATCGATCCAGAGCGCATCTTCGATCTGTCGGTGGCAGCTTATCTTCTGGACTCAACTAAGAATTACGATAAGATCTCTGCATTGCGGGAGCACTATGCAACAGCTTTGTACCCTGAGCCCACTGCGACACTGCTCGAAGGTGCGATTACCGCCACTATACTGCTCGATCTATATCAGGTGTTGAAACCTGCGGTCGAGACCGATTCATCGCGGGAGTGTTTGGAGCGCATCGAACTACCTTTGATACCAATTCTGCTGCAGATGGAACGATTGGGAGTGAATCTCGACGCAGAGGTGCTCAAGAAGCTCAGCCGCTCATTTGCTGATATCATCAAGCGCCTGCACGAGCAGATAATCGAAGCTGCAGGCGAGGAATTTAATCCCGATTCACCCAAACAGCTTGGCGTGGTACTGTTTGAGAAGCTCAAACTGCCGGTTGGCAAGAAGACTCGCACCGGCTATTCGACAGATGCTGCAACACTGGCTGATCTGACCAACTTGCATCCATTGCCGGCCTTGATGATCGAGTATCGCGAACTGACCAAGCTCAAGTCGACCTATCTGGACGCGCTGCCGCGACTGGTCGCAGACGACGGTCATATCCATACCACGTTCAACCAGACTGTGACGGCAACCGGACGTCTGTCGTCATCCGATCCAAATCTGCAGAACATCCCAGTGCGCAGCGAGCTGGGCAGGCAGATACGCGCTGCCTTCATTCCCGATGCCCGCGCCTTTTTCGATGGTGGCGAGGAGGCCTTGTTGCTTTCGGCTGATTACTCCCAGATCGAGCTGCGACTACTCGCGCACCTGTCTGAGGATATCGGTTTGATGGCTGCGTTCAGAGACGGACAGGATTTCCACAGCGCAACAGCAGCCCAGGTGTTTGGTGTCTCCTTAGAAGAAGTGACGCCTCAGCTGCGCTCGCGGGCAAAGGCGGTCAACTTCGGTATCGTCTACGGTCAACAAGCCTATGGTCTCTCGCAATCTTTGGGTATCCCTTATCGGGAGGCTGACGAGATGATCGAGCGCTACTTCGCCGTCTATCCTCGGGTTCGCGCATTTTTAGACGAGCTGATAGCTCAAGCCTATGAATACGGTTGGGTGGAGACGATGTTTGGTCGTAAGCGTCACATCCATGAGCTGAAATCCAATAATCCTAATCTCAGGGGATTTGGTGAGCGTACCGCTATGAACCATCCCTTACAGGGCAGTGCCGCCGACATCATCAAACTGGCTATGATTGAAGTACAGCGCCGCTTGGATCTTGAGGGTTATGCTTCACAGATGATCCTTCAAGTACACGACGAGCTGGTCTTCAACTGTGTTGCTCCTGAAGTTGAGCGTCTGAGCGCGATGGTCGCTGAAGTGATGGAGCATGTCGTTGAACTACGAGTCCCCGTGTTGGTCGACATTGGCATAGGAGCCAATTGGTCGCTGGCTCATTAAGAGCAGGTGGCAGACCGCAGCGATCGCGTTGGGCGAAAAAATGGCTGACAGCTGTGTGCCAAGCAGTGGCAACCGTGCGATATCATGCGCCATGTGTCGGTGAACGGCAATTCTGCGCGAAATATTACCAGCGTGTAAAGAAATGCGTTCGCGTCTGTTAAGAGCGCGATAAAACCATTGAGTGAAACACTCCTTACTATCATAGTCGAGAAAGCGCGGGTCAAAGGGGCCCCGATCATGATGGAGGAGTTGAGGTCAGATGTATGACACAGGTACCACGGCGTTCATGCTGGTGAGTGCCATGCTGGTGCTGTTGATGACCCCGGGATTGGCGTTCTTCTATGGCGGCCTTGCGCGTCGCAAGAACGTTGTTAACACCATGCTGATGTCGATTGCGATAGTTGGAGTGGTTGGGGTGCTCTGGGTGCTGGTTGGACATTCGCTCGCCTATGGCGGCGATGGCCAAAGTCCGTTCTTTGGCGGATTCGACTTGATAGGCGGCACGAACATCGTCAAGGATATGCTGGCAGAAGCCCAGACGGCCGAAGGCGGTTTTCCTTCGCTGGTCAATGTGACGTATCAAGCAGCTTTCGCGATGATTACCACTGCTATTATCACCGGATCGGTAGCTGGACGCATGAAGTTTGGCGCCATTGTCGCATTCTCGTCGATCTGGGTTCTGCTGGTCTACGCTCCGCTTGCCCATATGGTCTGGGGCGGAGACGGAAGTCTGATCGGCTCGATGATCGGCGCGCTGGACTTCGCTGGTGGCGATGTGGTGCACATATCATCCGGACTCAGTGGCCTGATCCTGTGCTTGATACTCGGCAAGCGCAAGGGTTATGGACTACTGCCGCACAGGCCGCATAACGTTCCCTTTGTGCTGCTTGGCGCGTCATTGCTCTGGTTTGGATGGTTTGGTTTCAATGGTGGCTCGGCCTTCGCTGCTGATGGCATCGCTGCCTTGGCGCTACTGAACACGGTGGCATCCTCCGCGGCTGCGCTGCTCTCCTGGTCGCTCATCGAGCGCGTTAAGACAGGCGGTACAACCTTGGTTGGCGCCGCGACGGGACTGGTAGCCGGTTTAGTGGTGATAACCCCCGCAGCGGGCTTTGTGGAGCCTTGGGCGGCAATAATCATGGGGATTATCGTCTCACCTGTCTGTTATTTCGCGATCTCCTTCCTCAAAAGCAAGTTGGGCTATGACGACGCGCTTGACGCCTTTGGCTGTCACGCTGTCGGTGGGATCACCGGCGGCATCCTTACTGGGCTGTTCTGCGTGCCTGAGCTCTCCTGGACCGAATATGGCGGTTTGTTCTACACCGCAGATCCCAGCCTGTTGGTCGCTCAGGTGCTGGGAATACTGGTCACCGTGGTGTTTGTGGCTGTGGCAGTGCTGGTGATCGGCTTTGCGCTCAAACTCGTCTTCAAGGGTACGTTGCGAGTAAGTGAAGCGACTGAGTCTGAAGGGCTCGACGTCGCCTTACATGGTGAATCGGCATATCCGGCCTATAACGGTATGGATTAGCGCGGGCATATGGGTAGGTACGAGCACATAAAGTGGCACGAGCATACAGGTAGGCAAAGCTACATTGATTAACGCAGGTAACCAGTTTAGGTAGTCCGTCGCCGGGAGGCGAAGATGTTAGAGACACGAGGAGAGTAGTAATGAAGAAGATAGAGGCCATTGTCCGTCCCTCCAAGCTGGAGCCGCTCAAAGAAGCGCTGATGCGTCTCGATCTCAAGGGTATGACAATCAGCGAGGTAAGAGGCTGTGGCAATCAACATGGTTGGAAGGAATACTATCGTGGCAGTGAAGTGGTGGTTAACATGCTGCCCAAGGTGAAGTTTGAGCTGGTGGTCACTGACGAGATGGTAAAAGACACCATCGATACCATTATCGAGACAGCCAAGACCGGAGAAGTGGGTGACGGAAAGATCTTCGTCTATCCAATAGAGGACGTAATCAGGATAAGAACAGGGGAGTCCGGCTACGTGGCCGTTTGAGGCTTGAGGCTCGGAGACAAAGGTTCGAAGTCTGGAGTCTTCGTACCAGCATTCGCTGCTTGGCGATTGGATTGACAGAGATCCGCTGTCAAATGATGCGATAATGGATGATTGCGCGATCATCGGGTTGCGGTATAGTTAAACAGCTCCCATAGATAGTGCAACCATATCAGCATTCGCGTCATTAAGGGGATAGTGGGTGTCGAGGACCAAGCGCATTCTGATACTGCTGGGCATCCTGGCTGTTTTGGCCATACTGATAAGTGATGCGTTTGCCGGCGGTCTTGACGTGGGCAAGTGGTGGCCATTTGACAGCAACCAGTTGCGACAGTCGGCACAATCGCAGCAATCGCAGTCAGTTGGGTCTGGAGCCGCCGCAACCGCCGACGAAGGATATAGCCAAGGTGACGCGGCAATCGCGGAGCTGTTTGAGACTAAGGCGCAAAGCACGATGGTCAAAGGTAGTGGCCACGTGCTGCGCCTGCTCAGTGATGATAACGATGGGAGCCGTCATCAGCGCTTCATCATCGAGTTGGCTAGCGGCCACACTTTGTTGATCGCCCACAATATCGACTTGGCACCGCGCGTTGAGCCTTTGACGGTGGGCGACACCGTGACCTTCTTTGGCGAGTACGAATACAGCGAAGAGGGTGGCACCGTCCACTGGACTCATAAAGACCCTCAAAAGCAGCACGTCGCCGGCTACATCGAGGTGAACGGAAAGCGCTTCCAGTGAAGGCAAGCGCTTTCCGTATTTAGAAGTTCACCAATGAGCGAAAGAGCGATGAGCATCGTTAATTATTCGGTTTTTTACCTATCCGGTTTTGACCATCGTGAAGTCGACAGATATCTCACTGTTCAAGTCCCCCGTATCTGAGACGTAGAGCCTTCCGGTTGCTCGCAGTGGATCCGAGGTCGTATCGAAGACGATGGTGGTGTCTCCCCATTGCCACCAATTGGAAGCGAATGGATCGTCGGATACTCGGATGTCTCTACCAACAAAGGTCTTACTGGCCTCGTTGTAGGTACCGGTGAGTATGGTTCCGGTACTGTTGGCGAAGGTGATCTTCATGGAGGTACCATTCTGTTCCACCTTGGCTTGGAAATCCTTGATTGGATCGGTGCTCTCCCATAACGTTGCTGTTCCAGAGGCGCTATACGTTCCCACAACATCGGCTTGCGGACTGAGCGTCATATAGGCGCAGGCGCCGTTATCCAAACGACTGACGCGCACAAAGACCTCGTCCTTGTCCAGTGAGATCTCCCATGTAGCATCTCCGCCAACCGCTACAGACTGAGTTGTGTCCCCCGTTAGGCTGTGTTGCCCGTTGACCTCCAACTTCACTTCTGCGCCACTACCTAAGGATGCTGATATATGAGCCGACAGCAGATAATCCGTACCGCTTCCCTTGGCGCTCAGTGTGATAGTGCTGATATCGAGAAGTTGCTGCATATTGAATGGGGGAAGATCCTGCTTCTCACGCATATCGTTAATCGTCTGCAGTACGGCTTGGTCAACCCTGAGAACGCCCGCGCCCATGCCTTCTGGTATGGGGATGGATTGGTTGCCTGTTGTGACTCCAGGGGCAGCAGTCTTCACCAGTATCTCTTTGATCTGCTCGGCATTAAGCTCTGGATTGATCGATTGGATCAAAGCGATAGCCGAGGTGACCTGAGGGGCTGAGAAGCTCGTGCCGTTCGACTTGATCGGCTGTCCATTCTCATCAGTGCCCACCACCATCTCCACACCTGGCGCAGAGAGCGTGACTTCTCCGCCCTCGGTTGCCTTGCAGGAGAAATCGGCGCGAGAGCCGTCGTTCTTGATGGCTCCCACTGTGATCACGTTGGGCAATTTCAACCCAGCCGGACAATCATTCTTTCCATTGAGCAAGCCTTGGGTGCCATCTGCATTGCCTGCGTTGCCCGCGCTGGCAACAAACATCACTCCAGGTTTTGTTTCCTGCATCTTCTTGAAGAATTTCTCGTAGGCTTTCGCGATAGGCTCATAAGCATCCCTTGGTGGCTTGAAGTTGAAAGAGCAGTTGATTACCGTTGCTCCGTCATCTACCATCTTCTTAAGGTAGATCAAGGTTTTGTCGGTATAGGCTACACCGTTTGCTGGGTCAACGAACTGCGTCAGATCCTCTGAATCGGCCTGCGTAGGTGTGAACTGCGGATTAGCATCGAAGTTGTTCTTCACATCGATGCTGAGGTTCTCTCCCAACACGCTGGCAACACCAACCATACCGCTATTATCAGCATCCGCGCCGATCACGTGAGCGACTCGTGTCCCGTGCGTGAATCCGCCACTCACTATCTGATTGTTCTTCTTCGCGGGATCATCTGTGGTGTCTCCCGAGAGCTTGACCTTTCCGCCAAATTCATCCGAACCCGTATAGAATGCTTCATCGAGGACACCAACATTCACCTTATTCAGCTCGACTCCGCTGCCCTTGAGGATCTTCCAGGCGTTCTCCATGCCGATGAGGTTGTAGTGAGAATTTGCGGGATCGGCGAATGCGGGGTCCTTGAGTGGAGTGCATGCTGTTCCGGCTGAGTCTGATCCGAAGTATGGCACATTGGGGAAGACTGTCTCAACGCCGTCGATCGCGGCGAGAGCGTCTAAGGTGGTATTGAGTTCAGTTTCGGTTGTATCGGCTGTTTCGACTTGATAGAGGTTGATGAATTCCAGCTGACCAACTACAGCACCGCTGATATCCTGAATGATCTCCTCTGCAGCCGATTTATCGACATCATCCCTGAACACGATGATGACCTGATTGGCGGGTACATCGCCCCATTTCTCGGTTGCGATGATGGAGCTGGGGTCGGGATCTTTGTAGGTTGCGATTCCCTGATCGACAGGGCCAGCAGCTTGATCGGATGGCTGGGAGCAGCCAAATCCGCAAGCCGTAAGCGCGAAAAGCATGAACGCGGCTAGAAGGTAGAACACTATTCTTTTCATCATTGCCTCCCCTTGAGCAGATATGGTTGCCTGGTGCACCCTTGCGCCAATCCCCTCGAATGCCACATACTTTCTGTGTACTTGTAAGACAAATACTATCACGTAGTGCAGAAGCAGCACTATCGTCATTGGTAAGCGATGAGATTATTCGCGATCAGAACATGCAGCTATCGGCACAAAGTAGTGCCGAAATCAGGATATGCCGACATCAGGAGAACTCATGAACGCAATCACATTTGAAGACGCCCTGCTCGAAGAAACCATCTCTTTTATGGGCGATAGTACTAGTATCGAGCAGCATGAGGACGAAGAAATAAAAGTGACCGAGTCCCTGTTCTTTCCAGGGTGCTCATTTCTCAACAGCTCCATTGAGCTGATGGAAGAGGTCTATCTAACATTGCGGTCTGACCATCAGGCTGATGGTATCACGCTGCTGTGTTGTGAGAAGCCACTCGATTACAAAAGTGGTATGCAAGAAATCAAGGAGGCATTTTCAAAGAGATTCAGAGAGAGCCTGATCAGTCATGGCGTCAAGCGAATCATCACTGCATGTCCAAACTGCTTCTATGAATTGGGCAAAGTGTGCTCTCAAGATGCGCAGACCAAGGAGATAGAGATCTGTGGTTTACCGCACGTGCTTTTCGATTGTGGCCACATTGTTCCTGCCTCTGTGTCCGAATCGCTTTTTCCAATCGCCGTTCACGATGCCTGCTCAGATAGAAGTTCTGGCTATTACGCGGATTCAGTGCGGAGGCTGTTCTCAGCTGAACATCTAACCGAGCTTGAGCACAGTAGGGGCAGATCCACCTGTTGCGGGTCTATCCCGCGAGCAGCAGGTAAACAAGATCTTGCCGCAAAAGACGCGAGAACGATTTTTACAGAGGCAAAACAGGCTGAGGCAAACGCTCTTGTTACCACCTGTATGAGCTGTTCGCGCCTGCTTGTGAAATCGAAGGCAGGTGCCAAAAGCGACACAAGCGTTTATCACTACCTGGAGTTAGTGTACGGGAGGAGGGTTGACTGGAAGGCAACTCCAGAACACCTGATCCTACGCTTTCGGTATCAAGGCTTATTTGATTTAGACTAAGCAAAAGACCAAATTGTATCCCCAGAGGATTTGAGCGTTTTGCTGGCTATTTCCTGCTAGCTTTCAATAGGTCCTTCATGCCGTCATCAAGGACATCGCTGAACCCTTCGCTGAAGCTCGATGGCACAACGATGGTCCCGCCTGTCTCACGCACGCTCTCATAAAGCAGATGCATGGCTCTAAGCCGCAACGCTGAGTCGTTATCGGCATAGATCCTGCCCATGGTATCCATCATCTCGCAGATATCCTGCTCGGCTTCCATCAGGATGATACGAGCCTTCTTGCGCTGTTCGGCCTGTGCCTCAAGTGACATCACATCCTGGAGCTCTTTGGGCAGCAAGATATCGCGCACTTCGACCGACAGTATCGTGATACCCCATTGCGCTACCTTCTCCTCAAGTACTCGTTTGAGTTCTCGGTCCAGTTGCTCGCGCCTGATGGCTACCTCGGCTGCCCCAGCACGGCCAATAGCGTCGCGAAGAGCCGTTTGCGCAGCTAGTTCGACAGCTTTTGTGAAGTTGTTCACCTCGGTACAGGCTGCCTTCGCGTCCCAGACCATCCAAAACAACACGGCATTGACGTTGAGAGGCACCAGATCGGCAGTGAGTGTTTCCTCGGCACCAAAGGCAGTCACACGCACACGACTGTCTACACGCATCGTATTACTCTCGATAATGGGGATGGTCCAAAACAGCCCAGGACCTGAAACCCTGTTGAACTTGCCAAAGCGCAGCACAACCACCTTTTCCCACTGTTGGGCGATATGGATTGATAGTGTGACCAGTATGGCTATGATCAAAGCGGCCGCTACAAGCGCAAGTAGACTCTCTTTTGCGAATAACTGACCTATACCCAATGCTAAGCTGAATGAAAGTGCGAAGATCACAGCTGAGAAGAGAACCACACCAACATTGGAAGCTTGTTCTCCCGCCAGCTCAGTGCGGGCCTCTGCTATGACAGCAAGCGAGCGTCTTCTTGCTGTAGCGCCGCGTGATGCGTAATCTGACATGTCATGTCCCGCGCCCACAGCTGAGTCTCTATTTCCGGTGCCATGTCTGCCGATGTTCACAGTATCACGCTCCTGTTCGTGAGTTGCCGGTCTTGCCAATAAGCTTAGGGTTCATATCCAGTCGTACCACCCGACTCGACTTCCCAGCATCCGATTCGGATGGATTGCCATCTTCTTGCTTGTAGCGCTTGATCTTCCGTGTCATGCGTACCATGATGTCATCGTAAGAAAGACCCAATTCGCGACAAGCGCCGATACAGTCCTCCATGATGGTTTCGACTTCTTGGATCGATTCTTTGTCGATATCGTCGCTGAGGCTACGGACAAAAGCCCCTCGCCCTCTTGTGGATTCAATATAACCATCGCCCGCAAGGCTCAGATAGGCCTTGTTGACCGTGTTGTAGTTGATGGACATCTCGGACGCGAGACCCCGCACCGTGGGTAGTTGGTCCCCTGGCTTGAAGTATCCTGATTCAATCAGGTACACGAGTCTCTGACGAAGCTGCACCCATAAAGGTACATCAGATGTTTGATCGGCTTCGAAAGGCAACATACTACATCACTCCAACCGCGTTGAGCGTAGGGTGTATTCCCGCCTCCACGATACAGTACCGCATAATAAAGCCTCCAACCAGCACGCAAACTGCCATAACCAACGGAGCGCTCGTCATCTTCCCACCCACAACGACATCGACACCTTTCCTGGCGATGATGATGTCGCCAATAAACGGAGCAAGAAGTCCCGTAGCGACAAATCCGCCCCAGAAGAGCCAGGCGTTTACGCCAATCAGCAACTCGCGTAGCGAGACTAATGCCGCGATATCGGTGCTGGTCAGTTCAGTGAGAACAGTGGCTGTCCCTGACAGCGTAACGTCCATACCAATAGATCCCAGCGGGTCATCACCAAGAAGGATACCAGCATTCACACCGCGTGTTGAAGCTGCAACGAACAGCACTAGCACAACTGCTTCAAGTGCGATGATTACCGCGTCAATCGACACAAGGTTGGTCAATGCCCTCGTGAACAGCTGTTGCGCGCCAGTGATGCGTGCGACTACGAGCACCAAAGCGGCACCACAAGAAATCGAGGACAGGACAAACAACACTGGGAGCCAGGGATTAGACCAAAGCGGCACAGAACGCAGCGATTCAAGCAACAATCCGGTATATAACATGACAACAAAGGCTATTCCAATTGCAATCAGCTCAAGTACTCTCATTAGCCAAATACTGCTACGGCTCAGCGTACCTGACCAGTGAAGCAATAATGCGCTTGAAGCCAGGATGCAGGCCAGGAGCGCATATGCTCCGATTGTGATATACGATGGCGTCGGGCTGGTGGCGAACAAGATAATCCTGTCGAGATGTCCAAGATCCAACGCTAGACACAGTACTCCAAGTGCCAGCGTTACTAACGCGACAAGATAGCCAGCCGCGAACAGTGAGCGATAACTGCCAGGTACGCGCAGTTTGGGACGTATGGTTCGTTCATCGCTTCGAAGCTCTAGCACCTCAAGTTCATCTCGAGGGACGAACAGCCCCATGATGGCAAGGATGAAGCAAGCTCCGGCACCCGTACCGCCGAGGAACAGATAGCCGATAATCAGCTCGCTGAACAAATAATCGCCACCTCTCTGCACTGAAACGCAGACATGTCCTAAGACAATCTCAGGACATTATAGCGGGATTCATCTGGTTCTTAGCCGAGAAAACCTTTAAGTAAAGCAGCTACATCGCGATAGAAGGGAAGGCGTGTCTCGGTTGCCAGCTTCTCTGCGAAGCGTGGCACCCAACGAAGAGTGTGATCTTGCATGAATCCATCGTAGGCGGCTGCAGGTGAACCATTGGGAAACGTATCGATCTCAGGAGCACCCTCAGGAGCTGTGATGATACCCGAATGCAGGCCAGCAAGGTATTCAAGGAGTTCGAATTCGGTTGCGATATGGTCAAGCGGCTCGTTAGTGCCCTCGGGTTGTCCCAGGCCGCACTCCTTGCAGAAACGCTCAACGGCCATAGTATGCGGATTCACAAAGAGCAGTGCTTGTACCCCATCATCAGCCGCGCGCCAGACACCCTCGTAGGGATTGCAGACCGCATCAGGCGCGCCAATGAAGAGTCGCGTGGCTTCAGCGCGTAGAGAGGGGAGTACCGCATCTGCGTCTTGGGCGGTCGGTGCAGTGCCAGCAGGTGCCTCCGCGCCAAAATCATCCGGCAATCTGATGTCAAGCGAAGCAGCGATCTCCTTTGCCGCGTCATGCCATTCTCCCGACGCTACAGCCTGAGCAAGGGTTGTGTCTGGATAACGGAGCGAGAAAGCGAGAAACTCGCAAGCGGCTGTGCGAAGCTGCCAAGTCTGTGTGCTGCTGTTAGATTCCATGGTAGTGGTCCCTTCGTCTTCTTCTTGTGCTCCGGACGATGCCCAGAACCATTTGTAATGTACTGTGACGTGCAGTGATGTACAGGATTTGCCATTGCGAGTTTGATGGCGGGCGCGATGCGGTCGAGAATATCCCACGTAACCCACCTTTGTCAATCGACTGGAACCGTCTGAGGTGGTCACAAATCTGGCGCTGAGAATAGTTGTCGGGAGCCTTTGGAGTTTATTCTATCCTGCAAATAGAATAATCCTATGACAAATAATCCTATGACAAATGTTGATTATCATAGGACAAATTGATATATTGTCCGCTAAAGGGATCGGCCGATTCTTCTTTATCTGGTACGGGATTTCGAGGCTATGCGAGAAAGTTGCTTTGCGCTTCAGGAAACTTGGTGGATTCCATGTTCTGAGGAGGGTGGAGATAATGGCAGATGTAATGATGGATCTGCGCGAACCATCAGATACATCGAAACAACCTGGTCACCATATTCATTCGCGTCATTACTGACTTGCGCCCTAATGGATTTGGCGATCGCTTGATAGTCATATATCGTTTTATTACAGAAGAGAAGGAGGAACAATGGTTGAATCTGGAGGAGCAAGCAGCGTTCTCACGCGTCGAAGCTTCCTAAAGACAGCTGGTTTCCTTGCGGGTACAGTGGCTGTTGGCACGGCAGTTACTCTGCCGCTGAAGACACTCGCGGTAGACTCGGCGGAGTCTGGCGAAGATGATGGGCTCTACAATTGCAACTGCCGTTCGAACTGCATGGGTTCATGCAGGTTGCTCGCGCATGTCCGTGATGGAAAGATCGTGAAGCTTGAGCCAGGTGAGTACTCTGAGCCAGGCTATACGGGTGTTTGCCTGAGAGGTCTGACCTACGTCGACCGCATCTACAGTCCAACGCGTATTCAATATCCAATGCGCCGTAAAGAGGGTACCGAGCGCGGCGCAGGCGAGTGGGAACGGGTATCGTGGGATGAGGCAATCGCCGAGATTGCTGCCAAAATGCAATCATCAATAGAACAATATGGTCCGTCGTCAATCGTATTCGATGCTGCCTCCGGGCAATATGGATACATCAATGGCGTTTACGGACTTTTCCCACGTCTCTCCGCGTGTCTTGGCGCTGTGAAGACCGCTGCTTGCTATGACTATGCGGCTGGCCACGGTATCGATCGCGTATTGGGCACAGGTGACTGGAGATATTGTAACGAGCCAAACAGCGTGCTTGATTCGTCTCTTGTGGTGGTATGGGGAACAAATCCCGTATTCACACATCCACACAGTTGGCGTTGGATCCAATGGGCGCGCGAAAAGGGCACCAAGGTTGTTACCATCGATCCCATCAAATCGGCAACTGCGTATCGTTCAGACGAGTATGTTCAGGTCAATCCTGGTCATGATGGCTATCTGGCCTTGGCAATGTGCAACTATATCATCAAAAATGATCTGGTCGACTGGGACTTCATCAAGCAGAAGAGTAACGCTGCGTTCCTGGTTCGCGATGATACCAAGCTATTCTTGCGCAAGAGCAACTTCGTAGAGGTGCCTGTAGACCCCGCTACGAAGCTTCCTATCGATGACTTCTATGTCTGGGATAACGCGACAGGTGACATCGCCTTCATGAAAGACGCGATAGATCCTGCGTTTGAAGGCACGTTCACTACCAAGGATGGCATTGCCGTCACCACATCACTGACACTGTTAAAGCGCGAGTTGGAGCAGTATAAACTGGACGAGGCAGCGCGTCTTACCGGTCTTACTCCAGAGTTCATCGAGAGCTTCACAAGGCGTTTTGCCACAGAACGCGCTGTTTCCGTGAATATCACCTACGGTCTCGACCACTATCTGAATGGTTATCAGAACACCTGGTCTATCGCCATCCTCATGGCTCTGACAGGAAATCTTGCCAAGCCGGGTGCAGGATTCACAGGTGTTTTCACCACCCGTTACGCCCCTGAGACCCTGGGACTATGGATCACCAAGGAATATAAGCTCCTCAATGCCGTGATCCCGTTTGGCATCTTGCCGGAAGTGGCCTCAACGCAAACCCTCAATGGAAAGCCGTTCCCCATTAAGGTCATGATCTCTTATTGCTCCAACCCTGTGAGTAACCTGGGCGGTCAGAAACAACAGACCATCGATAAGTTGATAGCGAATCTTGACTACTATGTGGTCATCGATATGGAGCTCACCGACTCGGCTCGCTATGCCGACATGGTTCTACCTTCAAGTTCCTGGTACGAGCAGGAAGACATCCGTGCAGGTTACAATAATCCTTACACGATTTATCAGGAAAAGGCCATCGAGCCCCTTTATGAAAGCAAAACTGACTCCCAGATCGCCTGTCTGCTGGGTAGGGCTCTCGGCTTCGAAGCTTCGTTCCCCGAAGAACCGAATTTTGACGAACTATGTGCAATTCTCTTTAGCAATGAAGCCTCAAAGGCACGTAACCTTTCGCTAGAGCGTTTCCGCGAGGAGAAGTTCATCCAGACGACTGGCACCCCTGGCGGCTCGTACATCACTGGCCTCAACGAACCCTTCAGTACTGAACTCGGTCTCGTACGGCTATATACCGAGACTCCGAAGCCACGCCTGAATTATGGTCAGGATCTGTCGGCGCGTATCGATAAAGAGCGCATCGTCTACTATCAGGAACCGCTTGAAGCTGGGATTGATAATCCGCTCAAAGAGAAATACCCACTTGTGTACCTGCAGGAGCACTCACGTTTTCGTACGCACACCCAGTGGGGTGAAGTCGCCCTTTTGCGCGAGCTCGATCCTGAGCCGCTCGCAAAGGTCAACGGCATCGACGCTGAGGCGCGTGGAGTGGAAAGCGGAGACTTGGTTGAGGTCTTCAACGATCGTGGGCGCTGCGTTGTGAAATGCCTTGTAGACGAGTCGATAGCTCCAGGTGTCCTCTCCATTCCCAAGGGTTGGCAGCGCCATCAGTTCATCGAAGGCGGTTATCAGGAGATGTCCCAGCCTGGTATGGATCCCTATCCATCAGCTGCGTCATTCTATGATGCACGCGTCGATTTCAAGAAAGCTTAAGGAGGGAAATCATGCGCTATGGATTTGCTATCGATACGAAGCGTTGTATTGGCTGCCATACCTGCTCTGTAGCATGTCATATTGAGAATAATCTTCCAGAGGGTATCTGGTGGACCAGCGCTCTAACTGAGGGCGGAGAGTACATGGATACGCCCAAAGGGGTCTTTCCCAATACGAGGATGGGTTACATCACCCTTGCTTGTCAGCATTGCGAGAACCCAGCCTGTGTGAAGGTTTGCCCTGTAGGCGCGACCTATAAGGATCCCGAGACGGGCATCGTGCATCAAGATCCCGAGAAGTGCATCGGTTGTCGTATGTGTATGGCTGCTTGCCCCTACAATGGCGTGCGCTCCTTCAATTGGGAAGAGCCAAAGTTCCATGTTGGTCACGCGGTTGGTGACGCTGCGGCATTCACGCATCAGAAACATACGGTCGAGAAATGCACTATGTGTTACCACAGACTCGCCAAAGGCGAGCAGCCGATGTGCGTGACAGTCTGCCTCTCAAGGGCACGTTATTGGGGCGACTTGGACGACCCCGAAAGTGAGATCTCGAAAGTCATTCTCGAACGTGATTACAAGCAGTTGCTACCCGAGCAGGGTACCAATCCATCCGTCTATTACCTCGTTTAGAAAGGAGACGATAATGACTGAGAAAACAAGCACCAACGCCGTAAGCGTCTCCGAGAAGAGGAAGGGCTCCATGGCAGGTATCGTCGTTGCGGGCGTCCTTGCAGCGGCAGGAATAGGACTCTGGGTCTATCAGCTCATCACAGGCCTCGTTGTGACCGATATGCGCAACCTCAATCCCTGGGGTCTCTACATCACAAGCTTTATGTTCCTCGTTGGTCTCTCTGCAGGAGGACTCATTATCTCCTCGATACCGCGCGTCTTTGGGATCAAGGGCTATGGCGGTATCTCCAAGGTTGCTGTCTGGACGAGCATCTGTTGCACGGTACTAGCGATTGCCTTCGTTGTTATCGACTTGGGACAGCCGCTACGACTTTGGGAACTCTTCGCTTTCGCCAACCTCACCAGCCCATTGATGTGGGATATCATCGTGATCTCCACCTATCTGATTGTCTCTATTGTCTATCTTGTGGCGATGCTGCGTTATGAAAAAGGCAACGCCTCTGAGAGAGGGCTTCGTGTCATCTCGACAATCGCCCTCGTTGTGGCCATCCTCGTGCACTCCGTAACAGCCTGGATCTTTGGACTGCAGCAGTCCCATGAGTTCTGGAACACCGCGCTATTAGCTCCCTGGTTCGTTGTCTCGGCGCTCGTCTCTGGTCTTGCACTCGTGATGATCGTTGTTATCGCCTTGAACAAGACGGGCTACCTCAAGCTGGCAAGCGAGAACCTTGTCAAGATGGCGAAGTTACTGGGTACCTTTATTGTGGTCGACTTGTTCTTCTTAGGCTGTGAATTGCTCACAGCGGGCTTCCCGATGGGCAGTGGCGCAGAAGTTGTCGCTATGCTCACAACGGGCGCGCTGGCGCCATTCTTCTGGGCAGAGGTCATCTTCGGTGTTTTGGCCGCAGCTATTTGCTTCATGCCTTCGCTGCGTAAGGCGACTCCGCTCGTTGTCGCTGCCATCTTTGCCATCGCTGGCATTCTCCTCAAGCGCTTCGTGCTCCTCATGGCAGGTTTCCAGATGCCCAATATCGACATGGCGGGCGCAATGACAACCTATCAGCTCAGCGACCCTGCCCCTGGCATGATGACAAACTTCACAAGCCTGATCTATAGCCCGACGTTTGTTGAGTGGGGCATCTTCATCGGCGTCATCGCCTTAGGTGCTTTCATGTTGCTGGTGGGACTGCGTCAGCTCCCCCTTGCTCCCAATGAGAAGACCGAATAAGGTAGAACGGCAAGCGATAATCCTGTACGTAACGGAGCGGCCTCATCGCCGCTCCGCTTCTTTTGCAGAGAGGATTAACGCGCGGGATTCGCTTAGGCGTCAAGGGGTTAGCCAGATGCGAGACGGCGTTTATGGAGGTGAGCTATGCCTAAGAAGATACTGATAGCAACCATTGCCTTCGTGCTGTGCATGGGTATCTCCTTTGCTGTTGTATGGGCAGCGAGATCCAGTGAAGTGGGGCTTCCTCAGGCGATCACTGCCAGCAGTCTCTGCCCGGTCGCAGGCTGTGCGGCTGATGAGTGTCACGCCGCGGATCAAGCTCCGCAGCCAGACGGCACGTTCGAGATGCTCTGTCCGCGAGTTGAAGATTGCGCGAGTTCTCAGTGTCACGCGTGGACCGCCCTGACCAGCCGCTACAACACACCTGATGAATGGTCGATGAACTTATGGATACTGGCGCCCGTACTTCTTGTTATCGCGCTCGTATTCATTGTGAAGAAGATCTAGGGAAACACGGATATGAAGAACGCTTATAACCTTTGGATCGATGTAGTGGCACTTATCGTCTACCTGATAGTGGCTAACCCGATCATCACCGGGCTAGCGATACACGAATGGATCTCGCTCGGTGTCTTCATCGTCTTCATAGTGCATCTCGCGGTACACCACGACTGGGTTGTCTCGACGATACGGGCCGCCTTCAAGACACCATCCCTGGCAACAACAGGAAACCTTGTCATCGACATCCTCATCTTGCTGTTGTTTTGCCTCGACGTTGTCTCGGGACTCTTACTTTCACGTCATGTCTTGCCCGCAGTTGGTCTTTACGCAGAGGGCTATTTTATCTGGAAGCCGATACACGCACTTGTAAGCAAGGCGCTTTTAGCGCTGATCATCGTTCATGTGGTCGTGCACTGGAAATGGTTCGCGGGTTTGCTCAGAAGAAGGACTGATGGCAAAGGCAAACAGCCTTAGCAGCAACCACTCTCATCCAAGCGCGCTCATCCAAGTACTATTCCCATCCTAGTGTCACTCTCATTCAAGCGCACTCACCACCGCGTCTCTGACAATTTGTGGGAGCGCAGCTGGACCGCCTAAAAAGCGTACCTCGGTAATCGAGTCTTTGTTATTGCGGAGAACCGTCGCAACCTCACTATGAAGGCCGCTTGGTGGTGTGAGCAGCATCACCGAGTCACCCGCACCCTGCAGGGCACCACCTGAGAGGGCATCAGGGAAGTTGGCGCCTGTAGCGATGGCTACGCGGTTCCAAGAGAGGCCGGCAGGTCCAGTGCCATACTGTGCTACGGCTACCGATGTGAGATAGCGGTTATCGCCAAAAAGTCGATTCTCATAAAGCGAACCCAGCGCAGCCTGCACTTCCCAGCTGACAACCGTGGGCCCACCAAGTATCAGCGCGTCTGTGACACCATGCGAGCGCATCGTATCGATCAGTGCCGCATTATCTCCCTGGTTGGGATTGGCGAGATAGATGGGCCAGCCTTTGGCAGCGGCGATTGGCGAGGCGCCCAGCGCGTCAGGGAAGTTTGCCCCAGTGGCGATGAAGGCGGTGCCTTCGTATGCGCCGCCAAGTCGGCTGATGGTTTCTGAGGCGATCGCCTGAGCGGTTGCGTAGCGGTTCGCTCCCCAGATACGATCGACACTGGCACCCGCGATGGCATCCAGCTGGTTGTAGACATCCGCGTTGACAGCGCTCTCTCCACCTAAGACGATGACTTGGCTCGCGCCAAGGCGAATGATCTCGTTGCGTACAGCATCAGGGAGCGCGGTTGGGCTGGTGAGCAGGATTGGGGCGTTGAGCACACCAGCCAACGAGGAGCCACCGAGTGCGTCGGGAAACGCGTAGGCGGTAGCGATGATCACGTAATCTGAGTGATCAAAGCCACACTTGGAAACCTCAATAGCGGTATCGATGCGGCCTGCCCCCTCAAGTGGGACTATTGTTAGGTCTCTCGGAGTATCACCAATCAAGATCGTGAACGTTTGTTCAGTCACTCCACCGCGCCCATCACTTACCTGCACTCGTACAGAATAGGTGTCAAGAGGATAGTTTAGTGGTGGTGTCCAACTGAACACTCCAGAGTTAGAGATGTCTGCGCCTGCCGGATAAGACATCAGCATGAAGCTAAGTGGGTCACCATCTGGGTCGGTGGTGACAATCTGGAACTGGAGCAGTGAACCGAGCGTCGCTGTCTTGGTTCCGATTGTGTTGATCACAGGTGGCTGGTTCCCGCTTGCTGAGCCAACGGTGATAGTTACTGTGGTAGGCTCGGAGTAATAAGTGCCGTTATAGGCACGATAGATGAAAGTATCCGTACCGATGAATCCCGGGAAGGCATGGTAGGTGAACGATCCATTTGAGCTCAACGTGACATTGTCTGTTAGCGGATCGCCGGTAACCACCTGTATCGCAGTAAGCTCAAGGCCATTGGGATCGCTATCATTGGCAAGTACTCCATCGGCAGCACTTACAGTCAGATCTGTGCCCTCAGTGGTGTAATAATAGTCGCTATTCGCCACAGGAGCACCTTCCACAGCTGTGCCCGACAGGGTTCTAGCGGTGACATCTTCAGTCCAACCCGAGTAGTTGCCGGCAACATCGAACGTGCAAAGGTCGAACGAGTAAGAGGTATTTGGTTGCAGGTTCTCCACTGTCCAGCTGGTTGCAGAGGCTGGTGCCTCCTCACGGAATGGTCCATCCATGTAGATGCCATAGTAGCTGACACCACTCGTCGCGTCTGTCGATGCGTTCCAGGCAAGCGTGACCGAATAGCTGCCAACAGCGGTCACCCGTAGGTTAGTTGGTTTTGTTGGGGCCACAGTATCGAATTTATATGGCCACGATTTGCGTGCTTCAGTGTTGCCGGCAGTGTCGACCGACCAGTAATAGAGCGTGCGATTACCCTCGAGAGGCGTGAAAGGTTCAGAATACACGGTTCCCGCACCAGAGGAAGTGTACGAGTAGTACGTGGTACCAGGTTCACGCAACTTGCGGTCCAGCGTAACGGTAAGCTCTGGGTAGAGGATCCAGCCGCTGCCCGAATTGGCTTCATGGCTGGCCGTCAACAATGTTGTAGGCGGAGTGACATCGGGTTTATAGGGGTATGCCACAAAGAGATCGTATACTGCGTAGTTAAAACCGCGATCATAGATATCCTGTATCGTCCAGACTATCTGATCACCAACAACCTTGGGCTCCCCAACTCGATAGTTGCTGTCAGTAACACGTTCGATGCCGGTGGTGGGCGTCCAAGTGAAGATCTCGTAGTCGTCGTCTCCTAGTGAGTCTGGCACTTTTCCATAGAACGCGACACGGTCACCTGAGATAGCGGGGGCGTAGGCATTGTAGTCGTCAGGTACAATCTCTTGTGTTGGCGTTGAGGGCGTCCAGCTCCTCAGTGAGTAACCTGGTTCAGTCTGATTGTTGATTTGCCAGACAACGCGACTCTCAGAAGTAGCAATCGCTCCAAATTCTGCGATTAGCTGGGACTCCGCTATGCGTAGATGTCCGCCTGTTGGTGTCCATGTCCAGATGTCAGCGTAGAATGATCCCCAGTCACCATCAGATGCGATGTAGGCTACGCGGTCTCCAGAGGCATCGAAGTCCACGCTGACATCGTCTTGTGTCAGCTGTACTATCCCGCCAGAGGGACTCCACGTGAAGAGCTCATAGTCATAGCCCCCGTCAGATCCACCAGTATCTGTCCAGAAGAGGCGATTGGCGCTCACTCTCACGTCGCCGATATACAGGTCCTCAGCATCTGTCGTCACTTGAACAACACCGCCAGCAGGCGTCCAGGTGTAGAGTTGATAGCCTGTCGCCTCTGTCCATTCGCACCAGGCGATGCGATCACCAGCGATTATTGGTTCTGCTCTGTGGCTGCGCCAAGTAATGTCATCACCATATTGCAGGGTGCGGATCTCGACTGCACCTTCAGTTGGCGTCCACGTCATAATCGCGCAATGATCGAGGAAGTTCCCATAGAGATAGGCGTCAGAGTGGGGTGTGAAAAACCAGGCGATGCGGTCTCCTGAGACAACAGGTGATTCGTCATCTGAGTCATTTTGCGTGATCCGTACGGTGCCCTCATCTTCAGTCCAAGAGTAGATCTCGAGGTCCCAGGTGCTATATGCTTCTGGCGGGTACATGAATTGGCCGCCGGCGGACCAGACAACACGGCTCTCAGAAGTGTCGTAATCGTTTGAATAGATAATCCCATCCTCATTGTCGCCAGTCAAAGGCATGGATGTCCAAGCTGGGTCTGCCGCGCGAGCTGTCTGAGGAGAGATTGATGATAATGCCAAGAAGCAAGCGGCAATCGAAAGCGCTACCGCAATCAATCGCGCAAAGTGAGTGGTCAAGCGGAAGGGGCGAAGCATGGCAATCAGCTCCTCTCGGGCGAGGACTCTATTGGTATTGATATGATTGTACTGTTTTTGGGGTACATCTTTCAATTTTTGGAGTCTAGCTTTGGACTAGGTTAGGTCAGGTTAGAGATTAGAGCGGCAAGCTCAGATGTTTTTTGCCAAACGACTTCAAATTTGCAGGTGGTGCGAAGTTTTGGGACGAAAAATTGGCGTGAAAATGCACTATTTCAACTAGTGCGAAACTTGGAGCCTGATTTATCCTTTCTATCTTCGCACTAGTTGAATAATTGAACCGCGGTTGCAACCAACGCCGCAACCTCTAGAGCTCTTTATTCTTCTCGGCAACCAACGCGTAGATGAATGTCCCAAAGATCATGCCCAGCAGCGTGAAGAGTCCCAACAGCTTGCCTTCGCCAACCTGAGCCAGAACAGTGCCTGGGCAGGCTCCCGTTATCGCCCAACCCAGACCAAAGATGGCGCCTCCGATGACGGTGTATTTATTCAGCGGCTTTTTGCTTATCTTGATCTGATCACCCTTGATATCCTTATTGCCCGCACGTTTGAGGATTATCATGCCTATGGCGCCCGTCACAATGGCAGTGCCCATGAGAAGAGCGAGCTTGAGGTTCTCGCCTGTGAACATCTGATGAATGAAGTTATAGTCAGAGGCTCCAGAGCGGCTGAGCACGAAGCCGAAGAATATCCCAAAGAGTAAAAAGCCGATTCTCTTCAACATATCAGGCACCTCCCAACACAAACAGCCTGATCAGCCAGGTACCAATCACACCAAAAAGCAGGAAGAATATCGTGGCCACAAGACTCGACTTCTGAAAGGTGGCTAAACCGTGGATGCAATGCCCCGAGGTGCAGCCACCAGCCAAACGCGCGCCAAATGCCAACACAGCGCCGCCCATGAAGAACCAGAGCAGGTACGCGACTGTGGGCCAGTCTGTTTGTTGGGTAAAGAGACCCATTACATCGGTTGTCAATGCCATGCCAGAGACCCGAGCCGATAAAAAGCCGCCAATGATCATGCCAACGATGAAGATGAAACGCCAGTTGAACTTGTTCTTGAAGGTCTCCGTATTAAGCCAGCGCAGCTTTGTCTTTGGCAGGATGATCTTAACCAGATTGCCGTAGCCAGTGGAAACACCCAGCGCGGTATTGAGGAAATAGTACATCAGCGGAACCAGTAGTCCTACAGCGATGCCGCCCAGCCACCAGGGCCAAAGCTCAACGAAGAGGAAGTGCACAATACTCATATTCGCCCTCCTTCACAGTGGGATAGCCAAGGTTAATCCAAGCGGTGGTACCTCCGATGACGTTGATAACGTTCTTCATGCCGCTGAGATTGAGCATCAGGCTACTGGCCAGCAGGGAGCGATTGCCCGAATTACAGATAAACGCCACGGGCTTCTCGCCTATAAGATCTTGATAGTGCTTGCGCACATCGGGCGCGGGGATGTGCACGGTACATTGGATATGACCGCCCTCCCATTCGCTTTTAAGTCGAGTGTCAACCAGGTAGATCTCACCTTTGTCAAACCGCTCCTTAGCCTCAAAGATCGAAATACTCTCAATGCGCGCTGTTTCCAAGCCGCTGGCGGCATAGGCAGCCATACCTCCCTCTAAGTAACCCGCCACGTTGTCAAGTCCAACATTATAGAGAGCCTTCAGGGCGACGGGCATATCATGCGCTGTTTCCAAAACGAGTAACAACGGTGTGTTGGGCGGCAGGACCCAACCCGAGAACGTTGCGAAATTCCCCTTCAAGCTCAGGCCGTAGGCACCAGGGACATGAGCAGCAGCAAAAGCCAGCTGATCGCGAGTGTCGACCACCACGTGGCCGTTACGGCTGAGTTCGAGGAATTCTTTTGGAGCATAGCCAACGGGCTTGTTGAGCCTAGATACGGCTGGCGCGCCCTTCCTGTTGATCTCTGAGCAGCGGGAAAAATGATCTGGCGCCTCGGGCATGCCCTCAAGGAAACTCTTGATGAATTCTTCCTCGGGATGCTTGAGGATCGCGGCATTATGCAGCTTCTCTGTCCCAATTGTGGAAGACAGTTTTGACGAGAGGGCCTTGCCGCAAAGCGAGCCCGCTCCGTGAGCCGGATAAAGCTCGATGTTATCTGGCAGCTGTTCGATTCGGCGCAGACTTTGATACAGTTTTGCTGCCAGCTCCTCCTTGATATCAGGGAAGAGGTCAGGGCGTCCGGCATCGCCTACCAAAAGCGTGTCACCTGTGAAGGCAAGCGCTGGTTCAGGGCCCCTCTCGAGGTCAGAGACGATGAATATCGAGCAGTCAGGTGTATGTCCAGGCGTATCGAGCATTTTAAAGCGCAGGGTATCGATAACAAATTCCTCTTCATCTTTGAGCGCGTGATGTTCGAAGCTGGCATGTGCCTGCTCTGTGATATAGATGGTCGCGCCCGTAAGCTCGCTCAGCTCCACATGGCCTGAGACAAAGTCGGCGTTCAGATGTGTCTCAATGATTCCCTTTATTGGCAGACCAAAGGATTTCGCGATGTCCAGGTACGGCTTGACGTCGCGCATTGGATCAACAACCACACAGGCGTTCCTTCCGCCGATAACATAGGAGCATTGTGCTAGACCAGGGGTGTAGATCTGCTTGAATTCCATAGCTGTTCCCTCCTTAAGTGTTTGTCGATCATAACCATACAACAGAGATGACAAGCGATGCTAGAAGAGCTGCTAACAATAACATCACAGCACCAGTTCTCATAAAGCTCATCTTAGAGAATCCTGTACTGTTCATCACAACGAGTGTTGCTTGATGGGTTGGGATAACTATGCCAAGACTAGCACCCGCCGCAACCGCCATCAGCAACGCGTCGGCACTGATAGCCACCGCTCCTGTCATGTAGAGCTGGAGCACTAAAGGCGACATCAGAACAGCAGAAACTGAGTTGTCGACAAAGTTGGATATGGCAGCGGTCACAATCAAGACCGAGAGAATAAGCAGGAAGGGTGGCAGAGAGGCAACCAGAGGAAGAATAGGATTCGTGATTGCCTCGAGTGCTCCGATGCTACTCAATATATTTGCGATACTCAACATGCTGCC
>LSQX01271560.1_pt1 | contig 23542 bp, 20 predicted proteins | sample 654561 | NCBI WGS metagenome assembly LSQX01 (sample SAMN04489861, study PRJNA283612) | anaerobic digester metagenome | isolation source: 4 biogas reactors fed with cattle manure at either 37C or 55C with and... | place: Denmark: Kongens Lyngby | collected 2014
AGTGCTTTCTTGCTGATGATGAGCGTGATGTGCTGGTGTGCCCGGCGGGGCGCGAGCTGAGTTTCAGCGGTGAGTATCAGTATGGTAGCGGCAGATACAGACTCTACAGCGCCCACGGATGTGCGGGCTGTTCGTTTAGAGATCAGTGTGTGAAGTCTGGTCGGGGAAGCCGCCGGATCTCCGTAAGCTGCAATGAGCGAGCCCGTCATCGGATGCGGGAAAAGATGTCCAGAGAGGGCTGTAAGTTGCTCTACTCGCTGCGTAGCCGGATAATCGAGCCGGTCTTCGGGCAGACAAAGCACGATAGAGGCTTTAGAAAGTTCATGCTGCGGGGCATCAACGGCGCTACTGCGGAGATGTCACTGGTATTGTTGGTCCATAACTTGAGGAAATGCCTCAATAAGGCTCTCTTTTCGGCCTTTTTGACCCGGATCGACGCCGCTTTCGAGTCGCTAAGCTGGCATGCCTCCATAACGTGTCCGTGGAGCAACGGGCGGCGGATAATCCAGAGTGGCTCGTAGATGGTTTTGGGACAGCTTCCCCTTTTCCCGAAATAATCTAGTCGCAAAATCCACGGCGGGAGCAGGTCCGGTGACGTGATCCTGCGGCTTCGCGGTTGTTACCATTTGCATTTGGCGAAGGGATTGCGCGGGCCGGTGTCTTATGTATATGCGGAGGGCAAGTGATGATTAGAATAATGACCTATAACATTCGCGGCTCAATCGGCATGGACAACGAGATGTCCGTAGAGCGCATCGCCGATGTGATTCGAGATTCCAACGCGCGCGTAGTGTGCCTGCAGGAAGTTCACGCGCTTCGCAAGGTGTCGAAATTCACCGACCAGCCAATCGAACTGGCAAAGCTGTTGAATATGCGCGTGGCATTCCAGATCAACTACCGCGAAGGCGCGGGAGGATTGGGAAACGCGATTTTGACTACTCTTGAGCTGGATCATACCCGCTCGCATATCCTCACCAGCACAGGGGAACAAAGGGGGTTGCTCGAAGTCGGCGTTCGCGCGCCGGAAGGACCGCTGACCGTGTTTTGCACGCATCTGGGACTAAACGAAAATGAGCGGCTTACTCAGGTCAAAGAGATGGCGGCGCTGATCGATACGGTGAAAACGCCGAAAGTATTGTGCGGAGACCTCAATTCGCAGCCAAAACAAGCTCCGATTGTCGAATTGCTCAACTCTACCGGCCTCTATGACGCCGACCACGATGGCCCGAAAACTTTTGATTCGGCAAAGCCAAGCATACGCATTGACTACGTTATGCCCGACCCGTCGATTAAGCTGATGGGAACCAAAGTGATTACTACGCAGGCGTCAGACCATCTTCCTCTGATTGCTGATTTGAGCCTGCTATAAAGACTAAGCCCGTCACATCCGCGACGGGCTTAATAGTTTTTGGATTTGATACGCTCTTACGCAGCCCTTCTGCGGCCTCGGAAGGACTGGCGTTCCTGTATGGTCTCCTCGCTCATTTGCAGCGCTTCACGCTTTGGAGCCAGGTTTGTGCATTGCCGACATACCCATTCCGCCATAGAGGCCAAATGCTCCGGCACATGTGTTATCTCGTTTCCGCATCTCCTGCAACGCATTTTCTTGCTCTCTTTCTACTGCCAAGCCCATCCCACGAAGGGCTGCCCGCTGCAGTGTTGCAATATGGAACGTGACCTGCGTTTTGCAAGTGTCTTCTTAGTTGTAAATACCCTAAATTGCCTTCTGCTTAATATACGATATGGAAATTCTCTGCGTTCCGTGTAATATTTTCAGGATGTATGTTATCGGAGGATGCGGATGAGCTAGCGGAGTTCGTCGCGGAAGTCACGAGTCATAAGATCGAGGACGGTTCTCCGAGGGGATTTGCCCTCAAACAATACCGAATATATCTGCTCGGTGATCGGCATGGAAATATCTAACTTGCGGCTCAGCAGGAAAGCGGCCGCGCACGTCGGCATCCCCTCTGCAACCTGACCAAGTGAGCGAAGGCTCTCCTCAATGCCCATCCCCTGCCCCAGCATTCTGCCCAAACGGAGATTGCGAGACAAAGGGCTGGCGCACGTCGCCATCAGGTCGCCGAACCCGGAAAGCCCTATGAATGTCTTTTCATCCGCGCCCATAGCGACGCCCAGGCGTGTCATCTCCACAAGTCCGCGGGTCACCAGGGTCGCCTTTGTGTTGTCTCCATAGCCCAGCCCGTCAGATATCCCGGCTCCGATAGCGAACACGTTTTTTAGCGCGCCGCCAAGCTCCACTCCGGCGATATCGCTATTGCGGTAGACCCTGAGGCCGGGAGATGAGAATAGCTCCTGTGTTCGTATCGCGTTTTCAATTGTGGCGGATGCAACGACCGTTGCGGTAGGCACTCCATTGGCAAGCTCAACGGCAAGATTTGGCCCGGAAAGCGCGACGCAGCCTCGCCCTGCGCTATCGCCAAGAGTCTGTGCAATAACCTCAGAGCCGCGCAAGCCGGTACCGCTTTCCAGCCCTTTTCCTGCATGAACAAGCAGGGAATCCGAAGGCAGCTTTGTTTTGATTAACTCCAACACTTCTCGGACGCCGACGCTGGGTATGGCGATCACTACGGCCTCGGCATCAGCAAGAGCGAGGGAAATATCCGAGGTCGCGGTCACTGAATCGGGCAGCTTGATGCCGGGCAGGTATTGGGTGTTTTCGCGGTCTATTTCTATCGCCCGCGCAAGATCGCCCCTTCGCGCCCATAGCCTGACCTGAAAGCCTTTTTCGCCGAGCAGCGACGCAAGCGCAGTTCCCCAACTGCCGGCTCCGATCATCGCGATTTTCATAGTGTTTGCGCCCGATTATTCATTGATATACACCCGCGGCACGCGACCGGAGATGACGCAGAAGGTCTCGTCGCTTATCGTGCCTGCCCGCGCGGCGATATTATCCGCCCGCAGATAGTCATATCCGCCGCCCATAAGGATAACCTCATCGCCAAGCTGCACGCCATCTGCCTCGGTCACGTCGATTGTGATCTGATCCATGCATACCCTACCGACCACCGGAACCCTCACTCCCCTGACCGCAGCCTCCCCGCAATTGGAAAGCGCGCGCTGGTAGCCGTCGGCATAGCCTATCGGAAGCGTGGCAATTTTGGCAGGCCGTTTTATGCTGTGAGTGCGGCCATAGCCGATGGTGGCCCCGATATTTGCATCTTTGAGAAAGACTATTCTCGTTTTGAGGGTCATCGCCTGGCGTATGGAAAGCCCGTTCGGCATTTCAGACAGCGGACAGCCGCCATAGATCATAATGCCCGGCCGCACCGCGTTAAAACAGGACTCCGGAAAGGCCATCACTGCAGCGCTGTTGGCGGCATGTGCCATCGGCACGTTGATCGAGTGGCTCTTAAACTCACTTAGCACTTTCGTGAACGCGGCTATCTGGAGTATGGTAAACGATCGGTCCGGTTCATCTGCGCTTGGAAAGTGGGTGTAGACGCCTTCGACCCTCAAGCCCGGCAGCATTCGGACTATTTTCGTAAAACGCAGCGCATCATCCGGCATAACGCCGATTCTGCCCATCCCGGTATCGACTTTTATGTGAACTTCGGCGACTTTATTTTGTTCAACGGCGGCCGCGGACAACGCGCGAGCATAGGCAAGATCACATACTGCTCCTGCAAGGTCGAATCGGACTATCTCATCGACCGCATCCGGCGTCGAGCAGCCCAAAACCAGAATCGGTTCGCCAAAACCGGCCTCGCGGAGTTGAATGCCCTCCTCGACGGTCGCCACGCACAGCGCGGAAGCTCCGGCCTGCAGACACGCCCTGCTCACCTCGATTGCGCCATGACCATAAGCATTGGCCTTGACCGCGGGCATTACCCGGACGCTCGGTCCGACGCGACTGCGTATGGAGCAGATGTTATCTCTGATGGCAGAAAGATCGACCTCCGCCCAGGTTGGCCGCAGGTTTGTCATCTACGCCGTCCCTCCGCAACCACAGGGTTTCGCAGCGTTCCGACGCCTTCTACGATCACCTCCATTATGTCCCCGACCACCACCGGCTTCATACCCTCCGGCGTTCCTGTCGATATGATATCGCCGGGATAGAGCGTGTGATAGCGGGATATCCAGCTTATAAGATAGGGAACGTCATAGGTCATGCTGGCCGTGTTGTCCTTTTGGCGGGTCTTTCCGTTGACCCGCAATTCGACATCGACATGAAGCGGATCCGGCATTTCGTCCGGCAGAGTGATATTAGGCCCGATCGGACAAAAAGTATCGATGCCTTTGCTGCGCAGCCAGGGATTTGAATCCGCAAGGTCGGTTTTTTGAACATCGCGTGCGGTGACATCGTTGAGGCAGGTATATCCTGCGACATAAAGCAGCGCATCGTCCATTGGAATGTTGGAGCCTTTGCGTCCGATCACAACGGCAAGCTCCGCCTCCGGATCGACGCGTGTCAGCCAGTTTTTGTAGACTACCGGCTCATTCGGGCCAATGACGGACGTGACGGCCTTGCCGAATACGATCGGCTCTTCAGGAGGCTTCAGGCCGCTTTCTCGCGCGTGGGCAGGGTAATTGCGCCCGAGTGCGTAGATGGCTCCCGGCCTGGTAATGGGAGCGGTAAGTTCATAATCGGTATCCAGCAGCGCATCGGTCAGATCGTGATCTTCGAGCATGTCCTCGACTTCCGAAAGCAACTCCGCTCTGGCCATATCGAACCATATCAAATCGAACAGGCTCACAATCGGCGGAATGCCCTCATCGTACAGCGTCGACCATATATCCAGCGCCTTTTCCAGGTCTATTACGCCGCCGAGGTCCTCCCGCAATATACCGAAAGAGTTGTAGTCATCATCAGTGCGATAGCTTATCAGTTTCATAATGTCCTCTTTTTTGGCATCGGGTTGCAACAGCCGCAGTTAATGTCACAGGCCAAATATGCGCCTGGCGTTTGCGCCCAAAACCAGGGTCAGTTGATCGTCAGTAAGACTTGAGAAAGCAAGGCGTCCGATTTGCATGCGCGAATCCAGAAACGGCAGATCGGTTCCGAAAAGGGTTCTGTCCGCGCCCACTCCCTCGACCAGTTTTTCGACCAGATCGAGATTAGCCGTTGATGCCGCAAGGTCAAAATAGGCGTTGGAGACCTCTTTGGCGACCTCAAAGCACGCTCGCGCTCCATCATAACCAAACCCGGAATGGCCGATCAGGACTTTTGTGTTTGGATAGGCCTTCGCACATCTTCCCGCCGCGGCTACGCTGCACAGCGACCCGCCTGATTCGGCATGAGTGAGCACAACCAGACCGTGCCGGTCGGCAAACTCCCACGCCACACGGTAGCGGTCTCCGTCAATGGGATACCGGTGGCAGGTTGGATGATATTTGATGGCCGTCATACCCGCATCGAAGCATCGGTTCAGTTCATCGCGTAGCTCAGATTCCGGATAATTTGGGTTAATGGTGCAATAACCCAGAATCCTGCCGGGGAATGCCCGCATAGCCTCGATCACCTCAGTATTGCCGTCGCGATATTCCGCGCTTATCCCGGCGTGCGCTGTGGATATGCAGCTTTTGACGCCGACCTTGTCCATCACTCGAACCATATCGGCGGCGGTTCGCCACGGAATATTAAAATTGTGCCAATAGCCCAGATGAGTGTGGCCGTCTATTATCTCAAACGCCGTCACCGCCCGACCTTCGAGCGCCTCTTGCCTCATCTTTTGTCTGTTTTTGCAACTCATATTGTCCCAACTTTCGATTTTGTCACCACGGCAGCGCCATCTGCGCGGCTTCGCTTGAGTATAGCCTCCATACCACAGCCTCAATAGCAGCTCGAGTCATCTGCAAACGACGAGTGGACTCGGCCTCGGGAGACTTGCGGCTGGCGCGTAAAAGTATCATCATCTGCCGTCCCAGATAGACCAGCAAATCGTGAACTACGTCGGATTTTTCCGGAAACCCGGTGAGGCAGGTCACGACATAATTAGTCAGCTCGGGGAATTCCCCCACACGTAGTGATTCTCTTTCGAATATCTCAATACCTCGTGCCAAGTCAACTTCTCGTACGGAAACAGGGGTGGTGAAGCTAACTCGACGGATCGGCAGCGCCCGCAGGTCCTCGATTTCAAGCTGAGGCTGCAGTAGTTTGTAACCCGTCACCGTGCGATGAATATATTCGTTGATCACCCCAGAGTTCAGCAGGCACAGCAAATAGAGCATATCCATCCCCGGCGGCTCAAGCTCTACTGCATAAACCGACTGCGGAAATACATACCCTTTGTGTCTTCCTGAGACGCGATCGAGGGCCGCTATGACGTGAACGGAGCTTTTCTGGATTAGAATCTTTGAGCTATGATAGCGCCCTACGGGTTTGCGAACCCACGATTTTCTGACTGTGCAGCCCTCCCAGTTAATCTCGTATGGTCGGATGCTCTGCCCTCCCAGCAGGATCGGCTGATCCCCGCTTTCCGACATAATTGCGCTTTTGCCGACCTCCTCCCCTCTGAAAATCGTCTTTACATTGAGTTCGCGCAGCGGTGCGAATGGTTCGATATACTGTGACAAATCGACCTCTTCGCCGTGGATGCGTTTGATAATACTGCCGAAGCTGCCTTGTTCAAGCAGGTATAGGAATTCGCATCTTTCCTGTGCAGTTATCGTTGCCGTGCGAACCGGGACGGCCAATTCCGCCGCCGTACGCTGCGGGCGGGCGATAAAGCTGTTCCTGTCGGCGGTCTTGTCTATCCGCGCAGCAAGAAAGGTTGGTTCGGCGTTGGCCGAGTTGCGGCATATCGGCACCGCGTTTGCCACCATAGCATCAGGAAACGCTCCTGAAATATGCAATAGAGAGACCATAGACCATTCTTCAACCAGCCTGCGGCGAACATCCGCAGCGTTCTCTCTCACCAGCAGCGGGTCAGGCAGCGCCATCGAGAAATAACCGCCTGGCCGCACCAGTTTTTTGTCCATTATCTGTGAGATAAACATAAGGTAGGAGTCGGACTGACCGGAAGTGCGGGCCGGGCCGAGGCCGTTTTTTGATGCAATATATGGAGGGTTTCCTATTACCGCATCGAAACCTCCTGCGGCAAAAACTTCTCGGAATGCGACATGCCAGTCAAATTCTGCGCCATCGACACTTTGAGCCAGAGTATCGGCGCATATTAAGTTGGCTTTCAGATTGTCAACTATTCCCTCGGCAAAGTCTGCGCTCAACCAGACGCCATACCGGGCAATCTCTACCGCATAAGGGTCCACATCTACGCCGAATATGCATTCTGAGGCAATTTGTGCGCGCGATTTTTCGTCTGCGCCCAGATAATTGATCGCTCCTGTCAGAAAATCTCCTCCGCCCATCGCGGGGTCCAGCACACGAGGAGCCTGCACATTTTCCGCAAACAAACCCGACCTGCCCTTTATGAAGTGCTCAAAAACGCCTTCGACGATGTAATTTATCAGGCTCAGCGGCGTAAAAAAGACCCCGCTCTTTTTTCGATGCGATCGGTTTGCCTGCAGTTTGGATGTGGCTTTGTCCGGTTTGAATGTGAGCAGGTCCTGGTAGATGCCGCCCAACCAGGAAAGCGGCATAGTCTCAAAAAATATGTATTCGACGGGGATATTGTTGGAATTGAGGATCAGATGTGCGATGACGCCCGGCGTGTCGGCATCGAGGCTAAAATTGCCGCATGGGCGAAATATATCAAGGTTGGTGATGCGATACGCCTGCTCACAGATTTCATCGTAAAATTCAGGGTCTGCAAATATGGATTCAGCGGCTCTTTTGAGCGGATCGGAGGCTGATCTGTCGGGCGGAATCCTCTGAGCAGCCAGCATTACCGCAATCAGGCGAATAATGTAACGCAGCGATTGTGCACAGGCGTCGTGCGGCTGAAGTTGATCGCCGATTCGCACGTAAAGCTCATTGAGTGACGCCCGACACCCCGCAAAGAGCGCTTCAAGTGATCCCGCAGTGCGAGACCGCATCCGTCTACGCACCTGTCTCACCCGACCACGCGACCAGCCGTTGCAAATTGCCGCCTGCGATAGCCTGCTTGTCGGAATCGCTGATATCGGCATAAGTGATGCTCGATACCGCCGCTCCCGGCTCGAAGTTCGGCAGGTCGGTGCCGAATATCAACCTTCGGCTGCCGAATCGCGAGCAGATTGCTTCGATTCCTCCGCTGGGAACATAGTTCGATGTTTCAATGCAGAGGTGCTCATATCGTTCCATCAAAGGATAGAGAATCCTGTCGGAACGGTATGACGGGCGAAGCACTATGAGCCGAAGCTGCCGGAACTCGGCAAGGGCAGCGGCGATGTGGTCATAAGTGGTCTGCACAGCCTCCACCAGCACAGGCACGCGGTTGGCCTCCAATACCTCAAATAAGGAGCCGATACACCAGGGTTGGAGGCAATAGGAATGCAGATTCGGAAACAGCCGCACCGCTCCGACTCCATTTGCGCGCATATCGCAAACAAACTGTTGCGGGTCGCCGATCTCCCCGGTCGCCGTGGGCAGAGCCACCCAGCACGCAACAAACGGAAAACCCTCTATCTCTTTGAGCGTTTTCGGATTGCCCTCACACGGATGATGTTCTTTGGATATCGCCGAATAGACCAGCGCGCGGTTGATGCCCATTGGCTGCAGCCGATCCATTATCTCACTGCCCGTCGTCGGAGCGCCCTCCACCGGCACGCCGGGACGGCCTATCTGGCAATTGCAGTCGAAGAAGTCGAGTTTCATAGCCTGATTTCTTTCCGGATGATATACCCTCAGGGAGCGACACCGCCGCTCCCTGAATGTGTCTGATGGTATCAGCCTTTGAGTTCGTCGATATTTTCCATCACTTTTTCGAATGCATCGGCGATTTCGTCGATGCGCCCGCGATCGGCCAGCATCATATTCTGCGAGAGCCAAATGGATTCGTGGTCGCTCAATCTCTCACAATTGGCCAGATTCATATTCTGGTAATCCTGCGTCCTGCCATAGAACCTGCAACCCATCGGGCACTCGTCCGGGGACAGCTCGAACGTGCCGGCTCTATACAGAGGCAGATACCCAAGAGATGACGGCACGCCTTCGGCATTGAGGGCTTGCAGTATCTTGTCTCTGTGCACCCCATTCGTATCGCCGAGGGTATATCGAAGCGGGAAGATGTGATAAGCATGCGAAGTCACTCGCTCGTCGCGCTTCTGAGGAACTATGCCATCGATCTTGCCGATTCGCGCCGCCAGATATTGCCCGTTCTCATTGCGCAGTTTTGTCTCGGCATCGAGTTTTTTGAATTGATTGAGCAGAATCGCGGCCTGGAATTCGGTCATTCGATAGTTGCAGCCGAGCACGAGATGTTCGTACCAGGCTCCGCCCTTTTTACGTCCGACATTATGAATCGACCACGCGATATCAGCGATATCCTGGTCGGAGGTTATCACGATGCCGCCTTCGCCGGAGGTCAGGTTCTTGCTGGCCTGGAAGCTAAAGGAGCCTATGTCGCCGATGGAGCCTACTCCCCGGCCTTTCCAGCTTGCTCCGTGCGCCTGCGCCGCATCCTCGATCACTTTGAGGTTATGCCTGCCGGCGATGTCCATAATCGCATCCATATCAGCGGGCATTCCGCCTATATGAACCGCCATAATAGCCTTTGTTTTGTCGGTTATCGCGGCTTCGATTTGTTTTGGATCGATATTAAATGTTTCGAGATCGACATCAACAAATACGGGAATGGCGTTTGCCTGCACAATCGCGCTGGCAGACGCTATAAATGTATAGGGAGTGACGATTACCTCGTCCCCGGCTTTGATTCCGACCGCCTGCAGGGCGACCAGCAGGGAGATAGTGCCGTTGGGGACGCATACTCCGTATTTGGCTCCCTGATACTCCGCAAATGTGCGTTCAAACTCCGGGACCTTAGCGCCTCCGACGCTCCACCAATGGCCACTGCGAACAACATCCACTACAGCCTGCACATCAGATTCGTCCCATATCGGCCAGCCAGGATACCCTCCGGTGACGGCTTTGCTGCCTCCGTTGATAGCCAGTTTACTCATTGATCTCCTCCACCATCGATTGTCAATCAGAACATAAGGCAGGTCGAATCCCTGCCCGGATATTCCTTGTACTATAATACAATGTCTTCCTTCTATGCAATTAACAGAACCCTCAGCAATCTGGTAATGTCTACAGCAATCACTGTGGCTGAGTCAGGGCATAACGTATATGACAACGATTGACGCGCCCGGAGAGGCAAACATTAAGGATGTGCCGGGCTGCCGAAACGAAGTTGCCATAGATCAGAGGCTGTAGTTTGGCGAGAGAGCCTCACGGTGACACCGATAGGCCTTGTGCGACGCGGACTCTGATCTGAGGCAATCTCCTCTTACGGCGGCTCGGCGCCCAATCTGAAACGGGCGTTGTGGAGCAGCCATGCCATCAGGATGCTGCTCTATCACGGAGGAGGCCGCTAGTCATGGTTATAGCCGAGGCAAAACAATTTCTCGGAAGACACTGCGCAGTTACGTTCCGCGATAAGCGCGGCGACGAGATCACTAAGAATCTGCACCTGCAAGATGTTCAATTCGTACCGCTTTATGGCGCGTATTTGATAGGCGATATCGAAGATGTCTGCCTTGATCGAGTAACCAGCATAAGCTCACTAGAATAGTTCGATCCACCCTCCCGTCCCTGCAAGCAGCGGGCCTGGAATTCTCGATTGCGCGAGAGCCGGCCCGCTGTTTGTGCAATACTGGTGAAAGTACGAGTTTTTTGTTTACATGCAGGAAAACCGGGGCGATACACTAAATTCATTAGTAGGAGACAGGGTAACAACTCACTCTTCGTGAGTGGTTGCAGCGGCTGGCCTCTGTCCCAGTCGCACAAGCTATGTCATTTCGAACGAAGTGAGAAATCTGCTTTTCCGTAAATCGCGAAAACTCGAAAGAAGCGAAACCCGGAAAAGAGAAGGGAAAAAGCAGATTCCTCGACATTTGCCTCGGAATGACAATTTACTTGACGCATTCAAGTGTAGTGGATGGCCTCTGTCCTAGCCTAGTCCGAGACGGAGATCGGACACTACGGACAGGATTACTCATCATTCGTGGGCTGTTACGAGACAGGCAGAAATTTGGTGTCTTCGGTTTTTGTCTGTACGACATATTTCGTATTTTCTTGGGACAACTGAAAGGGGCAGACTATTGGATAAGGTCAGATTCGGCATCATCGGCTGCGGCGTTATTGCGCCGTTGCACGCACGAGGCATAATCGAAACGCCGGAAGCACAGCTTGTGGCGGTGTGCGATGTAATCGAGGAGCGAGCACAGAAGTTGTCCGCCGATTATGGCAACCCGGCAGTGTATACGGATCACATCAAGATGCTCGAAGAGAGCGGAGTCGATGCTGTATGCGTGTGCGTGCCCAGCGGATTGCACGGCCCTATTACTATTGATGCGGCCAAATATGGCAAGCACGTTATGTGCGAGAAGCCTGTAGAAATCACCTTGCCCAAAATCGACGCGATGATCGATGCATGCATGCAGGCCAACGTGAAACTTGGCGTCATCTTCCAGCGGCGCACATCCCCTATGTGGAGCAAGATCAAAAAAGCCGTGGATGATGGGCTGCTCGGCAAGATGGTGCTTGGGGACGCGTATTTGAAATATTACCGCTCACAGGAGTATTATGATAGTGGTGACTGGCGCGGCACGTGGGAACTCGACGGTGGCGGGGCGCTGATGAACCAGGGAGTGCATTGCATCGATTTGCAGCGCTGGATTATGGGCCCTGTCGACACGGTATATGCGCAGGCGGATCACCTGTTGAGAGATATTGAGGTCGAAGACACTTGTTGTGCGGTATTGAAGTTCGCCAGCGGGGCGTTTGGAGTGCTGCAGGGAACGACATCTGTCGTAGGCATGAATCATAAACTCGAATTCCACGGCGATAAGGGGACGATATGCGTGGATGGCGAAACGATTACGATGTGGAAAGCTCCCGGCCAGACAGAAGAGCCGGATGATATGGAAGACACCATAGGCTCGGCGGCCGCAGACCCGAAGGCTATCTCCGGCCACGGACACACAATACAGATCCGAGACCTCTGCCTGGCAATTATAGAAAACAGAGAGCCGATGATTGGCGGCGAAGAAGCCCGCAAGGCAGTCGAGGTCATTGTGGCTATTTATGAATCCGCACGCACCGGGCTGCCGGTCAAGTTAGGTTGATGAATTGAGTATCACGCACAATTCTAATAAGGACAAAGAAGCAAGCAAACTGTCGAGCTTGATGAAGCAGGCCGACTACCTGGCGCAGCAGGGGCTGTATGATGAGGCGATCGCTGAGGTCAAGAAAGCGATTGCTATATTTCCGCACGAGCCTGAGTGCAGCGTGCAGTTGGCGGACCTTTATCGCGCTCAAAAGAAGATCGGCCCTGCGATAGAGGCAATGAAAACTGCGGTGCATCTGGACCCTAACAATTTAATTAACCATGAGCAGCTTCTTGAGGCATTATTGGATGTTGAGCGTTATGACGAAATCATCAAGCGCGCTCGCAGGATGCTGAGAACTTTCCCGCGCAGCCTCTATGCGCGGGATGTTCTGGCTATTTCGTATTTGCAGAAGGGGCAGATAGATGAATCCCTGCGCCTGGTAAATGAACTTATCAATTTTTCTCCGCGAGACCCGTCATATCAATTCAGAAAGGCGGTTCTTCTGCAGCAGAAGGGGCTGGTGAAGGCTGCTATGACGGCTTTCAACCTGACGCTGGAGTTGGACCCTCGCGGGGATCTGGCAAGCGCGGCGAATGAGGCGCTGGCTTCACTGGACAGCTACCAGCTTGGGCGCATATTGGCAATTGCTTCTGAGGATGTGGTGTTCCGCACGAAATTGATGCGTGACCCTGAAGCTGCGCTAAAAGATCGCGGATATGCGCTGAGTCCGAATGGGATCGCGGTGCTGCGAAATATGGATGTCGATCAGTTGCCGGGGGATAAAAGCTACAAAACCTACCACTGACAACGTCATGCTCTGAGCAGGATTTTCACCAGGATAGTAATGCCGAGAACACCGGCCAGAAATATGCCGACCAGCACGGCTGAGAATATCACTATTCCCCTTCGGACACGATCATCGGTGTCGGCTGCAGCCCTGATCGAGTCCACTATTTTACCCGCGCTGAGATAGTCCTCCACAAGCTGCTGACGATTGACGTAGATCGGATCGAGCTTTACGGCTAATTGCATGTGTTCTGCGGCTTTATCGTACTGTTCGTTTGACCGATGAATAGCCGCGGCCAGAAGATGACACTCGCTTCGATTGGGCCATCGTTGGAGCGCAGGTTGCAGGCTGGCTAGGGCCTTGTCAAGCAACTCGGCCTCCACATAAGTCATAACCAGACGCATGCGCAGGCGATATGAATCCGGGTTCAGGCGCAGGGCTGCGGAATAGTGTTGAATGGCGGCTTCGTGCTGGCCTATCATTGAATACGAGCGGCCTGCGGAATAGCGCAAATAAGGGCTGTCGGGATGTGCGGATATCAGTGCGGCATAAAAAGACTGCAGTTTCTGAGCGTTTCCCCTGATGCTTCGTATGATTTCAAGGTCCCGTCTCCAGGCGTCGCCAGAGAGATTCCAGTCTGAGTTGCCATCGTCGATAATCGCCGATGAATTAACGGAAACATTTTCTCTGTCCCTGCCCGACGACCCTTTGCCCGACCAGACGAGCCTGCCGATTCCCCTCTGGCGATTGTATGGAACCGATCTCATCCATCGGGATACGGCGTCGTTAGTCAGGCACAGATTGCGCGCCTGAGATGCTATGATATATGCCTTGTTCACATCGGCCTGGTCGGATTCGCAGCCGGTGCACAGTCGCAGGGACTGATCGATCAATCGAAGCGCCTGCGCCGACACGTCGCCATAAAACTCCGCAGTTTTGGGAAGCGTTATATCCAGCTCGGAGGCTATCCACTGCACCGCGGTGTCGATGGTGGCAGGGATTTTGGTGATTCTTGTATGAAAGGTTTTTTGTCTGTGAAAAGTGGGATCGGCAGCGGAGTAGATATGCAACCGGAACCACAGGCTCGTATCATCGTTGGGGTGGACAACGCCTCTCACAAGATAATTGACACCGGTTTTGCGGGCAAGGCTGCTGTTGGCCGGCAAGTCGGCAAGCCCGGCGGGAATTTTCAGTCTGTCGAGCTGCACGCAATCCATCATAGCTCCGGTATCCACGACTCCGGCGTCAGATGTGCGGCTCATCGTCCATCCTGCAAGCTCTGAGATGACGTGAGTAAACGCATCGGGCTTTCCGGAGAGAGGCAGAAATCCGATGATCTCTCTCTGCGCCGATTGCACCGCCCCGGGTAGCAGGGCTAGACATAAGGCAATGACCAATATCCGTGCGCGCATATCGTTGGTTGTCCGTCACCAGAAAAATGTCTTTCAATTCAAAGACGCAGCTCATCGATGCTCAGTTCCCATTCATCGCAAAAGAACTCGTTGCACGGACAATTTGCCCATCGACTTCCCTCTGTTGCTGTAGTGTCGTATAATAGCTGAGCAATGGAAGTAATACGCAAATATAAAATGCCGAGAGAGCTGCCGATTCTGCTGTTTCTGATTGCAATGTGCGCTGTGCTGGCGACGACGAAGAGCACTTTTTTAAGCTCCGACAACCTTCGCGCGATGGGAACCGATGCGGCGGGGATAGGCATATTGGCAGTGGGTATGACCGCGGTTATTATCACCGGCGGCATCGATCTCTCGGTAGCCGCGATGCTGGCGCTCTCTGCCCTGGTGGGGGGCGGGCTGATATCCGGCGGGCAAACGGCGGCAGGATGCGGGGCTACCCTTGCAACGGGAGTCGCCTGCGGAGCGTTCAATGGCGGGCTGATAACGCTCGGTCGAATGCCTCCGATCATTGCCACCCTGGGCGCTCTTTATATAATCCAATCCACCGCGACCCTCTACAGCGGCGGGCAGGTTGTGTATATAGACAATCGCCTTTCGCTGCTCGGAGGCGGATTCGTTCCGCTTGTGGTGACGCTGATGGTTTTTGTCGCCGGCCATGTGGTGATGAGATTTACCCGGCTGGGTCGACATGTTTATGCGATTGGCGGCAATGAGGAATCCGCGAGGCTGGCGGGAATCAGTCCTGCTAGAATCAAAATGGCGGTTTATATGGGAGCCGGGCTGCTGGCAGGGCTGGCGGCGCTGGTGACTATGGGGATCAATAATACTTTCCAGGCCAACGATGTTTCTGACTATATGCTCGGCGCAATTGCAGCGGTTGTTATCGGCGGAACCAGCATTATGGGCGGAGAAGGCTCAGTGCCGGGGACGATGATAGGGGTTGGAATAAGCACGGTACTTCGCAACGGGGCTATTCTGGTGGGTCTGGACGCGCGATGGACACAGGCGGTCATAGGAGCGGCGATCGTTATTGCGGCGATTGCGGACAGGTTGCGGCGCAGATGAGGCTGTTGTATACGGTAAAAGAATCCCCGGTAATCGTGCTGTGCGTGGGATTGTTCGTGTGCTTTGCGCTGTGGGTTCCCAATTTTGTGGATGGGTTCGGAATCCTGGACGACGTAAAGCAATATGCCTCCTATGCTATTCTGGCAGTGGGATTAACCCTAATCATAGGCAGCGCGGGAATCGACATCTCGGTTGGCTCGGTATTGGGTTTTTCGACGGTGCTGTTTGGGTGCGCGATGGCCAGAGGAGCGGGCTTGTTGCAGGCTAGTCTGCTTGCGCTGTTCGCAGGAACCGTTTGGGGAGCTATCAACGGGTTTTTTGTTGCGAAAATCAAACTCCAGCCCATCGTTGTCACCTTAAGCTCGATGGCGGCCGCACGCGGGCTTGCCTATGTTATCGCCGGTCAGGGGATATCATCTATTCCGCTTCCGGCATCGGCGTCCGGGCTTGTGAATATGACTTACGGCTCCTATGCTCCCTTGTTGCTCGCATTGATAGTGGCAGTCGGCGGGTGGCTGCTGCTGGCCAAGACGCCGCTGGGCAGATATATACTTGCGGTGGGCAGCAATGAGGAAGCGGCTCGGTTCTCAGGGATCGATGTGGCGGCTACCAAGTATTCGATCTACGTAATCACCGGATTTCTGGCAGGGCTGGCAGGGATAGTGACTGCCGGGATGATGAACACAGCCATAACGGACGCCGGTTTGGGATATGAGTTCGAGGCCATAACCGCCGTGTTGATCGGAGGAACGAGCATATCGGGGGGAGAAGCTACGGTATTGGGCAGCATTCTCGGAGTCGTGGCGGTGTCGCTGCTGAACCGCGGGCTGGGATTGCTGGGGATCAACGATCTTGAGCTATGGCGAATGCTGTGTCTGGGAGTGATCCTGATCGTATCCGTATTATTGGATCAATTGCGAAAGCGAGCAGCGCGCATATCTGCCAGGGCGCAGGCTGCATAAGTTACTGGAGGCTGAATATGATAAAAAAGTTGACGACAATGTGTGCTGTGTTGCTGGCTCTGATAGTCGCGCTGGGCGGCTGTGGCAAGCCTGAGGAAAAGTCGTCCAAGCCCGGCAAGGACAAACGCACGATCGTATTCGTATTTAAGCTGGTAGGCATCCCCTACAGCAACGCCTGTCGCAAAGGAGCGGAGCAGGCCGCCAAAGACCTCGGAGTCAATGTCGAATTCACCGGGCCCGCGAAGGGTGGAGACGTCTCCGGCCAGATTCGCATTATAGAAAATCAGATATCGCGCGGCGTGGATGCTATCGTGATCTCCCCTAATGATCCCAACTCGGTTAAACCGGTGATCGAGAAGGCGATGGCGAAGGGGATCAAAGTCTTTACCTGGGACTCCGACGCCCCGGATACCCAGCGCATTTTCTATGTCGCAGCGGCGGATGACGTTGGAATCGGCAGCGACATAATGGATCAACTCGCAAAGGATATGGGCGGCAAGGGCAAGGTTGGAATTATGTCCGGCAGCCAGGGCGCGCTGAATCTTAACCAGCACGTAGACGGCGTGCTTGAGGCTCTCAAGAAATATCCTGACATCAAGCTTGCCAAACCGCTGCTCTACAATAACGATCAACCGCAGCTTGCCCAGTCGGGTATGGCGGGCCTGCTGCAGGCTCATCCTGACCTCGGCGGCATCGCATGTGTAAGCTCCCCGGGCCCTCCGGGCGCTGCGCGCGCCGTAATCGCCGCAGGCAAGACCGGCAAGGTTAAGATATGGGGATTGAGTCTGCCCAGCGAAAACAGGCAGTATCTAAAAGATGGAGTTGTCAACGGCCTGATCCTTTGGGACCCTGGCAAACTGACCTATCTGACCGCGAAACTGGTAAACGACTATCTCGACGATATTCAACCCGTAGACGGCAGTGTGATCGAGGATATAGGCAAGTTGTCGGTCTCCGATGACGGCGTCGTTATTATGCCCGGCGTCGTTATCACCAAAGAAAACGTGGACGAGTTCGACTTCTGATACATATATGGGGCCGGCTGAATCGTCCGGCCCCTGAAATATAATGTATCCTCAATACCTGTTCCTCATCTCATAAACATACCTCCAAGCGCAAAACCGGCAGTTGTACGAGTTATCCGCCGCGTTTTATATCCCGACAATTTGTAATGTAGCAAATTGTACCCGGTTCAGCCACCGGGAGCGCTTCAGCCGGCGCACGACCTGAAATAAAGAGAGGAACGCCTTGAAAAAGAAAGTGCTTGTGGTAGATCCCAGCCTCTACTCCAGAATGATTTTACGTGACCTGCTTGCGTGCAACGGATACTCCGTATGTGAGGCGTCTTCCGGCGCGCAGGCGATTGAGACCTTCAAGAAGGTGCTCCCTGATGTGCTTATGGTGGATGCAAACGTGAAGGATATGGATGGCGCACAGGCCATCGAAAACATTCGTCGCGACCATCCCGGCGTTGTGGCTATTATATGCGCCTCAGCGGGACAAAGAAGCGTGGTATCCCAGGCTTTCAGCGCGGGAGCTACCGCGTTCTGCGCCAAACCCTATCGAGAGAAAAGCATTAAAGATACCCTTCGCAGCCTCAATCGCCAACCGGTATTCTGCTAGCCAAAACATATTGATTCGCACTACCCTACCCTACTTGGAACTGCTGCGGGATACCCTCCACCGCAGCAGTTCTTCTTTTGCAAAGGTCAGTCGATATCGGTTATCACGAGCTTGTTTTTGTCATCGATGCTGATATCGTAGGACTTGCCGCGCCATTGCACGCCCGTCACTTTCAGGCTCTTCCATTGGCCGGGCAGGCACGGCGCATAGTTCAACTCGGAGGCATCCGGATTGGCCGGGAAATAGTCTATATTTATCCCTGCCATGCCGAGGAGTATGGACTGAATCGGCCCCGCGCAGCCGGTCAAAAAGCAGTAGTTAGTGCGTATATCGCTGGAGGTTTCGTTGAAATAATTCAATCCGCCTCTGAGGTATGGCTCATAGCAGCGTTTGAATGCATCGTATGCCTTGTCGCAATCGCCGAGCCTGGCATAGATAACCGAATGCGCGGAATGGGTCATCGCCGGGCCTTTGGGGCCGACTTTCGGGCCGTAATAATCGAGTGTATTGCGATATATCTGCTTCATATCCCTGCCCGGCAGCGTAAATTGCAGAGGGTATGCGAGCAGTTCGGTATCGGCTTGCTTGGCCATGTGCCCTTTGTCGTTGTCGTGCGCTATGAAACGCTGGCCCTTTTCATCGAATGGGATGTATAAAGAGGCAGCTACAGTAGCCCACTTCGGATTTTTCGGTTGTTGTGACTGTGCGGCCGCAAGTTCGGCTATTTGCAGGTTCATTTTTGCAATAGCGTTGGTGTAGGCGTTGTTATCGACGAACTCGGCGTTTTCATCGGGCGGCACTATCTGCCTGATCTCATATCTGCCGTCATTTAATACTACTCTGCTGACCCAGTAATCGGCGGTCCCCTTGATTACAGGGTAGCCGCGGGTCCTCAGCCATTCGCGATCGCCGGTGGCGAGATAATACTGCCATTGGGCAAGGGCGATGTCGCCGTTGATATGCCTCTCGTTGCTGTAGAGCAGACCGGCAGGAGTATCCTCTCTGCCGGTTTCCCCGCTTTCCCACGCATATTCCGCTCCGGCATATCCATTAGCCTTTGCATTGGCCAAAGCTCCCGAAAGAGTGTTGTAACGATAGTCGACAATCGAACGCGCAAGCTCAGGGTATTGGAGAAGCAGCGCGGGAAACATCCAAATATCCGCGTCCCAGAATATGTGTCCGGAAAATGAGTCCGCGGACAGGCCCATCGGAGGAATGCTCCACTGACTGCCCTCGCGTACGCTCTGCAGTAGATAGAATTTGCAGGAGTTGACCGCCTGCTGGTCTTTTGGCGAGCCTTCGATTTGAATGTGGCGTTTCCAAAGCTCGTCCCAGGCCGCTTTGTGCTCGGAAATGAAAATAGCAATAGCGTTTTCCGAGCTTGTACGATTCCAACCCATCACCAGTTTCGCTTCATCGCGTGCAGCTTTGCCGACCTGGTCTGGGTCGCTGCCAGCAAAAAGCGAGGTGAATCTGTGCAATTCAACAGGGCTGTTGCGCTCTACCCGGCACGTTTCGCTATAAATCGGCGCCAGGGTAATTGATTGCGGCGCTGAGCCGATCTTTAACAGGTTGGCGGAGCTTATGCCCACAAATAAGCCCGTCGAACCGATTTCATAAACGTAACCTTCTACTGAGCCTCCTGTCGCTTTGGCGACCTTTGGACTCTTTGCAGATGGAATACTTGTAAATACAGGAGAATAGTTCTTCGGTAGCGAGGAAAGATACGCGAGCTTGAGCACGCCCTTGAAATTTGGTGTAACGGTCGCTTTTAGCAACGCCGAATGTGGCCTTGCACGGGAGATCATAAATTCGATCTTCCCCTTTAGAGTCTTGCGGCCGGCTCTCCAGGTCGCGTGAGTGGTAAGGATTCCTGTTCTCAAATTGAGGACCTGCTTGTATCCGGCCCGTTTGTCTATGCAGAATTGCGTCTCGCCGTCGTAGAATCTCAGGTCGCTCCAGGTGTGCACAGGAACAATTTTCTCATCTTCGTAGACCCCCGCCATAAAACAGGGCTGCAGAATCGTTTTTTCCCGGCCATAGTCGTCTATTATAGTCTGACTGCCGACCCCGCTTCCCATTATCCTGGCGGAGATAAACCCGTTGCCGAGGTAGGTTCCGGCTTGATTGTCAGGGTCATAAGATACGAGCAGCCACGGGTCATCGTTGGGAGCCTGAACGGTCTTTTTCTGATGCTTTGGCGCCAGAAACAGTGTAATGGCGATAATCGCCGCCAATACCGCAACTAGCGTTAATGCCGTGCGTACACCTCTGTACATTGTTAAACCTCCTTGCGTGACCCCTCTTTTCTTGCGACAAAGAATACGCGATCTGATCTGCGGGTTGGTTTGCGGAAACGATATGCATGCAGTATCTCGACCGTAACAAAGCCCGCGTCAATGAGCATTTGTTCGAGTTCCTCCAGCGAATGTCCTCGCTGCAAGTGCACTTCCTTGAACTGGCGCGGCTCCCCGTTGTCAAGGACCTCGAAGGTCATGTTTACAGTGCATATACGCGTCTGATGGTCGTATTCGCTCGACCAGATGTAGTGCGGATATCGACCGGGGGCCAGGTTCGCCTGATCGAAAAAGTGATGAGCGAGCGCATATATAGTGTTGACGTCGAAGATAAAATATCCGCCATCAACCACGTGTTCCCCAACCCGCTTGATCGCTTTGCCAAGGTGGTCTACGTCGATTATATAGTTCAGGCTGTCGAACAGGCTGATAGCGAGATCGAACTTACGATCCAGGTTAAGTTCGGCCATATCCTGCACCAGATAGGTCACGGAGCTGTTCTTGGCATTGGCTGCCTCTATCATGCCTTCTGAGATGTCCGTGCCTACCACATCGTATCCGCGACCGCTAAACACCTCGCTGACATTGCCTGTCCCGCAGGCGGCGTCAAGCACACTATGCGCGGTGAACTGGACTCGCTCGAGCAGGGCTTCGACATAGTCGACCCAAAACCCATACGGCACGCCCATCATCAGGTCGTCATAATATGGCGCGATTTCGGTAAATTGATCGTTAGACATATCGGCTCAAGTATATCAGAAAAATGGATGCAGGCAAGGGTTAATACTCTTAAGTGATTTAGGATGCCTTTTCATATCCCTGGACAGGCATATATCAGGACACCGACACGTAATTATGGCCGGGAGGTTAATCCCGGCCATCACATAGAAAGATAGGAGAGGAAAGTTCAGCCGGCGTCAGCTTGATCCCGATTACGGCGTGCTGGCAGGTCACAATTCGCGATTAGGACATGCTGGCTCCGGGGCTAATTCTGCGGGCAGGCAGTTTATAAATCATCCCCGGAAGGCTATATGGCTCTGAAATACTCCGCCTAAGTTTTCTGGGCCACACTGTCCATACACCGGCTATACTTATAATACCCCGATTCATACGCTCAGACCATTAGCTCAAAGCCGTATTTTTTTGGTGCACTCAGGCATTACATCCAGGTAGTACTAACGTATTACTAGAGCCTGTTTTGTGCGGCATTTATGAGTAAAATCCCTATGAAAGCAGCTTTTGCACCGATTCAATTTCGCTCAGAGTGCCCATAACTATCAACTCATCGCCGGCTTTTATTACAAAATCGGCGTGGGGATTGGTATGCAAAGCCTCTCCCTGACGCCTTATTGCCAGCGGCGTCACACCGCAGCAGACCCACGGGTTCATCTCACTTAACGTCTTGCCGACCCACTTTGAGTTCTCCCCTATCACCGCAATAGCCATCTCGGTTTCGTCGCTGTCCTCGTGCACCACAAGGTCAAGGATGTCCATAACTTCGGGCTTTATGACCGCCGCCGCCATCCTGCGACCGCCGAGAACATAGGGAGGCATAACCCTGTCTGCCCCGGCATGGCGCAATTTGTCCTCGTTTTCTTTGAGAATAGAACGCGCCACAATGAAAAGCCGGGGATTCAAGACTTTTGCTGTGAGAACAACGAAAACGTTTTCTTCATCGGTTGCAGATACCGCTATAAGTCCCTTTGCCTGAAGTATCCCCGCGCTAAGCAAAACGTTGTCCTCGCTTGCATTGCCATCCACATAGGGTATGTTGTTGGCGCGCAGTTTCGGCAGTTGTTCGGGATTGGCCTCGACTACAACGCACGGAACTTTGTACCTTTGCAGCTCTTTTACAATCTGCTGTCCCATGCGTCCATATCCGCAAATGATGTAGTGGTTTGACATTGATTCGATTAGTTTATCCATAGCTTTCCTCGTGATCGCAACTTCAGCTTCTAAAACAAGATCCGCTGCTTGAATTGCGGAGTCTCTGAACGGACGGAACAAAACATCGGCCAAAAGCCATAATCTCTCGTCCGGATTATCCGTTGGCTCCTCGACCGCACACGCAAACGGCCCGGCATAACCGGCCTCGCGAAGCGTTCGAATTATACCGCTATTGAGCCGATTATCTCTCAGCGAACTAATTACCCATTTGACAGTCGATAGCGGGAGTGAGTGCACAAAATCCGGGTCTTCGGCATCCCCAAACAGAGCGTCACGACCTCTTTCTCTCCAGGTTTTTACCGCTTCCGGGTCGAAGTCCACTCCCAACGTCTTTCGGCCACGAGTTATCAACTCGGCCCCTATCCTGCTGCCATATCGTCCCAGGCCAATAAGGATAGCCTTGTGTTCTCCGCCGTGCAGTTGAGTTGATGCGTCGTCGTCCTCGCGATGGATCCCCACGCGCTCGAAAACTCGCAGCCTTTTTCCCAATCGCTCATAAAGCCCCTGTGCGTTGACCACCAGATGCGTATCAATGCCAATGGTAATCATCAAAACGAGGGTCACAAGGCGCAGGGTTTCGTCCGTAACGTGTCCTGCCGATACGCCCAAAGCCACCAGAATCAGGGAGAACTCGCTGATCTGAGCCACAGTCAGCCCGGCCATAAAACCCGTTCTCCTGCGATATCCCAGCCTCCCGAGTATCGCCATCACTATGACCGGCTTTTCAAACATCACAACAAGAGACAGAACAATGGCAGGGACAACTTGCGACCCAAGGGCGTGCAAATCGAAACGACTCCCCAGATCCAAAAAGAAAAATAGAAGCAGGAAGTCGCGCAGGCTTGCCAGTTTGGTGCTAAGCACATTGCGATACGGGCTGGAGGCCAGCGACAGGCCGGCGATGAACGCCCCCACCTCTTTGCTGAATCCGAGCAGTTCGCTTAGCACCGCAAGAGCAAGCGCCCAGGCTACGCTAGATAGCACCAACAGCTCAGTAGAGCGTGTCATCACGTGCATCAGTTTGGGGATGCCGTATTTGCTTATCGCCCAGACGCCGGCAATCAATGCCGTGCCTTTAAGAAGCATCGTAACTGCCTGGACCAGAAGGTTTTGCTGCGTTGGTCCGGTGAACGCGGCAAGGACAATCATGGCAATTACAATTACGATGTCGTCTACAATAAGAATGCCGAGCGCAATGCGCCCGTGCAGCGAATCCGCCTCCCCTTTATCGGTGAGCAATTTGACGATCAGAACGGTGCTTGAGAACCCAAGAGA
>LSQX01227875.1_pt1 | contig 23541 bp, 26 predicted proteins | sample 654561 | NCBI WGS metagenome assembly LSQX01 (sample SAMN04489861, study PRJNA283612) | anaerobic digester metagenome | isolation source: 4 biogas reactors fed with cattle manure at either 37C or 55C with and... | place: Denmark: Kongens Lyngby | collected 2014
TTGTAAGTATGCCATGCATGCCATTTAAACCTGTGGCGATAAATTATATAATACCAGCCTTCTCGTAAGAGATCCCTAATGCATCCGCTACACCCCGTCCATAGGCAGGATCTGCCTTGTAGCAGTTGCCAATATGGCGGATCTTGATGATCTCATCAGAGCATCCCATGTTACGGGCGGTATTTTCAAACAGCCGCTGTTGCTCGTCGGGTTTCATCAGACGGAACAGCTTTCCTGGTTGTTCGTAGTAGTTGTCATCATCTTCACGGAAGTTCCATCGTTTGATGTCGCCGTTCACCTTCTGTAGTGGTTCGTCATGTTCCGGCTGTTCCTGCCATACATTATAGCTGTTTGGTTCGTAGTGCAGAGTGGCACCATGGTTGCCATCGACGCGCATCTGCCCGTCGCGGTGAAAGGAGTTGTACTGCTCTTTTGCACCCCTGGGTTGATTCACCGGTATCTGATGATGGTTCACGCCCAGTCGGTAACGTTGCGCATCGCCGTAGGAGAAGAGGCGGCCCTGCAGCATCTTGTCCGGTGAGAAGCCGATACCGGGAACTACATTCGCCGGATTAAAGGCAGCCTGTTCTACATCCTGGAAGTAATTGTCCGGGTTGCGGTTCAGCTCAAATTCACCTACCGGGATCAGAGGAAAGTCACCCTTGTACCATACCTTCGTCAGATCAAACGGATTGTAAGGCATCTGTTCCGCCTGTTCCTCGGTCATGACCTGAATGAACATCTTCCACTTCGGGAAATCACCATTGCCGATTGCTTCAAAAAGGTCGCGCTGATTGCTTTCGCGGTCTTTGCCTACCACTGTCTCAGCCTCTTCATCTGTGAGGTATTCAATCCCCTGCTGTGTGACGAAATGAAATTTCACCCAGTACCGTTTGTTGTCGGCGTTGATGAAGCTATATGTGTGACTGCCAAAACCATGCATATGCCGAAAGCTGCGCGGTATGCCTCTGTCGCCCATGGTGATGGTCACCTGGTGTAATGCCTCAGGGAGGTTCGACCAGAAATCCCAGTTGTTGTTCGGACTGCGCAGGTTGGTGTGTGGATCCCGTTTTACAGCATGGTTCAGATCGGGAAATTTGAGCGGGTCGCGAAAGAAGAATACGGGTGTATTGTTCCCTACCAGATCCCAGTTTCCCTCCTCGGTATAATACTTCATTGCGAAACCGCGGATGTCTCTTTCGGCATCAGCTGCCCCGCGTTCACCTGCCACGGTGGAGAAGCGGACAAACATCTCGGTTTTTTTTCCGACCTGGGAGAAGATCTTCGCTTTGGTGTACTGCGTGATGTCGTCGGTTACGGTGAAAGTGCCGAATGCGCCTGATCCCTTGGCATGCATACGCCTCTCAGGTATCACCTCCCGGTCGAAGTGTGCCAGTTTCTCCAGAAACCATACATCCTGCAACATCATCGGTCCGCGCGGTCCGGCCGTCATTGCATCCTGATTGTTACCCACCGGTGCCCCGGCGACGGTGGTCATCTTCTTCCGGTTTTCCTTGTCTTTCTGTTTTTTTAGTTCTTCTGCATTCATACGTTAAAGTTTAAAGGGTTCTTACCTGTTGTGGAATTTTCCATTTATCTGTAATTTAATTGACTCAATTTCAAAACCGGAGATACCATTTTTCGTGAAAAAATCGATGAGTAACTGATCCAGCTCCTCGTTTTCAAAATCAGCTATTCTGTCAGTTTCACTGCTGTAGAGATGGTGGTGACTTGAAAGAATGCCGTCGTAGTGTGCTGCTTCTTCTTGGGTGCGGAACTTGGTGATCACACCTTTTTCCACAAACGTGTCAAGTATTTTATAGACGGTTCCGGTAGCAACGTTTGGATTTTTCCTGTGCACAAACCCGATAATCTGTTCTGCCACAGGGTGGTTCTGCAGCGTGTAAATTGCTTCCAGCACAGCGATTCTTTGCGGGGTGATTTTCAATCCGCTGGCTTTTAGTTTATTCTGTATCTCCTCAATATGATTGGGCGTTTTCAATTTTTAATAAAAATTTAATAGGAATAGTTCTCTTGTAGAACAAATTCTCTGTGTAAAAGTTCAAGTTTTCAACAACTTTTGTTAATAACTTTTAGGCAAGAATGAACAACAAAATTCCCTAAGATGTAAATAACTCCCTAACTTTACAATCTTTTAAAAAAACTGGTATTTAATGGAAAAGCAGAAAAGAAAACCTTCCGTAAAAGTAGTGGAGAAAACCGTATTTGCACCTGACATCGGGAAATTGCCGCCTCAGGCGAGAGAACTCGAGGAAGCTGTTTTGGGCGCACTGATGCTTGAGAAGGATGCTTATTCCATCGTCAGCGAAATCCTTAAGCCGGAGAGTTTCTATGATCCTACACATCAGCTTGTATACGGATCAATACAGGGACTCGCCATGCAGCAAAAGCCGGTGGATGTACTCACCGTAGTGGAGGATCTAAAGCGGAGAGGTGAATTGGAGACAGCCGGTGGAGCTGTCTATGTGGCAGAACTGTCTGAGAAGGTGGCTTCAGCTGCACATATAGAATACCATGCACGTATTATTGCCCAGAAATATCTGGCGAGGGAGTTGATCTCATTCTCTTCGGATGTCTCTCAGCAGGCATTTGATGAGACCGTGGATGTAGATGATTTGATGCAGGAGACCGAAGGTCGTCTGTTTGAGATCTCTCAGAGAAACGTGAAGAAGGATGTTATCCAGATCAATCCTGTTATCAAGGAAGCAATGCATAACATTCAGCTGGCAGCAAACCGGAAGGATGGGATGAGTGGTCTGCCCACAGGCTTTAAGGAAATTGACAAGTTGACTTCCGGATGGCAGCGGTCCGATCTTGTGATCATTGCTGCTCGTCCTGCGATGGGGAAAACAGCTTTTGTACTGACGATGGCTAAAAATATGGCACTCGACTATGAATTGCCGGTAGGCGTGTTCTCCCTTGAGATGTCAAACGTCCAGTTGGTAAATCGTCTTATTGTGAATGTGTGTCAGATTAAGGGTGAGAGCATCAAAAGCGGTCGTCTTTCTGATGATGAGTGGGAGCGGCTGGATAAGAACCATAAATTTCTCTATAACGCACCCATATATATCGATGACACCCCCAGTTTGTCAGTATTCGAACTGCGTACCAAAGCTCGACGTCTGGTACGTGAACATGGAGTGAAGATATTAATCATCGATTATCTTCAGCTGATGAACGCCAGTGGGATGAGCTTTGGTAGTCGTGAACAGGAGGTGAGTATGATTTCACGCTCTCTGAAAGGTCTGGCCAAAGAGCTCAATATTCCTGTTATTGCGTTGTCGCAGTTAAACCGTGGTGTGGAAAACCGACAGGGTAACGAGGGTAAGAGGCCCCAGTTGGCTGATTTGCGTGAGTCGGGGGCAATTGAACAGGATGCAGATATTGTCTGCTTTATTCACCGTCCGGAATATTACCGTATTACGGAAGATGAAAAGGGTAATTCACTGGTGGGCATCGCAGAGATAATCGTGGCCAAGCATCGTAACGGTCCGACGGGTATTGCCAGCATGCGTTTCGATAATGAATATGCACGTTTTCAGAATCTTGATGATTATGCCGTAGGACAGAAATATGTGGAACGACCATCAAAGATGAACAGTAATCAAAAAGCAGCAAATCATTCAGATAATTCCTCAACTTCCTCATCTGATCTCATCTCACAGAGCAGGGATCCATTGCCTTTTTAGGGAGAATGACAGTGCTGGTAAGGCGCATATTGATAAAGTGATAGGGGTAATGCTGCAATATAACATGGATTACGTAATTGTGTTTAAATTGTTATAATTACTGTAAAACAACAAGTAACACGGAGTGCGAAAAGATGCTATTCCAATTAATTTCCCTATTTTTGTGGGTTAAAAGTTGTATAAGTAACCTCAAAAAAATAGTATAAAGATGAGTAACCCCATTCGGTTGAGTAAAATATTTGCTGTAGTGTTTTTACTGAGTATTGGGTTCAGTCTCCTTCATGCTCAGGATCTTCCCTACGAAACCGTTACCGTGAACGGACAGACTTACTATAAATATACAGTGAAATCGGGAGAAGGATTGTATGCCGTTTCAAAGACATTCTCTGTATCTGTCGCGGAGATACTGCGTCATAACCCCGGATCGAGCAGTGGGCTGAAAAATGGACAAGAGCTGCTTATACCTGTTACGAAGACAAATGCCGACAGAAATATTTCCGTCACTTCGTCACATACTACAACACAGATAGCGCCTGTTGATCAAAACAATACCTTCAGACACACCGTGGTGAAAGGTGAAACAGTATACAGCATATCAAGAATGTATCATACCAACGTAAGCGAGGTGTACCGTTACAATCCTGGTGCCAGTGAGGGTATTGGAGAAGGGCAGGTGTTGACCATTCCCCAGAAACGTGTGATCAGTGAAGTGAAGGAAGAAAATTATCGTTACCACACCATCCTTCCCAAAGAGACTCTCTATTCAGTTTCCAAAACATACAAGCTGAAGCCGGAAGATGTGATGAGAGCCAATCCCGGACTATCCGTTGAAACCTTCACAATCGGTAAGACAATCCGTGTTCCCTTCTTTGAGTCTTATGAAGTAATTACTCCCTACGAAAATCAAACAACCAACGTCCAGCACCGTGTGCTGGGTGGCGAAACACTCTACAGTATTGCTCGCAATTATGGAGTAGAGGTAAATGAAATTGAGCACATGAATCCGATGCTCTCCGGTGGGTTGAAAACCAACATGGAGCTCATTATCCCTGTGAAAAGAAGTGCGATTGAAGGTGATTCACGTTCAGTGGAGAATGAAGCAAACAGGCTGCTCTCGCAGAACAAACCTTCACAAAGTGTGAATGTGATGAAAGTAGGACTTCTTCTGCCATTCCTTGATGAATCAGGCCGAGGGCATCTGCGGCTGCAGGAGTATTATGAGGGATTTCTTCTGGCTGTGGAAGAGATGAAGAATGAGGGAGCCAATCTTGAGCTCTATGTCTTTGAGATTGGCAAAGGGAATGACACGCAGAAGCTGGGTAGTCTGCTGGGTACGATGGAGATGAAATCACTCAACCTGATTATCGGTGGTGTCAATGATGAGCAGATAAGAGTTATCTCCGATTTCTCAAAAGAAAATAACATAAAATACGTTGTTCCATTTTCACAAAGCAATGGTGAGGTATTAAACAACGGGAATATTTTCCAGGTGAATCCGCTGGCGAGTGCTACCCATACCAAGGCCTCTTCGCTCTTCCTGGAAACTTTCCGCAATGCAAACGTTATTTTTGTCAGCGGTGGAAGAAATGATAAAGCAGAATTTCTTTCCGAATTACAGCTGAATCTCCGGAAGAACAGTGTTAAGTATGAAGCCATCAGTGCGTCGGGATCCCTGAGTACTTCTATCCTCCCGTTATTGAGCAACAACAAGGAGAATGTCATCATCCCTGCCAGCGGAGATGCCAACACCCTGCGGATCATCATTGATGAACTGAAAAAAGTGCAGGACACAAATCCTGGCTATGTAATCCGTCTTTTCGGACATCCTGAATGGCAGACCTACACTAATCTGGTGGATGATTATCATCTCTTCGGGACCTATATATATTCACCATTCTTTATTGATGATAAGGACATAGAAACGAGAAAATTCCGGGATAAATTCCGCAAGTGGTACGATCGTAACCTGATGGAAACCTATCCCAGCTACGGTTTGTGGGGATATGATACGGGATTGTATTTCCTGACTGCTCTCAGACGTAACGGAACACAATTTGAACAGAATATCCAGCGGATTCGTGTCAATACACTCCAGTTTGCATTTCACTTTGAACGGTTGAATAACTGGGGCGGTCTGATCAATAATGGATTATACCTTGTTCATTACGACAGGAACGGTCAAATCATCAAAATGGACAAAAGCAGATGAGACGACTTTATCTCCTTCCGGTTCTGTTAACTTTGTTTATGTCCCTTCATGCACAGAAGCAGGCCTTTAAAGGTGAATTATATTTTGGAGCCGGAGGTGGGGTAATGTCGGCGAGTGTGGATTTTATGCCTGCCATTCCTCAGATGTTCAACAGAGGCGTTTATGCTGGGGTTGCTGTGAAGTATATCTCCGAAAAACATCTGGGGTTGGTGAGCGAGATCAATTTTGCACAGCGCGGATGGAAGGAGGAGTTCGATCCCATTACCGATTTCTCCTTTAAAAGGACGCTGAATTATATAGAAGTGCCATTTATGACGCATGTCTATTTTGGAAAAAAGGCACGATTTATTCTGAATGCCGGTCCTCAGATCAGTATACTTATTGGAGATAAACAAGAGATGAGCCAGGCGCTTGCCGAGGATCTTGCCAAACGTCAGGCTGTAGACCCTGATGCACCCATTGGTGTCCAGTACGGTCCAATGGATGAAATGAATCGTTTTGATTACGGGTTGGTTGGCGGAGTAGGGATGGAACTGAGAACGGGTATCGGCGATATTGACCTGGAAGGACGGTATTATTTTGGATTAGGGGACGTTTTCAACAGCCGTCGCAGCGACGACGCTTATTTTTCCCGTTCTGCCCATCGTTTGATTGAGGCAAAACTCACCTATTATTTGAAAATTAACTGATATTTTTTTGTAAAGTAAAAAAACCGTTGTACTTTTGAACAAAACAATATGAATGTATGTTCATATATTGATTTGATAATTGAATGAGATGAATGAAACAGCATTTGACATTGAAAAGATAAAAATTGACCGCTCTCAATTTGAGGAGGCTGCTTACATTCTAAAGGCAATGGCCAATGAGACGCGTTTGTGCGTGGTTATGCAGCTCTCCAGGGCAGGTGAAAAATCTGTATCTGAATTGATGGAGAATATGGATTGCGAGCAATCCTTGCTTTCACATCACCTTACAGATATGAGAGCGAAGGGAATTCTGAACTGTCGCAGGAGTGGTAAGAACAGTTTTTATTCGCTGAGTGATAACAGATTTACAAGTGTACTGAAATGTCTTATGAGTTGTGAAGGCAAGAACATCTGAAATCAGGACAGAACAAATAGAAAAGAATAAAATATATTCGAATGAAAGATTTTTTAATAAAACATTGGCTTAGATTTGCGGGGGTTGCCACAGGAATGCTGGGAGGTTGGCTTTATTATTATTACGTAGGATGTCTGAGCGGCACCTGTCCCATTACATCCAATCCATTCAGGATGATGCTATACGGAGCCTTGATGGGGTATCTGCTGTTCGATATCTTTTCGAAAGATGCAAACAAAAAGAAAGATAAAGAGATTCTAAATAATAATGATAAAGAGATTGAACAATGAAAAGAGCAACAATTTTAATAGCTGCAGCGCTGATTTTCACATTGGCTTCATGCGATAACAGTAATAAAAAGAGCGAATCCGTCAGTGCGGAATCAAAACAGGAAACAAACACAACAAATACTGAAAATAATATGACAAAGACAATTAATTTAACGAGAGCCGATTTCTTAACTAAAGTGGCCAACTACGAAAAGAATCCCGAAAAATGGGAATATCTTGGGGACAAGCCCTGTATCATCGATTTTTATGCAGATTGGTGTGGTCCCTGTAAAATGGTTGCACCCATTCTTGAGGAACTGGCAGCTGAATATGAAGGTGAGATTTATATCTACAAAGTAGATACGGAAGCAGAGCAGCAGCTGGCGGCTGATTTTGGTATCAGAAGTATTCCTTCGATTCTTTTCTGCCCTGTGGGCGAAGCTCCACAGATGGCACAGGGGGCATTACCCAAAGATGCGTTTAAGCAGGCGATTGAAGAGGTATTATTAAAGAAATCTTAAAAAAAACATGATGGAGCAGCTATTTCTGGAAAGTAAAAGCAGATACAGTTTTGAGGAGACGGTGAGTAAGCTCAACGGGATCATTCTGGAGGGTGGATGGAAAATACTCCATCAGCACGATCTGCAGGAGATTATGAAAAAAAACGGAAAAGATATTCTTTCTGTGCATGTCATTGAACTGTGTAATCCTGCCTATGCATACAGGTTACTCTCTGACGATGAATTACGTATCTATTCCAATATGCTTCCCTGTCGTATCTCTGTATACAACAAAACAGACGGTAATACTTATCTGTCACGGTTGAATCCATCGATGATTGCGGCGCAGGCAGGTGGCGTGGTACAGGAAGTAATGAGCGCTGCATATAATGATGCAGAGCAGTTTATTGAGAAATTAAAAGAGAGCTGATTGCAACGGAGAAATCTGTTAGCGAAATATTCTTGAAACATGAAGAGCAGTATCATTGTTGATAAAAGTTCTTCCGTGACAAGATATAATCTTTTGAATGTGAATCGGATGTGCTCCTTTTGAGTGCATCCGTTTTTATTATTATCAGAGTGCCTCATTTTTTTGTACTTTTGTACTTTCAAACCAGAGCTTATCAATGAACAGTATTCACGATTATGAGATAATGGCTCCTGCTGGTTCATATGAATCACTGACAGCAGCCATACAGGGTGGGGCAGATGCTATCTACTTCGGGATTGAAGGGTTGAACATGCGTGCCAGATCATCCAACAACTTCACGATTGACGATCTTCATCAGATTGCACAGATCTGCCGTGAGAACAATATGAAAAGTTACCTCACTGTAAACACGATCATCTACGAGGATGACATGGTGCTGATGCGTAAGATTGTGGATGCAGCAAAAGAGGCAGCACTCTCTGCGATAATCGCAGCCGATATAGCGGTGATGGTCTATGCACGCAGCGTCGGTATGGAGGTGCATCTCTCCACACAGTTGAACATCACCAACAGTGAATCGCTGAAGTTTTATGCACAGTTTGCCGATGTGGTGGTGCTGGCGCGTGAGCTCAACCTGAACCAGGTGGCAGCCATTTATAAGGATATTTTTGAGCAGCAGATCACTGGTCCCTCAGGGGCACTGATCCGTATAGAGATGTTCGCCCATGGTGCGCTCTGTATGGCTGTTTCAGGGAAATGTTACCTGAGTCTGCATGAAAAAGACCTCTCTGCCAACCGCGGTGCCTGCAACCAGATTTGCCGCAGGGGTTATGTGGTGAAGGACAAGGATAGTGATATCGAGCTGGAGATTGATAACGAGTATATCATGTCGCCCAAAGACCTCAAAACGATTCATTTCATGAACAAGATGATGGATGCAGGTGTAGGGGTGTTTAAGATTGAGGGTCGCGCCAGGGGGCCGGAATATGTGCGGATTGTCACATCATGTTACAAAGAGGCTGTGCAATCCTATTGCGATGGCACCTTCACCGAAGAGAAGATCAACGGTTGGAACGAACGTCTTTCCACCGTTTTCAATCGTGGATTCTGGGATGGTTACTATCTGGGACAGCGGCTGGGTGAGTGGACGCATCGCTACGGATCGGGTGCCACGAAAAGAAAAGTGTATGTGGGTAAGGCTGTCAAGCATTTCGGAAACCTGGGTGTGACGGAATTCCTCATCGAGACACAATCGGTGAAAGCAGGGGATGAGTTGTTAATTACCGGTCCCACCACCGGTGCTCTCTTCGTCACAGCCGATGATATCCGTGTGGATACGCAGACTGTTGCTGAGGCAGTTAAAGGAGATCATTTCTCGATTAAGACAGATGAAAAGATCCGTCCCAATGATCAGCTCTATAAAATGGTTGCTGCCAACAGGAAAGGTACGGCACACGAAAGGTAGACTGTCCTGACCGGCTTACAATGTAACTTTTAAAGATTCCGCGTCAACCCTGTTCTTCCGCCGCTCTCACCGTATCGGCAATTGCAAGGGAGAGAGCGATATTGTTATTTCAGATCCTCTTTAAACCATCCTGCATACATCAGATAGTTGTTCGCAATCTTCTGGTTCATTCCTTTAGCCTGGGCCGGATCGACCTTCTTTACGAATTTCGCCGGAACGCCGGCATAGATGCTGCCCGGTTCCACCTGCGTGCCTGTCAGCACCACCGAGCCGGCAGCAATGATAGCCCCTTCGCCTACCACGGCATGATCCAGCACCACGGCCCCCATGCCTATCAGTGCACCATTTTCGATTCTGGCCCCGTGGATCACTACGTTGTGTCCGATAGAGACATCATCTCCAATGATGGATACAGATTTTTGGTAGAGCGTGTGAATAACAGTACCATCCTGAATGTTGACACGGTTACCGATACGGATAGAGTTGACATCACCCCGCAGCACGGCATTGAACCAGATGCTGCAATCGTCGCCGATGATCACATCGCCAATGATGGTAGCGTTGTCGGCCAGATAACTGTTCTCTCCAATTTGTGGGCTAAAGCCCCTGACAGATTTGATCAGAGCCATTATAACGGTTTTGTTTTACGCTTCAACCAGCCTTTCTCCTCATTGCTCAAATGATCTTTCAGCTTGCTGTAGACCATCTTGTGGTACCTGTTAACCCATTTAATCTCTTTTTTTGTGAGCAGTTTCCTGGTAATTGGCTTCGTGTCGATGGGGCAAAGGGTGATGGTCTCGAAATTGTAAAATGTGCCGAACTCCTCTGTCTTTTTCTGTTCCTGTGTTACGATCAGGTTCTCAATACGAATCCCGTACTGATTGGCACGATAGAGACCCGGTTCATTGGAGGTGACCATACCCGGTTTCAGTAGGGTGGGGTTTTCTTCCAGGCGTATGCTCTGTGGTCCTTCGTGTACATTGAGAAAATGACCTATGCCATGGCCGGTGCCATGCCAGTAGGTGAGGTTGTTCTCCCACAATGCCTTTCTTGCAAGGATATCGAGTTGTGAACCGCGTGTTCCTTCCGGATAAACAGCTGTCGCAAGTGAGATATGACCCTTCAGCACATTGGTATAGTCATGTTTCATCTGTTTGGTGAGTTTACCCACTGCCACCGTACGGGTGATGTCGGTGGTTCCGTCTTTGTACTGCCCGCCGGAGTCGATAAGCAACAACCCTTCCGGTTTTACCTGCAGGCAGGTTTCAGGTGATGCATGATAATGAATGATGGCGCCGTTGCCTGCATACCCGGCGATGGTGCCGAAGCTTTCACCCACGAACAACTCTTGCTGAGAGCGGTATTCACGCAACTTCTCCTCCACGGTGACCTCGGTCACTTCACCCGTGGGGATAGCCTTTTCGAGCCACATATAAAACTTCACAAGTGCTACACCATCTTTGACCATCGCGTTGCGGAAACCTTTCAGTTCGGTCTCATTCTTCACGCTCTTCATCATATCTACCGGTGATGGTATGTCTACGATCCTGCATGATGCAGAGATGGTTTGCAGCAACTTGTAGTTTATTTTATTTCCTGTTACACAAACAGCGCTCTTCTCCGGCAGGTTGGAGACATATTCGAAAACATCATCGTAACCGGCAATTGTAACCCCCTCTGTCTGATAGGCGTTGATGATCTCATCGGTCAGCTTCTCAGGGTCGATGAAAAGGAGTGTCTCTTTTTCTGATACAAACCCGTATGCCACGGCTACAGGGTTGTATTCCACATCGTTACCGCGGATGTTGAAGGTCCAGGCCACTGCATCGAGTGTGACGAGTAGTATTCCGTCCGCTTCCACTTTTTTCAATCCGGTAATTATGCGTTTTATCTTGCTCGCAACCGATTCTCCGGCAATCTCCACCGGGAGTGTGAATGCTTTGTTTTTTGGTATTTCAGGACGATCAGCTCTTATTTCAGTGAAGGGATCAAAGGAGGTCTCCAGCCCAATCCCTTTGGCTTCAAGTTTCTCTTTCAGTGTTTTGGCTTCTGAGGCAGCGTATACCAGTCCGTCTATCCCTACGGTACTCCCTTTACCTGCCTGTTCAATAATCCAGGATGTCATATCGGGTGTGTCAGCCTGTCCCATTCTGAAAAGATCGAATCCCGTCCCGTTCAGCTCCTCGGCAGCCTGCAGGAAGTAACGCGAATCGGTCCAGACGCCTGCTTTTTCTTTCGTTACCACAGCTGTTCCGGCTGATCCGGTGAAGCCGCTGATCCATTTTCTTGATTCCCAAAACATAGGGGGATATTCACTTAGATGTGCGTCTGTACTTGGGATGATGAATGCATCCAGATTCTTCTCTTCCATGAATTTTCTCATGGCGCTGAGTCTCCCGGGGATTTCGTTTGTTTTCATACTGTAATTTATTTGTACCAGCTGCAATCATCTGTTTACCTGAAATGATCACAACGCTTGTTTCAATCTATCTGATTATAGTTTTTAAACAACAAATATAACAAATTGTTCTTATATTTGAGTCTTTAAACCGGATAACAGAGAACACCGGCAGAAAATATAATGAACAATCAAATGAAAACAAAGATCGAACTGCATCACATGCATTTTTATGCTTATCATGGTGTGATGCCACACGAAAAGCTGGTGGGGAATGAGTTTGAAGTGTCCATCTCTTTGGAGGCAGATTTATTAGCTGCATGCGTATCGGACGATGTGAACGACACGATCAACTATGCAGCACTGTTCGATTTGGTGAAGAGGGAGATGCAGACCCCTTCCCGTTTGCTGGAGCATGTGGCTGGTCGCATTTTCAGGAGAATGAGGGCAGAGTACCCTCAGATTTCATTTCTGGAGGTGCGGGTGTCAAAGAAGCATCCGCCTGTGAAGGGAGAAATGGAAAAAGCCGAAATCATTATTCATACCTGACCCTCATTGCGGAGTATGCTTATTAACTTATAACTTTTTCGTATCTTTGCAAAAATTATTGATGAAATGGACGAACGTATGGATGAAATAATGCTCTCTTCAGAAACTGAAGAGCTTGTTTCTTTGCCGGAAGATACGCAGCAGGAGAGTGAGCAGCTGATGTTGCGCACAGAGAATCTGGTGAAGAAGTACGGCAAGCGCACTGTGGTGAATCACGTCTCCATCAATGTGAAACAGGGTGAGATTGTCGGATTGCTTGGGCCGAACGGTGCAGGCAAGACAACCACTTTTTATATGACTGTTGGGTTAATCGTTCCGAACGAGGGTGATATCTTTATAGGCAAACAGAACATCACCAACTTCCCGGTCTATAAACGTGCTCAGAACGGCATCGGCTACCTCGCGCAGGAGGCTTCCATTTTTCGTAAAATGACTGTCGAGGACAATATCAAATCGGTCCTTGAATTTACAGATATGTCCCCGCGTGCACAAAAAGAGAAGCTGGAGAGCCTGATCGAAGAGTTCGGTCTTCAGAAAGTGCGCAAGAATCCCGGGGACCGTCTCTCAGGTGGTGAGCGTCGTCGTGCTGAGATTGCGCGTTGCCTGGCTATAGACCCGAAGTTCATCATGCTTGATGAACCCTTTGCAGGTATCGATCCGATAGCCGTACAGGATATCCAATCGATCGTGGCTAAGTTGAAATTCAGGAACATCGGTATACTCATCACCGACCATAATGTGGACGAGACACTCAGTATCACTGATCGTGCCTACTTGCTGTTTGAGGGTAAGGTGCTTTTTCAGGGCACAGCCGAAGAGCTGGCAGCCAATCCAGTTGTGAGGGAGAAATATCTCGGTCGCGATTTCGAGTTGCGCAAACGAACATTCGAGGCTCCTTAACTGTTTATGGCACGACTTCTCTCCATCGATTACGGAAAAAAACGTACCGGTATTGCCGTGAGTGATCCGCTGCAGATTATCGCCAACGGGTTGACTACAGTGGAGACAACCGGACTGTTCGATTTTCTGAGTGACTATCTGCAGAAGGAAAAGGTATCCTGCATAGTGGTGGGGCTCCCCAGACAGATGAATAATGAACTTTCGGAAAATATGAAGCGCGTGGAACCATTTGTGAACAGGTTGAGGAAGCTTTATCCCGATATTCCGGTGGAATATTTCGACGAACGGTTCACCTCCAGGATGGCACATCAAACAATGATCGATGGCGGACTGAAAAAGAAAGACCGGCAAAACAAAGCACTGGTGGATGAGATCAGTGCAACCATCATCCTCCAGGGGTATATGGAGAGCAAGAGAATGCAACGATAAAATAAATTGGTTCAGAATAGCGGGTTAACATATGAAACTGCTATTGTTGACGCTTAACTGAACCCGGAATTCTGATTATGATTTTACCTATTTATACATACGGACAACCCGTATTGCGAAAAATAACTGAAGATATTGATCCGGATAATTATTCGAATCTGAAAAAATTGATCGATAGCATGTTCGAGACCATGTATCTTGCCGATGGGGTGGGGCTTGCCGCTCCGCAGGTTGGATTGACTGATCGCATCTTTGTAGTGGATCTTTCACCTGTTGCCAGTGAGGAACATCCTGAGTTCAACGGTCTGAAAAAAGTCTTTATCAACGCACATATCACTGAACGCAGTGGCGAGTTGGAGCTGATTGAAGAAGGGTGTCTGAGTATTCCCGGTATTCACGAAAAGGTGCCTCGCGAAGGTGAGATACGTATTACCTATCTCGATGAGGATCTGCAACCGCATGATGAGACCTATTCAGGGTTTCTGGCACGCGTGATTCAACATGAATATGACCATCTCGATGGGATAATGTTTGTGGATAAGATCTCACCCCTCCGTAAAAGGATGATTAAAAGCAAGCTCACCAATATGGAGAAGGGAAAAGTATCCTGCGATTACAAGATCAAAAAGGTGAGGTAAGTGCAGGCTCAGCTGCGGCTGGTAAGCTGATGAGCCGCTTTATCATCAATAAACCAGTGAAGACTTCCTGAATCCGGTTGTACCCGTGCTGCCGGATATTTTTTTGCCGCGAGGTCGGGATCACTGATGATCTCCTTCACCTTTTCTGCTTTGTTACTGCCGGTAACCAGGAAGACAACATTCCTTGAGCTGTTGATCACTTTACCCGTGAGGCTCACTCGTTTCTGACCACTCTGAGGGTGGGTGGCAGTTACGCAGTTCTTTGCACTGTCCCATAGTATCATCTCATAAGGGAAAATAGAAGCAGTGTGCCCGTCATCCCCCATCCCGAGCATTATGATATCGAATGAGGGAGTACCTTTCACCTTCTCCAGTTCGTTCTGAAGTATCTCCCCGTAGCGTATGGCCTCCTCCACCGGTTCATTCTCCCCCATTATACGGAAGATATTAGCCTGTGTCACCGGCACGAAATCGAAAAGATGCTCTTTCGTCATCCTGTAATTGCTCTCTTCATCTGTAGGAGGAACACAGCGTTCATCTCCCCAGAAGAATTTTATCTTCTTCCAGTCTATTTCTCCCTCAGGCAGCGTAGCCCAATAATCAAACAGTGATTTCGGTGTGGAACCGCCCGACAGGGCAATGGTCACAGTCTCTTTCTCTTCCATAATCTCCTTCAGCCAATCGGTAAAGGATCTGTTTAAATCACTCAGCGTGTTAAATATTTCAATGTTCATTTTTTTCAGTGTTCAGTTCTCAGCCTTCAGCGTTCAGGGATCAACTTCAGTCATCGAATCCTATCAGCGTATAGATCTATCAGCTTAATAAAGTATCCACGAATTTACAGTTCACAGTATATCCCATCTTCTGCCAGGTTTTTACAGGGATAGCGCCAGGTGTTCTCTTTGCCGTCAATAAGGTCGTCGGCTACATCAGGGCCCCATGATCCGGCAGGGTAGCCGTGCAGGGGTGCATCCTTGTCATTCTCCCAGTAATCAAGCAGGGGCTGTACAAATTTCCAGGTCTCTTCCGCCGCTTCACTACTCATATATAGCATGTTGTCTCCATTCATGCTATCGAGGATCAATCTCTCGTAGGCACTGGGGATATAATGGTCATTTAACTCGGTGTAATGAAAGTCCATGTTCACCGACTTCACTTCATAGCCGCTTCCGGGGACCTTCATTCCTGTCTTCAGCAGGATACCTTCATCGGGTTGGATACGGAGGATAAGCTGGTTGTCTGAGTTTGAGGAAACGTCGGCAGACTTGAACAGTTTTTGCGGTGATGGTCTGAAATGAATCACCACCTCCGTCACGTTTGTAGGTAATCTTTTGCCTGTACGGATATAGAAGGGTACACCCTGCCAGCGCCAGTTATCAATAAACATTTTCATTGCCACGTAGGTCTCTGTACGTGAGTTTTTATCCACATTGTTTTCATCCCTATATCCCATGTACTGATTTCCTCTGACAGTTGCATCAGTGTACTGACCGCGGATCACGTTCATTCTCAGGTCTTTCTTGCTGAAGGGTCGAAGTGAACGAAAGACTTTCATTTTTTCATAACGGATATCTTCAGGTGTAATCTTGGTAGGCGGCTCCATTGCCACCAGTGATGCCACCTGTAACAGATGATTCTGCACCATATCACGCAGTGCCCCTGACTGGTCGTAATAACCGCCCCGGTCCTCCACGCCTATACTCTCTGCGGCAGTGATCTCTACATGCTGAATAAAGTTGCGGTTCCAGAGCGGCTCGTAGATGCCGTTGGCAAAGCGCGTCACCATCAGGTTCTGTACCGTCTCCTTTCCCAGGTAATGATCGATGCGGTAGATCTGGTCCTCCCGGAAGAACTCCAGCAGCTGTTCATTCAGGTCGATGGCCGATGCCAGGTCGTGACCGAATGGCTTTTCAATGATGATTCGCCTGAATCCTTTTTGCTGCAGTGTGAGTCCTTGTCCGTAAAGATACTTCGGTATGGTGGTGTAGAGTGAGGGAGGGGTAGAGAGGTAAAAAATGTAGTTTTGTTCCAGATTGTGTTTTTTATTCAGTGAGGCCAGTTTTTCCTTCACATGCTGATACTCCTCACCTTTGCTTGTGTCTATGCTCAGGTAATAGAGCCTGGATAGAAACTCATTGATCTTTTCCTTGCCGGCATCTTTATAATAAGCGAACAGTCTGATGCCCTCTTTCATTTTTTTTCGGAACTGGCTGTCAGTGAGGGTTGAGCGGCTCACGCCCAATATGGCATACCCCTCAGGCAGTGAATCGTTCATAAAGAGATCAAAAACCGCGGGAATCAGCTTCCTGTATGTAAGATCGCCAGAGGCACCAAAAATCACAAGTGCCTGGTTGGTTGTTTTCTTCATTTTACAATTAAGTTTGAATATAAAAGTAAACAAATCTACTGCTAAAAAGTTGATGAATACTCATTCAATGACAAAATTGAACGCTCATAGAAAGTTAAAATGATCACAGCTTTGAGAATTTGATATTTTATTGTATCTTTGCCCCTCGAAAAATTATGTTTTTTATTTAACGCATTAATAATTAATTTAGTATGAATAATTACGAAACCGTTTTCATTTTGACTCCCGTTTTGTCTGATGCTCAGATGAAGGAAGCGGTTGAAAAATTCAAGAACCTCCTCAAAGAGCAAGGAGCAGAGATTGTGAACGAAGAAGATTGGGGACTGCGTAAGCTGGCCTACAACATCGACAAGAAAACTACCGGATTCTACTCCTTCCTGGAATTCAATGCCGATCCTACGGTTGTTGATAAGCTGGAGCTGAATTTCCGTCGTGATGAACGTGTGATCCGGTTCTTAACCGTGAAACAGGACAAGTTCTCGCTGGAATACGCCGAAAAGAGAAGAAATAAAGGCGGTAAAAAACAGGAAACCACTACTCCGGTTGTAAAAAAAGCGGAAAAGATTGAAAAAGCAGAGGTGGTTGAAACGGAAGTAAAATCAAACGAAAAGGAGGACTAAGAAATGGCTAAACAATCAGAAATAAGATATTTGACTCCACTGTCAGTGGATGTGAAAAAGAAAAAATACTGCCGCTTCAAAAAGAACGGTATCAGATACATCGATTACAAGGATCCCGAATTCCTGAAGAAGTTCCTGAACGAACAGGGTAAAATTCTGCCGAGAAGAATCACCGGTACATCACTGAAGTTTCAACGTCGCATTGCGCAAGCAGTGAAGAGAGCGCGTCATATTGCCATGCTTCCGTACGTAACTGATTTAATGAAATAACTAGGAGGAAGAGATATGGAAGTAATATTGAAAGAAGATATACTGACTTTAGGCTACAAAGACGATGTAGTGAATGTGAAAAAAGGATACGCCCGCAATTTCCTTATCCCTCAGGGGAAAGCCATCATTGCAAGCGAATCAGCAAAGAAGGTACTTGCTGAAAACCAAAAACAGCGTGCACACAAGCTTGCTCAGATAAAAGCTGATGCGCAGGCTATTGCTGACAAGATGGAGGGTGTCACACTAACCATCGGTGCCAAGACCAGTTCATCCGGCACAATCTTTGGTTCTGTAACGAACATTCAGGTTGCCGATATGCTGAAAGAGAAAGGATTCGAAGTAGACAGAAAGCTAATCCTTATCAAGGATGCCGTAAAAGAAGTGGGGAGCTACAAGGCAATACTGAAGCTTCACAAGGAGGTTTCTGTGGAAATACCTTTCGAAGTTGTTGCTGAATAACTGTAATAGATAAATAGTAAAAAAAGCCTCTGAATATTTTTTCAGAGGCTTTTTTGTGCTTTCAGGGCACCTTCTCTTCCGAAGCCATTTGGACATAGAACTGCTGTGTTTTTGACACCCGTCATAAGCAACAGGTTTTTCCTGTAACTGTTGATGGTTTAATTGCCGAGATACATTCTCCCTGTTATCTCATGGTTCGTGAATACCTTCGGGGTTTTCGTTTGAATTGAAATCAGCCATTGTTTTTGTGAAGGATTTCCACCGTATCCCTGGCGATGGTGAGCTCTTCGTCGGTGGGGATGATCAGCACCTTCACATTTGAGGAGGGTTTACTAATCACTACCTCTTTAGCGCGAACAGTGTTATTCAGTTCTTCATCCAGTTCGATACCCATGAACTCCATATTTTTACATACATCGCTGCGTGTGATTGCCTGGTTCTCACCAACACCACCCGTAAATACCAGAATATCCACACCACCCAATGCCGCGGCATAGGATCCTACATATTTTTTAATGCGGTAGTTGTAGGTACGCATTGCCAGGATCGCGCGATTGTTCCCGTCGTCAATACCTGCCTGAATTTCCCGCATATCGGATGAGATACCTGAGATGCCGAGGATACCAGAGAACTTGTTCAGCAGGGTGGAAATCCCTTTGGTACCCATATGCTCTTTCTCCATGATGTAGGAAATCACTCCCGGGTCGAGGTCGCCGGAACGGGTACCCATAATCAGTCCCTCCACAGGCGTCATTCCCATGCTTGTATCGATTGATTGTCCATTCCTGATGGCTGTTACTGAACCGCCATTTCCTATATGAGCCGTGATAATACGCTGCTCCTTGAAGGGGACACCCAGAAAATCACAGGCTCTTTTCGATACATAGCGGTGGCTGGTGCCGTGAAAGCCATAGCGACGGATGCCATATTTCTCATACAATGCATAGGGTATGCCGTATGTATAGGCGTAATCAGGCATGGTTTGATGGAATGCCGTATCAAAAACACCTACCTGCGGTGTCTTTGGCATCAGCTCCTGGATGGCATAAATCCCTTTCAGGTTGGGAGGATTGTGGAGCGGTGCCAGTTCAATACAATCATTCAGCATCTCGATTACCTCCTCTGTGATTAGCACACTTGAGTTAAAACGCTCACCGCCATGTACCACCCTGTGCCCTACAGCGCCGATCTCATCGAGCGACCCGATACAACCATATTTCTCACTGAGCAACACACCCAGGATATATTCTATTCCGGCGCGATGTTCCAGAATCTCTCCCTCCAGCATCACCTTCTGTCCGTCGGGCAGGATAAGTTTTAGAAAGGAACCTTTCATCCCAATTTTCTCAATGCCTCCCTGTGCAACAACATCTTTGCTTTCCATTTCGAAAAGCTTGTATTTAATTGATGAGCTTCCGCAGTTTAATACCAATATCTTCATTGTTGATCCTCCCTTAATTGAACAGTGATTTGTTGGGTGAAACCGGATTACCGTTTTCATCGTAAATATAAAACCCTTTTCCTGTACGCACCCCAAGCTGGTTTGAGCGGTATAGTTTCCACAAAAGAGGATTGGGTTTATAATGTTTCTCTCCGAAATCATTGAACATTGCCTCCATCAGTGTGACCAGACGTTCAATTCCAATGATGTCAGCCAGGCGAAAGATACCATATCGCTGTCCGTAAATAATGGTGAAGGTCTCCTCGATATCTTCCAGTGAGGTGACTCTCTCCAACAGGATCTGACAGGCTTCATTAAGCATGGTAGCCACCATCCTGAGGCTCACGTTTCCATTGCTCTCATTGATCCGGTGTGGCTTGTAGTTGATCAGTCTAGCAAAAACCTCCATCTTCTGGTACACTTCCTCCGAAGTATACATGCCGCTCACTATCTCCAGGATGCGTGCGTCGGGATGAGAAACAGGGAAGTAGAGGCTTACACAGCGCTCCTTGTGCTCCAGGTCAGCCGCCAGTTCACTGATGATGATTGTAGATCCGTTTGTGGCAATAATGGCATCTGTGTCAAGGATCTCCTCGAGTCGTTTAAAGATGTTCTTTCGCAGTGGGGTGCTGCGGCGTCCGCTTTCTGTATAACGGGTACACTCGATCACCAGGTCGCATCCCACAAAGTCTTCATATTCAAGTGTAGGTTTAATACGGTTCATGATCACTTTTTTTTCTGATTGGGTGAGACCCCATCCTGTGATCTTCTGGTCCATCACTTTCTCCAGTTCCCCCAGCACAAAATCGATCCGTTCGTTCGACTCATCCAGAAAGACCACATCCATGCCTGCTGTTGCGGCCATGTTAATGATGTTTCTTCCTTCCTTGCCGGCACCCACCACGCCTATCTTGGAGAACTGAGGCTTGTTCCTGCTGTCAGCAGTGATGATAAGTCCGAATTTCTCAATAGGTTCTATGATCATTTCACTCATATGCTCAATTATTTGTTTTGTTTCATACCAATGGACTGATTGGCAGCGATGGCCACCATCTTATAGATATCGTCCACCGAACAACCGCGTGAGAGATCGTTCACAGGAGCGGCCATTCCCTGCAACACAGGTCCTACAGCCTCGGCGTTACCCAGTCTCTGCACCAGTTTATAGGCGATATTGCCCGATTCAAGCGTGGGGAAAACCAGAACGTTGGCTTTGCCTGCGATTGTGCTGCCCGGGGCTTTTCTTGCTCCCACGGAGGGGACAAGTGCAGCATCTGCCTGTAGCTCTCCGTCGATCTGCAGTGAGGGATTGATCTCTTTCGCAATACGCGTCGCTTCCCGCACTTTATCAATCATCTCGTGTTCCGCACTCCCTTTGGTGGAGAAGCTCAGCATTGCTACTTTGGGTTCTACACCTACCAGACTCCTTGCCGTTTGTGCAGATGCCAGCGCGATGGAAGCCAGTTCCTGAGCATTGGGGTTGGGCATCACAGCACAATCTGCAAAGATAAGTGTACCATTCTCACCATACTGAGGTGTCTGAGTGAACATGATAAAAGCACCTGAAACCACTTTTACACCCGGTGAAGTTTTGATAATCTGCAGGGCAGGGCGAAGCACATCACCCGTGGTGTTTTGCGCACCGGCTATCTCTCCGTCGGCATCACCACTCTTGATCATCAGGCAGGCCAGGTAGAGCGGATCTTCCACCAGTGACGCAGCCTCTTCGGGTGTCATACCTTTCTTTTTTCTCAGCTCCATCAGGAGGTCTGTGTAAGCCTCTTTTTTGTCATGGTTCTTTGGATTAATGATCGTGGCTCTCTCCAGATTCTCCAGATCCATCTCTTTTGCCAGTTGATCTATCTCCTGAGGATTACCCAACAGGATAATCTCAGCTACGCCGTCCCGTATCAATTGATCGGCTGCCTTTAGTGTACGTCTCTCAGTACCTTCGGGCAAAACAATACGTTGTTTGTCGGCTTTTGCCCGTTCAATTATGCTTTCAATCAAGTTCATCTGTTAATATGTTAGTTTTGGTCTTCTCTGTTACAACCCGGAGCAGAATTGCATTAAAATGTTTGATCCCTGCAAAAGTACGAAAAAAAGAGCACATGGACTTACAAAATGACAGGGAAAAGAGACCCTGGATACACAGTTTTTGTGAATTGTTGTCACATGTCTAAATAAGATTTTCATTAAGATGTGCGACCTTTGACTAGCCACGGATAAGCCTGCTTCTGTCCAGTACTTTTACGCTCTTTCCCATCAACTTAATTGTTCCTTCATCCTCCATCTCCTTCAGGGTACGTGCCAGCGACTGGCGCTGCACGCCGAAGTACTCTGCCAACCGGGTGCGTGACTGTTTCAACGTGAAAGTATCCTGGTCGATGGTTGTTTTTTCAAGAAGAAAAGTAGATAGCTTCATCCTCAAACTTTTCAATGAAATCATCTGCAGCTTATTCGTAAGAAAAAAGGTGAGGTCGGCATTCATTGTCAGGAAATTGGTCATCAGCTTCTTGTTGTGTGCCATCTCCTCCAGCCAGACGGTCTTGGATATCTTGAGGAAGGTGCAGGGCTCAACCGCGATGACATCTACCGGGTAACTGTTTTTTGTTCCGTAGATAAATGCCGGCGCAAGCGGGATCACTGCTTCCAGGATATCGATATTGAGGATGTTTCCCTCCTGTGTAATCATCTCTGTTCTGACGCTACCCTGTACCAGCAACATCACAAATGTGATGGGATCTCCCTGCCGGACCACCGTCTCCCCCTTTTTATAGTTAAGGATCTCCTTCACGTTCCGGTCAAGGAAATCATCATGTTCACTTTGGGTTAGTCCTTTAAACAGAGGACAGTATGTTAACTCTTTATTATGATGAAGTTCGTGATCCTCTCGCGTATTGTAGCGATCGTCCGGATGATGTTTTTGCTGATGCATATTCATGAGGTTGTGCAGATGATCATGTCTGTGTGTTTCTTCTTCCATTATACATTGTTATTTATTGACGTACAATCCTGTTGATATCTCCCCGACCAGTAAATGTTAAACTGTACAAAAAAATCGTTTTGTCTCCAGGGTGACTGTTTCCGGAGTGGTTGCTGTGTAACTTTGCTGTAAAGATAAGAGAATTACGAATTACTAACCCATTAAATAATGAAAAGATGAAATCAATAAATTACATCATGGCCGAAACTCTGTTCAAATCACTCTTAATTATATCACTGACACTCATTTTCTCACTTGTTGCTGTTCAACCGGCAGGGGCTCACTGCGACTCTTACGACGGTCCGGTGCTGAAAGATGCAGTCAAGGCGCTCGAAACCAATAATGTAGAGCTGATCAAAAAATGGATCAGTGCAGATGATGAAGCGGAGCTGGTTGCGTTGTTCCACAAAACCTATGATCTGAGAAACGTTGATCAGGTGGTGTATGAGATCGTACAAACACACTTCTATGAAACTTTTGTGCGTCTGCACCGCCAGATGGAGGGCGCCTCCTATACCGGGCTGAAACCTGCAGGCACTACCGGTAAGATTGTTGTGATGAGCGACAACGCACTGGAGACCGGTGATATTAATCACCTGCTGAATGCGCTCAGCAACCATGTGAACAGTGTACTTAAGGAGAAGTATGAGAAGGTGGCTGCGTTGGAGAAGGTGAAGAACGAATCACCGGAAAAGGGTCGTCAGTTTGTCGCAGCTTATGTAGATTATACACACAGCATTGAAACGGTACATGAAATTGTAGACAGGGACGCTGTACACCTGCATTAATTTCTTCA
>LSQX01189534.1_pt2 | contig 23533 bp, 17 predicted proteins | sample 654561 | NCBI WGS metagenome assembly LSQX01 (sample SAMN04489861, study PRJNA283612) | anaerobic digester metagenome | isolation source: 4 biogas reactors fed with cattle manure at either 37C or 55C with and... | place: Denmark: Kongens Lyngby | collected 2014
TCATTCAAGATAATGGCCGGGACCGTCAAGGCCAGATAGACGATGGCGACTCCGGCGACGTTGGGGATAATATGGCGGAAGAGGATACGCAGTGGTCCGGCACCGAGGACTTTGCTGGCTTCCACAAACGGCATCTGACGCAGGGAGAGAACTTGCCCCCGGACGATGCGCGCCATGGTGAGCCAGGAGATCGCCCCCAGACCGGTGAAGAGGAAAAGGAGACGGATGAGGTAGGCTGAATCCCTCTGGAAAAATTTGAAGGAGGAGAAATAATCTTGCGCAAGGCCCTCCAGAGTCGTGATCAGCGCAATCACGAAAACAATGGAGGGTAGACAATAGAGCACATCCACAAAACGCATCATGACCGAATCAACTTTGCCTCCCAGGTAGCCTGCCATAGCTCCCCAGATGACTCCGATAAAGAGGCTCACGAGTGCCCCAACGGCCCCGACAAGGAGAGAGATTCGGGTGCCGAAAAGCGTCCGGGCAAATAAATCCCTGCCGTGGTCATCGGTCCCGAAGAGATGCTCAGGGCTGGGAGGTGAGTTCAGGAGGTCGCTCAGCTCATTGGGATTGACCTTGGAAAAGAAGGGATAGAGAAGGATAAAACCAAGGAGTGCCGCCAGGTAACACGCGCTGAAGAGAGCCAGGCGGTTCTTTTTGAACCGTCTCCAGGCCAGTTGCGAAGGGGATAGAAGGCGGCTCGTGCTCATTGGAGTTTAATCCTTGGGTCCAGGTAACTGTAGAGGATATCGACCAGGAGGTTGAGGACCAGGAGCAGGACCGAATAGACCAGTGCCAGGCCGACAACCATTGTATAGTCGCGGTTGAGGGAAGAATTGACCATGAAGACGCCAATCCCCGGTATCTGAAAGATGTTTTCGACGATGAATGAGCCGGTCAGTAGATCCGCCAGGAGCGGTCCCGAATAGGAGAGTAGCGGCAGAATCCCCAGCCGGAAGGCGTGTTTGAAATAGATGCTGAAATCCGAGAGACCCTTGGCGCGTGCGGTGATGATGAAATCCGATTGCAGGGCGGTGATCATCCCTTCACGGGTGAGGCGAGCGACACGGCCGGCAAAGTAAACGCCCAGAGAGACCACCGGCAGCACCGCATGGAGAGGCGTGCCCCAGAGAGCCACCGGGAAAATCTCCCAATGGATGGAAAAGAGGAGGATGAGCAGGGGCGCCAGGATGAAACCCGGCACGCAGATAGCCGAGAGAGCCAGAAGCGTCGCCGAGTAATCGAGCCAGGAACCTTTGCGGATGGCGGCAATGAAGCCCAGGGGAATGCCCAGTCCCAGAGCCAACCCGAAAGAGAGAACGCCCAGCAGGATGGAGACGGGCATCCCCTGTTTAATGATATCGGTAACGGTGTGATTCCGATATTTGAGCGAGGCTCCCAGGTCTCCGTGGGAGACTCCCCGGAGGAAGTAGAGGTATTGCTTCCAGAGGGGCTGATCCAGATGATAGCGAGCGGCCAGGTTGCGTTCGATTTCAGGTGAGGCTGGCTTGCGCTCCGTATCAAAGGGGCCGCCCGGAGCGATGCGCACCAATGAAAAAGCGAGGAAGCTGATCACCAGGACGAGCGGGATCAGGAAGAAAATACGTTTGACGATATGTGTCAGCCGTTCCACGTTATGAAAGCTCAGCGATAGACTCGTGTTGTTTCTCTATTTCCTTTTCAAAACCAGATAGACCGGGGGGCCTTTGGAAAGAGGAATGTTGGGGGACTGGGGAATTTCTTCGCCAATCGCGTTGACGATTTTTTCAAAGGAATACTCAGCCCCATTGATCAGAAGTCCCTTTTCGTCCGCCCCGGTGCTCGCGCCGTCTTTAAATTCGAGGGGCAGAGCCGTAGTGAGCTGCGGATTCCAGAGTGCTACGACCGCCTTATTTTCCTCCGCAGATTGAGGGAGGAAGAAGGCGACCAGGGTGCCGTCTTTCAGCTTCACCAGCTTTGAGAAAGAGGTCTTATTCAGAACATGAGTCATGGCCGAAAAGACCGCATAGGCCGGTTTGGGTGAGAAATCCTGCCGTGTGATGCCCATATTGAACTCGAAATACCAGGGATCATCGCCATCGTTGCGGAAGTTGTACCAGAAGTTTTTGGGGTTTACGCCCGAAGCGATCGTGGTCAGATGGGTGCGTGCCAGGAACTCGGCCTGTTTGCGCTCGGAGTTGGGGGTGAAATCCTGCCGCAGCATGTGGTGCTCGGTATGTGTCGCCCAGCCCATTTCCGTATTCCAGATGGGGCGCCGGGGAGCCTCAGGCGAGGGATTAATCTGCAGGTCCGCTTTTTGCAGGTCTTTTATAAAGGTTTCCTCCACGAGTACGGAGCGGTAGGGATGGATAGTTAGGATATCAAAGGGAGTCTCCTTTTTGAGCATTTGGTCGATGAAAGTGAAATCAATTCCCGCGGTGGAGAGGCCCAGCACCTGAATTTCGGGGTCGATTTCCTTTATCATCCGGTAGCTGCGGATCAGGAGCTCGGCATACATTTCCTTGGGCCCTTGCCAGAAGAAGATGTTCGGCTCATTCCAGATTTCCCAATGTTTGATGCGGCCCTGATAGCGTGTAACGCAGGCCCGCAGATATTCCAGATAGTCTTCTATGCCCTGTTGCGTATAGGGCTGAGTCCAGCCGGACCAATAGCCCGCGATTCCGTAAACCTGAATGCCATAACTTTCGGCGGTGGAAACCAGATGATCAAATAAAGGCCAGTTATATTCACCCTTGCGCGGCTCGAGCATCCCCCAGTTGAACTCCTCGCGCGACCATTTGACTCCGGCCTGAGCGGCCATTTGGGCGACCTTGCTCATTTGGTTCGTGGGTAAGCGGTAGAGGTAGACGCCCATGCCGAAAGGCGAAAGAGGGTCCATGGAAAAATCGGAGTTGCGGGGGAAGTTGCCCAGCCAGGTACAGGTGACCGGTTCCTGGCGCAATCCGGGAGCCGAAAAGGTGAAAATCGCCTCCAGAAAATTCAGGTTCTCGGGGAGAGGAGCCCGGAATGTTTCCGAGGCGTTCTCGAGCTTTGGCGGGAGGGTTACTTCGCGTTCAGCCTTCTGAAGGATATCGCCATTCCAGTTTTTAAGAGTGTAGCTGAGTTTGCCTTTCAGAGGCTCGGAAGCCATCGATTGTGCATACCAAGTGAAACTCAGATCCTTTTTGTTTTCCGAAGAGCTGTTTTTCGCGTGCTGAATGATCGCCGAATCCGTGAGCGCGGTAGATGTCAGGAGAATATCGAAATCTTCCAGTTTGTAAATTTTGGATTCAGAGCCTCTCCATTCGATGCGGCCCAGACGCAGAGGACCATGTATTTTGCCGTCATTTTCGCCGCCGGCGTATCCCCAGCCGTTTCCCGGAGGCATATCGGTGGAGAACTCAAAGCCTTCCGGGGTAAGGGTCGGCGAGAGCTCTTTGAAGAAGGTCATGAAATGGGTGTAGGCGTGAAGGGTGATTTTGAGGCCGCGCGGATCGCCTTTGCCTTTGAGCGCAATGTGCTGGGGGACTCCCGGCAGGGTACGTGCGGGGAAGTTCAAAGTGGCGTTTCTGGAAGAGCCGGAAAAATCGAGGGTGAGCTCCGCCAGTTCCTGCTCCTGGGATTCATTGGAGGGCGATAAGGTCAGTTTAGTTTCGCGTCCGCCGCCGCTCAGGTTCCAATCTGTCTCTTATACNNGAGGTTGAGCTGACTTTGGACTTCACCCGTGAGCAAAGTCACGTCATCAAAGAGGAGGACGCCCTGGGTCAATTCCAGTTTATCGGCCAGAAGAGCGATTGCGGTGGGATTGCCATGGAAAACACCGTCGTTGCTGCCGCCCCAGGAGGACTCCCATAAATCGAGCGTGGTGCTGACTTTGCTCCATTCATCGGGTACGGAGCGAATTTCTTTCTGGAAAGTCTGGTCGGAGCTGTCGGTGAGCCGAATTTTGACTCGGGTTCCTTCGGGTCTGTAGAGATTGAGCTGCAGTGCACTGAAGGACTCGCCATCGGCTTGTTGAAGGAGGAGCGGATCGATCCTGGTTAGTGCAGCGACATAGGCGCCTCCATTGGAGAAGTCGAATTTGAGTTTGCCGCAGTAGTCGGCCTTGAGGCTGTTGGGTTTATCGGCCTGCGAAACTTCAAAGCTGCCTTGAGCTCCCGGGAATTCGGAGCCATTGCCGAAAATCCAGTTTTTCGATTCCGGAGCGGGGAAATCTTCAATCAAAACCTCAGCTCCGCAAACCTGAAAAGCCGAGGCCGCCAGGCAAAGCGGAATAATGAAGCAGCGCAATATACCGTTACACACGTTACTCATAGCTCAAGTGTAATCAGTGTGGATAGGGAGGCGAGGAAAAAAGAAGGGGAACTTTTAATCTTCTTCGTCGTCCTCACGGGCGAGGCCCTTCTCGATATATTGATCCCAGAGGCTCTTTTCGACCGAGATCTGGAAAAATACATTGGGGCGGAAGCCATAAAAACCGGCAAATTGATGGGGGCTTTTGACCCCTTCTTTAACCTGAGCCGAAAAACGGGGTGAATAAATGATGACCGGAGCGGCCAGATTATCAGGGACTTGTGGGTACCAGCCGGTATTATCCTCAAAAGCGCGCAGATACCAGGGCAGAGGCCAACAATCGCTATCATGGGCGATCACCTGGATGATCATTTTGTTCCCGTCAGGATGGATGGAGCTGAGTTTCTCCACAGTACGGGTCAGGCTCCGTACGTCAGAGATGGTGTGAGCATAAACATGAGGATTTTTGGATTCCTCATAGTACTGTTCGTTCAACAGGCGTCCCTGATAGAAGAGATGAGATAAGCCGCCCAGGAGAACCAGAGAGATGAGAATGCGGGGGATCCGGCCCTTCCAGGTCGAAAAGAGGTAATGGGTGCCTATGCCGGCCAATAGAATCACCCCTTGAATAACGACGATAAAGCACCAGGGCGTTTTATAAGGAATAATGCAATAAATAGCGCCCAGGAGCAGCGTGTAAGCGCTCAGGAAAAGAGAAAGGCGCCGGATGGCCGGGGAAAAGTGGTCTTTGAAACCTGCCCAGCCCCCAAGGACAGCGAGAATAAGAAGGAAAAGCTCAGTAAAGACGGGGCCCGAATCTTTAGAAAACCAGCAATAGCGCTCCAGATAATAATACCAGGGCCAGATGTGAGGGGATTCTCCGCCGGCTCTTGCGAGCCAGGGAAAGTAGGTGAGGATGGAATCCAGAGGCCCGGCCCGATGCGTGAAAAAAGAGGTGAAGAAAAGGATGCCGGTTACCAGGAAACCGCCCAGGGCGATAAACCAGTGAGAGCGGGGGACCTGTTTCAGGAAAGTCGTGGTACCGCCTTTAAATTTCTCCAGAGCTAACAGGAAGAAAAGTCCGCCACCGGCCGCGGCGACATTAAAGACGAAAGTCTCCTTGGTCGCATACATGAGCCCCAGAGCAATGCCCGAGAGGAGAATCCATCTGCGCCGAAGTGTCTGAGTGTATTGCCAGGAGGAGGCGAGGAAAAGCAGGGTAAAGGTAAAAAGGAGCGTTTCGTGAATGAAATATCGGCTGTAGAAGAGTAGAGAAGGAGACAGCGCAAGGAGCAACGAGCCAGTCAAGAGACCTGAGCGGCCCAAGGCATTTCTGAAAAAAAAGAGGGTCAGGATCGCCAGCAGACTGAAAAAGGCAGGGACACTTCTGAGAGGAGACTCGCTTTCGGTCTCAATATCCTGCCCTGAAATCCATTGGAAAGGGAGACTGAAATAGTGAAGGCTCGGGCCATGAAATTCATCCGGATTATACTTATACTCTCCGGTGTTCCAGAGAGTCCGGAATTTCATCGCCTGAACTGATTCATCTGCATGAAAAGGCCGCTGTGCCAAGTTTGCCCAACGAAGAGGCACGGCGACAGCGACCCCAATCAGTAAAATCAGACAGGTTTGCCAGAATCGATTCACTTTCTGCCAAGCCCTTTCTGATCGTTATTTCTTCAAGCCCCAGACTTCGACTTCGGTATAACGATTCATGCTGCTATAGGTGCTGCCTCTGCTGTAGAGACGCACATAGCGGCCCTCAACGCCCTTAGCGTCGATGAGACGGCCTTCATGGCTTTCGTAGTATTCAAGGTCTTTACCCACGCCCAGGAGTGAAGAATTGTCATAGTCGTTGTTGTAAACGGTTTTGACTTCCTTTTCGAACTGGGGATCATCGGATACCTGCACGATCACGTCGCGGTAGATGTGAGGGGTGTTATGGGCATGCCATGCCACGATGGCGTACATTTTGACGGGCTCACCCAGATCAATCTGAATCCATTGGGTTTTGCGGGGAAGCTCCACGTAGCTGTCATCGCTGAACTCTTTATTGCCGTCGGTGGCCAGCTCATAGGTGCCGTTATTGGGCGTTTCCACACTGCCGGTCACTTTTTTCTTGAGGGCAAGGTTTTTGCAACCCTTGGGGACCATGAAAGCGGGGCGCGGTTTATCGCTCGGTTTTTCCAGATGCTCATCATCAGGTACATCGGTGGGGGTGCCCATGAATGCAGGGATGGGGAGCTTGATATCCAGCTTTTCGAGGTCATCAGCGGCTGAAGCGTTGAAAGCGTTCGAGAAGCCCAGAGAGGCAACCAACGCAATAGCGATAGAGAGAGTTATTTTTTTCATTTTTTCGTATTATAAAGGGGTGAAAAATCGGGAAATGGAGCCCACTTTTCTATTCGTCAGTCCATTTCCCGCTTATCTGTCAGTACTTAATTATTCCTTGGCCCAAACTTCGACTTCTGTATAGCGATTCAGACGACCAAAGGTGCTGCCGTTGCTGTAAAGGCGGAGGTAACGAACCTTCTTGCCTTTGCAGTCAATCAGACGGCCTTCGTTGGTTTCAAAATACTCCAGGTCTTTACCGGCTCCCAATTCCAAAGAATTGTCATAGTCGTTGTTGTAGAAAAAGGTGACACCCTCTTTGAATTCGGGATCATCAGAGCCCAGCACTACGAAATCGCGATAAACCTGAGGCGTCGCAAAGCTGTGCCAAACGACGACGGCTGACAGCGGGTACGACTTTTCCAGATCAACCTGAATCCATTGCGGTTTCCGGTGGAGTTCCAGATACTCGTCGGTCGCTTCCTTATTCCCATCCACCACCAGCTCGAAGGTGCCGGCTAAAGGAGATTTATCACTGCTGGTGACTTTCTTGCCGAGAGCAACGTTTTTGACTCCTTTGGGTGCCATGAACGCCGGGCGCGGTTTGTCACTTGGCTTTTCTACATACTCGCTCAGTTCAATATCGCTGGGAGTTCCCTGCTCGGAGGCTTTGGGCAGTACAAGAGGCAGTGCTTCGAGATCCTCAGCGAACGTATTGACAGTAAACGACAGCGCGGCAATCACGGCCGCCAGACTTAACATTCTAACCTTATGCTTCATATTTCTTGTATTGACTACAAAATATCTCGTTCATGTTACCAAGTTCTGCTACGGGCGGCAATTGTTTTCCGGCGTTCGCGAACTTGCGTGATATTCCCCAGTCGCATTCAAGCGAATCAGGAATCCTGTTTTTGAGCAGGAGCGCTGGCTCCCGGCTCACTTATTTAGACGTATGAGAGCGCTTTTTATTCACCGGAGTCTTCAATTGCGTCTACCACGGCGAGCCTGAAATAGAGAGCCGATGAGGGCGTTAGGGTCACGATATAAGGAGACAGGGCTTCAGATTCGGGCTCCCAGGGGCCATTGGGCCCGGGTGACTTCTGTAGCTGAAGTTTGCCTACCTGTAAAGAGAGGTTTTCCCAGGAGAGGGTGATCTTCCCGGGAGGTGTGGCCGAGCAGAGAAGGTCGGGGACGGTTGCCCCCAGGAGCATCCGGCGCTCTCCCAGTACGGGGATATTGACCCCATCCATGCTTAAGACTCCAGAGAGAGTGACTAAACCGGCGAAGCCTTCCTCAGCGGTGAGGTTGTAAGAGAAAATCTGCTCACTCGGTGTCTCTTCATTTTTTAAATAGGGTCCCCATTTTACCTGATTATGAATGGAATCGTGAGCGCCGACTTGGCTGATCTCTGAGGGAATAGCCCCGAGGGGCAAGGTTTCTTCCAAAGCCCAGCAATGCGTGGACGAATCTGCAAGAAGACGGATTGAGACACTGTTGGAGGAGAGAGTCGAGGTGGCAAAAGGAATTGAGACGCCTTCCGCAGGTGTTGCAGGTAAAGAGACCGGCACCCAGCAGAGGGGAGGCTCAAAATCGATGTTCTGAGTATAGGATCCGCCAATCACGCTGAGGAACCCGGCCCGGGTCACATAATCCACCGGGATGGGGTTGGGTGCCAAAGACCAGGGTAGGCCTCTCATCCAGTGAGACGCATAGCTGGAAAGGTCTGATGTGCTCAGAAGGAAACTGGAAGTCAGATCTGCCGGGTGGGGGGCTGGGAAATAGGAGACAACCGTGAGCGAATTGGTCAGGAGAGGGAGCGTCTCATAGTTGGCGCTATCTTCCGGCGTAAAGGTGGCGTTGAGTGTATGCGTTCCCAAGGGAAGAAGGGTACCCAGTGCCGGGGTATAGGTGAAGGCCCCCGGGATATCTGCGGTGGCATTGAGTTCATTTCCGGAGAGAGGAATGCCCTGTAGGATGGGGGTGAGCTCAGGCCAGAGAACCTGCGGAAGCGCCTTCTCGACGGTGAGAGTAACGCTTTTGTCCTTGGTGATGTAGTGCGAGTTATCCGTGGGAATAAAGGTCACCTTCAGATTATGGGTGCCCGCACTAAGAAGGGCTCCTTGGGCGGGAGTGTAGAGGAAGGAGCCGGCAGTGTCCGCAGTGGCGTTGAGCTGTTCGGCGGAAAGCGTTGTGCCGTAAACAATGGGTGCTGGATCAGGCCAGTTAATATCGGGAACGCGTTTTTCAACGGTGAGGGCAACCGTTTTATCGGTTCCCAAGTAGGCGTTTGTATCCGTCGGGGTAAAGGTTGTCAGAAGAAAATGCGTGCCCGGTTCCAGTAAAGTGCCGGGTTGTGTGTCATAGATAAAAGATCCCGGTATCGAAGTAGATGCGTTCATCTGGGCTTCGGATAGGGGAGTGCCGTAGCTGATGGGTTCAGGCGCAGGCCAGGTGATTTGGGGGACTTGCTTGTTAGAAATAAGCTTGGCCAGGTTCAGACGGCCCCCTGTTGAACAATATTTTTTTAGGGCGGTTACCGGATCCACGGAGGCCAAAAGCCGGGCTCTGGTCTGAGTATAGGTGCTCGAGGGATTGGCTTGCTGATAGAGAGCCAGGGCTCCGGCGACATGAGGCGCTGACATCGAAGTGCCCGAGAGAAAACTGTAGCGGCTGTCGTTACTGGCATAAGTCGAGTAGATTTCACGGCCGGGAGCGAAGAGCTGCACATAGTTGGTGCCGTAGTTGGAGTCTGAAACCTTCGTATCCGTGGAGTTCGAATTGCCCACGCAAATCACATTCTGATAGGTAACCGAGTAACAAGCCGGATATATCTTTTCGCTGTCTAAATTTAGCGTTTCATTACCGGCTGCGCAGACCACAATAATCCCGTTGGACCTCAGTGTTTGGATTTCCGATTTCAGAATGGTGGCATCATCCTCGACGGTCCAGCTGGCATTGATTATTTTTGCTCCGTTTTTTCGCGCATAAACCATAGAGCTAACGGCACCGCTGATTGTGCCTCCGGTATTCCCCAGGAAGCGGCAGGCCATGATTTTCACATTCCAGGCGATTCCGCAGACACCCTTTGCGTTATTGCCGCTAGCGCCGATAATTCCCGCCACATGGGTGCCGTGGCCCGAAGTATCCATGGGGTTGTTGTTGGTTGCGTCGTCCGAGAAATCCACTCCATAGACATCATCCACGTAACCGTTGCGGTCATCGTCTTTATTGTTGTTTGGTATTTCCTGCGTGTTTACCCACATGTTGGCCACTAAATCCTCATGGGTATAACGAACGCCGGTATCCACCACAGCTACGATAAAATTTGAGGCACTGTTATAGAGATTCCATGCGGCCGGAGCGTTGATTAATTGAATGTTGTAGGCGCGCTTGGGGTCTCGGGTATAAGTGTCATTTGGCATCAGGGCCGGTTTCACGAGATAATCGGGGTGAGCATCTTCGACCAACCCGCTCTTGATGTAGGTGCGTGCCTTATCGGCGACGTTTTCCAGAGGATCAAATTCGATCAACTCCCAGGCTTCATCACCAGCCATAATTTCCGCTTTGAGAGTGGAAGCGCAGGCTCGGTGGAATTCTTGCAAGGATGCCCCCAATTTGGGTTTTACCAGGAGACGGCCCGGATACCAATTGGCCGCGGAAATAAAGGAGGGAGTACTGAGAAAAAGGAGACTCAGGAGGAGTTTGAAAAGGAGAGGGGAGAAATTAGAGATCAAAAAGTTTCCTGATGTTTTCTCGAGCTTTATTCTCTCGGGAAGTATCTTCATGAATGGGGACATAAATTCTTTTAGCAAAGTCAAAATACTCGCAAAAATTACCTCTGGTTTTATCGGCGACCTCTTCAGATCTCCTGTCACGGCATTGATAAGCCAACTCCGGTGCCCAGGAGACGCAGTTCCGGCAGACTCTGAGATCGGCTTCGCAGCCGAGGCATTTTTCACCGCGGCCGGGAAGGCCTTTCAGGTCCAGAGGCCGCCCGCAATTATAGCAATGAAGTGTGGGTTTGGCAGAGTCGGCAAAGAGATCCATGGTGCTTACCGGGGTATGTTATTGTTATTGGCCGGGGGTACCGACACCACCTGGAGGAGTCATTACGATAGCCTTGACACGTCCGCTTTTTGGAAAATAGGCAAACTGGTACCCTTTAGGCAATTGAGGCAGGCGCGGCAGGTATCCGGTGGAGAGCAGCTCATCAAGATTTTCAGGGAAACGATCCTCAGCCGCATGGAAGAGGTCGATGGCCTGCTGGACACTGGAAACATCGACGACTTTTTCCGCCGTAGTTTTCGCGCGGCTCATTGCGCCCAGATAATCGATGCTGTTGGGAGCCGAAGCTGGCTGTGGTTCCGGGGGAGGCGTTGCCGCGGAGCTCACGGGAGCTTCTTCTTTTTTGCCGCAGCCGACGAGCAGCGACAGGGCTAATAACCCTGTCAGGCAAAAAGCGCTTTTGTTTTTCATCTTGATTTTAATGAGGTTGATTTTGAAGAAATTGCAGTGTCTGCTCCAGGGAGGAGAAGCGCTGTTCCTCACGAGTGGAAAGAGTCTTGAGAAGATAAACAAGTTCGGAAGCATCACTCTTTTTCAGACGAAAAGTCCATTGAGCTTTCAGCTCCAGGGCGCGTTTGAATTGTTTGTCGGCCTTGAGGGGTGCCAGTGAGTAATCCGTGGAGAAGCCGGCATCTCTGAAGGATTGAATTGCTGTGAGGGATCCCAAGCGGAGAGATTCATCCACAATGAGGGCATATATTTGAGCTGGAGCGCTGAACGTCGGCAGAAGGCCGCGTTCTTTGAGCAGCTCGGTCAGCACGACGTCTCCCATTCCGAATCCCAGAGAAGGTATTTGCACTTTACCTCCCGAGATGAGCTGAGTCAGGTGATCATAGCGGCCTCCGCCCGCAATGGCTCTAAAATTGCCTTTGCGGTCAAAGGCTTCGAAAACGGGTCCCGTGTAGTAAGCCAGTCCGCGAATGACCCCGTAATCTACCTTCACGAAATTCGAAAGGCCTCGAGCTGCCAGGTTGTCCAGGATGGACTGAAGCTCCTCGGTCGGTTGGCCCGAAGCAATGAAAGCGGCGACCTCATCGTAGCTCAGCCCCAATTGAGAGAGCTTTTCACGGGAAACAACCGGGTCTTCCCGCTCAAGTTTATCAATGATCTGGAAAAACTCGTAGGATCGCTCCTGGTCGGAGCATCTCTGGCTGAAGTATTGGCTCCAGGCGCTGCGGCTGCTCAGGCGGATGACAAAATCTTCATGGGTCAGCCCAAAAGCACGCAGTACGTCAATAACCAGAGCAATGATTTCGGCATCGGCCCCTGAAGCCTCATCCCCCAGAATATCGGCATTGAGCTGGAAGTGTTCTCTGAGACGCCCTTTTTGTTGGCGCTCGTAGCGGAAGAGCTGGGGTATGGAAAACCATTTAATCGGCTTGCGGTAATTGCCGTGGTGCGCGGCGACCATGCGCGCCAGGGTAGGGGTCATTTCCGGCCTGAGCGAGATTTGCCTTTGCCCTTTGTCTGTGAAGTTATAGAGCTGGGTGACAATTTCGTCACCACTCTTGAGCGTGTAAAGCTCCAGAGGCTCCAGAGGCGGGCCGTCATATTCACGAAAACCGTAACGGAGGGATACTTGCCTCCAGGTGTTGAAAATGTAGCCCCGCACATCTGCACTCCAGACATCCTTGTGCGGAAGAGGTTCTGGGTAAAAATCTCGAAATCCGGGTAAACGATCCATGCGTTTTCAAAGTGAGGGCAGAACAACAGCCCCCTAAAACCAAAGCGCCCTGTTCGTCCTCAGTCGGGGAAGAACCTGGCACTTTGTTCTTGTTTGTTGAGTTATCAAATCCTCACGCCCATCGCGCGAGGAGGTTACTTACTTGATCTTGGAAGCATCCAACTTCTCGACCAATTCTCTCATTTCCTTGCCAGGTTTGAAACGAACGACCGGGCGGCTGGGAATGGGAATATCTGTGGCCGGTTTATTGGGGTTTCTGCCAATACGGGGCTTGGAAACACGAACTTCAAAGACACCGAAGTTGCGAATTTCCACTGTGTTGCCTGCGGCCAGGGCGCCGTTGAGATAATCCAGAGCCTTCTGTACAATCTTGAAAACTGTTTCCTGAGTCTGTCCAGTTTCCTTGCTGATTTTCAGAACCAAGTCTCTCTTTGTAAAATTTTTGCTCATATCAATAGTTTCTATTAGTTAGTTGTCACTGCAATAGGCCGTACAGGTCGGCAAAGCGTCTTCTCTAGTTATTCCCATTCAAAGGGATGTTTCTACACCCCCTTGCACTGGGCGGCAGAAAAGGTACACTAAAAGCCTCATAAAAGTCAAAGACTCCGGCAAAATCTTTTCGCGCATCTTCTTCCGTTTTTTTGAGGATACCTTCGTCCACCATGTTAAAGACTATTTCACCAAAATCTTCGCAGCAGGTTATTCCCCACTCTTCGAAGACGACAATGGCCATGGATGCGAATTGCTCCAGAGCGTACTCTCGAATTCCTTTCAGAAGTTCCTGTCCCGTTACATGCCTGGCTTTACCGTCCGGTTTTTCGGCTTTCTCCTGAGTCTTTTTCTCCTGAGTAAACTTAAGAGCCAAGTCAAGGAACTCATAGGCGGCGCAAGGATAGCGTTTATCTTTTGCGACGATTTTTTCTATGGCCAATGTAAACTTCGGATCAGGCATCTTCAATCATGCAGGGGTTAAAGAACCACTTTCGGGATTTCTTAGAGCTCCCAACCAAATCACGGCTTAGTCTTTCATGTTTAGCTGGGTAAGTCAAGAAGTCTATGCGTCAGAGCTTGTTAGACGAAAAGGAAAAAATCTGGCCGGGGGTATAATTCATAACTCTTTATTTATGAGTATGTTATGATTTTATAATGGTTGTGCACTTTCCTTTTCTGGTTTGGAGTCCCCAAAAAATCAGAAAAAATATCACTGTATCCTCTTGCAGGAGAAAAAAATCCCCCATTTATTTTTCTCAATCCGGCTGTTTACTTCAATGCGCTCAAAATGTGTTCCCAGATCAGGTTAATTTCAGCCTGCATATCTCCAAGCTGGGCTGTAACGGCGATCACGGCTTCCTTCTCGGGAATCACGATGATAAACTGACCAAAGGCTCCATCAGCACGGAACGCATTGTGGCGGCAGCGCCAAAGCTGATATCCGTAACCCTGACGCCAATCGCTTTTTGCCTCATCGCTCTCATCCGATACCCAGACAGGCGGTTGGTTGATGTGCGCCTGAGTCGCCTCTTCAATCCATTCTTTGGAGAGAAGCTGCTTTCCGTTCCAGACTCCCTTTTGGAGGAGGAATTGGCCCATCTTGGCCATGTCTTCGGTTTTGAGCCAGAGGCCCCAGCCGCCGCAGTTGATTCCCTGGGGGCTTTCTTCCCAGCGGATGGAGGCTATCCCCAGAGGACGAAAAAGCCGCGGGTAGAGGTAGTGCACCACTTTCTCTCCTGTCACCTTTTGAACAATGGCACTCAGGGCATAAGTGGCCAGGCTGTTATAGACGAAGCGGGTTCCGGGCTGATGCTCCAGTGGTACGGCCAGGAAACCCTTCATCCAATTTGCGCCTTCAGTTTCGCGGATGCTTTGAGTGGGGTCCTTACCATGGCCGACCGACATGGTGAGCAGATGCCGGATTTCGAGATTGCGGAGGTGATCCGAGATATTCTCTGGGAGGTCTTCCGGGAAGAAGGAGATGACTTTATCGCTCAACTGGATGCGTCCCTCCTGGACGGCAAAGCCGATTGCCGTGGCGGTAAAGGTCTTGCTCACCGAATACATGACGTGGTTCTTATCGTGAGCGGCCTCTCCGAGATATTTTTCGGCGATGACTTTTCCATTGCGAAGAACCATGACGCTGTGAATCCCCTGCTTGGCTTCCTCGACTGCAGCGAGATAGTTCTGCAGCATATCGGCAGAGACATTTTCGGCTTCGGGGGTGCTGCGGGGCAGTGCCTTGGCGATCTGGTTATAGGTGGCGAGCTCAATATTCTTATCCTGAAGAGCGGCCTTGATTTTGGGGCTGGTGAAGAGGTCCGTTACTCCTTGCCGATCCCGGGCGACATCTTCATACCCTATATGGAAAGTACCCTGCATTTCTTCGGTATCCAGAGCAGGATGATCTACGAAGAGATAATTTTTGCCCTTTTCGAGCGTCTCGAGCATCTTGAGGAAACTGGCCTCTTTTTCTTCCAAGGTTTTATGGCTTCCCTTGTAGGTGACGTATGAGAGGTTCTCTATTTCCGTCTCCAGAGTCAGGTTATATTCCTTGGCCAAGCCAGAGACCATCGCCGCGACATCCTTATCAAAGGTGGTGCAGCCCATGTGACTGGAGAGATGCGTGATCTGGGGCAGGTTTCTCAGGGCCAGTTCGATTTGAGCCCGAAACTCCTGCTCTATTTCGGCCAGGTTCCACTTATGTTCAGAGATACTTTGGCCGGGATAATTGGAGTTTTTACGTATTTGAGGAAAGAAGTAGCCGTTTTCATCCACCAGAGAGGGACAGGAAGTCAGCGGACGCCATTTGATCAAATCCCATTCGCTGGTGAGCGTCAGATGCAATCCAACCGCAATTTCCGGGTTTGCCCGCAGAATGCGAACGGTTTCAGGGAACCAAGGGCCGACCGCCATGACTTCAATGGAGGTGGCGACTCCTTCCTGACTTGTTTTGAGACAGGCAATGTTGCTGGCTCGGGAAGAGCCCATGTCATCGGCGCGGACGATCAGGCGCGTCGGCTCCGAATCGGAGGATAATAAAGTGAACTGCATGGCACAATAGAGCACGGCTCCAGCGAATAGTTTCTTCCTCATATCAGGGAAATGCTATTTTAAAATCACTTTTGATTCAAGGAATCGTTTCCTTTAACTTCATAAACCTCTTTGAGGTCGTTACAGAAAAGTGTTTTGGGGTTTTCGTAGTAGAGAACGAAATCTTTGGCGGAGAGGCTCTCCGGATATGGGGCGTAATAATGACGTGTGTGGGCATTGCGCCGCATGACGACAAAGGCTGCGGGATGATTTTGCGTGCAGGGCAGGAGAACACCTGTCCACCAATCTTCGCTTGGGACGGCTTCAAAACCGGTTTCGGTGCAGGCGATCGTTTTTTTGTGTTTCTCACCCAAGGAGGTGAGATAGGTCAGCATCTTGTTCATTCTTTCCATGTACCCTTCGCGGTTGTTGCCTTTGGTGTATTGGTAGCAATCGTATCCCAGGATATCGACATAGTCATCCCCCGGATAGCGTTCCATATAGAGCTCGGTGGCGCGGGCAATATCGTTTGACGGTGAGTAGGCATAGAGCAGGTGGTCGCATCCTTTTTTCCGAAGACGATCGCAAGTGAGGAGCCAGAGCGCCTTGAATTGCTCGGTGGTGCAGAGATCCTGGCCCCACCAGAACCAACTGCCGGTGTGTTCATGCCAGGGGCGGAAGATGATGGGGACCTTAGTGGAATCGGGAGCGCGAAGTGAATTCATAAAATCCGCGGCTTTATCGAGCCAATCCAGGAATTTCTGGTGTTGTGCGCCTCCGGGCAGGATGGATTCGACGACTTTTTTGTCTTTCACGTCCCATGAATCGCCGCCGGTAAGAGGGTTATCCACATGCCAGCAGATCATGTTGACTCCGCCCCGCAGGTAGTGTGCGATTATTTCTCTGCGCAATATTTCAAAGGGGACTCCGTTGATGTTGTTATCTCGGCCATGCTCGATGCGGCCGATATCCCAGCCGATTACGGCCGGATAATCTCCGCAGACGCTTTTTACGTCGCTCCGCGAAGGCTCCCCTGATGCGGCTTTGCCGGCTTTCCAGCCGACACCGTAGACCGTGGATTCGTGGTGGCCAAAAAGGGTGCCTTTTTCCGGGACCGCCTTGAGGTAAAGAAGGAGGCTTTGAGTTTCTGGGGTGAGAGAGACGGTATTTGATGCCGGGGGAGTCGTTTGTCCTGAGAGCCCGGGCGAGAAGAGGAGAATCCATGCGCTGGCAATGGCGAGGATTTTAAGAGCGTTCAGATGAAATCTAATCATATCCGAGCGTCATAACAGCAGAACGAAACATTGGCAAGAAAAAAGAGGCGTTCTTGCTTTGGAGAGAGCCTTTTGCTAGGATGAGCGCCCGGTATGTTGGATGTCAAAGTAATCCGTGAAAAAACAGAATGGGTATGCGCCAGGCTGGCGGCCCGCAATGCTGGAGATGAGGTAAATATTCAGGAAATTATCGCCCTGGATGATGCCCGCCGCAAGAATCTTTCCGAAGTTGAAGTCTTGAGAGCAAATCGGAACAAGGTTTCAAAGGAGATCGGCGTATTGATGGGCAAGAAGCAGTTTGATGAAGCCAATCTTCGGAAGCAGGAGACGACCGAGATCGGGCAAAAGATTTCAGATTTGGATAAGAAGCTGCAGGAAATAGAGTCTCAGCGCGAAGCCATGCTTCTGAAGACGCCCAACACACCGCATGATACCGTCCCCTACGGCAAAACCTCCGAGGATAATCCGGTTGTTAAAACATACGGGGAGAAGAAAATTTTTAGCTTCAAACCCCTGAACCATGTGGAACTTTGCGAAAAGCTGAACCTGATCGATTTTCAGCGGGCCACCAAGATTTCGGGCCGTGGGTTTATCCTTTATACAAATTTGGGAGCTCGGCTGGAGAGGGGCCTCATCAATTTCCTGCTTGATACTCATACCCGGGAGCATGGATATACTGAGATTCAGCCTCCGCTCATGGTAACCCAGGAGTGCATGTACGGGGTAGGTCAATTCCCCAAGTTCAGGGATCAAGCCTATACGATTCAGGAGGGACTTGATGCGGAGACTCTGGGTAAGCAATACCTTCTGCCGACGGCTGAAGCTGCCCTGGTGAACCTCCACCGGGATGAGATTTTAAAGGAAGAAGAATTACCCAAACGCTACTGTGCTTATACACCCTGCTTCAGGGCTGAAGCGGGTGCGGCCGGTTTGGGAACTCGCGGCCTGATCCGAGTGCATCAGTTTGATAAGGTCGAACTAGTGAAGATTGTTGAGCCTGAGAAGGGTTATGAGGAACTGGAAAAGCTTCTCCTGAATGCAGAAAAGATTCTCCAGCTGCTGGGGTTGCACTACCGTGTGATCTCGCTTTGCACGGGGGATTTGGGCTTTACCAGCGCTAAGACCTATGATATTGAAGTTTGGGCCCCGGGTCAGGATCAGTATTTGGAGGTCTCCAGCTGCAGCAATTGCGAAGATTATCAGGCTCGCAGGATGGGGCTGCGCTTTAAGAAGGCCGATGGCACTCTCTGTTTCCCGCACCTGCTCAATGGGAGCGGTACCGCGCTGGCCCGTCTCTATGTAGCTCTTTTGGAAACGTATCAGCAGCCTGATGGAAGCATTCTGATCCCGGAAGTGCTGAGGCCTTACGTCGGGACGGATCAAATAAAAATTTAGTAACTCGCAAAAAACTGACTGATGAAAATACTCTTGGCTACGAGTGAGGTCTATCCGTACTCCAAAACCGGAGGCTTGGCGGATATGTTGTCAGCTTTGTCCAAGACCTTAGCCAGACAAGGCCATGAAGTAGGGGTGGTGACACCTCTCTACGGCTCCATCCTCGATAAATTTCCGGAAATTAAGAAAATGGATTGGGAGTTGGAGCTGCCTCTGGATTGGCATCAGATTCAGGGTGGGGTCCACTCTCTAAAAGTGGAAAAAGGGCTCACTTACTACTTTATTGAGCAGGAAGAGTTTTTCAATCGCCCCGGTATCTATCAGCATAACGGACTGGATTACCCGGATAACCCGGAGCGTTTTATCTTTTTCTCCAAGGCGGTCGCTCACCTGGCGCAATTTCTGCCCTGGAAACCGGATCTGGTTCATGTTCATGACTGGCAGACGGCGCTGGTTCCGCTTTTGTTGAAACATGCGCAAGGGATTGGGCTTCTGGATCGCTCCATTCCCACCTGCCTGACCATCCATAACCTGGTATATCAGGGGGTATTCCCTGCCAAGATTTTTGCTATGACAAATTTGCCCTGGGGGTATTTCAATCCTTCGGGCTCAGAGTTTTACGGCAACTTTAATTTTCTCAAATCCGGTATCGTTTTTGCGGACAGGTTGACTACGGTGAGCCCGGGATACGCAAAGGAGATCATGGGCGCGGAGTATGGCGCTAACCTGAACGGAGTTTTGTACCAGAGGGCGAATGCTTTGACCGGAATCCTCAACGGGGCTGATTATGAGGTCTGGAATACTTCCAATAACCCCGCATTGGAGCAACCCTATTCAGTTAAGAACGTGGCGACCGGCAAAGCGCGCAATAAAGAGCTGCTTCAACAGACGATGGGGCTGACCCGGAATCCAAAAATTCCTCTTTTTGGCAACATAGGACGCATGGCCGACCAGAAAGGAATGGATATCCTGCTTCCTGCTTTGGAAGACATGCTGGCCGGGGATATTCAATTTGTTTGCCTGGGCAACGGTTCGGCCCGATATGAGGCCGCCACCCGGGAATTGCAGAGTCGCTTCCCGCATAAAGTCGGGCTATTTATCGGATATGATGCGGAGCTCGCCCACCAGATAACGGCCGGCAGTGATTTCTTCCTGATGCCCAGCCGCTATGAACCGTGCGGTTTGAACCAGATGTATAGTTTGCGTTATGGGACTCTTCCCATCGTGCGCGCGACCGGCGGGCTCATGGATACGGTGGTGGATCCCAATGAATCGAGCACACAGGCCAATGGGTTTAAGTTCTCCGCTTACACCTCTCAGGACCTGGCCCGGACGATGATTCGCGCTCTCTCAGTCTATTACTCTTCTGCAATATTCAAAAATATGCGTAAAAACGCCATGCAGGCAGATTTTTCCTGGGATCAAACGGCTCGCCGCTACGAGGAAGTTTATAAAGCCGCGCTGGGGGGCACCGGATTTGCCGGCAAAGAATCCGCGTAGAAGAAGGGATAGTTTCCGAAAAGGCGCGTTTGCCTGAGGTTAAAAGCCTTAGCTCTGGGACCGGACTCACTCAACGAGAAAAGCCGGAGCTCATTTCATGATGAGCCTGGAATTGATAATTTATGTTTGAAGAGATAAAAATGCAATCCGAAGAGCTGTCAGCCAGACTGGCGCAGCTAAGGAGGTTTCTTTGACTACACGAATCTGAAAAACAGGCTCAAAGAGCTGGAAAAACAGATGGAGGCTGAAGGCTTCTGGGAGAATCGCACCCTGTCCCAGAAAGTGAGCGTGGAGAGCCGCGAGATAAAAAAGCGGCTGGAGCGGCTGGATTCCTTCTCTCGCGAACTGGAAGACCTTAACGTCCTGGTGGAGATAGGTGAAGCCGAGGAATATGCCGGGCAAAAGGCGGCTTTTGAAGAGGCTACTCAGATGGTGGATCGGATTCGGCAGGAATTCGAAGCGTTGGAAGTAGAAGAAACTTTAAAGGGCCCTCATGATCACGCCAATTGCTATATGATTATCAATGCGGGTGCCGGCGGAACCGAATCCTGCGACTGGGCCAATATGCTCTTGCGGATGTATCAGCACTGGTGCGAAAGCCGGGGCTGGAGCTTTGAGATAACCGATGCTCTGCCCGGGGAAGTAGCCGGCATCAAGAGTGTCACCGTACGCGTTGAGGGTGAGAACGCCTATGGCTATTGCAAGGCCGAGCGTGGAGTTCACCGCCTGGTGCGGATATCGCCTTTCGATTCCAATAAACGCCGCCACACCAGTTTTGCCAGTGTGGATGTGATGGCGGAGATGGAGGATACAAGCGAGGTGGAAATTCCGGATTCGGAGTTTGAAATGGATACTTTTCGCTCGGGAGGCAAAGGAGGTCAGAACGTCAATAAAGTGGAGACGGCGGTGAGAATCCGGCATATACCCACCGGAATCGTGGTGGCATGCCAGACTCAGCGCTCTCAGCATCAGAACCGTGCATCGGCCATGAAACTCCTCTTGTCGAGAATCTATGCCTTGCGGCAGGATGAGCAGAAACAGGAAATGGAGAAATTCTATGGAGAGAAAGGCTCTATCTCCTGGGGCAACCAGATTCGCTCTTATGTCCTCCAGCCCTATCGCCTGGTGAAAGACCTGCGCACGGGAGTGGAGACGGGGAACGTTACAGCCGTGCTTGACGGCGCGCTGGACCCCTTCGTGAATGCCTGGCTCAGAGCGGGATGTCCCACTAAGCGGACTCATGGAGTTACGGATGAGGATGCGCAAGAGGAAGAGTAGCCTGCTTGCCCGATTGTGCTAAATAGACTAGAATTCCCGATGGGATGAATAGGGAAAAACAGAGTTGTCAACATGTAGGCTGTTCGTGCCATGCCGAGGATGAGAAACATGCCAAGTATGTGCCCGATCCGGTTGAAGTGGCTCAGCGTCTGAGGAGCCGCTCTCTCAAGATGACTCATCAGCGCCAGGCGGTGCTGACCGTGCTTCAGAGAGAACAGCGGCCGCTCACTATCCGGGAGATTCATGAATTGCTGGATACGGCGGGAGACCTGGCGACCGTCTACCGTACCATGCACGTTCTGCAGGAGGCCCACCTGGTGAGTCGATGCGATTTCCGGGATGGCGTGGCGCGCTTTGAAGTGAGCTGCGCTTGCGGCGCGCTCCATCATTACCACGTGATCTGCAACAATTGCGGCGAGGTGAGGGGAGTGGAGATTGAATTCCCCGATGCGATGTTGGAGACGATTGGCGCTCAGACCCGTTACTCTCATATTTCTCCTCATGTTGAGTTTTTCGGCGTTTGCCCGGCTTGCAGGAAAGAGGGACAAAACGAGAAAAAGGCCTGAAGGCTATCCGGTGTTGAAGAAGAATTTTCCAGAATCCCCAGAAGTGAACCCCAAGCTGCCTGTCACTGAGCAGCCGGTCGGAGTGATGCCCAGGGTCTCTTTTGAGCGGGCATGCCTTCTGGCAAAAATGGGAATTACGACGATCGGAGACCTTTTTTTTTACTCGCCCACACGCTATGAAGACAGGCGGGATATCCGCAAAATCCATACTTTAAAAAAAGGGGAACAGGCGCTCGTTTTCGGGAAGGTCATGGAGTGCGGGGTCCAGCGCACACGCAAAAGCAAGAAATTCTTAACCAAGGCGATTATCGACGACGAAACCGGAAGACTGCATTGCCATTGGTGGAATCAGCGTTGGCCGGCGGAGTCCCTGAAAGAGGGCCGGGAGGTTATCGTTTTCGGGAAAGTGGATTCACTCTACCCGCCCCGAATGACCAACCCGGAGTTTGAGGTCATGATGGGTTATGCCGATTCGCGTCTCAACGTAGGACGGATTGTGCCGGTGTATGGTCTCACTGAGGGCGTCGCGCAGTGGTGGATACGGGATTTGATCTCCAGGGCGCTTGACCGCTTTCTGAAAGATTTGCCCGAGGGCTACCTCTATGATTCGGAACTGGGATTCCCCAGCCGCCCGCGTGCCGTGCAGATGCTTCATCATCCCGCCGTACCGGGAGAAGAGGAGCTGGCCCGCAAACGTCTGGCGATGGATGAGCTCCTGGAGATGCAGATGGAAATCCAGCGCCGTCGTAAAAACCTGCTGGCACAAGCCCAGGGAATTAAGTGCCCGGGGGATAACCGCCTGATCCGACCCTTTTTAAAAAATCTGGATTTCACTCTGACTCCCTCGCAAACGGAAGTATTGCGGGAGATGCGCGCGGACCTGAACTCCGGAATACCGATGCGGCGGTTGTTGCAGGGAGACGTGGGCTCAGGTAAAACCGTGGTCGCTGCCAGCGTGGCGCTCATGGTGATGGAGGCCGGCTATCAGGTGGTATTGATGGCGCCTACCGAGATTCTGGCTTCGCAACATGTGAAGACTTTCCGGAAATGGTTTGAACCGCTGGGTGTCCGGGTTCGCCAATGGACCGGCCGTTTGAAGGATGAATCCGATGCCATGGAGCTGCTGGAAAAGAATTCCCCGGCTCAGAAAGCTGAAATTGTCATCGGGACTCATGCGCTGATTGAGGATTCTTTCCGGATTGAGCGATTGGGGCTGGTGATTATCGATGAGCAGCATAAGTTCGGAGTCGATCAGCGGGAGCGGCTCCTCAAAAAAGGGTCCTGGCCGCATTTACTAGTGATGACGGCGACGCCCATCCCGCGTACGCTCGGTTTGACGCTTTACGGGGAGCTGGATATCTCTTCCATTGCGCATTCGCCCGAAGGCAGGGGCTCAATCCGTACTTTTATCCGCAAGAGGGATAAGCTCTCTGCGGTCTGGGATTTTGTGAAAAAGCGGCTCGCACAAGGGCGTCAGGCGTATGTGATATACCCCCTGATTGATGAGCCGAGCAATCCTGAGCTCAAGGCGGTGGAGGCCGAGTTTATGCGCATCACAAAAGAGATTGCTCCTTTCAATGCGGGGCTCCTTCACGGAAGAATGAAGGGAAACGATAAGGAATACGTGATGCAGCAGTTTGCCCATAACCAGGTACAGCTCCTGGTGACGACCAGCGTGGTGGAGGTGGGTGTGGACGTCCCGAATGCGACGGTGATGGTTGTGGAGAATGCGGAGCGCTTCGGGCTGGCGCAGTTGCATCAATTCAGAGGCAGAGTCGGCCGCGGTAAAGAGGATTCATTTTGCATTCTCATTGTGGCAGACAGCGCGGAGGATTCGATGGAACGCCTGAAAATCCTCGAAGAATCCCGAGATGGTTTTCGCATTGCAGAGGAAGACCTGAAAATTCGCGGACCCGGTGACTTTCTGGGAGACCGCCAGCATGGGATGCCATCCTTCCGATTTGCGAAACTTCTGGAAGATTACGCCCTGGTGCAGCATGCCCGCAAAATAGCGATAGAGAACGTTCAAAAAGAGGGTCCCGTATTGCCTCAAAAATAGAGCGCACCAAAAAGGGGATGAGGGAAGAGAAGAATCCGCAGGTTATTTTTTTAACCGCAGATGACGCAGATTCGCACAGATT
>LSQX01380001.1_pt1 | contig 23526 bp, 20 predicted proteins | sample 654561 | NCBI WGS metagenome assembly LSQX01 (sample SAMN04489861, study PRJNA283612) | anaerobic digester metagenome | isolation source: 4 biogas reactors fed with cattle manure at either 37C or 55C with and... | place: Denmark: Kongens Lyngby | collected 2014
CCTATAAAAAGTTGACACCGTCTTACGCGTCTCAAATAGTTTCTTATATTTTTAAACACTGGTATAATTAGCATGATGCTCTGTATCGGAGTGTTGATAAAACTGCCTGGAAAGGATGGTGAGGAAGGTGTTGAAGGTTTACCATACTACTGTAGATGAACAAATTGTAGAATTGGACCACATCGATGAGAAGGGGTCATGGCTTTGCTTGATTAACCCTTCTGAGGAGGAGATCACGCGGGTAAGCAAAAAAACCGGTATTACTCCTGATTTTCTTAAACATCCCCTTGATAATGAGGAAAGACCCCGCATTGAAGTGGAGCCTGGACAGTTTTTAATTATTATCAAGGTGCCTGTGGCTAGAAGAAGTGAGGGATCGGTTTTTTATGATACTATCCCTTTGGGGATTATCATAACCAAGGAATATCTGGTAACTGTTTGCCTTGATGATCACCCTATTTTTGCTCAGTTGCTGAGTGAGCCGGTCCTATATACATTCAAGAAAACACGTTTTTTACTGCTGGTATTGATCAAAACAGCTACCCTTTATTTGAATTACCTGCGGGTACTCGATATTAGGAGTACTGAGCTCCAGCAGCGGCTTACTCACACTATGAAAAATGAAGCGCTTGTGGAGCTGCTGAATATTCAAAAGAGCCTTGTATACTTTACAACTTCACTAAGAGCCAATGGAATTGTGATGGAAAAGCTTACCCGTACTCAATTGGTAAAGGCTGAAGAAGCACCGTCAACTATGCTGGTCAAGATGTATCCGGAGGATGAGGATCTGCTGGAGGATGCAATAACAGAAAACAGACAGGCTATCGAAATGAGTTCTATTTACAGTTCGATTTTAACAGGGTCAATGGATGCTTATGCTGCAATGATCTCCAATAATGTGACTGTAGTGATGAAGTTCTTGACCTCTGTGACCATTGTATTGTCTTTGCCAACAATAATTGCCAGCATCTATGGAATGAATGTGGGCCTGCCCTTCCAGCACTCACCATTTGCCTTTTTGGGTATTATGGGTGTGACTTTAGGCATGTGCGGTATTGCCGCCTATGCTCTTTATCGGTGGAATATGTTTTGATCCGGCTGCAGTGGTACGGTGGTACCATTACCATGATATCTTCCGCTGTCAGGGTTACGGCAGCGGTTTTCTTTTTATGGGATTTTTAAAGTATAATATTTATAGGAGATTGACAAAGGGGGGAAGTTATTGTGGATGAAACAGGAGGGGGTTTAAAGAACGGTATTGTCTATAAGGTAATCGCTGCGGCAACCGATGGGTCACAGGCTGCCAGAGAAGCGGTGCGCCATGCCGCCGTTCTGGCCAAAGTTTGCAGTGCAAGTCTGCGTGTGGTCTATGTAGTAAATATCCACATTTCCTTCCATCTAGGCACTTACCAGCAGATGGCACTGGATATTCTGGAGCAAGAGGGGAAAAAAGCTGTTGATGAAGCTCTCAAAATAGCAAAAGAGATCGGTGTTCAGGATGTAAAGGGCAGTGTATTGAGTGGTAACCCCAGGCAGTGTATCGTGTCATGGGCAAAGGAAGAGGGTGCGGATCTGATCGTATTGGGTTCTCATGGCTATTCCCGCATCGGGGCCTTGATGTTGGGCAGTGTTGCCGATTACGTGGTACATAATGCTCCTTGCAGTGTGCTGCTGGTTCGCCCTTGAGAGGGATTAATTGATTTAAATGGAATAAATGCCCACCCCCTGGCATAGGGTTATTAAGGAAACTAAACCAAATTAAGGGGGTGGTATGCAATGTCATGGAATTTTCGTCAGCTGCGGGAGAAAGAAAAGGAGTGTAGCAGGAATCGCCTTTATGTTCTGATTCTGCTTGTTTTGGTATCTGCTTTTCTGCTGATGGGTGGATGCACTCTTGCTGAGAGATTTGGTTCAAAGGAGAATCGTACTCCCACTATTGAAGATGAGCTGAACTTTCAGGAAGAAGAAGTGGCAGTTCCTGAAGAACAAGAGATGGCCAAGGTGACATTCTATCTCAAAGACCAGGAAAAGAACTGTCTGGTACCGGTGACCCGGGAGATTCCCAAAGTGACCGGTATTGCTAGAGCAACACTGGAGGCAATGTTTGAAAGTAAAGAAGAAGGTAATCTCAGGTCACCATTTCCAGCTGGTGCTGAGGTGAAGGATCTTAATATTAAGCCGGATGGAACCTGTGTTGTTGATTTAAATTTGGATGCCACCAAACTGCCGGAAGGGGATCCCAAGGAAGAGGCCTTGGCTGTTTACGCCATTGTCAACACCCTGACCGAGTTTTCAACTGTGCAAAAAGTTCAGATCATGGTGGAGGGCCAGGTCAATAAGACTTTTGCCGGGCATATCCCGGTGGACCTGCCTCTGATGAGGAATTTATCTTATGTTGCAAGCTGAGAGATGCCAATTATGATTTTACAGCATACTAAAAAAGGAACCGGCTGCATCCACCCCGGTTCTCTTTTTTTCAAAAAAATCCCTGGTTATGGTACCAGGGAAATTCCGATTTATTTATCTCTGATTTATTTATCTAAAGGAAAAACAGGGAGTACAGTTCGTTTATATACAGTATTTAAAACACCTGCTGCAGATGCATACCAGGCAATTGCAGCTGTGATGATACCCATGATGCCTCCGGGAACAGAAGATATAAAGCCGAATTCCGCTAATACAAGCAGAATAAATGTTATTTCTAGAGTGGTGAATACTGCACAGACAGCGCCATTGGTGCGGAAAGAACCAATCCACATATAGGTGTTAAAGATGGTAAAGCCTAAAAGGAAAACCCCCAGTGCTGTGCCACCATGCCCTCCCCAGTTGATCACACCTAGTGCTTCAAAAACAACAAGGGTTGCCAAGGAAAGCCAGAAGGCACCATAAGTTGAAAAAGCTGTGGCCCCAAAAACGTTGTTTTTCTTGAACTCCTGCATTCCAGCTAACAACTGGGCGAGCCCCCCATAGAAAAATGCAAGGCCGAGGAAGGCTGGTTTTGCTTCTGGTGGTATCATTTGGGCATTGGCAACGCTGAGAACAAAGGTGGTTAAGGCAAACCCTCCTAATCCCAAAGGGGACGGATCTGCAGTAGCCAATACATGGCTTACATCGGCCTTGATCTTGTTATCGGCTGACATAGCGCCACCTCCTTAAAAAAACAATTAGCTGTACAAATAAGTGCGCAAACAAGTGGCAAAAACCTATAGATCACCCCCTTTTTGTCAGGACGGTTTGCTCTTTATTGAAACTATATGATCAGATGTTGAATTTGATTAACAAGGAATGGTGCTGAATAAGGTGATATGAGGAGGAATAGAGCTTATGGAATGATTTGACAGTGTCTCCTGAGGCAATTAAAGAGACACTTTCAGTAGTATACTTTTAATAATTATATTGTTCTGGTATAAAATGCAGCAACTTTGAATAAGATGGATAATTGGTTATAATTCTGCATTTTCTCTAATATAAGTTAAAATGCACATTAAATCTCATTAAACATACCCGTAGATTTTTCGATTACAGCAGTAGTTGATCGCTGAAAATCTGTTATATGATATAATCTAGGAGATTCATCTGACAATTCAGGTTAAGATGCCCGCGCAAAAGAAAATGAATGGAGATGAAGATTATTGGAAAACAATCAACCTTTAGGAGTCTTCGATTCAGGAGTGGGCGGTTTAACTGTTGTTAAAAGCTTGTGGGAGCATTTCCCCAACGAACAGATTATTTATTTTGGAGATACGGCACACCTGCCATATGGGTCCCGTGACCCGCAGGAGATCATTGCCTTTGGAAAAGAGATAATAAATTTTCTGCTCAAATACTCAGTTAAAGCGGTTATTGCGGCCTGCAATACAAGCTCATCTGTTTCTCTTAGCTTTTTGCAGAAAGAATTCCCCATCCCGATTATAGGGATGATCGAACCTGCGGTAAGGGCCGGTATTAAGAAAACCAAAAATAAAAGGGTCGGTGTGATCGCTACCAGTGCCACAGCAAATAGCGGTGCCTATGAACGCACCTTTAAAGAATTGGCTGCTGATGTGCAGGTCTTTGTCCAAGCCTGTCCCCTTTTCGTTCCTTTAGTAGAGGAGGGGAGGATTGAGCGCAGGGAAACATATCAGATAGCCAGGTCATATCTGCAGCCGCTGCAAGAAGCGGGGATCGATACATTGATTTTTGGCTGTACCCATTATCCTTTTTTGACTCCAGTGATCAGGCATATTTTAGGTGATGAGGTGCAATTAGTTGACCCTGCAGAGGAGGTTGTTATGGAGCTCAGTTCTTTATTGAAGACAGATGGACAGAAAAAGACAGTTCCACAGCATCTCTTTTTTGCCAGCGGTTCAGTTGCCTCTTTTTATACCATTGGCAAAAAATTTCTCAACAGTTACCCTTTGACTGTTGAGCATGTTTCCTTAGATGAGCAGGGTAGGGATGACAGCTTGTCGAGGAAGACTGCTTCTACCTGAAAACAGCTGCTGCAGGGTTTCTTTTGTTTGTTGAATATCAGGGGATTATTTTAAGGAGATGGTTTGATGCGTCCTGATGGTAGAAAACCTGATGAACTGCGGCTGGTAAAGATTCAGCGGGATTTCTTAAAACACGCAGAAGGCTCTGTTTATATTGAAGCAGGGGATACTGTGCTGGTTTGTTCTGCCAGTATTGAGGACAAGGTGCCGCCTTTTTTAAAGGGAACAGGAACAGGCTGGATCACCGCTGAATACAGTATGCTGCCCCGTTCCACTGAAATGCGGACCCCCCGGGACAGCACAAGGGGGAGGATCAGTGGGAGGTCGGCGGAGATCCAGCGGCTGATCGGAAGATCCTTGAGGGCGGTAGTCGATAGGGAGATCTTGGGTGAATACACCATCTGGCTCGATTGTGATGTGATCCAGGCTGACGGCGGTACCAGAACTACCGCTATTACCGGTTCCTTTGTTGCTTTAGTAGATGCTCTGCGTAAGCTGAAGGAAAAAGAGAACTGGGAGAGGCTTCCCATCAGCGATTATGTGGCAGCTGTTAGTGTGGGAAAAGTGGAAGGGGAGATTATGCTTGATCTATGTTATGCCGAAGATTCCCTGGCAGAAGTGGATATGAATGTGGTAATGACCGGCAGCGGCCGTTTTGTGGAGATTCAAGGTACAGCTGAAGAGTCTACCTTTACAAGGGAGGAACTGCAAGAATTTCTCAACATGGCAGACAAAGGGATCAAGCAGTTAATCGCTTATCAAAAAGAGTTATTGGGTGAGCTTGATGATTGAATTGGTGATCGCCAGCAAAAACAGGGGAAAGGTTGATGAATACCGAGAATTGCTGCAACTGCCTGTTAGAATTTTATCACTGGCGGATTTTCCTGAGCTGCCGCAGATCGAGGAAACAGGAACAACTTTTCGTGAAAACGCCCTGATTAAAGCCAGGGCAGCAGCCGCGGCCACAGGACGGATTGCACTTGCAGATGACTCAGGGTTGGAGGTGGACTACCTCAATGGGGCGCCAGGTGTGTTTTCCTCCCGTTATGCCGGCTTAGAGCAGGATGATGAAGCAAACAACAGAAAGCTGCTGCAAGCTTTGCAGGGAGTCCCTTTTTCAGAGCGAAGAGCCCGTTTCCGCTGTGTGATAGCAGTGGTCACTCCCAAAGGGGAAGAGTATTGGGGAGAAGGCACTTGTGAAGGGTTGATCACCTCTGAACCCCGGGGAACTATGGGTTTCGGTTATGACCCTCTTTTTCTCATCCCCTCACTTGGTAGGACCTTTGCAGAACTGGGCCCTGAGGTAAAAAACCGCATCAGTCACCGGGCGCAAGCGATACGCGCTGTGCGGGATGTCCTGGCCCGACTGCTGAAGGATGGTGTGGAGCCAGATTGCGGATCGGTATCTTAAGTGATTCCCACGGCAAATTAGAAAAGGCGGAAAAGGCTTTGCAGGAAATGGGGAATATTGATCTGCTGCTGCATGCAGGGGACTATCGTAAAGACGCTTTGATCCTAGGCAGTGCCCACAGGATTAAAGTTAAATCTGTTATCGGCAATTGTGACCGTTTTGCCCTGGGCCCTATTGAAGAACTGATGGAAATAAACAGTTATAAGATCTATCTGACTCATGGACATCTTTTCGGAGTTAAATATTCTCTGGATAAGCTAAAAAAACAGGCTAAAAGACTTGGTGCTGACATAGTTATCTATGGACATACCCATCTAGCCCATCAGGAAAAAATGGGCGGCATCCTTTTCCTGAATCCGGGGAGTATTAGCTGGCCGCTGATTCCTGGAAGGCACAGTTATGCAGTGCTGGAGGTGGACCAAGCCGGCTATAGCTGTGAGATATGTGAACTGTAAAAGAGCAGTATATGGCTGTTGTCTTTCAAGGGCGCCTGCAAAAAGTTTTCACAGAAGATTGGCTGAAATAAAATATTGAAAGAGTTCTGCAAACATGCTATACTTAATTTTGCGCAAAGAACGGGGTGTGGCGTAGTTTGGTAGCGCGCTTGGTTTGGGACCAAGAGGTCGGGAGTTCAAATCTCCCCACCCCGACCACTATCAAATCAAACTTGTGAAGATCACTTTCCTATGATAAAATATCATCGCACTGAATTTGCGGGTGTAGCTCAGTGGTAGAGCCCTGGCCTTCCAAGCCAGTCGGGTGGGTTCGATTCCCATCACCCGCTCCATTTTTATATTCTGTCCCAGTAGCTCAGCTGGATAGAGCAACGGACTTCTAATCCGTCGGCCGGGGGTTCGAATCCCTCCTGGGACGCCAGAGAAAACAGCAATGGCAAGGGTACTTTTAAAACAACCCTTGCTATATTTTATTTTGAACCCCTGCTAACTCACCCTTTCCTCCAACTCCTGTAAAGCTTCATCAAGTGCTCTGAGCTCTTCATCCTCATATTCTTCTGCCAGCAGACCTGCTTTCAAGCCGGCGAGTTTCTGCTCTAAGCGGCTGATGGTCAGCAGCAGTTGCTGCCGTCTGTCCGGAGGTACAGCTAGAGGTTCAGTTATTCCAACATATTCAGGTTGGGCAACTCTTAGTGTGTATTCTTCACCGAACTGTGGAATGGTTGTTGGAATCCCAGTTTCTTTTGTGATCAGATCTGTAAGAGCTCTAGACTCTGAATCTTCTCCATGTACTATGAAAACACGTCTGGGTTTCCCGGTAAAACCCGCCACCCAGTTTAATAAGCCTTTTTGGTCAGCATGGGCGGAAAACCCCTGTAGAGAATAGATATTGGCAGCTACATTGATCAGCTCTCCCAGGATCTTAACCTTTTTTGCTCCATCCAGTAATCTCCGGCCAAGAGTGCCTTCTGCCTGAAAACCGATGAAAACAACAGAAGATTCTGGGCGCCATAAATTGTGTTTCAGATGGTGTTTGATTCTGCCGGCATCACACATTCCGCTGGCGGAAATGATGATCGCTCCACCTTTTAAATTGTTCAGTGCTCTGGATTCGTCTGCACTGCGCACCAGGGTCAAGCCAGGGAAGTAAAAGGGGTCATCATTTTGTCTTAAGAGTTCCAGTGTTTCTTCATCAAAACATTCTCTTGCCTCCCTGAATATTTCAGTGGCTGAAACAGCCAGAGGGCTGTCGATAAACACCGGAACCTGTGGCAGAGCCCCACTTTCCACCATAATGTTCAACTCATAAAGGATCTGCTGGGTTCTGCCCACTGCAAAAGCAGGGATAATCACATTTCCCCTGTTGGATATTGTTTGTAGGATAATCTCCTTGAGTTTGGCTGTCTCATCTGCCATAGGTTCATGGAGGCGGTTTCCATAGGTTGACTCGATGACCAGGTAATCGGCATCAGTTACCTGTTCGGGATCTCTGATGATGGCAGCTCCTGTATTGCCCAAATCACCGCTGAAAACGATCTTGAATTCTTTAGCTTCTTCTTTGATCCAGACCTCAATAATGGCAGAGCCCAGGATATGACCTGCATCAAGAAAGCGCACCCTTACCTGCTCATCAAGCTCTATTTCTTCTCCATAATTAACCGGTTGAAAACAATGCAGGCAATTGATGGCATCCACTGCTGTATAGAGTGGGGGACAGGGTTTTTCTCCCCGGCGCTTTGCCTTGCGGTTCCGCCATTCTGCCTCTAGTTCTTGGATGTGGCCGCTGTCGGGAAGCATTACTTTGCAAAGAGCAGCAGTGGCTCTTGTGGCAAGTATCTTTCCGCGAAATCCCTTATTGTAAAAGCGTGGGATCAGGCCGGAGTGGTCGATATGGGCATGAGTCAGTAATATGTAGTCAATGGTATTGAGCGGTACTAAAGGGGTGCGGTAATTGAGTGCACGCAGTTCTCTTTTTCCCTGGAACATGCCGCAATCCACAAGTATCTTTAAACGATCAGTCTCTAACAGATAGCATGAGCCGGTGACAGTACCTGCTCCCCCCCGAAAAGTGAGATTTGCCATGATTTTCCCCCCATTATTGGATTTAATTAATGAATTCAGCATTTGGAGCGGTGATACCTGCATAAAATCCAAAAATCCATAAGGTAAGTGCAAGAAAAACCCTCAAATGGGAATATTAAACTATAACTGATAATTAAGGGGGGGTAATGGAGCAGGCAAAAATGCTTGAGCTGATCGTGAATTTTTTAAAGAACACCAGCAATCACAGGCTAGTGTTGTTGTTTGCTGCAGGATATTAGGGCATTACCCAGGGGAATTTGACAAAAGTATACTGAACGAGCTGCGGCAGGGTTTGCTTTATACTCAATCTATACTATAATCAGGTAAAGTTTTTCTCCTTGATGGCATTAAAAAAACTCTCACGGCATGGTTGACAGGAGTATATGCACAATCAAGGATTACTCATGCCTAGGGTGCTGTGCTTTAAGTTTATATCAAGGGGGTATTTTGACAAACAAAAATTTTATGGAGGGGATTATGAAAAAAATTGCTATTGTCACCGACAGCACAGCGTACCTTTCCCGTGAAATGAGGGAAAAATATCAGATTGAGGTTGTTTCTCTCATCGTAAATTTTGAGGGGGAAAGTTATCCTGAAGACGGGCTATATGATGATTTCGGTGAATTCTATCAGCGGCTGCGCCAGGTGTCCTATCTCCCTACCACATCACAGCCGTCTGTGGGTGAATTTTTGAAAGTTTATCAACGGCTGGCCAGAGATTATGAGAGCATTATATCCATTCATATCACTGAAGGGATCAGTGGCACAGTCAAGTCGGCCCGGGCAGCTGCTGCTATGCTGCCTGAGGCGGACATCCATGTGGTGGACTCTAGGGCTGCTGCAGTAGGGGAATATATGGTTGTGGATGCAGCAGCCCGGGCGGTTGATGCGGGGTTTTCCCGGGATGAGGTGTTACAGGTAATTGACCATGTCATAAACCATATGACACTGCTGTTTATGCCCGGTACGCTGGAATACCTGCATAGGGGTGGGCGCATCGGGGGTGCAGCAGCGCTTTTAGGTTCGCTGCTGCAGATCAAGCCGCTGCTTTATTTCAACTGGGATAAAGATAATATAATTGACCTTTTTGAAAAGGTGAGGACCAGAGAAAAGGGGATCCGCAGAATGCTTGAAATGCTTGACAAGGCTTATGCCAACTGCCCTAAACTGAAAACCGCTGTTGTTCATGTGGATGCGGAGCAGGAGGGACAGCTCCTGATCGAACGGATCAAAAACCGCTATCCAGAGTTATCACCTGATTCCTGTCCTGTCGGTCCAGTTGTAGGAGCCCATATTGGTCCCGGAACAGTTGGTATTTGCTGCTATCCTTTAATTCCTCAGCTTTATCGTATCGTGAAGATATGATCGTAGCAGAAATTGTTACAGTTAATTAATTCTCACATAAATATGCTGTCTGACAGCGATAACTATCTTGACTGAAGACCTGTAATGTGGTATAAAAAAGTAAATTGAAATAGATCAGTTGAGTTGAGAAAGATGAGTTGAGCTGAGCAAAGCTGATGATGGGACAATAACCAGGCTTTGCAAGGCCTGGTTTTTATTTTTATATTTTTGCCCCATGGGAGAGGAGGTGTGCGGCCTAACTGCCGGCCGCTGGGTATGGCCAAATCCTTACCTGATTATCTTCGTATTGATTATGGAATGCTTCACCAGTCGCAGTTACCTGCTCTGCAGCAACTGCTTAAACGTGTTTATGCAAACAGCAGCTTTTACAGGGATAAACTGGATGCTGCAGGGATAAAACCGGAGGAGATCCGGTCACTTGATGACTTTTCACACATTCCTTTCACAGTGAAAGAGGAACTGCGGGAACATCCTATCGAGTATTTGAGAGCAGCAGCAGAGGAGGACATTGTCCGCGTTCATGCATCTTCGGGAACCACAGGAAAGCCCACCATTATTCCCTATACAAAAAATGATGTGCATGCTTTTGCAGAAATGATGGCTCGCTGTTTGCGTTTTGCCGGGGTTAAAAATAAGGATCGGGTTCAGATCACACCAGGTTATGGTCTCTGGACAGCAGGGATCGGTTTTCAGAGTGGTGTTGAACAGATTGGAGCTATGGCCATCCCTATGGGGCCTGGTAATACTGAAAAACAGCTGGAGATGATGTTGGAGCTTAAAACCACTGTGTTAATAGGAACAGCTTCTTATGGCCTTTTTTTGGCTGAGGAGATCGCCAAACGCAATCTGGTGGATAGGATTTCACTGCGCATAGGGGTTTTTGGGTCTGAGCGGTGGGGTGAAAAGATGAGACAGCGGATTTCCTCTTTGCTAAAGATAGACACCTTTGATATCTATGGCTTAACAGAGATTTACGGACCTGGCATCGGTATTGACTGCCACCACCACTACGGCATCCATTACTGGAATGACTACCTTTACTTCGAAATTATTGATCCTGATACTGGAAGGGTGCTGCCTGTAGGTGAAAAAGGAGAGTTGGTGATCACTACTCTGACCAAGGAAGGGCTGCCCCTCATACGCTACCGCACCAGGGATGTTACCAGGCTGCTGCCTGAGGTTTGTCCTTGCGGCAGTTCCTATCCGATGATCGACCGCATCCTGGGGCGCAGTGATGAGGCCTTTAAGGTCAAAGGAGTATTGGTTTTCCCAGGGCAGATTGATGCCGCTCTCAAGGAGACACCAGGTGCCAGCAGTGAGTATCAGGTGATTCTTACCAGAGAGCAGGGCAGAGACTGTATCCAGATCCGGGTTGAGGGGGAACAGGGAGCAGATCCAGCAGCAGTAAGCTCTGCCTGCAGGCATAATATCAAGCGGGTTATCGGGATTCTGGCTGATATTGAGGTTGTACCTCAGGGAAGTTTGCCCCGCAGTGAAAAAAAGACAAAACGCATCTTTGACAGAAGAGTTGTTTAGTTTCATAGTGAAAAGGGGACGAAATAATAGCTTTGGGCACTTATAGATCAAGACCCGGGTTGTACTCGGGTCACTTATTTTGTTCAAAGCAGGAATGTTTAATAGTCCTAGTGCCAGGTTTTTGAGGTCACACTGTTTAAGCTTGAATTTAGGGTTGTAAGCAAGGATTATTACCACCTTTGGAGAATGTATATAGTATTTTATCTACTTCTAATGATCATAGTTTTTGAAGCTGACAGATCTATGCTTATTCAGCATGTTCTGTATCATAAGGGAGGGGAATAATAATTGGAGAAGGTTATCTTATCAGGGAATGAGGCTGTAGCCCAGGGTGCTTTTCAGGCCGGCGTGGGACTTGGGATCGGCTATCCAGGCACACCGAGCACTGAGATTATTGAGGTTTTAGAAAAGATGAAGGGGCCAGAATGTGCCTGGTCCATCAATGAAAAGGTTGCGCTGGAACAAGCATATGGGGCCTGTGTGTCGGGGCTGCGCTGTATAGTAACCATGAAGCATGTGGGGGTCAATGTTGCGGCTGATCCGCTGTTCACCTTTGCTTATATGGGTGTCAATGGGGGATTGGTGATCGTTACCGCTGATGACCCCGGTATGCACAGTTCCCAGAATGAGCAGGACAACAGATGGTATGCCCTCCATGCCAAAGTCCCTATGCTGGAACCGTCAGATAGTCAGGAGTGTATAGATTTCACTGCCTCGGCTTTTGAGTTGAGTGAGCGCTATGATGTGCCCGTTTTCCTGCGCATGGTGACCCGGGTTTGCCACTCCCGCAGTGTTGTGGAAATAGACCCTGAACAAAAGTATCTGAGGCAGCTACGGGATTATGAACGGAATGTCCCCAAATTTGTTACACTGCCTGCCCATGCCAGGGCGAGAAGGGTGATCTTAGAAGAGAATCTGAACAAATTAACCAAAGACCAGGCTGCAAAAGGAATAAACAGGATGGAGATCACCAACACTGATATCGGTATCATCACCGCTGGGGCCTCTTATAATTATGTGAAAGAGGCCTTTGGAGACCGCTATTCAGTTTTAAAACTGGGGCTTGTTTACCCCATTGATCAGGAAACTGTTTATGAGTTTGCTCGCCAGGTTAAGAAGATTTATGTCGTTGAAGAACTGGATCCCTATCTGGAGTTTAATATCCGTGCTCTGGGAGTTGAGTGTGAAGGGAAAAAGTATATCTCTCCCTTTTATGAACTTAACCCGCAGATCGTGGCTGCATCCTTGAGTAGAGCAGGGTTTGAACCTCTGGAGGAACTGGACCCGGCAGCTGAAGAGCCAGCAGCAAATGTTCCTGTGAGGCCTCCCATCCTCTGTGCCGGCTGTCCGCACCGTTCCTTTTTCTATCTGGCCAAAAGGGAGAAGGTGACTGTTGTGGGGGATATCGGCTGTTATACCCTGGGTGCTGCCCCACCGCTGGATGGAATCGATGTGTCAGCCTGTATGGGGGGCGGCTATGCTATCGCTCTGGGCTTAAGCCTCAATCCCCCTGAGGGTAAGAAGATCTTCGGTGTTGTGGGTGATTCTACTTTTTACCATTCAGGGATCACCGGGGCTATTGATTCCATATTCAACAAGAGAAATTTCGTCCCTGTGGTGCTGGATAACAGGATCACCGCCATGACCGGACACCAGCAGAACCCCGGTACCGGACAGACCTTGAGCGGAGAGGAAACCTTTATGCAAGAACCGGAGCGCATCTTTAAGGCTGTTGGTTATGACCGGGTTATGGAGGTCAATGCCTATGATCTGAAAAAGCTCAGGGATGCTATTCGGGAGGCGAAGGAAACAGAGGAGAGGGTGGCTATTGTAATTAAATCACCCTGCCGTTTGCTCAAGGGTGTTGAAAAGGGTGCAGTTCCTGAGATAGATAGGGAGGCCTGTCAGAAATGCAAAGCATGTCTCCGCTTGGGCTGCCCGGCTATATCGCTGGGGGGTGAAGGGTATCCGGTGATCGATACTTTAAGCTGTACTGGTTGTGGGGTTTGCAAACAGGTATGCAAACATGATGCAATCAGAGTGAAGGAGCAGGAGGTGGACAGCTAATGGATCAAGGAGTAAAACGGATCATGCTTGCTGGGGTAGGAGGCCAGGGGATCCTGCTGGCATCAAGGGTTCTCAGCAGCGGTTTGCTCAAAGCGGGTTTTGATGTAAAAAGCTCTGAGGTGCATGGGATGGCACAGCGGGGTGGAAGTGTTGTCACCCAACTCTCTTATGGGAAAAAAGTGTACTCCCCCATTTCAGGGGCGGGAGCGGTTGATCTCCTCATAACACTGGAGAAGTTGGAGGCACTGCGTTATGTGCACTTCCTGAAAAAGAACGGCACCCTGTTGATGAATGCAAGGGAAATCCCTTCACTTCCTATTCTGATCGGGGCTGCAGAATATCCTGCTGATATTGAGGAGCGGTTATCTCGCTACCCTATTTCTCTTTATACAATTGATGCTGATCGTGAAGCAGAGAAATTGGGGAACCCGAGGGTGATGAATGTGGTACTGCTGGGTGCAATGGTTAAACTGGCCGGTTTAAGCGAACTTGTGGACTGGCCCTCAGTTGTAGCCGAATCTGTCAAGCCGGCTTATAGAGAAATCAATCTAAAAGCATTTGCCGCAGGCCAGAACCTCGTTTAACAGTTAACGGTGCCAGGCTTGCCTTTTTGCTTTATTTTTATCATTAACGGTTTTGTTTTATAATGATGTCAGGCTTGCTGCATTTCCTTAAGCTGACCGGAGGTCGTCTTTTCATTGACCTCCGGCATCTATTTTTGCAAAATGGCCATTGTCAGCACCGGGGTTATCGCCCAGGTACAGGTTCAGGACATAGGTAACACTATATTCTTTCCTGAACAGTGTAAAACCCATAAAATTGCAATTCATTAAACCAGACATTAAACCGATTATGTTCTTTCAGCTTTTGTTACCCATGTCCTGACTGAACACCACTGACCACTAACCACCAACCACCAACCACCGAGTTCTCTGTCACCTTTTTGCATTAAGGGTGCCAAACGGGCGGCAGAACCGCCTTTGTGACCCGGTGATCGATTATATGATATAATTTGCAGGCAAGAGGAGGGATCACTGTGTTTGTTTATTTTGATAAAAGCAAACAACAAAAACCTGTTAAGATCTGGCTTGAGGATATCAGCCAGGTTGACGAGGGATGTTTGCAGCAGGTCATAAACCTCTCCAATTTGCCCTTTATCTATAAATGGCCAGCCTTGATGCCTGATTGCCATGAAGGCTATGGGATGCCTATCGGTGGGGTGATTGCCACAGATGGAGTGATCATCCCTAATGCTGTAGGAGTGGATATCGGCTGTGGAATCTGTTATGTACAAACCGATGTTCCTGTAGAGGTCATGCAAATCGATACAGAAGGCCAGGGCAAATTGATCCAGGCTATCATCGGACAAATCCTGCGCACTGTTCCTACAGGTTTTGATCACCATAAAAAGAAAAGGCAATGCACTGTTTTAGACCAGGCAAAAGACCGGTTTCCCAGAGAACACCTGGTTCCGGAGTTAGTGCCTGAGTTGGACTCAGGCTACTACCAAGTTGGTACCCTGGGGGGCGGCAACCACTTTATAGAGATCCAAGAGGATGAAGATGGACTGACCGGTTTGATGGTGCACTCCGGGAGCAGGAACTTCGGTTATAAGGTATGCAATTACTTTAACAAAATTGCGAAAGAACTTAATGCAAAATGGAAATCTCCTGTTCCGGCTTCATACGACTTGGCTTACCTTCCGGTGGACAGTAAAGAGGGGCAGCAGTACATCTCCTGGATGCAGCTGGCCCAGGATTTTGCCAGAGAGAACCGCAGCCAGATCATGGACCAGGTACAGGAAATCTTCTGCAATTACCTTAGCAAGTATGGGGGCATACAGGATATAAAGTTCGATGAACCCATCAACTGCCATCATAACTATGCCTCCTTTGAGCAGCACTATGGTAAGGAGGTCTGGGTGCACCGCAAAGGGGCGATCAGAGCGAAAAATGGAGAGATGGGTGTTATCCCTGGCGCCATGGGCAGTTATTCTTATATTGTTGAAGGTCTGGGGAATCCGGAGAGTTTTCATTCTTGTTCTCATGGAGCAGGAAGGGTATACTCCCGCAAAAAGGCAAAAAAATCCTTCTCTGTGCAAGAGGTGATGGAGGACCTCAACCAATTAGGGGTGGCCTTAGGCAAGCGCAAAAAGAGTGATGTTGCAGAAGAATGCCGGATGGTATACAAGGACATTGATTTTGTACTGAGCCAGCAGTTAGATCTGGTACGCCCTGTTAAAAGGCTGAAAACCCTGGGGGTAGTCAAGGGGTAATAGCGGGCTAGCAAAAGGTGTTTGCTCTGCTGTTTAAAAATTCATTTGTTTGTCATATGTTTATGTGCTATAATCGACTATAAAATAGAATAACAATATTAGTAATTAGATGTCCATCATTAAGTAAAATAAGTCGATGCACAAGTCTACTTAAAGCTATGAGCCATAAGGGAGTAGAAACGCAACTGGTTTGCGTCCTACTCCCTTTTGTTTTTTTGAGGAAATTGGTGGTCATTTAAAATATACACAGAAGCAGCCGGAAAAACTTATTTGCTTATTTAAGTAGGAAATTGGCGAAAAGAAAAGTGGCAATTTATTAGGAGGAACCATCGATGAAAACAAGACGAAGCAAGTTTATTGAATTATTTGGTGTGCCCGAAGTTGCGATTCCTTATCTTGATCGATTTGTAACTGAACAGGAAATGGATATTGTAGAAGCTATGGACGGTAAAGAAATGGGACCAGGGGAATTGGCAGGCAAGTTAGGTATTACTGCGGAAAAAGCCCGTGAACTAATGGAAAATGCCTATATGAAATCAGTCTTAAATAAAGAAAAGAAGGATGAAGACCTTTATATCGCTGCTAACTTTTATGAAAAACTCAATTACAGTTGTAAGTTTGATGAGAACTACCCTGACCTCCCGAAAAAGGTAAGGGATGAGCTTGATGAATGGTGTTATGAAACATACAAAAAAAGTCCCATCTTTGAAAAAAGGCTTAAAGGCGAAGCTGATAAATCATCAAATATAACCTACCTGCCCTTGGATGAACTGGATGAGTACCTTTCAAAATCAAAAAAATTTAGACTTGTTCCCTGTGATTGCCGGAATTTAAAAGACGCATGTGACAGGCCAAGGGAAACATGCATTCGTTTTGACGATAATATTACAGATCGTACTTTCGGCCGTGAGATCACTAAAGAAGAAGTTAAAGAAATAATAATCAATGCACACAAAAAAGGCCTTATGCTTCAAGTTAATGCTGATTGGAGAGAAAATGGAGCTACAGGGGTATGCAACTGCTGTGCATGCTGTTGTTATCCTGTGCGTGCGGCTCTTGAATTTAACAGCAAAGGCAAATTTCCTGTAGTGGAGTATAAAGCTTTATATGACGAAACTTCTTGCACCCATTGTGGGCGCTGTGTAAAGCGCTGCTACTTCGGGGTTTTTGCTTTTGGAGATGACAAAGTTGAAGTCAATGGGAAAATAAGAAAGAAAATCATATATGATCCCGAAAAGTGCTGGGGATGTGGCTTATGTTCTACTACCTGTCCCACAAAATCTATAGTAATGCAAAAACTTAATGCTGAAGAGGAATAGAACAATGGTTTGACAGTCTAGCACAGAATGGACTTTTAAACAAATATTATATGAGGCAGGTGATGATATAGGCTCCTTAGCACTTTAGTATGAACATGTAAAGTCGTGATGGCGTAATGGCCTATGCGAACTTGAAGCAGAAATTGCTGACTGTACAAAGTAAAAAGGGAGGAAAATTATGTCTAAAAAATACAGTATTTTGATCGCTGTATTGTTGCTCTTTAGTCTTTTGGCGTTTGGTTGTTCGCAGAACGACACTTCAGGAAATGAGTCTGGTGAGAAGCTTTCACCCAAGCACGGTGGTACCTTACGCATAGCCATCGATACGACAACAGCTCTGGATCCGACTTTCCTCACCACTTCAGGTGATAATCAGGCTGCCTCGATGTGGAATGATTACCTGGTTTTTTGTGGTGAGGATGGCCGTCCCGATCCCGAGCGCAGCTTAGCTGAGAGTTGGGAATACGATGAGGCGGAAAAGGCCTGGACCTTTAAATTGCGAAAAGGTGTCTTGTTCCATGATGGCAAAGAGATGACTTCTCGCGATGTCAAGTTTACTTTTGACCGCTTACGTGATCCCGATGTGGGTGCAAAAACTGTGGATCTGTTCTCAAATATCGCTGATATCACAACCCCTGACGAATATACTGTTGTTTTCAAATTAAAAGAAACTAACCCTGAATTCTTATTGGATCTTGCTGACCGTGCAATTCTTGATGCTGACAATCCTGATCTAAAAACCAAGGCCAATGGAGTTGGCCCTTTCATGGTCGAGTCCTATAATCCAGAGGACCGTATAGTCCTTAAACGGAACCCAAATTACTGGAGAAAGGACGCTGACGGTAACCCCCTTCCATATTTGGACGGCCTAGAGCTCATAGTTATTCCGGATAAAACAGCTGCGCTGGAGGCATTGCGCAGTGGCCAGGTCGATTTTATGTATGAACCTCCTTCCGAATCTCTGGAATTGTTTGAAAAAGAGCCAGATATAACGCTTTACACAAAACCGTCAGCAACTCACTACCTGATTCGCATGCGTGCAGATGTTGCTCCTTTCAACGATGTTCGTGTGCGTCAAGCGCTTAAGCTCGCTACTGACCGTCAAGAAATGCTTGAAGCAGCCTTTGACAATTTTGGAGTAGTCGGCCTGGATACACCGGTTAGCCCGGCTTATGGCGATTATTACCTGGACGCGCCTGAACCTAAACGTGATGTTGAAAAAGCAAAACAACTGTTAGCTGAGGCTGGCTATGCCGATGGCTTAAAACTTACCATATATTCACCTGAAATTCGTCCAAACTCTGCCATAGCTGTAATCTGGAAAGAGCAGATGAAGGATATTGGCGTTGATGTAGACATTCAACTTGTTCCGAGTGATATCTATTATGTCAATTGGCTGGATTATGAACTTGGTGTTACCGACTGGGGTTCTAGGACACACCCAGGAGTGTTTTTACAACAGGCATATGTTAGTGGTGCCCGCTGGAACGAAACTCACTGGTCCGATTCCGAATTGGATGATTTGGCAGCTAAAATAGCTACAGAAATGGATTTTGATAAGCGTGTTGAGATGTACCACAGGGTTCAGGAGATCTTTATGGAACGCGGACCAATCATTGTTCCTGCTTTCAAGCACAGCGCTTGGGCTGCCAGTAATGATGTGAAAGGTGTCAAACCGCATATAGTTGAGACTGCTGTCGATTTTAGAAGTGTTTACCTGGAGAGGGAATAGCAGTAATGTAAAAAGCTCCCCCATCTATTTCTGATGGGGGGGCTGACCATGTAATAGCCGGAGGTATTATTATGGCAATTTGTATACAAAGCAATCAAGAGTACAGACATTCTAAACTTTTTAGCATCTGGAGAGGGATCCGGCGCAATACATTAACTGTCATTGGGTTTTTTATTGTAACTTTATTTTTACTGATGGCCATATTTGGTCCATTGTTTGTGCCTTATGATTATGCAGAGCAAAATATTGAAAAAAGATTGCAACCACCCTCGGCAGAGCATATTTTCGGTACAGATGAGTTTGGTCGTGATGTTTTCAGCCGTGTTGTCGTTGGCAGCAGGAATGTATTTATTGTTGCCGGATCAGGTGCGGCTTTGGCTGTTTTATTAGGACTGTTCCTGGGTTTGGTTTCAGGATATTGGGGTGGTCTGCTGGATGATGTTCTGATGCGCTTGATGGAAGTGATGATGGCTATTCCAGGTTTGCTATTAGCTATGCTGGTGCTGTTTTCCCTGGGTTCCTCATTTTATAGTGTGATTTTAGTGGTCGGTTTTATGTATATTCCTGTGGTAACCCGGGTGGTACGCAGTGTGGTTTTAGATATCAAGACCCGGGCCTTTGTTGAAGCAGCTAAACTGCGTGGTGAAAGTATCGGCTATATTTTGTTTAGGGAAATATTGCCCAACGTGCTGCCCCATCTAGCCGTAGAGGGGTCTATGCGCTTTGTGTATGCAATTTTTATGGTTGCATCCCTGGGGTTTTTAGGTTTGGGTGTACAGCCGCCTGCGCCAGACTGGGGATTCATGGTAAGCGAGGCAAGGCCCTTCTTTAGTGTTGCTCCTTGGGTATTATTTTTCCCTGCCGCATCTATCGCTATTTTGGTTGTAGGAGTGAGTTTTGTAAGTGACGGCTTGCGCAGAATATTGTTACCGGGTGGTGTGAGTAGTGACAGATATGCATAGATCCAAAGAAACGATCGTGCCAGATCCCATTCTAGACGTTAAGAATCTTACTGTAACATACAATACAGACCGGGGACCAGTCTATACAGTCCGCAATGTTTCTTTACAGATCGCTGCCGGTGAAATATATGGCTTGGTTGGCGAATCAGGTTCAGGAAAGTCAACTTTAGCCCGGGCGATTGTTCGTTATCTGGCTGATAATGGACAGATAAAAAGCGGTTCGGTTAAACTCGGCGGCACTGATCTGCTCGCTTTGCCCATGTCCAAGATGCAACAAGTTTGGGGTTCCAGGATCACTATGGTACACCAGGATCCGGCTGCTGCAGTAAACCCAGCCATAACTATTGGTGAACAGATAGCAGAGATCGCCCGGTTACATTTAAAATTATCATCAGCAGAGGCAAAAGCGAAAGCCATTGAAATGTTAAAGAAAATGCGCATGCCAGATCCGGAATCTGTGGCAAAACGCTATCCCCACCAACTGAGCGGTGGTATGCTGCAGCGTGTGGTGATTGCCATTGCGTTAACTACAAACCCTCAGCTTCTGATTATGGACGAGCCAACCACAAGCCTGGATGTGACTACTGAAGCAGCGATACTAGACCTGGTCCGTGAGCTATTGACAGAATATAAGATGGCAGTTCTTTTCATTACCCACAACCTTGGTGTTGTAGCAAATATCTGCAACCGGGTAGGTGTGATGTACGCAGGGGAGATTTTAGAGGAAGGAACCGTTCAACAGGTTTTTAGAAGCAAGCTGCACCCTTATACCAGAGGACTGTTAGGCTGTTTGCCAAAGATAACCGATGACAAGCGGAATGTTAGTTTAACAGCGATCCCTGGTTATATACCGCGCATGCACCAACTTCCATCCGGCTGCATATTTAGCCCTCGCTGTAGTATGGTTGAGGATGAGTGTAAAACTGTGCGACCATCACTGGTCGAAGCTGAAGCAGGCCATTTCACAGCTTGCCGCAGGTGGGAAATTTTAAAGAACAAACCTGAACTGTTAATGGATAGCCAGCATGCAAGGGATTTTTCCAAGCATGAAGAGGGCCCGGTAGTGCTAAGCGCCAGTAATATCAAAAAACATTTTTCTGTTTCAGCAGGAGAGTTTGCATCACTTTTTAAGCGTGGCCAAACAAAAATTAAGGCTGTAGATGGTGTGTCCTTGGGTGTACGCGGTGGTTTTACTTTGGGTGTTGTGGGAGAGAGCGGATGTGGCAAGACAACTTTATCCCGCTGTATTGCAGGGCTGGAAGAAGCTACTTCTGGTGAAATTGAGCTGGAAGGAGAACTGATACCCTATAGTGTTGCAAAAAGAACTCCTGCCCAGAGAAAAAGTATACAGATGGTGTTCCAGAATCCGGATGCCTCTTTAAATCCTCATTATACAATAGGGGAAAGCGTTTCCCGGCCATTAGTCTTGATGGGTTTGCCTAAAAAAGAGATCCAGGAACGGGTGCGCCAATTGTTTAATGCTGTGAACCTGCCTGAAGATTACATCAATCGTCTGCCTCACGAATTAAGTGGAGGTGAAAAACAGCGCATAGCTATCGCGCGCGCACTGGCAGCTGAACCCACATTGATACTTTGCGATGAACCGCTCTCATCCTTGGATGTGTCGGTTCAGGCTGCTTTGATAAATCTGTTAATAAAACTACAGGATAGCCATAAAATATCTTATCTGTTTATTTCACATGATTTAGCAGCGGTACGCTATATCTCAGACTGGATCGCAGTTATGTATTTAGGCCGCATATGTGAGATAGGCTCAGCTGAGGATGTTTTTATGCCCCCTTATCATCCCTATACAGAGGCGTTGCTATCAGCCATTCCAATCCCGGATCCCGATGTGCGACAAGAGCGGATTCGGTTGGAAGGAAGTGTGCCCAGCGCCATCAATTTACCTTCTGGCTGTCGTTTTCACAACCGCTGCCCTCGAAAAATAGGCAGGATTTGCGAAGAGCAGGAGCCACCCTGGCAGAATGTGAGCGAACACCATCGTATCTGTTGTCACATTACTCTTGATGAATTGCGAAATCTGCAAAGCGAAGTAATTGTTCGACAAGCGGATAGCCCTAGGGAGGTCAGACAATGCTAGCATATATACTTCGTCGTTTCGGTTCTATTTTTGTGATCATGTTTTTAGCCTCTATCATTATATTTGCTATTACACAGTTTTTGCCCGGTGATGTGGCTCAATTGGTGCTGGGTCAGTTTGCCACAGAGGAGGCCATCGCCAATTTAAGAGAAGAATATGGCCTAAACAGACCTTTTTACGTTCAGTACCTGGATTGGGCGCTAAACTTTATTAAAGGGGATTGGGGCGATTCTCTTGTCAACAGAATGCCAATATTTCCAATGGTGATGTCCAGGTTGCGCAATTCTGCCATGTTAGCTCTTGTGGTTCTGATGATTTATGTGCCTCTGGGCATATTTTTAGGAGTTTTAGCTGCTTTAAAACGGGACAAATTGCCTGACCAAATGATCACAACTGTTTCCATGGTCTTTGTGGCACTGCCTGTGTTTGTGAGCTCTTTATTATTGATCCCTTTGTTTTCCCACTATCTAGGTTGGTTGCCGGCAAATTCATCGATCCATCCGGATTCCAGTTTTGGTGAAGCACTTCCTTTTCTGATTTTGCCGGCGATTGCTGTGGCTCTAAACAGTATTGGTTATGTAGCTCGTATGACCCGGGCCGGCACAATAGATGTTTTGCGCACTGATTATGTGCGGGCTGCTTATCTTAAAGGTTTGCCGCGGCGGCAAGTGCTGTTTCGGCATGTTTTGCGAAATGCTCTTTTGCCTACAGTAACGATTGTAGCAATGGATGCCGGTATGATGATTGGAGGAATGCTGGTAGCAGAAGTGGTGTTCGGTTATCCAGGGCTAGGTAGATTGCTGTTATATGCAATGCAAAATCAAGATTTGCCGTTAATTCAAGCTTGCAGCATGGTAGCTGTAACAATGCTTTGCCTGGCAAATCTGGTTGCCGATTTATTATATGGCTTTTTGAATCCCCGGATTCGCGTTAAATGATGAGCTGTGTTATTATGTAGGTATAAGGCAAGTGATTATTGAGTTACTAAAGGATTTTAGCAGTGGGGGAGGGGTGCTTGATGCTAATTAAGAACTACAGTGAGGCAAATTGCAGTGTCAAGACTTTTTGCCGCATGTGTAGCTATCGTTGTCCTATCGTTGTATATATTGAACAGGGCAAAATTAAAAAAATCACCGGAGATAAAGACCATCCTGTTACTAAAGGCAGGCTGTGTGTTAAAGGTAGCGCTATTCTGGATTTAGTTTATTCGCCGGCAAGGCTTTTAAAGCCGCTGAAGAAAGTAGGCGAAAGATGGCAGGAGATCGATTTAGAAATAGCTTTACAGGAAATCTCCCAAAAGATTTTGTCGATTAAGGAAAAGTATGGAGCAAAAAGCATTGGTGTTTGGAAGGGAGAATCTTTAGATCCAACACAGAGCGACATTTGCAGGCGGTTTGCCTTCGCGTTTGGTACTCCTAACATTTTTTCCAATGATACAGTGTGCGCTGTCTCTAAACAAGCTGCTATAAAATCGGTGATCGGCGGTTATCCAACCCCTGATTTTCAGGCTGCAAAATGTATTGTTGTTTGGGGAGCCAACCCGAGAGCATCTCATTTCCCCCTGTACAACGAAATTAAAGATGCAAGGAAACGCGGAGCAAAAGTGCTTTTGATCGATCCGCGGAAAAGTAGTTTTGCAAAGATTGCAGATCTGTATTTTCCGATTAAACCGGGTACAGACGGAGCATTGGCTTGGGGGATTATTAATATTATTATCGAGAATAAATGGTATGACCAGGCTTTTGT